>CEUS01281312.1_pt1 | contig 11343 bp, 11 predicted proteins | sample 427031 | NCBI WGS metagenome assembly CEUS01 (sample SAMEA2622837, study PRJEB7988) | marine metagenome | biome: marine biome (ENVO:00000447); feature: marine epipelagic mixed layer (ENVO:xxxxxxxxx); material: "saline water (ENVO:00002010), including plankton (ENVO:xxxxxxxx)" | depth 140 m | reverse complement strand
GGGGGGGGGTGACATCGAGATCGTTTTCATGAGCGTGCTTCCGGAAAGTGCATCACGTGCCGAGATTGTCAGGGCCGAGCGTGAATTGGCTCAGATTGCCTGGGACAAGGCTCCGGGGAGCACGCACGGGGTAGGCATCAACGACTCCGTTGTGGATGAAATCGCCCGGAAGGCCAGTGACTGCGACCTGGCGGTCGTCGGACTGAAGCGCACCAACCGGCGATATAGAACGTTCGGCGAGCTGGCTTTACAGGTCGCGCGTAACACACCCTGTGCGACCATCATGCTTGGGCAGAACGTGTAGCGCTGACGCGGAGTGCAAAGTGAAAAATACAGGAGGAAGGATCGATGACGGATAGAGAGAAGTATCTCTTCGACGTGGCCGGCTACCTTGTGATCGAGGACGTGCTGTCGCGTGACCTTTGCGAGCGACTGATTGGGGCGCTTCACGAGGTGATCGACACACCTCTCGATCGGTTGCCTAAGGGAGTGTCCTATTCCGAACCTTCCTCCGGCGAAACCAGCGTGGGCGACCTGGCCAGTATCGGGCCGGACTTCGTGGACCTGATCGACCTTCCCCCTGTCATCGATATCCTCACAGAAATCATCAGTCCGCAGCTGAGGCTGGAGGTCGCCTATGGGCGCATTCGACGGAACGGGTATGGCGGCCTCAATCTTCACGGCGGAGCGAGAGACGATATCGATCCCAACTTCACGTATCAACACGCTAACGGGAAGATCTTTGCCGGTCACACGGTGGTCTCCTTCAACCTGACCGACGTAACCGAAGAGGAAGGCGGGTTTGTGTGCGTTCCCGGGAGTCATAACTCCCACTTCCAAACCCCCGTGGATCTCACGGACTTCAGCAACGGCACGTTCGACAGCTCGGTCCTGCGGTCGGTTCCCTGCAAGGCCGGTTCGGTCGTCATCTTTCCGGAGGCTCTGGCGCACGGCGCCTTGCCCTGGAATCGGGACCACGATCGAGTCAACCTGTTCTATAAGTACAACCATGCCGGCATGAAATGGCGCTCCTACTGGCCCCCCAGGGAAGCACTCGAACGGATGACGCCGGCCCAGCGTCTCTTCTATACCGAAGTGGCGGCCGACAGCCGGAGGGAGCCTATTCTTCACCCAGGCATATAGTTCATCTCGCTCCATGCTTTGCGGAGATGTCCAAACCCACCTTACCACTGCAACATCAAGGACAGAACTTTGATTCCAAAATCAGCGAATACCGTCATTATCGGCGGAGGGGTCTTCGGAACGGGCGCGGCATTTCACCTGAGCGACGCAGGCCAGGAGGATGTCGTTCTCCTCGACCGCGGACCGATCGCCAGCGGTACGTCGCCGCAGGCTGCCGGCCAGACAGGCTACCTGAACGTCGACCCTTTTGCTTTCGAGTTCGGGAAGTACTGCGCCGAATTCTTCGAGGATTTCGAGCAGCGCACAGGAAGGGCGATCGACTTTCGACAAACGGGAAGCCTACGTGTCGCCTTGACTGAGAAGTTCAAAGATGAACTTGAAGCCAGTGCGGCCGTCCCGCATCTGAAGAACGAAGTCGAATTCATCTCACCCGACAAAGCCCGGGAGCTGGTGCCCACCTTCGCTCCTCCTGCAGATTGTCGGATTCTGTCGATCCCGCAGGATGGCTACGTTGAGCCGAAGTCCGTGGCCGTGGCCTTTGCAGCGGCCGCTGCGGATCGTGGCGTTGAAATCCGCACCCGTACGGAGGCGACCGGACTTCTGGTTGAGGATGGTCGCGTCACGGGCGTTGAGACCGCCGACGGCACGATTGAAGCGAAATGGGTCGTGCTGGCTGCGGGGGCGTGGGTTCGGCAGTTCGGACATCGACTCGGCCTGAATCTGCACACGGTAGCGGTGCGGCATCAGGCCTTCGATACCGGACCGATAGGCGATGTCTCGCCGGGGCAGCCGATCGTTCGGATCACCGAACCTCAGATTTACGTCAGACCCGAAGCAGGGGGACTGCTCGTCGGCGGATATGGCTATCGCCCCCTCAGCTTCGACATGGATGACTTCGACCGCAGATTCGAAATCTCCGCACTGGAAGCCGATCCAATCTACTACCAGCAGCTGAGGGATGCGGCCACTGCCTTCTTCCCGGCCCTGTCGGACGCCACGATTGTTCGTGAGCGTCGCGGTTTGCCGACGATGACTCCGGACGGAAGGCTCATCCTTTCCGAGCCGGCCGGTCTGAAAGGTCTCATTGTGCTCTCGGGGTGCTGCGTGGGCGGTGTCAACCGTTCTCCAGGCACAGGCAGAATCGTTGCGGACATCATCTGTGGACGCGAACCTTGGATCGATGCGAGCGTGCTCCGAGTCGACCGTTTCGGTGACGATTACCCGACGGACGCCTCTCTGCGGGCCCATTGCGAAGAGTTCTACGCACACCAGTACCATTCTATTCATTGAGTCGGGTGGGGGCCGGATCTCGAACCACGCGGGCGATCAAGGCCGGAAAATGGATCCCGGCCAAGAAGCATACCGGGATGACACATGGCTGACAGTTGCCCTGAGTGGAGACGACCTAATCGTTTCGCCTGAATCGTGAGTGGGTCAAACACAAAGCAGAGGTCAGACGTGGACGTCAACGCACTCCGTTCGAAAGTTTCCCGCCTCGAGCAGGAGCTCGAAGTCGCTCGTGACGAGCTTCAACAAGCGACCGATCCCGAAGCTGTATCCGCCGAGCTGAAGCTCACCCGGGCCTACGCCTTCGATGCCGCATCCGAGGGGGCTGTGGAGAAATGCTCAGAATCGATCCGCAATCTCGGGTTCTGCGTGATCGACAATGTCATTCCTCAGGAGGAAGTCGCGGCCATCCGTGATGAGGCGATCGCCGCTCGATCGAAAGTCGACCGGAACCTAGAGGCGGTCAAAGACCTGCATTCCGAAACGGGTCTGGAAGGAGCGGCCTTACTCGAAGAAGCGAACGCCAGGGGCGTCGAACTGCGACCTGTCCGGCGTGTCGGCCATCCGCCAAAGATCCCGTGTGAAATCATCTGGATGCCGAGCTACGCTCGCTACCTCGCTCATCCCGTCGTCACGGCCGTCGCCAGACGGGTGCTCGACGATCACATGCGGATCGCGCAGCTCCACATCCGCGTCCTCGAAGATCGCCCATCGCGTGGTGAACCCATCCAATCGGGTTCGGAGACGTTTCACCTCCGCAAGTGGCACACCGACTGGCCCCACGATCTCTCTGCTTATGGGAGGAGCGACCCAAGTCTGAACGTCGGTTGCATTCGACAGCCGTTCCCCGATGTCACGATGTGTCTCGTGATGATCTGGAATCTCACGGACGTGGACGAAACATCGGCGGGGACGTGGGTCGTTCCGGGATCGCATAGAGACAAGCGGAATCCACGTGGACCGAACGACGGCGTGATCGTCTCGGCACCCATCCCCGGTGACATGCAGATCGAGGCGTCGGCGGGATCGGTCTACATCCAGGATTCCCGATGCTGGCACGCGGCCGCCGCGCACAACAACAGCGGTCGGCAACGGGTCGTCGTGGTCAACCGATGGTGTCCGTGGTGGGTGTCCGTCGACGACTTTGCCCCTGGCGTGAACTACAATGTCAACCAGGTTTGTCGGCCCCTGTCCCACTCCGAATACCTCGATCTACCTGCCGATCTGCAGCCCCTCCTCCGTCACGTCTGCCCGGATGAACACGATACCCTTCAGCAATCCGTCCTGGCCCGCTCCCAGGCCGCCGGCGATCGCGACGATTACGGATACCGCCAGGTGGAAGAGGATGCCGACAGCGTCGCCGAAGCCAACGCGCACATTCGTGTACCCACGGGTCAGCTGAGTGATTGACGGGAGCGAAACTGGAGTGAAGCGTGCCAGAGTTACCTGAAGTTGAATCGTTCCGCCGGATCGCGGAGCGCGTTCTCTCCGGTGAGCGAATCGAAAAAGTCTGGGCGGCCGATGACCGAATTGTGATATCGGGAGTGGCGCCACGCACGCTGTCGGGGAAGCTGAAAGGGCGTCGGGTTGTGGGTACGGATCGACGGGGGAAGTACGCGTGGATCATCCTCGATCGTCCACCGCACCCGGTTTTTCATTTCGGAATGACGGGTCGGTTCGAGGCGCTTCAGCCAACCGAGCCGCGCGAGAGATACGTGAAGCTCGATCTGGTTACGGCCACAGGGCGTGTGGTCTACGACAATCGCCGACGGCTGGGCAGAATCCGGCTCGTGGGGGACCCGGAAACAGAACCCCCGATCAGTGAGCTTGGGTTCGACCCCCTGATCGCCCCGATCTCCGCGCGTCAACTGCGAGAACGGCTCGCGGGCCGGCGGGGACCCATCAAAGCGCTGCTCCTCGATCAGTCCTTCGTGGCCGGGGTGGGTAACTGGATCGCCGACGAAGTTCTGTTCAGGTCGGGAATCGCGCCTCGCCGTCCGGCGCAATCGCTCGATTGGGAAGAGGTGAAGCGGCTTCGGAGCGCGGTGATGAGCGTCATCAAGAAGGCCGTATCGGTGGACGCGGACTCGGACCGGTTCCCCAAGAGCTGGCTTTTCCACGTCAGATGGGGCAGGTCGGCGGATGCGGTAACCAGGAGCGGAGAAAAGGTGGTTTTCGATGAGGTCGGGGGGAGAACAACCGCCTGGGTACCCGATCTTCAGCATTGATCGTGGGGTCGGATGAGGTTTCACAACCCTGGCCAGCTTGGTGTTGGGGAAGTGTCGCTTCGCTTCGATCGAGTGCCCCCTGACCGCGAGGACTTCCCGGACGATATCGATTTCAAAGCCCTCCCACATCCCATCAACTTCGTAGACAAACGGTGGGCGACCCTGTCCGAATGCCACCCTGAGTTCCTCTGCCCTGGTTTCCACCAGGAACGCGAGGCAGCCGAGGACAGTCATCACTAGTTGAGCCAGAGTCTTCATCGTTTGGGACCTCCTTTTCTGGTCTACAAGTTAGGGACCGGTGGGTGGGAAACAAGAGATCCTCCCACTGGTTTGACGACCTGGGTGGGTGAGGGCTATCATCGTTTCGTTGTGGGAGATAGCTGGATGCGGTCGACACGAAGCGAGTTTCCACTGTGAGGAAAGAGCGATGAGTCAGATACGGATTCGTAACGTTGTGCCCGTCACGATTCAGGCGACCCGAGGCTATGGCGAATGGGTAATGGTCAAGGTTCAGACCGATCAGGGTATTGAAGGAATCGGGGAAGGGTTCACCTGGCGGGGAGAAGCCAACGCCGTACGGAACCACATCGTGTCAATTGGCCAGGAGCTGGTCGGGGGCGATCCGCTGGCGATCGAGTCTTTCGTCGATCGCTTTCTCCCGATTGCGGATGGCCGCGAAGCGTGCGCAGCAGTGTCGGCGTTGGAAATCGCTCTCTGGGACATTCTGGGACAGGTCGCAGAGCTTCCGGTCTGCGCCTTGCTGGGCGGACAGCGGCGACAGGCCATCCCCCTTTACGCAGACCACGGAGTCTTCGATGGAGCTGACGACTGGGGAGAGAGGGTCGAACGAATTGTTGCGGCCAAAGAAGCGGGTTTCGAGATGTTCAAATGGGATCCATTCGAGGGCCGTGGAACGCCTGACCCGCGCGAGTTGGCGAGCCAGATCGCACGGGTGGAGCAGGTGCGCAACGCCGTCGGTGACGGTTATCGGCTGGCCATCGATGCACACAACCGCTTCAGTCTGGAGGGCGCGTTGATGGCCGCCGAAGCCCTAGAGCCGCTGGACATCCTTTTCTTCGAGGCGCCAACAGAAGACGATCCAGACCTGCTGAGACGAATTGCGGATGCCACGTCCATCCCACTGGCCACCGGCGAGCTCACGTGTTCCCGGGCGGAAGCGAAGGCTGTGTTGGACAGCGGCGCTCTGGCTTACTTCCAGCCTGAGACTGGTACGAACGGCGGGATCCTCGAGAGCTGCAAGACCGCATCGCTGGCGCAAGTCTACGGCGTCGACATTGCCATTCACAACTGGTGTGGACCGGTCGTCACGAGAGCGGCCTCACACGTGTGTGCGACGGTCCCGAACCTGCTCTATCAGGAGTATGCTGGAGGTGCACCAAAAAACGAATGGGAAAACGACCTGCTCTATCCGCCCAGCCGCGTCGAGAATGGTCATCTCATCCTGCCCGAGGGCCCGGGCCTCGGGTTCCGGCTGAACGAAGATCTCGTTGTTGCCAGGTCTGTTGATTAGCTCGCGAGTCCAGACATCTCGTAAGGAATCTGACGAGCACTCACCAGTATGAGACGACGTCGGATAGCTCAGGTCTGGGTCGTTCCACCGGGGGGCGTTCGGCTGTACCAATGTAGATGAAGCCTAGGAACTGGTCCTCGGGCGCCAGCCCCATCTCCCGCTTGACGTCGTCGTCGTAGTTGGGCCACTCCGAAAGCCACTGGGCGTGGTATCCCAGAGCTGTTGCTGCCACCAACGTGTTCTGACAGACTGCTGCACCGGACAGGATCTGTTCCCACTCGGGAACCCTGTCACTCTCGATTTTAGTACTGACGACCAGCATCACCGGAGCACGTGCCGGACGCTCATATTCTGCCTGAATCTGTTCCTCAGTGGCATCCGGGTTTTTCTCCCTGAACGTGTCGCCCCAGATCTGACCCACTTCTTTCCTCGCGTTTCCCTGGATGACTGAAATTCGCCAGGGGGTCAGCTTGCCGTGATCCGGCACTCGTGTTGCGCATCGAAGAATTATCCTCAGTTCTTCGACTGAAGGCCCGGGATTGGTCATGTTGGCAACGACCAGCGAACGACGCTTAAGTAGAAGATCGATCGTAGGATTTGTGGTCACTTTGACACTCACGAAACTCTCCTTTCTATATTCTACACCAATCAGGTAATGGTGGGCACTATGTTTGGCAGTTCCCTGAAGGGTAATCGCTTGTGGAATCGCAGTCTACGATGTCTGATTCCGCGCCCAGTGCGAACAGGATTTCGGTCACCGCGCCACCGATAGATACGATCCGTATGCGATCCTGGGGCTGCGCGGGTGCGGTCAGACCCACTACGCAGGCAAAGAGAAGGCTCATTCGGATCGATTTCACGCACGCGCCTCTTCCTGGCGGCGAGTCGAGTCGAGAAACACCTCGTGGATCTCCAGCTTGTTTTCGTGGGTGAATGCACCCTTGGGGAGGGATCCTGACTTCGCGTGTCCTTTCCGGAATGCGTCCGAACTGACCCACCCTTCGAAATCTTCCTTGGACTCCCAGAGCGTGAAGACGACGTAGGGGTCCCCCTCCGTCGTGGGACGCAAGACCTGGTTCGATATGAAGCCAGGCATTCCGTCAACGAGATGTGCGCGGTTGCTAAACCGCTCCTCGAACGCCTCTGCGTGGTCGCGGTGTACGTAGATTCTGTTCGCGACCGTAATCAACGGCGGCCTTCTTTCAAAGGTACTATGGGTTCATCGCGTGTGATTGAGTCGTCTCGGTCAACCGAAGGGGTGAGTGGGTTTCAGTTGGTGCCGACTTCATACCAGTCGTTGCCGACGTGTGGATCGCTCCGTGTTTCATCCTCCAGCTCGAGCTCGGCGACGCGATCCATGGCTTCATCCAGGACCCCTCTCAGTGTCAGGAGGTCGTCGAGGGGAACGGAGATGCCTGCACAGGCAAAGTGCAGGGCGAAGCTGGAGGCGGACCCGGGATCCACCAGCAGGCTCGATACCATTTCCCTCAGCTTCTTGAACCCTTCCAGGCCGAGACAGACATCGAAGAAGTCATAGACGACGTGGATTCGCTTGGCGTGGCAGAGATAGACACCCATGGGTCTTTTGCCTTGCCTTTCAGACAGGAACAGTGGTTCCACTCAGATTCCTCCTCTTCTATGGGAAAAGCTTTCTTGTGATGCTGCCACCGCGCTCGAAGCGAGCTGTGTTCGGCAGGTGGTAGCACGTGTCTCTTGCTGTAGGCCTCGGAGAGCATTATTGACAACGTCACAGCCGTGACGCACGCCCACAGGTAGACACCATCGGGCGAGAGCAATAGCAGTAGGGAACTTGCGCCCGCAAGGATGGTCGTCTTCGGTCGCAGTGAGCAACCCCGTGACGAATAGCCCGGAGGTTCTGCAATGGTGTTCTCACGAACACTCAGGAGATCCTCCCATCTGGATCGTTACAAATGACCTTGGTTATGATTTCGGCCGCCCTGAACACGAAGACCGAAGAGCAAAGAGACAACTGGACCGCCCAAATGTAATATGTGGTGTTCATATGTTTTATTAATAAAACATTCGATGCGCACACTATGCAGAATGCCCAGGTGAATGTCAACACAATTCGTACGGGAAGCTTTACCCAATCGAGGCGTAGATTGTCTCCGTGGGCGATCCGTTACCGAGCTGGCGTATATGCGGATGGGGGTCTTACGGGTTGCAACGGGGGCATCTGCTCTGCCCGATCATGCTTGGGGGAAGATCCCACCCTTCGCCGGAGGGGTGTAAACCCCTACGCTTGGGTGACCCGGCAAACTTCAGGCTAGGCTGAGGCGGGAGCCTCTCCTGCTTCCTTTGGGAGTTTCCGTGCCTGACGCATTTTCTCGTACGATTCCGGGGTGCCGTCGTGGAGGGTGCCGAACCATCGGTCCAGCGGCACCGTGGAGGTGCCGTAGTTGCATTCGAAATAGCGGTGATGGAGATAGTGGAAGAAAGTATCGATACTGATGCCTTCGCTGTCGTCCTTGAGGACGAGTCGGTCGAACCCGGTGTGACCCAGGGCCGGGTTGAGCGCGGGGCGCTGCATCACATAGAACATATGGATCGGATGTGAGGGGATGATGAAGAAGATGACCCATCGTGTGAAGTAGATCAGGTGCTCGATGGGGTGCATCGAGAGACCCGACCACGGTCCCACGTTGGTGTTGCGGTGGTGCAGGTAGTGGGCGTTGTCGTAGAGCCACTTCCAGTGAGAAATCCGGTGAACGAGGTAGAAGTGCAGGTCCTGCCAGAAGGGGAGGAGGAAGGCGAGGACGACAAACCAGACCGGATTGTCTGCGAACGTCATCAGGGGGGCCCAACCCTTGCCGTAGGCCCACAGCATGAGAACCTCATAGAGGGTCCAGATCGTCCCCCCGCTGACCATCGTCCAGAAAACGTTGTCCCAGACCTGATCCCTGAACAGGAATGCCTTGCTGTCGGTGGCGGGCCAGCGAGAATTGTATTTAAAGCGCTTCCCCTGTACACGTCGCCAGTAGAGAATGCCGTGCAGCGTGGTGCCGACGATCGCCAGCATCACGTAGTTTCGAACGAACATCGGCCAGATCCAGTCGAAGCTCAGCTGGCTGAAGGTCGCGGGGTCGTGGGCCCCGGGCTGAAGGTAGGTCCACGTCACATAGCCCAGGGCATAGTAGGCGGCAGCGCCGAACGGCCAGAGGAACCCGGGGAATCCTAGGAAGAACTTGCCGAGTTTCTGGGGCTGAATCGGCCACGAAAAAGGCATGGTCTTGCCCAGAATGCGGGGTGTCCATTCGCCTTTCGCGTCCCGAGTTTCGGTGCCATCGTCGAGGACGCGGGAAGCCGTCGATTGTTCTTCTTCGGGCAATGCCATTTTTTGGGTCTCTTTAGAGGTTAAGGGGCAAGACTGGGAGCCATCCGGCCTAGGGTGTTCGGCCACAACTTTCACTCGTACCATTAGATAGGCTAAAGAGAGTTGAGAGCGCAGTCAAGGGTTTACCTTGCCATTGCGCCCCGATATCCTTACGAAGGTCAGCAACCGAGAGGGATATGACCGACAGAGAACGCTATCTGTTCGATCTTCAGGGCTTCCTGGTGATCGACGACGTGCTTCGGAGACAGGAGCTTGAAACTCTCAATGAAGAGCTGGACGAGTATGATCTCTGGCGTGAGCCAGGATACGAAGATGGATTCTTCGACATCTGGAGAAATGGCGATCGCCAGATTTCAGCCGGACCGCTTCATCAGTTCTCCGCACCCTTTCGGCAACTGATCGGCCACAGGCGGATTCTTCCTTATCTGGCCGACCTTCTAGGTAGCCAATTTCGCTATGATCACGGCCACGCGATGCTGATGCGGGAAGGTGGAGGGCCCTTCGAATTGCACGGAGGTGGGGTGCCTCGTCAACCCGGTATCCGTTACGAGGTCGTGGACGGGCAAATCCGCTCCGAACTTCTGGTGGTCGAATACGCATTGTGCGATGTCGACGAGGGGGATGGGGGACTCTGCGTGTTGCCGGGCAGTCATAAGAGCAACTTTGCCTGCCCGTCCAGTTTCGTTTCCTTTGAGGAAACGGGTCCGTGGTTGAAGCCCGTCCCCCAGAAAGCTGGCGCGGCGGTGATTTTTACGGAAGCGCTCACTCACGGTACCCTGCCGTGGACTGCGGACCACGAACGTCGAGCTCTTTTCTGCCGCTACACTCCGGGTCATATGGCTTTCGTGGGGCGTTATCGTGAAGACGGTCGTGAGGAACCCGATGGCGGATACCCTCGGACGTCGCCCAGCGGTGAGGATGATTGGAGCCTGGAAGCTCGTCGGATGCTCGAAGCTCCTTACCTGTGGAATCGCGCGGATACAATTCAGAGGCAGGAGTCGTAGGGAGGATCCTCGTTTCAGTTGTCGGGGATGAGGCCGCGCTCCCGAAAGACGGACTCAGACGCCCGGTTGGGGAGATCCGCGGAGTAGACGCGCCGGATCGCCTCCATCTCCTCATCACTGAATCGGGCGCGACTGCGATCGATTCCCACAGCAGCCATCGTCCCGCCCGGTTCGTATTCGGGATGGACGTGGCACAGCCCGATCAGGTGTCCGATTTCGTTTATGTCGAACACGTTTTCGTTGGCGGGATAGAACGTCTCGCCTCCCTCGAGGTAACCGTCGTCGAACAGGGGATGGGAACAAGCGCCGAGGGCGCCATCTCCGCATATACTGTCAGCCACGAGCTCGGGGATGGGAAGGACAACGACGGTGATGATTGCCGGTTCGATGGGAGGGCGCACGACGTCGCTCTGCCGGGTGGTCATGACGAAATAGCCCTGGACGGCGTCGTTCACCCGGGCGACTTCCGTCGCGACCAGGTCACGACATTCAGGGCATACGGTGGAACCGAGGATGACCTCGATCCGTGAACCCTCGCGGTAGGTTACCCAATGGGTCCCGAGACAGGCATTGCGGCCCAGTCGGCCGGTCCCGAAGAACAGCACCTGCGTATGGTCCTCGATGGAAAGAGGTCCCGGCTCAGTCGGTCGACGGTCCCCACACCCATGAAACAGGATTGCGCCCAGGATCAGGGCGAGTTCGCTGTGGAGTCTGTAATTCAGGAGCTCATCCTTTGGGGTCGGCGACGTGAACCTCGTGGGCTGATGAAGCGTGAGGAGCGGCTGGATCGTCTAA
>CEUS01093043.1_pt1 | contig 11343 bp, 13 predicted proteins | sample 427031 | NCBI WGS metagenome assembly CEUS01 (sample SAMEA2622837, study PRJEB7988) | marine metagenome | biome: marine biome (ENVO:00000447); feature: marine epipelagic mixed layer (ENVO:xxxxxxxxx); material: "saline water (ENVO:00002010), including plankton (ENVO:xxxxxxxx)" | depth 140 m | reverse complement strand
TCGATAAAACGATGGACCCCGATGCCTTGGAGGCCGATGGCGTTTAACATTCCGCTCGGCGTTTCAACGATTCGCTGAGGAGGGTGTCCTTGGCGCTCGTCTAGAAAGAGTCCTTTGACCGCGATGCCGCCAAGAGTGGAGAGGTCGACCACATCAGCGTATTCAAGGCCGTATCCGAAGCATCCGCTTGCAGCTACTAAGGGATTAGGCAGCCTTAAGTCTCCCAATTGCACACTGAGATCTACAGAATTCATGATCAAGTTACGGTCATATAAGTTCAGGCCACACAACTCGGTTTCCGCCGAATACGGGTCCTTCTCGACACGACCGGACCAGCTGTGATGACGTAGTATTCGATTGCACGTGAATGGGCACTACACAGCTGTAGCATCCTCCTAGACCACATCCCATCACCGGCTCCAATGAGACTTCTGATGATCTCCCGTGGGTGTGTGCCAGTTCCGCGACCACTTGCATCATTGCAGTCGGGCCGCACGCGTACAAGCTAAGAGGTTGGTCTGTCGATACGGCTTGAAGTTCGCGAGCAAGCGGAAGCGTCACTAAACCAGTCTCACCACGGCTGCCGTCTTCGGTAGCCAACACAAGGTGCACACCTAGTCGCTTGAATGACTCTAGGTGAACCAAATCGACTGTTGAACGTCCACCATAGAAAAGAGTGGTTTCAACCTGCTGTTCGCGTAGTGTTTCGGCAAGGGTCAGGAACGGTGCTAGACCAACACCGCCTGCGACCATCCAAGCTGCTCTGGGAGAACTAACGATCGAAAAGGGATGACCTAATGGTCCTAGGCATTGCAGGCGTTCACCGGCTTTAATATTGAAGAGTTTCCGCGTGACCGTGCCGACCGGTTTGTTGAGTAGGGACAGTCCTTTTGATTCTCCATCCTCATTCCGCAAGATTTCGAAGATTGAAAAAGGTCTTCGCAGAAGAGGTTCTGAGTCTAGGGTTTGTTTAACCATGACAAACTGGCCGGGTTGAGCTTGCGTGGCGATCTCTGGAGCTGCAATCGCAACTACGTTGTAATTCGGGGAGAGCCGATTATTTGACAAGACCACTGCATCAACATCTATCGGCATGACCGAAAGTATACCTGAAGGGTTTTCTATCATTCCGAAGAGTTTCGACACATTTGCACGGACGCCGTTCTCGACACTTCTCCAGAAAAAAGAATCTAATTTACTTTTCGCCACGACCAGCGTTCATCGTCTGGCCGATGATTACTGAACCTGATAAGATTATTCCAATCTCTTTAACGGTGACCCGGCGAGATCACGAAGAGGGTATTTTGAAACTCACTATTTACTGTCGAAGTAAAACTGTCTTTCTAGGGCCCAGGTCTTGGGACACCTATTCCTTTCAACCGTCATTGTTTGTTGAATATCAGCCTTTGCGAGGTCGACTTTGCCTACGGTGATTGAGGCTGATCGAATTGGGCGTGCGCTGACGCGAATATCCCATGAGATCGTTGAGCGGAACCGCGCTTTCGAGGAACTGGCAATCGTCGGAGTTCGCACGCGTGGCGTGCCAATCGCTGAAAGGATTGCGAAGAACGTGCAGGGAATTGTCGACCGAGAGATTCCTTGCGGAGCACTCGATATTACTTTGTATCGAGATGATTTAATGCGACAAACGGTCGGACCTCAACCATTGCTTCGCGAAACTCAAATTCCATTTTCTATTGATGACCGGCGGATCCTCTTAGTTGACGACGTTCTGTACACCGGTCGCACCGTGCGGGCGGCGCTGGATGCATTGGTCGATTTCGGGCGTCCGCAATCTATACAACTTGTAGTTCTAGTTGATCGTGGTCATCGAGAATTGCCGATTAAGGCGGATTACGTCGGCAAGAACTTTCCCACTTCGCCGAAGCAGAGTGTTCGGGTCAAGCTGATTGAGATCGATGGTATTGACGAGATTCAGGTGGTTGATGGAGAAGCCACGTGAATGAACAAGCTGATTCAATTTCTTCGAGTGACACGAATGTCAACCGACCGAAACTGAGGTCGCGACATCTTCTGAGTATTTCCGATCTCTCAACGGAAGAAATTCTCCTGATTTTGGAGACTGCACAGGCTATGAAGGAGATTGGCACACGTCCGATCAAGAAAGTACCTACGCTTCGCGGGAAGACGGTCGTCAACTTGTTTTTTGAACCAAGCACAAGAACACGCACGTCGTTTGAAATTGCCGAAAAGCGGCTAAGTGCTGATGCTCTGAACGTCGCAGCGATGACATCAAGTTTACTGAAGGGTGAGACACTTGCGGATACCGCAAGAAACCTCGAGGCTATGGCGCCTGACATGATCGTTTTGCGGCACGGTGCTTCTGGGGCATGTCATATGCTTGCAGACATCGGCAACTCTCGAATCATTAATGCCGGAGACGGAATGCATGAGCATCCGACTCAGGCACTTCTGGATGCATTAACGATTCGTGAACACAAACCTTCTATCAAGGGCAAGAAAGTTGCGATTGTTGGTGACTTGGCACACAGCCGAGTGCTCCGGTCGAATGTAATTTTGTTGAACGCCTTAGGTGCGGAGGTCTGGGTTTGTGGTCCGGCCACATTGATGCCTCGAGGGATTGATCGCTTTGGAGTGACGGCAACAACGTCGGTCGATGCGGCCGTGAGTGAAGCGGATGTAGTCATGATGCTCAGAATTCAGACCGAGCGAATGCGTGGACATTTTTTTCCGTCATTGAGGGAATACTTTAGACTCTTCGGTCTTACTAGAGACCGACTTCGGTTAGCCAAGGCGGATGCGATTGTTTTGCACCCAGGTCCGCTGAATCGAGGTGTCGAAATCTCCTCAGAAGTTGCGGATGGGCCTGACTCAGTGATTTTGGAACAGGTCTCAAACGGTGTGGCTGTGCGGATGGCGATTCTGTATTTACTAGCTGGGTCAGAAGGGGGAGGCTGAGCATGCCTGACCACACCAATTCTTTAATATCGGGCTCCTTGTTACTCAAGGGCGGACGTGTTGTTGATCCTGAGCATCGTCGAGATGGGATCTTTGACGTCAAGATCGAGAATGGCCTAATTTCGAAGGTCGACAAAGGCTTGTCTTGCGATGACGCAACCGTCATTGAAGTGCCGGCGTCAATAGTGATCTGTCCGGGGCTGGTAGATATTCACGTACACCTCCGAGAACCAGGCCAAGAACACAAGGAAACTGTTGCAACTGGGGTGCAGGCAGCTGTAGCCGGTGGTTTTGTGGGAGTGGCCTGTATGCCCAATACCGAACCGGTCAACGATCATAGTGGAGTGACCGAGTTGATTCTTCGAAGAGCCGAAGAAGCTGGATTATCCAAAGTCTATCCGATTGGTGCTGTGTCGATTGGATCGAAGGGCGACCAGATGACTGAGTTCGGTGAATTACACCGAGCAGGCTGTGTGGCGGTTTCTGACGACGGCCACCCGGTGGCGGACAGTCTTTTGATGCGTCGAGCTCTAGAATATGCGTCCATGTTTAATATGCCTGTTATTAATCACTGCGAGGATCCGTCGTTAAAGGGTGATGGTTCGGCACACGAAGGTTATAACGCCGCTGTCCTTGGTCTTAGGGGGATTCCTGGTGCGGCAGAATCAATTATGGTCGAACGTGATGTCTCATTGAGCGAACTTACGGGTGGGCATGTTCACGTAGCTCATATGAGCAGCCGAGGCTCACTTCGAGCAGTCCAATCGGGAAAGGACCGCGATATTTCTGTGACGTGCGAGGTGACACCACATCATTTTGTGTTAACCGATGAGAGCTTAAGTTACGACACCAACCTCAAGATGAATCCGCCACTACGTGAGGTGGCTGACCGGGATGCGATGATCCAGGGGCTTGTGGATGGCAGCATCGATGTCATCGCTACCGATCATGCTCCGCACCACGCGGACGAAAAAGCTGTGGAGTTCGACAGTGCACCATTTGGAATTGTCGGCATCGAAACGGCTGTGCCATTGGTTCTTGACCGACTGTTGCACACAGGAACGTTGTCATTGTCCCGGATAATAGAACTTTTAGCCGTCAATCCTGCCCGTGTTCTAGGTTTGGAGGCGGGCAGTTTGCAAGCAGGAAAGCCCGCTGACATCACGTTTCTTGCACCTGAGTCGACCGTGGAAATTTCAGCAGCAGCATTTCGATCGAAAGGACGAAACACGCCTTTCGATGGTTGGAAGCTGCAGGGTGCGGTGGCTGGTACGATGGTCCGGGGTCGGATGGTCTATAAAGCTAGTGGTGTTACGGGGGCTGAGGTTTTCGATGAAGTGGCTACCAGTTAGTGAAATGGAGCTAAGAGGGTATTAGGTTATGGAAGAAACGCCAATAGTGAGACTTTATCGATGAACCCTGATTTACCTCCGAACACCCAACGTGAAGAAGACATTCGCCGGAAAGCTCTACGCAACCTCCAACGCTGTGAAATGCTCATAGTTGACGGGCATTTCGACTATGGCAACGGGTACCACGGTTCTGCATATGTCAATCCTCATCAACTGTTTCAAGAGCCTTCTCTGATATGGCGCTTGGCTCAGGATCTAATAGATCTTCTACCGGGAGAATTAGTTGATCGGACTGAAGTAGTGGTTGGGCCAGTGACGGGTGGAGCTCTACTGGCTCATACAATTGCTGGATTACTTGATGGTCGACGCAGTCTTGTACATGCGCCGTGCAAGTTTGCACCGTTCACCGTTGACCGGACTACTGGGCTAATGCTGAGACAAACTTACACTCGAATCTTGTCAGGTAAGCATGTTCTTCTGGCTGACGATGTTTGTAATACTGGGAAGACGTTGAAACATTGTGCTGAGTTGGTCGCCGAGGCTGGTGGCGTAGTAATTGGGACAGTTGTTATACATGACCGGCTAGAAGCACTTGCCGAGTCGAAATTTCCTCATATCGCGCTTGCCGAGTACAAGGCCCCACAGAATTTTCAAGTCGACGAGTGTCCTCTTTGTGCAACTGGAGTTCCAGTTACGGCGTTCTAGCGCTTGGGTCACCACGGGTTACCGGATCCGTTGACCAGAAGTGAAAGTTGTCAGTGTTGCGAGATCGGACTACAGATCAGCGATTACATTCAGTTCGAACCGTACTCGATCGACTTTATCTAGATTTTGATCGCCAGCAAGATGTTACGGATCCAATCCAGCTTGTACATCGTTATTCCGATCCGGCGGATCAAGAAATCGTTGGTTTTCTTGCATCGGGCCTCGCCTTTGGACGGGTAAGCAGTGTACTCAAGTCTGCCGAAGGTCTCTTATCGGAGATGGGTCGGTCACCCGCTTCGTTCGTGCGTGAATTTAACCTACGTCGTACGAATCGGCGTATTAGGGAACTTCGCCATCGCTGGGTAGGTGGACATGATTTGCTGGCCCTTCTGGCGGTGTTACGCCACATACTTGAGACCGAGGGGTCGATCGAACAGTTCTTCCTCCGAGGTTACGATCGAGCGGCTGAGGATATAGGGTCGGCACTCGACAACTTTTGCACACGCGTGCGCACAGTTGACCTTAGTCTGATCTATCGTGACCTGACCTCCCCTCAAGGTGTCTGGTATTTTTTTCCGAAGCCGTCAGCTGGTAGTGCGTGTAAGCGGCTGAATCTTTTTCTTCGTTGGATGGTTCGGTGCGACCACGTGGATTGTGGAGTTTGGTCTCGAGTTGACCGTTCTCGGCTTGTAGTACCACTGGATACGCATGTTGTCCGAGTCAGTCAGTGTTTAAGACTGACCTCATATAGGACTCCAGGCTGGCGGATGGCAACGGAGATTACGAAAAATCTCCGGCGACTAGATCCTGGTGACCCAGTGAAATATGACTTCTCAATGTGTCATCTAGGAATGCAGAATGCATGTGGGTTTAGGCGGTCGCAGCAGGACCAGGATTGTCCGTTACGGGGAGTATGCCGGCCATCCTATGATAAACCGCAAGGGTCTCATCAATCATCCGTTCGGCGCTAAAGAGTTGACGTGCCCGTTTGGATGCAGCTTGGCCATAGCGCACTTGAAGAGTCTTGTCCTGAAGAATGTTGAGAATTGCGTCTGCGAGAGACCGCGGGTCATGAGGTGAAACCAACTGGCCTGTTTTTCCTGGGTCAACCAATTCTGGCAAGCCACCAACGTTGGTCGCAACGACTGGCCGACCACAGGCCATGGCATCTATTACTGACGTTCCCAAACCTTCGCTCAGGGAGCTCATTACAAAGACATCGAATCCCTTTTGCAGTGACAACACATCCGAACGAAATCCAGTAAGTAGTACCTGTTTCTCTATATTCAAACTCCTGATCTGCCGTCGAAGTGTCGCTTCTAGCACTCCTTGACCCACGATTAAGAATTGAGCATTAGGAATTTTACGAATTACCAACTGCGCTGCTTTAATCAAATGTTGTTGACCCTTGTCTGGATCGAGTGCACCTACATTTCCCACGATCGGTGCATTCTCTGGAAGAGAAAACGTTTCATGTAGGTTGAGACGAGGAGCCGCGTCCAAATTCATTAAGTCCACGCCTTCGTAAACGACATCGAGTCGTTTCGGTGGGATACCGTCGTTGGCTAGTGTCGTCCGGATGAACGAAGACGCACAGATGAAACGATCGACCCGGCGATATTTCCAGCGTGAGAACATGTTTTGTCCCAACTGGAAAATCACCCGCCTGGATGCTACGACACGAGTCGGTATGCTTGTTCTTACGAATGACATAGCCAGCGCGGCAACTGCAACTGCATGTGCGTCGTGGACATGTAGGATGTCAGGCTGCCGTTCTTGGATTAGCCGAGCGAGCTTCCACCCTGCCAGAACGTCCATTTCTGTCCGTGGAGTCAACGGAATTAGGTCGTCTGTTTCTTGCAGTCGCCGGCTTAGTTCTCCGTCAGGATGGGCAATGATTGTAGCTTCATGTCCCCGTGCGCGGAGCCCTCGAACAGTGAGTAGCACTTGGTTCTGGCCACCCCGCCACGTCCGGGCGGTGTCCACGTGAAGTGAAACCATCAGTTAGTCTGAAGCCCTTTTTGATTTTGGCTGTTGTTCCCACAGCTTGGCGTATTTGCAAAACACGTAATAAGTATTCATTAACGAAACGATCAATCCAGGCAAATAGTCTGAAAAGCCTCTACGCCAGATGTAGTTTCTGAAAAATACGAGGGGAGGGTAAGCAATTAGGTCAAGCCAGTTAGTTCGCCGGCCATCAGTCATCATTTGTGCTGCAGCGAGCGTCGTATAGCGATTCATCCGAGAAAGATGCTCGCCGATGTCTTTGTACGAGTGGTGATAGAGTTCTGCGCGAAGCGAACCGACGCGACCTTGGACACGTACTGATTCATGGACATACCGACTGTTCCACTTTGCTACCCGGCGGTCGTACAAGCGAAGCTGTCGGTCAGGATACCAGTCCGTAGAGCGGATCCATCGACCGAGATACCTTGTCGTTCGAGGGATCCGATAGCCTTGCATCACTGGTGCGGACTGCATCAGGGCTTGAATTTCTTCTGCTAATTCTTTCGAGACGCGCTCATCAGCGTCGATCGATAAGACCCAATCGTGACTAGCAAGGCCAGTGGCATAGTTTTTCTGCGAACCGTAGCCCTCCCACTGTCGGGTTGTGACCCGTTCTGTATAGCGTTTCGCTATTTCGATTGTTCTGTCTGAGCTTCCCGAATCAACTACGACGACATCGTCGACCCATTTAACCGATTCAAGTGCGTCAGCAATGTTTTCTGCTTCGTTCTCTGTAATGATGACGACCGACAGGTCTACCACGAGACCGAGTCTATCACCGATCTTGCGGTAGTTCTCCATGTGGTCAGCCTGTATACTGAGCCGAATACATCAGACTGGACAGCGTTCTTCCCAGTTATGAAATCCGATCAGGTCGTAGACTTATTCACCCAGTGTGGCGCGCTATTGGAAGGTCATTTTCAACTGTCGTCTGGGCTTCATAGTCCTGGATATCTCCAGTGTGCATTAGTGTTACAACATCCAGAATTCGCTGAAATACTTGGTGTGGCGGTTGCCCAACGTGTAGAGGAATGGAGACCCAATGTGGTGTTGTCTCCCGCCCTTGGCGGACTTCTCATCGGCCATGAGGTCGCGCGTGCACTTGGCGTGTCGGGTCTCTTTGTGGAGCGCCGTGAGGGTAAGATGTCATTGCGACGTGGGTTTCAACTTCGTCCGGGAGAACAAGTGCTGGTTGTGGAAGATGTCATTACGACCGGTAAGTCGACTCGAGAAACAATTGGCGTTGCCCGTGACCTTGGGGCAGAAGTTATAGGTGTCGCGTCGGTGATAAATCGAGGTGGTACCGATGTTGATTTTGGCATCAGGTTTGAGACTCTTGCCGAAGTATCCTGGCCGACGCACCAGCCGACTGAATGTCCACAGTGTGCTAGCGGCGTTCCCATTATGAAACCGGGGTCTCGGCCCGGTTTGTGATTTTGGGGGACCTTGGGAGCTTGCGAACTTTCAAACTTTCCATTGCCTATGATGGCACCAATTACGCAGGATGGCAGCGTCAATTGGGTGTCGATACGATTCAAGCCCGTCTGGAAGCAGCTGTTGCAGAGATTGAAGGCAGTCACGTTACGGTTCATGGCGCAGGTCGGACAGATTCAGGGGTTCATGCGTTGGGCCAGGTTGCTAGTTTTGAGATAGAGCATGGCATTACTGCATCCGCGCTTAGGCGTGCTCTAAACGCCAAGCTGCCAGAAGATATACGTGTGCGCGATGTGGGAACGGTTTCACGATTGTTTCATGCCCGTTTTAAAGCACGTCGCAAGTCATATCAATATCGGATCAATTGTGCGACGGTAGCAAACCCTATGGAGTGTCGGTTCGCGTGGCATATCGGGGATGCTCTGGACTTGGCTGTAATGCGCCAGGCCGCCGTTGCGTTGATTGGCCAACACGATTTCGCGTCATTTCAGACGGCCGCTACTGTGGCGGAGGTCACCACAACGGTTCGTACGATTTTCGCGATCGAAATTCGCGTGAAACCGGACGGAATTGTCACAATTGACGTCGTTGGTGATGGCTTTCTTCGTTATATGGTGCGTACCATCGTTGGCACTCTGGTTGAGGTTGGCCTTGGTAGAAGAGAGGCCAACGATATGTCAGACGTTCTACTTGCTAAGTCGCGTGCCCTGGCAGGGCCAACTGCTCCGGCCATGGGGCTGTGTTTGGTAGCCGTAGATTACTCAGACACTTGAATACCTTGTTAACACCTTTTATCATAATAACTTAATCTGTCTTGTTGCTCGATTCCTGCCATGAGTCTTGAAGAAGTTCTGGCGTGGGTTCCAACAGGCTCAAAGGAAGCCAACCTAACCCACCAGCTCCATTTCGACCGTTTGCCTGATCACGTTGCAGTGATTATGGACGGTAACGGTCGTTGGGCGGCTGAACGCCGCTTGCCTCGGATTGAGGGGCATCGGGCAGGTATCGACTCCGTCCGAGAGGTAGTCGAATTGTCAGCTCGAGTCGGCATCAAGGTGCTTACGCTTTATGCCTTTTCGGTCGAGAACTGGAAGCGGCCGGCAGCTGAAGTTTCGATGCTTATGGGACTCCTCAAGCGGTATCTTCGTCTCGAGCTTACGACTCTGATCGACAATAATATTCGCTTCAACGTTATAGGCCGGGAAACGGAATTGTCGGACGATGTGCGGAGTGCATTGATACTTGGTCAGCAGAAGACCAAATCCAACACAGGAATGGTGTTCAATATTGCACTCAATTACGGAGGGCGGGCAGAAATCGTTGATGCAGCTCGGCAGGCAATCGACCAAGGCGTGAGTTCAAAAGATCTTGATGAAGTTCGATTCGAAAGACTGTTGTACACGGCGGGACAGCCCGACCCTGATTTACTAATCCGTACAAGTGGTGAAATGAGAGTGAGCAACTTTTTGTTGTGGCAAATCGCATATTCTGAGATCTGGGTCACCGAAACCTTGTGGCCTGACTTTCGGTCTCTCCATCTTCTTGAAGGCATTCTTGCCTATCAGAAACGTGACCGCCGCTACGGTGGCATCAATGTTGAAGCCGCCAGCATGGAACGCTAGGGGTGTTCTGTTAGAAGTATGACCCGTGTGCTCAGTGCTCTTGTTCTTCTTCCCGTCTTTATCGGTGTTATCTGGTTTCTTGCACCGATCTGGACGCTGGCAGTTGTGGAACTGGTTCTCCTTGTCGCTGTTTTGGAGTATTCAGAAATAGGGTCCAGGATAGGCGCATCATTTTCTCCGTCGGTGACAGCCAGTGCAGCAATGGTTACTTGTGCGGCCTTTGTACTGGTTCCCGGTTTTTTCCCAGTTGTTTTGATGCTGGCGACTGTGGGCATTATTCTCGTCGAGTTATCTCATAGGCGTCAGTCGACGCTTATGTCAGTGTCGGCCGCAACATTGAGTTTGCTGTATTTGGCAGTTCCTCTTGGAGTGTTGGCAGCACTCCGATTTCGGTTCGGCCCAGAAGTTCTTCTTTTGCTCATTGCAACTGTCGTGTCTAGCGACACTTTGCAGTACTACGGTGGACGAGCCATCGGGAGACGTCCACTCGCTCCTGCGATTAGTCCCAATAAAACTATTGCTGGTTCCGTATTTGGGTTAGTAGCAGGTATTACCGTGATGGGACTCGGCGGTTATTGGTGGCTTCCTGAGATTGGTTTGATGTTGCGATTCTTACTGGGAGCCAGTCTAGCTGGTCTAGGTATTGTCGGCGATCTTTTTGAGTCGAGTCTCAAGAGAACTGCAGGAATTAAGGATGCTTCATCTTTGATTCCTGGCCACGGTGGGGTTTTGGACCGTGTGGATGGGTTTATGTTAACGGCTCCAGTCTACTATACGGTTGTTCTACTAACGATTTAGGGCATATCGGTGAAACGAATTTCGATTCTTGGTTCCACAGGCTCAATAGGCCGTAGTGCCCTCGACGTTGTGGCTTCGCATCCTGACCGCCTAAAGGTCGTCGGTCTTGCGGCCGGTACAAACGTTGACGAGTTTGTCCAACAGGTTTGTCAGTTTAAACCGCATCTGGTTGCGATGGGTTCGTCAACGTCGATGCAGGAAGTCAAACAGGCGTTGGGTTCCGTGACCAACCTTGGTGAAATTTATGGTCCTTCTGGCTCTGAAGGTCTTGAGGCAGTGGCGCTACTTCCTGATGCCGATATCGTTTTGTGCGCTACGTCTGGAACGGCGGCCCTGCAGGCAGTTCTGGCTGCGATAAAAGCTGGAAAAACTATTGCACTTGCCAACAAAGAAGTACTGGTTATGGCTGGAGCTCTGATGATGGAGGAAGCGCGGGTTCACGACGTTAGGATCTTACCTGTCGATAGCGAACATAATGCCATCCA
>CEUS01083614.1_pt1 | contig 11345 bp, 14 predicted proteins | sample 427031 | NCBI WGS metagenome assembly CEUS01 (sample SAMEA2622837, study PRJEB7988) | marine metagenome | biome: marine biome (ENVO:00000447); feature: marine epipelagic mixed layer (ENVO:xxxxxxxxx); material: "saline water (ENVO:00002010), including plankton (ENVO:xxxxxxxx)" | depth 140 m | reverse complement strand
GCGAAAAGATGATCAGCCATTCGCTTTCGCCGGTATATGGCATGAACGAGTTCTATCATCGGGTGAGAATTCTTTCTCATGCGCAATTGTGACGACAAGGGCGAATAAATTGATGAGACGATTTCATCACAGGATGCCTGTGATTCTGGCACAAGAAGAACAGGATCTTTGGCTAAACCCACTAATTACAACTGCGGACCACCTGAATCCACTCCTTACAGCACAAGGGGCTGAAGATATAGTTGCTTATGAGGTCTCCAAGATGGTTAATTCTTCCCGTGAGGATATTCCTGAAATGATTCTTCCTGTTTCGCCAGCTTCGTACCAAATGGGTTTATTTGAATAAATCTGAAACTCTTGTTTCTTATGTTGAAGTCCCTTGACCCGTTAAAGGTACCGAAGATATACTTGTTAGCCGTACTCAATGTAGGAGGAAGACGATCTACGCGATAGTTGAAACTGGTGGGAAGCAATATCGGGTTCGCCCCGGAGACACGGTTCAAGTTGAGAAATTGCCGCATGATGAGGGCGATACTATTGAATTGGACCAAGTGTGTCTCGTGAGTGACGACGATGGCAATGTGACTCTTGGTACTCCGTTAGTAGCAGGGGCGAAAGTGGTCGCTGATGTAGCTGGTCACGGTCGTGGAAAGAAAATTGTTGTTTTGAAATATAAATCTAAGACAAGGTATCGTCGAAAGTCGGGCCATCGGCAAGATTATACAGAGCTTTGGGTCAAAGAGATTTTGACCTAGGGGTTGTTCTCAATACTAGTGACGAAGGATTAATTGATATGGCGCATAAAAAGGGCGGCGGAAGTTCGCGGAATGGACGAGACAGTCAGGGGCAAAGGCTTGGTGTGAAGCGGTTTGATGGCGAATCTGTAACCGCGGGAACCATTATTGTACGGCAACGAGGGACTCGTATCCAGAAGGGTACAAACGTTGGTTTGGGGCGTGACCATACCCTATTTGCTCTGGTGGATGGCAAAGTCAAATTTGAGCATGCCACGAAAAATAAAAAACGAGTGAGCGTTTATGTATAACGGAGGCTCAAAATGAAGACAGAAATCCATCCCGAATATCATACGGATTCAACGGTAACCTGTTCCTGCGGTAATGTATTTCCTGCAGGATCGACGAAAAAGGATTTAAAGGTTGAAATTTGTAGTACCTGCCATCCGTTTTTCACTGGAACGCAAAGGATTGTTGATACACAAGGACGCGTGGAACGGTTAAAGAAACGGTTCAATTTAGATTAAGGCTACTTCTTCGTTCCATGGTAGGTCCGATTAAATTAATTAGCAATGAATGAGGGATACTTTAGGGGGAGATTTCCCCCTATTCTTTTTTATGGCAGTTAACAAACCCACTTATGGTGGGCAGGCACTCATTGAAGGTGTAATGATTCGTGGTGTGAATGTTGTGACGATGGCGGTCCGACATCCTACTGGAGATATTGTTCAACGTGTAGACACGCTTACGATTGCATCTAAAAATAAGGCGCGCCAAATTCCATTTGTACGTGGTGTTCTAATCCTGTGGGAAATGCTGACTATTGGTACCAAGGCTTTACTGTGGTCTGCCTCCGTGGCCTCTGAAAATGAAGAGGGCGAATCAGAAATTTCTGGGCCAGCTTTATGGGGAACGATGGCTCTTAGTTTGGTTTTTGGCATCAGTCTTTTCTTTGTTAGCCCAATTTTATTAACTAAATTATTGGATATGGTTTTTCACTCTACACCTTTATTAAGTAATATTATTGAGGGGATTGTTCGATTACTGGTTTTTGTTGCATACCTTTGGCTTATTAACTTTGTGGCGGAGATTAGGCGCGTTTTTGCGTATCATGGTGCTGAACACATGACTGTACATGCGTATGAAAATAATCAACCATTGACCGTTGAATCAATACGACATTTTAATAAGGCACATCCTCGTTGTGGGACTGCTTTTCTTCTGGTGGTGATGGTTGTTTCAATAATTGCTTTTGCACTTTTAGGGGATCCATCTATATATTGGCGCATCGCATCTCGTATTCTGCTGATTCCAGTGATTACGGGTATCAGTTATGAAATTATTCGGTGGAGTGGACGGAATGCTTCGAGTTCTTGGGTTCGGTTTGTTACTGGGCCAAGTTTGGCTTTACAATCTTTGACTACGCAATGGCCTGATGACGATCAGATTGAAGTAGCTGTTGCTGCGATGGAGCATGCTCTAGAGGAAGATTCTAACGCGGAATAAATGTCGGTTCTTTTCTGGGCATAAGTCTAATATTTTAGGTATTTAACCGCGTCTTGCATCTAGCTCTTTCCAAACCTGTTCTAAAGGAACTTGAGTTTCCTCTAATAACACCAGAGTGTGGTATAGCAGGTCTGCGGTCTCGCTTGCGAGGCGCTCCTTGCTTTCACTTAAAGCTGCGACGACGGTTTCTCCCGCTTCTTCTACCACTTTTTGGGCAATAGATCCTGTACCGTCTTCCAAAAGCTTTGTTGTATAGCTACCCTCAGGGCGATCGAGATTGCGCTGGTGGATCACTCCTGCAAGTTCTTGCAAAATCCCAGCACCCGATTGCTGTACCAATTCCACTTCATTATCAAGTTCTTGATAAAAACATGAACTGTTACCGGTATGACATGCTGGTCCATGTGGATATACTTGTAGCAGCAAAGCATCCCCATCACAATCCATTTGAATGGAACGAACATCTAGGAAATTTCCGGAGGTTTCTCCCTTGTGCCAAATTTCTTGGCGGCTTCTACTATAAAACCAGACTTGACCAGTTTGCACCGTTTTTTCAATAGCTTCATCATTCATGTAAGCGATCATGAGGACGCGACCAGTAAAGGCATCTTGAGCTATTGCTGGAACAAGTCCTTTGTCATCAATTGAAATCTCACTCGCCACAATTTTCTCCTTATTAGTTGAATGGCCAGCATATCTTGATTCATTGATCCGGTATGTGATGAAGGGACCAACATTCTTAAATATGACTGTTCATTTTATTCACATACGTATTGGAATCCCATTCTGAGCTAAATACTGTTTTGTTTCTTTAATTGTAACTTCTCCGTAATGAAATATACTTGCTGCTAAAGCGGCATCTGCTTTTCCATCAACAAATGCCTCCTTAAAGTGGCCTGGGTTACCAGCCCCCCCACTGGCGATCACTGGGATTTGAACATTTTGAGATATTGTTCTTGTTAAATCCAGATCATAACCATCTTTATGACCATCCCTGTCCATGCTAGTCAACAGTATTTCACCGGCTCCTAATTGAGCAACGTGTTGTGCCCATTTAAGGGCATCAATCCCGGTCTGCCGCCTTCCCCCATGACTGTAAACTTCCCATTGCGAATTAGAGGACACTCCGTATTGGGAGTGTCCTTTTTCAGTTTCCGGTGGTGAATTAATTGTTTTTGCGTCAATTGCCACTACGATACATTGGTTGCCAAATGCTTGTGCTGCATCGGAAATAATGCTGGGGTCATTAATTGCGGCACTATTGATGGAAACCTTGTCCGCTCCGGCATTGAGGAGTGTTCGTATATTTGCAAGGTTCCGTACCCCTCCCCCTACCGTTAACGGAATGAAAACTGTCTCTGATACTTTTTGTACCACGTCAACCATTGTGTTCCGTTCGTCCGACGAAGCGGTAATGTCAAGGAAAACGAGTTCATCAGCTCCTTGGTCATTGTAAAATTTTCCAAGTTCACTCGGATCACCGGCATCTCGTAATTCTACGAAGCTAACGCCTTTTACTACCCGTCCTGCGTCAACGTCCAAACATGGGATAATTCGTTTCGATAGCATGGTTGATGATTAATTCCTCGGAAATGTGCTTGATCTTTTAGTCATTAGTTATGCCTTTTGATTTACTTTTGGGTTGATATTGGACAGATCGATTAGTGGTGCCCCCGGCAGGATTCGAACCTGCGACATTACGGTTAAAAGCCGTCTGCTCTGGCCGGGCTGAGCTACAGGGGCGAAGTTAATCTCTGCGTATTATACGTTGTGATATCGATTTACCATATCAGGCAGTGTGCTTGGTAACAAATAAGGATGCTGTTTGCACAACACTCCGTTAGGGAAACATTCTATTGTGTATCTGCAAGAGGATTCAAGTGGTTGAATAATTTGAATTCGCTTGGAGGCCAAAATCGAAGCCAACTTTTGCCTATAATCGTTCTTCTTTTGATAGGACCTGTCGCACGTGAATCTCGGCTAAACGGACGGTTATCACCCATAACGAAGTATTGGTCAGCATTTAACTTGATTGGGTGCATGGTGTCGCGTGAACGGTTTTCCACGTAGGGCTCCTCGATCACCTCCCCATTGATTGAGGTATATCCATCTTTAATTGCAATGGTATCTTGAGGTAAACCGATCAAACGTTTAATGAGGTATTCATCAGTGGCTTCATTATGAAAAACAATTATATCGCCGCGTTCTGGAGCTTTGAAGAGGTGTATCGATCCATTTTCTTCTTCGTTGACCATTGGTAAAGCCCGTACCATATTGTTGTTTGTTTGTATGTAAGCAGCTTTGTTTACCAAAACAAGTTCTCCGCCAAGCACTGTGGGCTCCATGCTTGGGCCAACAACTTGAAAGTTTTGAAGTAACGCTTGGATTACAACGAACAGTACGATTGCTGCAAGGAGCGTTTCTAAAAAGTCACGGAAAAACGACTGCATTGGCGAACTCATTTTTTACTTTGATGCTAATGCGTCTATTATAATGCGAATAAGAAGAATTTTGTCTAGTTAGGGCTATTGCTCAGATTTGGTAGTTATCGTTTATGTATGCTAATCTGCGGCTTCGTCCAAATATGCTGCATTGTAAAGGTGATAGATGGTGTTCTTAAATCGAACAATGATGTTTGTGTTATGTGCAATATTATTTGGTGTTGCTTGTTCGGCAACCAACTCCACGCCCTCCCAAATTCCGACTGGTGCAAATGTAGGTACTACGGGTTCCCCAGTAGCGCGTGGTAATGGAACAACCCAATCTCGATCTTTGACTTCTACATTAGGCGTTACATCTGGAAATATATCAGGAGGAATGTTGAACGAGCGGGGTATTTTAGTCGTCGGGACTGGGTCAGTGCAGTTAGATCCTGATTTAGCCTTGTTGACAATCGGAGTTGAGTCTCGTGAAAAAATGGTAAGTGTGGCTCAGCGGAAAGCATCCATAGCAATGGAGGCCATTATCACTTCGCTAGAGTTAGAGGGGGTGTCAAAAGATGACATCCGGACTCAGAGATTCGATATTCAACCGATTATCAGTTATCGAGGCTCTTCAAATCCTGTACAGCAGATTGATGGGTATAAAGTATCAAATACTTTAGTGGTAAGGATTTCTGATCTTGACCGCGTTGGGAAAATGATTGATTCTGCTGTCATTGCAGGCGGAGATATGACGCGTGTGCAAAGTATTTCTTTCATTGCGGAAAACCAAACAACGGCAAGAACGGAAGCGCGGACCTTGGCGACTGAAGATGCCATAGCGAAGGCAAGGCAATTTGCTGAATTATTGTCTATCAAAGTTGGACAACCAACTTTTGTGACGGAGGTTGGTTCAAATAATGCTGGTGCAAGGACGTACTCGCTTGAGCGATTTGCAATGGCAGATACAAGTATGGGTGGTTCAACTGTGCCAATTATCGCTGGGGAAATTGATGTGATTGCACAAGTACAGGTATTGTTTTCTATTGAATAGATTGAGATTTCGGATGGTGTAAGAATATGGCAAGAATAATAGCGACTGATGAGCAGATCAGTAATATTGTGCGACATATGGATGGGATGATTCATTGTCATGAATGCGGTGTACGTATCCGATATGGTGACATTGATTGCCCACGATGTGGCGCAGATATTGAGGAATTGTTACGAGCGTGGGCACGTCAAGTATTTGATAATCTTATGGCGACGGTGGACGAACACGCGTCCGAGTGATTAAAAATGTGAAATTGACCTTAATTTTTAATGTTTAGTTGGTCACAGTTGGGATAGGAGCGGGAGGCTTACACTGTTCATATCGTTTGAAGGCGGTGAGGGGACCGGTAAATCCACGCAGGTGGACAGATTAGCAACACGTCTGCAAGATAATGGGTACCGGGTATTGGTACTAAGAGAGCCAGGAGCGACAGCTTTAGGCAATTATCTTCGCAAATGGCTCAAAACGGCAGAAAGTATGACGACAGAAGCGGAAATGTATCTTTTCGCGGCAGCTCGTGCTGAGCTTGTTCATGAAATGATTATCCCTGCTCTCGAACAAGGGAAGATTGTTGTCACAGATCGGTATGCTGATTCGACTGTGGCGTACCAAGGATATGGTAGGGGTATGGATATTGGGCACATCAAAGAGGTGAACAGGATAGCAACTAATGGTGTTATCCCATCGTTAACTTTCCTTCTTGATTGCGACCCCAATATTGGGTTTGCGCGCATAGCAGAGGTTGCAGGGGGTAGCACTGTCGATCCAATTAATGTTTCTCGGCAGGGTGAAGGTGAGCGATTTGAATCTGAACCCCTTCAATTTCATCACGATGTACGTGCGGGTTTTTTAAAGATAGCGGCTGAAGATCAAGCTCGATGGGTTGTCATTAATGGCGAATTGAGTTTGGACGATATAGCAACAAAAATATGGAGTGAAGTCCAACAAAAAGTGGGACGGATGCAATAAGGGTGTATCAGATTAAGTAGGTATCAAAAATGACGGGAACCAATCAAAATGTTCCAAATATTGTTACTGAGCTTGACCCCATTTTTCGACCTAAATCTGTTGCTGTTGTAGGGGCATCTAACACCCCGGGCAAATGGGGTTTTAATATACTAAACCGAATTCTTGTTGGTGGTTACGGTGGGAACATTTTCCCCTTGCACCCCGCAGCTGGTGAAATTCAAGGGTTGAAAGCCTACAAGCGTCTTAGCGATATTCCCACCCAAGTTGATCTTGTGGTACTCGCTGTTCCAGCTCTTCAAGTCCCAGATGTTCTCAGACAGTGTGTTGAAGAACAGGTGGGAGGAGCGCTAGTTATTACAGCCGGTTTTGCTGAAACCAGTGCTGATGGAGTGGAGTTGCAAAGTGAGATCGTCAAAATCGCACGTGACGGCGGCATTCGTTTTATTGGTCCTAATTGCTTAGGTATATGGAGTTCAGCTGTGCGATTAAGTATAGCGGGTACCGCGACACGGCAGGGATCGATCGCATTTGTTTCTCAAAGTGGAGCTTTTGGTGCTTCGTTAATAACGCTTGCTGAAGCCAAGGGATATGGGCTAAGCAAATTTATTAGTAGTGGAAACCAGGCGGATTTGAATGTTGCTGATTATTTAGAGTATTTGGCCGAAGATGACGATACAAAAGTGATAGTGCTTTATATTGAAGGTGTCCCTGAGGGACGACGGTTTTTGGATATGGCTCGAAAAGTATCCCGAATTAAACCTATTGTCCTTTATAAAGCGGGGCGTACCTCAATCGGGGGACGAGCTGTTCGGTCGCATACCGCGTCTATGATGGTTGAAGATGCTGTCTTTGAAGGAGTATGTGCGCAGGCGGGCTTAGTACGCGTTTATGATACGAATCGGCTGTTTGATACGGCCGCTGCGCTGGCATCTGCTCCACTTCCGAAAGGCCCCAATGTGGGGATCATTTCCATGACAGGCGGCAATGCGGTTGTTTGTTCTGATACGTGTGCATACCTAGGGCTTGAAGTGCCTGAACTGGATGAGAATACAAAGGATCATTTCAGTGAAAATGTATTGGCTGAACATGCGCCTCGACCCAGCAATCCCATTGATCTTGCTGGAGATTTTAGTACCCCATTGTTACATGCCCGCTGCGCAGAGGCACTTGCTGAACTAGATTATATTCATGGTTTGATTGTGACCCCACCTAGTTTGAATCGGACTCGTGGTGGGGATGACAAGATCACAATTGAAGCTGTTTCGCGTATTGCGGCTATCCCTGGACGATATGGAAAGCCAGTATTAGCTTTAGGCAGGCAGAGTGCTGACGACCAGGTGGCAACCATTTTACGTGATGCCGGTATTCCTTTATATCAATCACCAGAAGATGGCGCGTATGCTATGAAAGCGCTTGTGTCGTATGCGACTTTTCAATCACCGGGTGATTGAGTAGTTCCAAACTGCCGCTCTTTGTAAGGCGCAGGTAAATTTTTTGTTGGTGTAACAAGTATTGTTTGAACGGGTAAGATGGAACGAGGAATGGATCAAGGAGCGATGTTATGAAACTAGGTTTTTACGGTGATTTTAGCCCATGTGTTATTACCGAAGATGGAGTAGTGGACATTAGTGTGGTTGTTCGTGGATTGCAGGCTGGTTCACCACAACTTACGATGGAGAACATAATTATCAATTATCAATTTCTTAAACCAAAAATTGAGGAATATTTAGACGAAGCATCAGTGATTCCATTAGGTGAGGTTCGTTTACGTCCACCTGTCCCACGACCCGGAAAGGTGCTTTGCGGGCGTGGGAACTTTATGGAGGGCGTACCTGTTGATCCGACCCGACCCTTAGCTACATTTTTTAAATCCCCTGATGCGGTGATTGGCCGAGGTGATACGATCGTATTACCTAGTTTTCAACCGGTAATTTTTCATCATGAGGCGGAGTTAGCATTGATCGTTGGCAAAGAGGCAAGCTTTGTTTCAGAGGCGCAAGCCTTGGATCACGTTTTTGGATATACAACCTCAGTGGATGTATCCGCACGGGCTCCGATTGATGGAGAGCCTCCTCTCCCAGGTGAATATGGCAAATCATTTGATACATTTTTGCCCATAGGACCAGCGATAGTAACGGCAGATCACATTAAAGACCCTAATAATTTAGGGGTAAAATATTCTGTAAATGGTGAGTTACGGCAAGACTATAATACAAGTGATATGGAACACAGTGTTGCTTATCTAATTGCTTCATTGTCTGCTGTAATGACGCTTAAGCCGGGCGATTTGATTCTTTGTGGTACAAATCACCAAGGGCTTGGTCCACTGCAGGATGGCGACGTTGGAGAAATCGAGATTGAAGATATTGGCATAAGTTTTAATCATGTTGTTGATGAGAGAAAGCGGACATGGCCAAAGGCTGTTGATCCCACTGTGGGGACGCGCATAAAGGAGCGGAGAGAAGGACTTCAAGGAACACCTAGTACGGGTACTTGGCCACTAACACGACCTTCGGCAAATGCTTAGGGCGATTAACGAACGGGCTCCTAGTCTTGCGGCTAATGCCTTCGTGCATCCTGCGGCTTATGTTGTGGGACATGTCGAAATTGGCGCGGATGTAATTGTCTTGCCTGGTGCTGTTGTGCGCGGAGATATGTCTGGTATCGTGATCGGTTCTGGAACTGTTGTCAGTGAGAACGCTGTTATTCATGGTGGTGGTGAAGGTACAGGGAATCGTTACCGGGAAGGAAGCGAACCGGAAGACAGGTCTGGTTTTTTCGTGATCGGTCGGAATGTAGTTATACATCAAAGTGCGGTAGTGCACTGTGGGCGAATCGGTGATTATGCGAATATTGGAGGGAATTCGACTGTTCTTGATGGAGCTGAACTTGCGGATTACACCGATATAGCGGCGCACACAGTTGTGCCTCCCCGTGAAAAGATCCCATGGGGTGCAAACCTGAGAGGAATTCCGGCACCGAAATCGACTGCTGCCCAAATATCGACGACTAGACGAAGAGAACTGAGGTCTCAAGCGCGTGAGATTAGAGAGAAAATGCTGTTTTGGCAAGATATTGGTTTGACATCACAATCTGATTTGAAGGAGAAGGATATGATTCAGGCAATTGCCTCAAAGTCTCCTGATATTGATACCGAAGCTTGGGTCAGCGAAGCGGGATATGTTGCAGGAGATGTGACTTTGGGCAATAGGTCTAGCGTCTGGCCTGGGGCAGTTGTCATTGGTGATGCTGGCTCAGTTGTGATCGGTGAGTATTGCGACATTCAAGACAATGCGGTTGTGCATTCAGATGGAGACTTGATAATTGGAAATCATGTTTCGATTGCTCACGGTACAAGTGTTCACGCTAGTAAAATAGGCAGTAATGTATTGGTGGCGAACAATTCTACGTTATTGGCTGATGTTGAAGTGGGTGACAACTGTATTATTGCGGCAGGTACGCTGCTAGATTGTGGAACGAAAGTGCCTTCGGGATCAATAGCGATAGGTGTTCCGGCTGTTATCCTACCGCTCGAAGCAACGCGACGCGAAAGACTTGATCAGACGGGGATCGGTTACTCTGAGAGGGCGCAAATTATGAAGGCTGCCGGCCTTTAGACGAACGATTTATCATAGTAGGATAAATTCGTGGAAAACATTACCAATCTCGATCTTGATTTGTTACGCGATTCCCTCGTGAGAGATGACTTGGTTTTTCTTGATGGTTTCCATGCAGTCAAACATGCTGCTCGATTTGGTGCTGACATTGAATTGGTCGTATGCGCTGATCTCGCGAAATTCTATTCGTTGGCAAGGGATCTAGCCCCATCTCTCAATGAGCAGTTAGGTTCCAGCATGAAATCCATCGGATGGCGTGAGATTGAGAAGATAGGACCAGGGCGCGCGCACTGGACGGGAGTTTGGGGTGTCGCAAAAAAACCGACGTACAGCGTTGCCGAAATACTTGACTCTGGAGACCCTGTTGTTCTCCTTGAACATCCCGAGAATCTCGGCAACCTCGGCGCATGTATCCGCGTCGCAGCCGCCGCGAGTGTGGGAGGTGTTTTGGTGGTCGGAACTGATATGCTTTGGGCTCCTGCAGTGGTCAGATCGGCGGCTGGGCTCCAGTTTGCTGTACCAGTAGCACCATTGGCAGACATATCTGCGATTACCCGACCCATCATCGCAATCGATCCGAAAGGTCAAGATGCTAGCTCCTCGGTGATTCCCGAGGCTGCGATCTTCGCATTTGGCAATGAGCGGCATGGCCTCAGTAGCCAGATCGAAGATCTCGCGGCTGCTCGGATAAAGATTCCGATGAAGAACGGAGTGAGTAGTCTCAACCTCGCGGTAGCAGTTGGGGTTGTACTCTATACCTTCATGGGGTGATCGATGACGATCTTGGAGGCAAGTCCATTGACCAAATCAGTAAAGATTCCCAGCAGAGATGTGGGTTCTAAAAAAACTATTAAAATAGTGGTGTTATAAAGTTGAACAACTGGAAGGAGAGCGGGAGAAGTTATCAACTCCCTTGAAGTTGTTTACCTTCTGTTTTGATTGACGGTGCAATCACAAGCTGTGCGTCGTGCATTTCCCGTAAGTTCGTCGCTCCGCACATTCCCATAGCTGTTTGAAGGGACCCGATCAAGTTTTCTGTTCCATT
>CEUS01275889.1_pt1 | contig 11346 bp, 5 predicted proteins | sample 427031 | NCBI WGS metagenome assembly CEUS01 (sample SAMEA2622837, study PRJEB7988) | marine metagenome | biome: marine biome (ENVO:00000447); feature: marine epipelagic mixed layer (ENVO:xxxxxxxxx); material: "saline water (ENVO:00002010), including plankton (ENVO:xxxxxxxx)" | depth 140 m | reverse complement strand
TCTTAGATCATTTCTTTCATACAATCTTCTGCGCTCCTGAGAACGCACTAGCTCTGTTACAATCGACATCAGTGTGTTTTGGTTTGCGTCGATGGAGTCTACAGCTCGTGCCAGGGATTTTAATGCGCTTTTGCGTCGTTGACTCTGTAGCAGCACTATCCCGGCGTTTGTAAGAACGTCAATGTCAGTTGGAGCATGGGATAGTGCCTTCTCAGCTTCCGTGGCTGCAGTTGAACTATTCGCAGTCAATGATAGTACACGTGCTAACATAGCCCTATATATTCCTCTTTCCGGTAGCAGATCAATTGATACTTTGAAGGCTGTCAAAGCAGCATCATAATTCTCTAACTGGAAATGTAGGAGTCCAGCACGGTAGGATGTATCTGCTGACTCAAAACAGTCAACCCCAATAGTTTTTAGGTGTCGTTTAGCTCGGTTTAGTTCCCCTATTGCCATAGCTGCTTCAGCAGCTCCTAGTACAGCATTAGTGTTTGCTGAGTCAACTTCGATTGCGGTTTCAAAAGCTGTGCTGGCTTCCTCATATCGATCCTGAACCATAAGTACTTCGCCCAGTTTTTTCTGTAATATTGCATTCTGAGGGTCGTCAATTAAAGCTTTTTGCCAAAGAGCAGTAGCCTGGGCTTTCTGTTTTTGCTTAATCAGAGAGTCCCCAGCGCGTGCTAAATAAGATGCTCGTGATGAGTTATTCGAACTATCCTCTTTGTTTGACAAATTTGCAGCGCGGACAAATGTGTCATGAGCATGCTGATATTGCTGTGATTTAAATTGTGATTCCCCGAGCATTCCTAGTACATCTATATTATCGGGATCAATATTGATTGCCTGGTTTAAGACATCTAATGCATCTTTTTCTTCTCCAAGCATAATAAGACAATGTGCCATTTGTTTATGAAATTTGGCATTTTGTGGTTCAAGGTCTAATGCCTTATCCAGGGCAGTTTTTGATTCTGTCCATCGTTCTGCATTCTGATAAAGGTTAGATAATTCACTATGAACTTTTGCGTCCTTAGGATCCAGTGCACTTGCCCTATGAAAAAGTTCTATAGCACGTTGTTGATCTCCGGCTTTTGATGATACTCTAGCAGTTTCCTTTATCGATAAAGTGTCGTCAGGCGCAAGATTGATAACTTGCTCTAAGTATGGTAGTGCCTCAGACCACATTTCTGCCTGCATAAATGCTTGAGATGCTGCTTTCTGTAATCGTAAATCAGATGTGTGTTTTTTAGCTGCTGGAATTAACGTACTCATTGCAGCTTTATAATCATTTAGTGCCAGATAGCAGGCACCAATCTTAGCTGATAAATTTTCGTCTTCAGGGTCTATGTTAATTGCTCTTTGATATATTTTGAGAGCATTCTGCCAGTCTGAGATTCTTTCTAGAACGGTTCCGTATGTGGATAGTAGTTTTACGTCGTTAGTCTGATCGTCTACTAGTGGTTCTAAGTTGACACGAGCAACTTCGTATTCTTGTAATTCAAGAGCTATTTCGCCGGTGAGTTGTGATAAGCTTTTAGAACTCAAACCTGATGCTTGTGCTCTTTGCAAAGAATCAAACGCTGAACTTGTATCTCCAATTTCTTGATAAGTTGTTCCGAGATCATGCCATATTTTCCCGTCGGACGGAGAAAGTTCAGATGCTTGTTTTAGAACATTGACGGCCTCTAAATAATTGTTTTGAGCAATCAATGCTTTCCCATATTGATGGTGTGTGTGAGCATCTGTTGGTTGCAGAGTGGAAGCTTCTTTAAGAGACTGTATTGCCATTTCATTGTCTTGCATAGTTAACTGTAGCTCTCCAATCTCTACTAACAACATACCCCTGCTGCTGCTATCATCTATACCAATGTTGGCATAGCCGGCCTTTAGTGCGCTATATGCTTTATCGTATTCTTCACGAAGTTTGTGGAATGAAGCAATTGCTTGCCATGGTTCGGGTGATTTAGGTGCTATTTGAGTAGCTTTCTGGAAGTTTTGGCTAGCCAATTCGGTTTCACCTAGATGTAATAAGGATTGTGCTAGCAATGTGTGAGCTATTCCTAAAATTTCGCGATCCTGATCTGATGCATTTTCATCAATTTGGTTATTGGATATAAAATTGTTGCATTTATCACGCGTCTTTTCTGGATTCCCAGAGTTGAGTGCGCATCTTGCATATTGAATTTGGATATTGAAATCATCAGGCCTGATATTTAGGGCCTTCTCCCAATGCAATAGTGCTTCTGCATAATTGGGCTCCATAACAGTATCTTTATAAGTGAGAGCTTCTGCTAAAGCAATCCTATTCGCAGCCGATTCGGTTTCAAGTGCTACTGCTTCAAATGCGGTTTGACGCGCATCTTGTATGCGTCCACAGGCTAACAAGTGTTTCGATTGCTGTACTAATAGACTGGCAGGTGCTTTTGAGGCAGGTATAGCTTTCTCAAGTGCAAGAGAAGCATCTTGATGTGCACCTGCTGAACCCAAAATATTGGCCAACTCTGATAGATCGGATGATGAATCAATGGAGTCTATAATGTCAGATGCAGTTTCAGAGGCGAGCACGATATCCCCATTCGAGTAATATGCTCGAGCAAGAGCAAGTTGACTTCGGGGAGTTTTATGGTCAATGTGTGATAGTATCTCCAGTGCATCGCTCGGTATTCCAAGTGCAATTTTTGCTTCAGCAGTGTAAATAGATAATTCCGTTAAATCCCCACCGAAATCTTTAGCTTGCTCAAAGGCGGCAATCGCACTAACAGCATCACCTTGTTTAAGTGCAGCTTTGCCAAGTCGCATAGCTAATTTGTTTGTGAGTGACTGGGAAGCTTGCAGGGTATCAGCCAATTTATCGAGCGCATATTCGGAGTCGGTACCAATTGCTAACAAGCTTTCCATTGTGTGTTCAGCAGTAGTATCAGAAAACGTTGACAGTTCCTCAGTGTTTTGTTTTAGGTCAGGTATTTCTAAATGGCTATCACTTACTAATTTGTGTAGTTCAGGATCTGATGATTGTTTCAAAACAACTGCGAGGCACAAGAGTGCTTTAGGTGGGAGGTTTTCAGAAGATGTTTTTAATAGTGAATACTGTATTTTAGGTGTTTCGTTCGACTCCAGAATGTGTATAGCAAGTTCACAGAGTTTGAAAGGTTCAGTTGTCAACAATTTATCTATTAAAGACTTATTGGTCTCTATTAGTCCATAGAGACACGTAAGAGGCAAACGCCATATATTTGGATATTTAGATGCTTCCTGAACTATTTGAGTTAACTTGTCATCTTTTTGAACGAGCTCTTGTCTGAGGGCAACTGCAGCTTCAGTTGCTACAACGAGTGTGTCGGAGTTGGTGAAGGAAGGAGATATGACTTTACCTGTTACAAGGGCTTCGTATGCATTATGCAATCTTTCTCTACCTGCTAATGTTTCTGTAAGCCAATTGTATGAATCAGGTTCTGCTTCAGGTATCAGGCTTGATATAGCACGTAATCCTAATACGCCTGGTGTCCAGTTACCTAATTCACCGAAGTCATCGGCGGACAACAATGAATCTAAGACACCTGGATGCCGACAGGTCAATAGCATTGCAGGCTCTGTTCGCAGCCTACGACATATTTCTGACGATGAAGATTCAGGTAGTGCTTCTGTGATTTTATGAGTAACCTGATACGTACTAAGCATCAGGCGGCTTTATTTCACTATCCAGTATGCGGATATCATAAAAAACAGTCCAACTATTACTAAGAAGGCACCAACACCGGCAGAAGTTCTTACGAGCTGATTGACTGAGTTTAGTAGAGCAGAAGCTGTCTGGCTAATACTACTAACGTTTTGTCTTAAGCCCTTTTGTCCTATTCTGGCAGATTGGGATGCTAGGGCACGTGCTGATGGTGTGTATTCCTTAGCTAATAACTTCCTTAGTCCAGCAACCAGAAATATGGCGCTAAATATAAGCTGGGCAATTGGTATAAGCAGGCGGATATTTTCTAGTGTTATTGGCATTTGAGGGCCTCTATGAAATCTAAACTTTTTAAGCTTGTTGGGGGGTGTTGCAACATTTATGCCAAGCGCAATTTCCGTCTGGCATAAATGTGACTACTTTTTTCTTTTGGACTTACTAGATTTCTTGCTCTTGTTGCTGCTTGCTGATTTTTTGATCTCTTCAGGTAGGTGACCAATATCTATTTGATTGGAATCGCACAAGAGCAGGGCGCGTTCAATTGCGTTCTTCAATTCTCTTATATTACCTGGCCAGTTGTGTGCAGTGAGTGCTTCCATGGCTCGAGGCCGTACACCTGTCACTTGTGAACCAAAATCCATAGATAAACTTTTGATGAATGAACCGGCGAGAGCGGGTATGTCCTCTGTACGCTCCCTTAATGGCGGCATCACTATTTCTACTACATTTAAGCGATAGTACAAATCCTCCCTAAATTCACCGTCAGAAATCATTTTCTTGATGTCTTTATTGGTAGCGGTTATCAGCCTAATATCTACTGCTATTTCTTTTGTGCCTCCAACGCGTCGTATCACGCGTTCTTCTAGTGCTCTTAGTAATTTGGCCTGCAAGTCAGCCTTCATAGTAGATATTTCATCAAGGAAGAGACTACTGCCATCAGCTACTTCCATTAAACCCAATTTACGCTTAGGCCCAGCTCCAGTAAATGCATTAGCTTCGTGACCAAAAAGTTCGCTTTCCAGCATGTGATCTGATATAGCTGCGCAATTGATGGTCACGGAGGCTTTATCAGATCGGGGGCTTTGTCCGTGTAACAGTCCAGCTACCAGGCTTTTACCAGTACCAGTTTCGCCAGTTAGCAATACGCTAGCTGGAGTTGGAGCTGCTCTCGAAATAAGGTCATTTACTTGATCCATTGATTTTGATGAGCTTTGTACCCAATACTGATCCGACCAACGTTCCTTACGGAGCTGAGCTAGCTCTCGATAGAGTTTTACTTGGTCACCAGCATTTTCAAGTGATCGTATTAGTCTTTCAGTGTCAATTGGTTTTGTTATGAAGTCGAAGGCGCCATTTTGCATGGCGTCAACTACAGTATCGATGTCTCCATAACCAGTCGTTACGATTACTGGCAAACTAGGTCTTTCTTGCGCAATTCTGTCTAACAGAGTAAAACCATTGCCATCAGGTAGCTTGATGTCTAGAAGTACGATATCAGCAGCATCTTGGTCTAAAACCTTGTGTGCTATAGCAAGATTTTCAGCTTCTATACTTTCATAACCTTTCTTGGAAAGTATCTTAGTGAGAAATTTCCTTGGAGTTGGCTCGTCTTCAACTATTAGTACAGTGGTCATTATGCTTGTCCCTCTTGTCTTGCAGCTGGTAGAACTATTGTGAATACTGTTCCAACTGTAGGCCAGCTTTGGACTGTTATTGTACCCCTATGTGCATTTACTATTCTTTGAGATATTGCGAGTCCTAGACCAGTGCCTGCCTGCCTTGTGGTAAAAAATGGATCAAAAATACGATCTAGCACTTCCTGAGTCATACCTGGACCAGTATCTCCAACGTTAATCACAACGTGTTTACCTCTTAGCTTTGACTCTGGCTTAGAAGGTTGTACAGTAATAGTAATAGCTCCTCCGTCTGGTTCCATTGCGTGCATTGCATTCGAAATCAAGTTGGTAACTACTTGCTCTATTTGAACATCATCTGCTAGAGCCAACGGTGTTGTAGATACCGATTCAACTTCAATAGAAATATTTCTGCGCTGTAGTCTTTCACGCCATCTATTTGCAAGTGCTAACATGCAATCTTGCATGGAGGCCTGCTCAATTTTCAATTCCGTAGGTTTTACGATTAATAATATGTCTTGGAGCAATCGGTTGATTCGAGTGGCTTCTTCAAGAATAGATTCAACTGGTTCCTGTAAGGGGTCAGTCGATTTAAGTTGCATTTGTAGGTATTGTAATCCAGTAGTTATTCCATTAAGTGGATTACGTATTTCATGCGCAAAAATAGCAGACAAATCTCCTAGTAGAGCTCTTTGTTCTAAGTGATGAGTTTTAGCTTCCATTGCCTTGTGTTCACTATTATCTTTTATTGCTATAAGTCCTCCAGCAACCTTTCTGTCTTTATCGTACATAGGAACTGCTCTAAGCAGTACGTTTATTTCTTTTCCGTCTCTGCGAATTAAAGAAACAGAATGACTAGTATATGTCTCGCGTTGGTCAAGTGCTTTTTGTATAGTACCTACTACCGGTGGAGACGCAACTAGTACATCTGATATATGCATATGTTTAATTTCATCTAATTGGTAACCCAATAAAGTTCCTGCAAGTGAATTTACTCGTGATATATCACCTTTGTTACTGATAGAGAATATACCATCTCCAGTGGTTTCCATGAGAGTATGCCAATGCTGCTCTAGCGTTTCAATTTCACTTGTATGTACTACAGCTGATTGCCAATATCCTCCTAATTCTAATAATGCAGTTAGTATTCGACCAGCAATAGACAGGCGAATTTCGATGGTGCCATCTATTAATTTACCTTTTCTAAATAAGGCTACCAACATACCCGCACATGAGACTTCATATCCTAAAGGTTGTACCAGCACAACTTCATAGCCTTTTTTTCGAGCTATTCTTCCAAAAATAGACCGCGTTATAGAACCATTTTTCCATGTGAAAAGGGTGGTTCCTATAGCATCATCTGTAGCAGGTATTGTGGGAGGGAAGACGTTGTCGGAATTTGTTGTAGCAAGTAGTCCAAAACCTGGTTCTAATTCTGCAGTATATATAGCTACTTCTTCTGCATTCAACAATGATTTACAAATACTGGTCGAGCGCATTATATTGTCAATACCTGGGTGCTGCATGAGACTCGTGAGCGATTCAAGTGAACTAAAACGCCCAATATCATTTTTGTTGATTGTGTGATAAGATGCTTCATCCTCTGTCTCATATACAAAAATTAGAACCAATTGCTCGTTGTTGTTGCTTCTAAAGCATTGTAATCTGAAGTCTTTTTTCTCTCCTGAACGAGTGCGTATAGGCATCCTGATCCGTTTTGTTCGGGCGCCTGGAGGAGTAGCAATAATTGTGTTGAATAGATTGTGCAAGTTGGTATGATCAATAAGTGAGCTTAGCTTTAGTTTGCAGAGATCTATCCTAGTGTGACCTAGCATTTTCACTGAGTTCAGATTGGCATCTACAATTCTTCCTTTTGGTAAAGTAGCTACTAGAAATGCCTGATTGATATTTTCATGCAGTAGTTGATATTTGTCAGAAGTTCGGGACGTAGATAGAAAGGACAGCAGGGATGAAGAAGACGAGGGCTTATTTTCGTATGAACGAGCCGTCATTACACGGCTCGGGGTATTTGTCGCGCTCGTAAGTTTGCAGGTAGAATTCCAAGCATTGATCTGTATTTGGCGACAGTTCGGCGAGCAACCTTATATCCATGGTCTACTAGTCTATGTGCTACTTGTTCGTCTGTCATGGCAGTTGTTTCATCATCGATGATAGTTTGTACGGCAGCTCTAATTGCTAATGATCGGTCAAAGAACGTAGACAAAGGTATTATACGCCCATTTGGTAATGCTATGGTTTTATTTGCTACAGCACGTGATATTGTCGATTCGTGCAATTCTAGTTCAATGGCTAGTTCTGCACGCGTCATCGGAATTAAGTCTTTGTCAGTTCCTAGAATAAATTGAGGTTGGCGCTTAACGATTAGTTTTACAATGCGTTTCATAGCATTATCGCGTTGACGCATGCATTTTACGAATAGTGCTGCGCGTTCTAAGTAAGCAGACCACTCATCTTTTTTCTCAGGATCTTCTATTTTGTTTACCATAGTTCTTACCGATGAACTGACACGAAGCCATCCTTGGGCAGCTGAAAATACTTGGACAACAAGAGGGCCATCCTGTTTATGTGGATTTTTCATGACTTCTACATCAGGACGGAAATATCGTCCAGTGGCATTCGCGGCATTATTCCAGTGTGATTGTGCTGGGTAAGGGGAAAGATTGCGTTTAATAAACTGAGCTGCTGATCGAACAGTTTGTACTGAAACATTGCATTTTCTAGCTATGGTCTTAAAATCTCGCTTCCCGAGTTGTTCCCAATACTTAGTAAGAAGATTGTGAGCTAGGGGATGGGTTTTTCCGTCTTGCTCTAGCATATCGAGTTGAATCAGTAGACACTCCATAACGTCTTGAGAAGCAACTCCAATAGGGTCAACTCTTTTGATAATTTCGATGACATTCTTTGTTTTGTCTAGGCTAACACGTAGGTACGATGCAATCTCAGCCGGATGGTCGATCAAAAATCCGTGTTCATTGAGTCGCGCGAGTACGTGCTCGGCAATTTTACGTTCATTGGAGCTAACTGAAGGTGCTACTTGCTTGAGTATATGTTCGGACAATGTCTCTGGGTCTTTTAATTTGTTGTCGGTAGAATAATATTCATCATATTCCTCATTGCTATAAGTTTTAGTTGATCTTGGGGCAACGTAGACAATTGGTCCGCTACCGTTTAATCTATTCAAACATACCTGACAGGGATATGAAGGAATAATTTGTTTGCAGTCTGGGCATCGACATTCTTCTGCCATTTCTAGCGCTGGGTTTTCACTGATTTCGTTTGCTAATTCTGTGTCGAGCTCATTGCACGTCTTTTCTAAAAGTTGCATTGTGCGGGTCAAATGAGCAGCAGGCATCTGTTTAGTGCTTGCGCCCTGGTATTGTCCAATTTTAGTTATAATCGTAGGCATGAGATTGACCTCAGATGAATAATATCAGTTTAACATACTATATGTGGGGATGCAAGAAGCGTGCCAAACCCTGTTTATATATGATTGTAGTATGATTATCGAGATAGTTGAAATAGGATGGGATTATGGGTAAGGAATTGACCGTTGTCGGGGGTGGTTTAGCGGGTACTGAGGCAGCATGGCAAGCTGCAAATAAAGGGGTTAAGGTTCGCTTGTATGAAATGAGACCTAAAATATCTACAGGAGCTCATACGGGCTCGTCCCTTGCTGAGCTTGTGTGTTCAAATTCTTTAGGCTCTAATTTAGCTGATAGGGCATCTGGAGTGCTAAAGGATGAGATGCGCACTTTAGGTTCGTTGCTCATTGAATGCGCAGACTCTAATGCGGTTCCTGCAGGTAACGCGTTAGCAGTTGATCGGGAGGCGTTTGCTGATATGGTGACTAATAAGATTGAAAATCATCCTAATATTGAGGTCATTAGATCAGAAAAGAAGGTGATTCCTTCGGGTCCTACTGTTATAGCTAGTGGGCCGCTTAGCTCTGAATCGATATGTGATAGCTTGGCCAGTTTGCTTGGTACCGACCATTTATATTTCTATGACGCAATTTCACCCATTGTTTACGCAGACACAATAGATATGACGGTGGCTTTTGAAGCTTCCCGGTATCAAAAAGATAATGGTTCTAATGGTGATTATATTAATTGTCCAATGAACGAGGATCAATACAGTAAATTTGTCAGTGCTTTGTTGAAAGCCGATAGGATACCTTTAAGAGACTTCGAAAAAGATATTGAGTCAGGAGTCCGTGCTGGCGCACATCGTTTCTTTGAAGGTTGCTTGCCAATTGAGATATTAGCTGAGCGTGGGCAAGACTCTCTTGCCTATGGGCCGATGCGACCAGTAGGTATAATCTCTCCTTATGATGATAAGAGACCCTATGCCGTTGTGCAGTTACGTCGGGACAACTTGGCGGGCACTCTATACAATATAGTTGGATTTCAGACGAATTTGAAATGGCCTGAGCAAAAGGAAGTATTGCGTATGATACCCGGGTTAGGACAGGCTCGATTTGCAAGATATGGCATGATGCATAGGAACACATTTCTCAATGCTCCAAACGTACTGTCTGAATCGTTGCAGAGTCGAGTCCGGCCCGACTTGTTTTTTGCAGGACAGATAACTGGAGTAGAGGGATATGCAGGAAACATTGCTACAGGTTTGTTGGCCGGTATAAACGTGACTAGACTGATGGATGGCGAAGAACTCTTAGTTTTGCCAACGATTTCTATGATGGGAGCGCTATGTCATTACGTTTCAAATGCAGATCCAGACACTTTTCAACCCATGAAAGCTAATTTTGGTCTGTTTCCAGCATTAGAACCACCGCGAGACAAAAGAAAATGGTCAAAGCGGGAAAGGTATAGACTTTATTCCGAAAGAGCACTAGACGCTATTGGTATTTTGAAGAATAAAATAAAGTGAGTTTTATTATAACCCCTTCACTGTTTTACTAGCTAAGTAATCTACCACCTTGTGTAAGGCAACATCATGATCAACGGTATTTTGCTTTAAAGATTGGTTGTAAACAGCTATTTGTTGTGAGGCACTATTACCCTGGTCAACTATCTTTTCTATATGCTGAACTTCTTGCCTTGAGTTTAATTTATCAAGTACTGGGTCGACAATTTCTAGGATTTCTTGAGCCAAGCGACTGAAGTCGATTTGCTGACCTATTCCAAAATCAATTAATTTGCCTTGAGTTCCATACCGAACTGCACGCCATTTATTTTCCATTATGTGATGCTGTCGATAGGTTCTCCAGCTCTGATTGTTACTGCGAAGTTTCAAGAGTGTTGCAATGATTGCCTGAATTAGTGCAGCAATTGCTATAGTATCATTTATGTCTGTACATACGTCTGCAATACGGATTTCAAGCGTTCCAAATTTTGGGTGTGGGCGGATATCCCACCAAATTTTTGTTGCATCATATTTGTTGTTGTCATCTTGGTCAAGTGAACCAGCTTGGCCCAAAATATCTACATATTGCTCATATTCGCCATGCGATTGAAATGATGGGGGTATACCGGAGCGCGGCATCATTTCAAAAACTACACTTCGATATGACATAAGACCTGTGTTACGTCCTTGCCAAAATGGTGAGCTAGAACTAAGCGCTAGTATATGTGGCAGGAAATATCGCATTTGATTCATTATCTCTATCATGATGTCTTGATTTCTGGAACTATCTCCAAATCCGACATGGATGTGCATTCCAAAGACAAGTAGTTGTTGGGCTACTGACCGAAAATCGTCGAGCAATTTGCTGTACCGGTCTCCTTGCATGATATTCTGATCAGACCATTTTGCAAATGGGTGAGTACTAGCTGCTACAATTGTCAGACCGTCCTTTTGGGCTATATCTCGTGCTATTTTGCGCATTCTAATGATTTCATTACGTAACGCACTTATGTCATTGCAAATATGGCTAGACATCTCCAGTTGACTTTCCATCAATTCGGGTTTTAGTCCAGATGGTGTCATCACACGGTGGTCTCCTGCTAAGTATTGGCTCATGTATGAATGCAAATCACGTGTCACAGGATCAACAAT
>CEUS01083829.1_pt1 | contig 11348 bp, 10 predicted proteins | sample 427031 | NCBI WGS metagenome assembly CEUS01 (sample SAMEA2622837, study PRJEB7988) | marine metagenome | biome: marine biome (ENVO:00000447); feature: marine epipelagic mixed layer (ENVO:xxxxxxxxx); material: "saline water (ENVO:00002010), including plankton (ENVO:xxxxxxxx)" | depth 140 m | reverse complement strand
AGTTGCTCTCGATGCAGATACGGGCGAATTGCAGTGGTACTTCCAATTCACGCCGAATGACGGGTATGACTACGATTCAGTTCAGATCCCCATACTAGCTGATATGGACTGGAATGGGGTTCCATCTAAGCTGATGCTTTGGGCAAACAGGAATGGGTACTTCTATGTGCTTGATCGTGTGACTGGAGAGTTTCTTTCAGGCACGCCATTCGTGAAGGTGAACTGGTCGAGTGGTCTTGATGAAAACGGAAGACCCATACCAACACCTCAGCCACCAGGGTCACCAACTTGGCCCGGTAACCAGGGTGGTACGAACTGGTACCCTCCTTCGTATAGCCCAAGAACAGGACTGTTCTATGTGTCCGCTTGGGAAGATTACGCGACGATTTATGAGAAAGAAGAGGCGGAATATCAGCCAGGCCGAATGTTCCTAGGGGGCGGCTTCACCGTGCTGACGCCAGTGCCGGGTGCTCCGACGATTGGTATTGGTCGAACATCACCGATCAACAACTGGACAGACGAAGTAGGACGTGGTGCCGTGCTCGCACTTGATCCTCACACGGGCGAAGCAAAATGGAGATTCGAGCAATTTGACGTCAGCGATAGTGGTATGCTGACAACGGCCTCAGACCTGTTGTTCACAGGTGGCCGTGAGGGTTACTTCCACGCACTCGACGCACGAACCGGAGAATTATTGTGGAAAGCAAGCCTCGGTGGGCAAATCGTGATGGCACCGATCACATATATGATGAACGGTGAGCAGTATGTGTCAGTGATCTCCGGGCACACGCTGGTAACCTTCGGGCTACGTGACTAATGAGCGTTGGTCTCAGGGCTCCACTTTCTAAGGAGGCACTGTGAAGCTGAAAGGTCTTGGCGAAGTACTTCTGATTACTGCATTAGCTGTTACTTCTGCCTGTACAGGTGAAACCCAAACCGCACAAAATTTAGGATCTCAAGCAGCTATTGCTAAGGGTGGAGATGATAGGACCGGAGACTATGAAGCTGTAGAAAACTGGTGGAAACCAGCCCCAGATCACGAGGGGCCGTGGACTTGGGGGCAGGTATCAGGTGTAGCCGTCGACACTCCGGACCGGATCATCGTTGGGGTTTGGGGTGACCGGAATGCTGAAGGGCAGGAGAGAGAAGGTGGTACGAACTACCTGGTGGTGGCTGATCGGAACGGAAACATCGTGGAGCGGTGGACTCAGTGGGACTCAATCCTAAACAAGCCACACCAGGTATATATCAGCCCTTATGATCCAGAACGCCATGTCTGGGTTGTTGAGCGTGGTGGTGGTAGGGGGGTCAATATGCAGATCCTCAAATTCACGAATGACGGAAGTGAGTTGGTGATGAGGCTCGTCGACCCCGATCATCCGACAACCCGGGCGGAGGCGCGGGCAAACCCGAATCCCGGACCTTTCACATACGGGGACCCTGCTGTTTTGGCTTTCCTCCCGGATGGCAGCTTCTATCTCGGTGACGGCTACTGGAATTCGCGCATTATAAAGTACAATGCGGATGGGGAGTACATGCTAGAGTGGGGGGAACTTGGAAGTGGGCCTGGGCAGTTTGACCTTGTTCACGGAGTTGCTGTCGACCGTGATCGGCGTGTCTATGTCGGTGACCGCACTAACAATCGCATCCAGATTTTTACGGAGAACGGTGATTTCATTGAAGAATGGCCAGACATTTCTGATCCAGTCGGCGTATTCATCGATGAAAACGATGGGGTTTGGGTTATCTCAGCTCGATTGAATCGGATACTCAAGTACAGTAGTGCAGGTGAACTCCAGTATTACTTAGGTGCATATGGAGGAACGAGGGGTGGATTTGCAGGAGGGTTGTCGCGTCCACACCAACTTGATGTAGACGAGGAAGGCAATCTGTATATCGCTAGCTGGGACGGCGGATGGATGGATAAGTTCGTTCCAAGGCCAGATGCTGACCCAAGCAAACTCATTGGCAGGTCGCTCGTACTCCCGAACTAAGAGAGCTAGCACGACTGTTCGGGTTGGCTCACATTCTCAGGGCTTTCGTGCAGGGATTGTGTTATCTCGTGATTTGAGGTGTTCGATGATTAGGACGCGCCAACTTCTTGAAGATTCAGGTTCCAACCTCTTCCTCCTGGTCACACTCGTGTGTGCCTTATCGGCGTTCTCTCCGGGAGTAGTATGGGCACAGCGTGGTGCATCAGGTCCGCCTGAGCATGCTGACGTTGAGCCGGTGAACTACCTGCCTAACCCCTATGAGACCGTGCGGAATTGGGGGACACTACCAGATGGTAGAACCTGGGGATCAGTAAGCGCGATTAATATCGATATTGATGGAAGGCATATTTGGGCTGGGGATCGATGCGGGGCCAACTCGTGTGCTGGTTCTGAGGTAGATCCTATCGTCAAGTTGGATCCAGATGGTAATGTCGTTCAGAGTTTCGGAGCAGGGCTTATTATCTGGCCTCACGGAATGGACGTAGACCGCGAAGGCAACGTTTGGGTTGTCGACGCTCGCGCTGCAAATGGGAGGGAACTGCAAAGATTCCCCGATGCAGCAGGCAAGGGACATTCGGTCATCAAGTTCAGCCCCGAAGGTGAAGTACTCCTCGTACTTGGTACTCCCGGCGAGACAGGTGCCCCTCCCACACACTTCACTGATCCCAATGATGTCCTCGTTGCTCCGAACGGGGATATCTTTGTAGCAGAATCACATGGTGCTCAGTTTCTAGATGAGCCGGGACCAAATGCCATTGGTCGTATCTCGAAATTTGCTCCTGACGGGACACTTATTAAGACCTGGGGCTCCTGGGGCTACGGCCCTAGCGAGTTTAGGGCTCCCCACTCGTTGGCGATGGACTCACAGGGACGACTGTTCGTAGCGGACCGGGGTAATCGCCGTATCCAAATCTTTGATCAAGAAGGCACCCACCTCGATACATGGTATCAGTTCAGTCGAATCAGCGGGCTCTTTATCGACCAGGACGATGTTCTCTACGCAATCGACTCAGAATCAGATGACAATTACAACCCTGGCTGGAGAAAGGGACTCCGAGTTGGTAGCGCTAGGACCGGAGAGGTCTGGTACTTCGTTCCAGAACACGTCTCGGAACGGGCGTCGGGTATGGGGGGGGTTGGATCGATGGGTGAAGGGGTCACCGTGGATGCTGACGGCAATGTCTATGGTGGTGAAGTGGGTCCAGTTCAGGGACTAACAAAGTTTATTCCTAGGCTGATCAGTCGGTGAGCTAGAGCCGGCTGTAGTCATGCTGGACGATGTGACAGAAGTTTTGGTTCCGCTAGCCGTCTTGATTGGATTGGTTCGGGGATTCGGTTCTTTTGTTAAGAAAACTCTTATTGCTTTCTTCATTATAGGGAGCCTGCCGTTATCGGCGTTTAGTCAGGATGAGTGGCGTGCTCCTAGCCCTGATTTGCTGGATCGTGCTCGGGCTATCCTTAGTTCTGTACCGCTCATTGAGGGTCATAATGACCTCCCTTCTCGACTATTGGATATAGAGGGCAGGGGTGGCTCAGTACCCGATCTGAATCATGTACAGCCATTGCTTCCTGCTGACCTCCCTCGCCTACGTGAAGGTATGGTGGGAGCGCAGTTTTGGTCGGCCTATACACACTCAGATTCAATCGATACTGGAGCGTCCCTTCGTCATGCATTGCGTGGTATTGACCGGATACACCGCCTCGTAGACGAGTATCCAGAAGTACTCGAATTCGCACGTACTGCCATGGACATCGAGAATATCTTCGAGGATGGGAGAATCGCCTCACTGATTGGGGTGGAGGGAGGTCATGCCATCCAGAACTCCCTTGCAGTGCTCCGTCAGTTTTATGCTCTGGGTGTGCGCTATATGACATTGAGTCACAATAGAACGATCGACTGGGTTGACTCAGCAACCGATACACCAACTCATGGGGGCCTCAGTCAATTCGGTGAGGCCGTTGTGCGAGAAATGAATCGATTAGGGATGTTCGTTGATATCTCGCATGTGACAGCGGAAGCAATGAGGGATGTGCTGGATGTGACCCGATCTCCGGTGATTTTCTCTCATTCGAGTGCGCGTGCCATCAATAGCTATCCTCGCAACGTTCCCGATGACGTCCTTGCAAGGCTCTCTGACAACGGCGGCGTAGTTATGGTGAATTTTTACGCCGGATTTGTCCCACGGTCCGGGCCGGATTGGCTTGCTCGTCAGGATTCGGTCCGGGCGCACTATCGGGAAATCTTGCCGCTTAATGATGCCAATCAGGAGCTGGCCCGTTGGACACGCGAAAATCCTAGGCCACGTGGAACACTAGCCGATGTTGCAGATCACATTGATCACATCCGCAGTATAGCCGGAATCGACCATATAGGCATTGGCGCTGATTATTACGATGCTGGCGGACCCTCTATGGCAGAAGGCTTGGGTGACCTTACACGGTTCCCGTATCTATTTGCTGAACTACTCCGTCGTGGCTATTCAGAGTCGGAACTTGGCAAACTTGCTGGGCTTAATTTTTTACGCGCCATGAGGGATATGGAACAGGTTTCGGCAGAACTGAGACAGCGAGAACCACCACTGCAGATAAGATACCCTGGACGCTAGCCTGGCCTTAGATCTTTCCCCTTCGCCCCTAACCAGGAGCTTTTTTCAATGTGAAACCGCTGCCGGTAAGGTTCGATGTGATGGATGTCGACGTAATCAGTGTACCCCTAGGCCACCGTCGATTACGATCGCTTGCCCGTTGATACCTTCGGCATTAGCTGAACACAACATCAGTGCTATATGCGCTACCTCTTCAGGGCGAATCAGACGCTTTTGGGGATTAGTCGCGAGTATGCTCTGTAGTGCTTCCTCATATGAGAGATTTGTTTTAGCTACAATGCGGTTAACTGCATAGTCAGCCATAGCTGTGTCTACGTAGCCGGGACAGATCGCATTAGCAGTGACACCCTGATCTGCTACCTCAGCAGCTAAAGCCCTGGTAAACCCGACCTGTGCGTGTTTGGAAGCACTATAGGCGGCCATGTATTGTCCGCCCTGTAATCCCGCAATGGATGCGACGTTGATCACGCGGCCCCAGCGTTTGTCGATCATGTTTCCCAGAAAAGCTCTGGTGCAGAGGAATGTTCCAGTGGCATTAATCGCAAGTATCCTCTCCCACTCCTCGAGTTGGAGCACTTTGACTGGATTGGAGCGTGTAATACCTGCGTTATTCACCAGGATGTCGACGTCACCAATCCTTCTTGAGACCTCTCGAGCCATCGTTTTAACGCTAGTTTCATTTGCTACATCGCAGGGGATTGCATGAGCCTCATACCCCTCGGATTGTAAGCTTTTCGCGACACTCTCGATTTCGTCCACTGATCTCGCACTAACCACTACAGTCGCACCGTTTTCGGCTAGGATTCGGGCGGTATGACTCCCGATACCGCGTCCACCTCCTGTGATCACGGCCGCTCGTCCCTGGAGATCCATTACTATTCCTGGGTTGTCATACGACTTCAAAGAGTCCTGCGACACCCATCCCTCCGCCGACGCACATCGTCACGACTACATGACGTACTCCTCGGCGTCGTCCTTCGATCAATGCGTGTCCTGCCAACCGAGCACCCGTCATTCCAAACGGATGGCCAATTGAGATTGAACCTCCGTTAACGTTTAAACGCTCGGAGGGGATTCCAAGGTGGTCTCTGCAGTACACGACCTGAACAGCGAAAGCTTCATTCAATTCCCAGAGGTCTATGTCATCCATCTTCATACCAGTGCGTTCCAATAATCGAGGTACTGCTAAGACCGGACCAATCCCCATCTCATCAGGTTCTAATCCTGCGACGGCAAGACCACGGAAGATCCCGAGTGGCTCTAGCCCGCGACGCTCAGCTTCGCGTGCTTCTACAACAACACATGCTGACGCGCCATCAGATAGCTGGGAGGCGTTACCTGCAGTCACCGTTTTATCCTCACCCATCACGGGGTGAAGGGCCGCCAAGCCTTCTGCCGTTGTGTCCGGTCGGTTACCCTCATCTTTAGTTAGGGTAACCTGCTCTTCATGGGTAGCACCGGTCTCCTTATCAGTGACTAGCTTGGTTGTTGTTAATGGCACGATCTCTTCGTCAAAGTAGCCCTGTGCCTGAGCAGTTGCCGTGCGCTGTTGACTCGTAAGCGCGTACTCGTCCTGGTTTTCGCGGTTGACCCCATATCTTTCGGCGACCACCTCGGCAGTATCGAGCATGCTCATCCATAGATCTGGCTTGTGCTCTGTTAGCCAGTCCTCATTCCAGTGCAGTTGATTCAGATTATTCTGGACTAAGCTGATTGATTCAACCCCTCCAGCGGCTGCGACTGGAACACCATCCAGGACAACGCGGTTAGCGGCGATCGCGATCGCTTGAAGCCCAGAGCTACAGAAGCGGTTCACGGTAGTGCCTGCTGCGCTCACGGGTAGTCCGGCCCGAATTGCCGAGAGTCGGGCTATGTTCTTGCCTGTGGCACCTTCTGGTAGCCCGCACCCAATGATGACGTCTTCAATTTCATCAGCATCTACACCTGCCCGGCTCACCGCATGCTTGATTGCATGACCAGTAAGTGTCGCACCGTGGGTTTGGTTGAACGCTCCACGAAATGCTTTACCTATCGGGGTTCGTGCGGTTGAAACGATAGCAGCCTCTCTCATTTGTCTTATGCCTCAGCCGTTGGATTATCAGGCAGATTAGCTCTCGCTAGAGCAGTGGTTTCGCACTCGATGAGAGCGGTTTTGTCACATAAGTCACTGGATTTCTTAAGAGTTGAGTCAGGGACTGAAGAATCCAGAATCATCGTGTCTGAGTGGGGGCCCTTAAAGATCATTCTGTATCCCACTCGGCAAAAGTTCTGTCTTCGCGTGCCAACCTCTCTAATAGTGGTGCGGGCTCTAGCCAATCTCCGTGGATTTCATAGAAACCTTGCATCGCTTCGTAGACATTTTTTAAGCCGATAGAGTCGGCATAGAACATCGGCCCCCCTCTGTATCTCGGAAATCCAAAGCCATAGAGCCAAACTATGTCGAGATCGCTAGCACGCTGAGCGATGCCTTCCTCCAGGATACGTGCGCCCTCGTTGATGAGGGGGTACATACAGCGCTGCAAGATTTCTTCTTCTGAAATCTCTCTTCTATCAATCCCCAACTCTCTGGAGGTGCGGATGATAAGGTCAAGGCCTTCGGAATCAGGTATTGGGGTCCTGCTGCCCTCCTCGTATTGGTACCAACCCTTTCCGGTCTTCTGGCCATAGCGTCCCATCTTGTAGAGTTGATCCGCTATGTCTGAGTAACGGAGATGTTTTGGGCGGTTCGGTTCTCTATGTTGCCGGATTCTCCAGCCAACGTCGATTCCAGCAAGATCACTGAGGGCGAACGGGCCCATTGGGAAACCAAAGTCATAGATCACCTTGTCCACTTGCCCTGGGAATGCCCCTTCCTCAATCAAAAACTGGGCTTGGCGGCTGTAGGGATACAGCATTCGGTTCGCAGCAAATGAATCACACACCCCAACAACCACGCCCACCTTACCTAGTCGCTTGGTGAGGTTGAGAATAGTTGAGAGTACTTCTGGTGAGCTATGGTCCCCGCGCACGATCTCAACCAAGCGCATGATGTTGGCAGGGCTGAAAAAATGAGTCCCAACAACCTGTTCAGGTCGTTGGGTTGTTGCTGCGATCGCATTTACGTCTAACGAAGACGTATTTGTTGCGAGGATTGCATTGGTTTTACAGAGGGCATCAAGATCTCTGAAGATCTTCTTCTTAAGCTCCATGTCCTCAAAGGCCGCTTCAATCACAACATCGGCCTCTGATACCCGTTCAAACTCCAGTGTCGGTTTGATCAAAGCAAGCCGTGCTTCCGCTTCGTCCCCACTCATGCGCCCTTTTGAAACGGTGGAGGTATAGTTTTTCCGGATCATCTCCATGCCACGATCCAACATGTCCTGCTTCGACTCAGTTACGATGACGGGTATTCCCGCATTTGCGAAACACATCGCAATTCCACTGCCCATAGTTCCACAGCCGACGACTGCTGCACACTTAAGCTCTATTTGAGATGTTTCTGCTCTCAAGCCTCTGACTTTCCGTACCTCTCGTTCTGCAAAGAAAGCATGTCGCTGTGACAACGACTGATTGGATGAGCGACATCGAAGGAATGTTTCTCTCTCGAATGCTAATCCCTTCTCAAACGGCATCGTTGTTGCTGCCTCAACACAATCAACGCAAGCAAACGGCGCTTCAAATCCTCTTGCCCGCCGTGAGATCCGGGAGCGGAAGTTGTCAAATAGTTCGGGTCCGTTTTGGGCCTTAAGGAGATGGCTATCCCGGTCTCGTGTCTTTATTGGCGGCTCAGGCTGAACACTGAGGCGATGAGCTACGGACACTGAAATCTCAAGCAAATCATCAAGGTCATCTGCGAGATTGTCTACCAATCCAAGTTCATGCGCCTTTTCTGCAGTCATGGGCTTTCCGGAGACAATCGCATCTAGGGCTGGCAGCACGCCGATCAGGCGAGGTAACCGTTGTGTTCCGCCAGCTCCTGGTACGATACCGAGCGTGACCTCTGGTAGGCCTATTCTTGAACCCACTACAGCAACTCGGCTATGGCACGCTAGCGAGAGTTCGCAACTACCCCCTAGGGCAGTCCCATGCATTGCACATACGACAGGTTTCGGTGAATCCTCAATCAGTGAGATTAGGTCTGAAAGAGTAGGCGACTCAGCAGCAACACCCGTATCAAATTCGCGGATATCCGCCCCAGCGCTGAACATGCGACCAGATCCACAGATCACAAACGCCTGGATGGCTGGGTCTTGTAGCCCTGCCGTTATTGCTTCACTGACACCGATACGTTGACTGAGTGAAAACGCATTTACCGGTGGATTATCAAGTGTTATCACCCCAACTGCTTCAATTTGATCAAAGCGTATCGGATGAGGCATGTGGAGCCCTTGGTTTTAGGTTGCTGGTAGCTGCCAGTGGCCGTCTGTGTAGGATTCGGATAGCGTGGGGTCGGCTCATATGCAACCCGGCACGCTTACAGAGGTGCTCTTGCCGGCTTGACGATGGAAGCTACGATCCAGCTTTTCGGTGTTAGTTATCTGTTTGATGATAAGGACCCCGAAAAGGTTCTGACTTCTGAGGATCTTGGCAATGAAGAGCGGAGGCTCTTTCAAAAGCCGGGGCTTCCAGATTTTGCTTAAACAATTGACATATTGATGCCGTGACCGAACCAACTCGCGACCATTACAAGGATATCCGGCTCTTCACTACGAAGGGGTCTTGGATAAAGCTCGCCCTCCTACTGGTAGTGCTTATCTCCCTACCTCTCATACTACCAGGCTACCGTATTTTTACGTTCAACTATATGGCAGTCTTTGTGATTGTTGGGCTTGGAATGAATGTGCTTGTGGGTGATACAGGACAGGTCTCGCTCGGGCATGCCGGATTTCTGGCCATAGGTGCCTACACGATGGTCCTTCTCATGACCAGACTCGCAGTGCCGTTTCCTGTTGCTTTGGTCATGGCAGGGTTCGTCTCAGCGCTCTTCGGGTTCCTACTGGGATTGCCAGCGTTGAGACTGGCGGGGCCATACCTTGCAATTGCTACTCTGGGTTTCGGCTTAGCAGTGACACAAATCATTGCTCACTCGGCCTTGTTTGGGGGACACATGGGGCTGGTGGTGCCGGATACTACGCTCGGCCCGTTCCAATTATCGGGGGACGTCAGCAAGTACTATGTGATCGTCGGTATCACATTTCTGTTAGCACTTGGTGTGCGAAATCTTTCCGCCACTCGTGTTGGACGGGCGTTCCGGGCCATCAGGGACAGTGAGATTGCCGCTGCCACGATGGGTGTGGATGTCTCCTACTACAAAACGCTAAGCTTCGCAGTAAGTGCTGCTCTGACAGGCATCGCCGGGGGCCTGCTCGCACTCATGACAGGGTTCATAAGCCCTGGTGTTTTTACGTTTACACTTTCCCTAATGTTTTTGGCGATGGTGGTATTCGGAGGTCTTGGCTCGATCACCGGTGCAGTTCTCGGCAGCATTGTCATGGGGTACTTGAATCTGGAAATGGATGCTTTTCAGGAGTTCCCCATCCTAGGCCCAGCTCTTGAGGGTTTCTCCGAACGCTTTATGTCAACTGTTGGTCTTCCAAACTTCGGGTGGGTAGTAACGGGAGCGCTGATCGTATTCACGATCCTTATCGAACCTCGGGGCTTATACGGGCTTTGGATTAGAGCACTGGATATAATGAAGCCTTCGAAAAGTCTGGATGCCGAATTGAGTCAGCCTAGGTCCGGAGCCGATTAGCCCGTGCTACTACAAGTCTTAGCGAGTGGGCTTTCAGCAGGAAGCATATATGCCCTGATGGCGCTTGCTTTGGTGATTACATACAAGACTACCGAGGTTCCAAACTTTGCTCAGGGTGATATGGCTATGGTATCGGCCTTTATCGCCTACACGTTTCTAACCGACTTTGAAACTGGGTTCATTTTTGCTTTTGGTGCGGCTCTTGTCTTCGCCTTTTTTCTCGGGGTTGGATTTGAGGGGCTCCTACTCAGACGTATGCGGAAGCCTACCCACCTGAATCTGATCATCATGACTTTGGGTTTCGCTTTGGCCCTTTTTGGTTTTGCAGGTTGGAAGTGGGGTGCCGACCAACGTCAGTTTCCATTCCCCGTTTCAGCGAATGAAGTCATAAGGTTTGGGGGTGTTTCGATCAGCACTCTGAGCCTGGCCACGATCTTGATTGCCGGGATACTGATGCTATTGGTGTTTGCGTTCTTCCGCTTTACTAAGCTTGGTGTCGCGATGCAGGCAACACAACAAGATCCAATCGCCGCACGTATTAATGGTGTGCCAGCCCGTGCGGTTGTTGGTCTCACATTCGGCATTAGTTCTGTCATTGGTACTGTGGCAGCCCTGCTCACGGCACCGCTGATTACACTTGATCCGACGCTGATGTGGGATGCCCTACTAAAGGGCTTCGCCGCTGCGGTTCTCGGGGGATTGAATACTCCGGTTGGCGCGGTGCTTGGTGGCTATCTATTGGGTGTCATTGAGAATCTCTTTGGAGCGTACATCTCTGTGGAATTCAAGTCGGTCGTGGCGTTCCTGATCATCGTTATCGTGCTTTGGTTCAGGCCTTCTGGTCTTTTTGGCCGCCACCATGAGAGAAAGGTCTAGGAGATGAGCTTTTTCTCTGTCGATGGCCTCATGATGCGCTTCGGAGGTTTGACCGCGCTCGATAACGTCTCTTTTGAGGTGGATCGGGGGATGATTTTTTCAATCATTGGCCCAAACGGTTCTGGAAAATCCACAGCGTTC
>CEUS01283430.1_pt1 | contig 11349 bp, 7 predicted proteins | sample 427031 | NCBI WGS metagenome assembly CEUS01 (sample SAMEA2622837, study PRJEB7988) | marine metagenome | biome: marine biome (ENVO:00000447); feature: marine epipelagic mixed layer (ENVO:xxxxxxxxx); material: "saline water (ENVO:00002010), including plankton (ENVO:xxxxxxxx)" | depth 140 m | reverse complement strand
CGGGAACCGCTTTTCGAGAGCGGCGCCTTAAGCCTCTCGGCCACCTCCCCTACCTGTCACAGAGTATATAGAATATCATATTATCTATCACTTTATTACCACATTGACACTGAAAATTATGACTGATATGATTACGCCAAATCAGATATTCTGAAGTTTGTTTACAAGGATAAAACTTATCTTTATGTCGAAATCCGGCAGAGTGACTCTCAGTGGCTGGTGTCGTGGTGGCTGAATTACGTGCATTGGTTCTAGGTGGTGGTAAAGGAACTAGAATGAAATCCTCGGTTCCCAAATTGCTACATAAAATATGCGGTAAATCTATGCTAAGCTGGGTGGTTGATGCGGTATCAGATGCCGGAGTAGAGAAAGTGCTGATTGTCACCTCTCCTCAGATCGCAGACTCAGATGAGATTCAACAAATGTCTGCCTCATTGATATCACAAGATATTCCCTTGGGCACGGGTCATGCCCTATTGCAAGCCAGAAATGAATTAGAATCCTTCGATGGAAACTGGCTTATTGTTAATGGAGACACTCCAGCGATAAGACCTGCATCATTCTCTTCGCTAATTCAAAAACATGAATCTAGTGGTGCGTTTATTACTGTTATGACATCCCATCACCCATTTAACGGAAATATGGGTTTAATATCTAGAAAACATGATACGGACGATATTAATGCCATAGTTGAATATGGGGATGAAGATTACGATGTGAATGTTAGTAGTGAATTCAATGTCGGGGCTTATTGCATAAGATCTGAATTGCTACCGGCGGTTATAGGTAAAATACCCGAATCCTCCACAAATGAATTTTATATAACTAGACTGGTTGAGATTGCCTATGCAGAAGGTTTATTGGTGGATTCGTATACGATCGAAGACTCTAGCGAAACTATAGGAGTTAATACCTTACATGACCTTTCCAGGGCAAGGCTTGTATTGCAAAATAGAATAAATACTTACTGGTTACTCAATGGAGTTGATATAGTAGAGCCATGTTACATAGAAATCAGTGCCCATATCGATAAAGATAGTGTGATATATCAAAACACCTCTCTCCAGGGCGATACACATATTGGAAAAGGAAGTAAAATAGGGCCCAATTCACGATTACTTGATACATCTGTTGGCGCCGACTGTAACATATTTGAATCTGTGATTGAGAGTTCAACTATAGGTAATGCTGTCAATATTGGTCCATTTAGTCATATAAGACATGGTTCATATATTGAATCAGGCGTAAAGATTGGAAATTTTGCTGAGATAAAGAACTCTAGAATTGGAAAAGAAGCATTAATTGGGCATTTCAGCTATTTGGGGGACTGTTTCATAGGAAACAAGGTTAATATTGGTGCTGGTACTATAACATGCAATTTTGATGGAAAAGAAAAGCACCAAACTATCATTGAAGAAGGAGCATTTATAGGAAGTGATACTAAATTGATTGCTCCTGTAAAAGTCGGATCGAATGCCATTACCGGAGCCGGATCAGTTGTGACAAAAGATGTAAGATCTGGGACTACTGTAGTGGGCATGCCTGCAAGACCGATTGACAGAAAAACACCTTTATCCTCTGACTCCAACAAGGAAGGTGCACATAGTGGATACTGACGGTTCGTTATATAGCTCAACCTTTCTGCTAGCCACAATTCTATATCTCCTTTTTCATATTGTTGTCGGGAATCTTGACAGAGCGGTTACTACCGGGAGTAATAAAGTAGTCAGAGCAATATTCCAGGATGGTAGATATGTTACTGAATTGTTTTTTGTTTCTATGATCGTAGGTAGTTTTGTTTCTGTCCTTTATAGCGCCGAAACCACGGTTACCGGTATCTCATTGGGAGTTATACTACTACTTATCGTCCTGATAATATCTAGATCCTTTTCAAATTATATTGGTTTTCAGTTGCCTATTTCAATTAAATACATAATCCTTCTTTTCTATCCGTTTTTCTTGATAATTCTCCCACTAAACAAGTTGAATGTTCTATTTGGTGATCCATCAGAGTCAAAAAACCAACCTCGTTCACTCGACGAATATACTGACGATTTGGCTGAACAGATAAACATTGCTAATGGAGACGACCAAAAAGAAGAATCGGGACTGGAGCCTCATGAGCGTATGATGATAACTTCCATACTAAAGTTAGACCAGACAACGGCTAGAGAGATAATGATTCCGAGGATGGACATTATTGGAGCACCATCAAATCACTCATTGTCTCAAATTGCAGAATTGATGGCGGATAGTGGCCACAGTAGAATTCCCATTTATGGAGAGACTTTGGACAACGTGATAGGCGTTTTGCACTCTAGAGACATGTTGGGAACACTTGACGATAATGAAAAAGGTCAAGACATCGCCCAAGTTGTACGAACTCCTTTGTTTATACCAGAATCTAAACGACTAGATGATCTCTTAAGAGACTTCCAGGATAAAAGGATACAAATAGCCATCGTTGTAGATGAGTATGGTGGTACTGCCGGGCTAGTAACGATAGAAGATTTACTAGAAGAAATAGTTGGGGAAATAGAAGATGAATTTGATTCAGGGGAATCCATAACTGAAATAATAAGCGATGATGAAGCAGTTATGGACGCAAGAATTCCATTAGATGATGTCAATGAAATATTTGGATTAAACCTTCAGGGGGACGGATTTGATACACTTGGTGGTCTAATTTACCATGAACTTGGAAAGATTCCAGTTCCAGGTGACGAACTGCAGCATGATAGTATACGTTTGCAAATCCTGACTACACTTGGCAGAAGGATAAAAAGGGTCACGGTTAAAAAAGTACAATAATAATTGGCAGGCACTATGCTTGTATTTGGTCAAGGAGTAATATTCTTAAGATACTTATCTATTGATTTTACGTTATACCCTGTGGTTCCACTTAATAGGCTCTCTACTGCCGCTCTGGCTGTGTCTATTGATGTAAAGCAAGGAATCCTTTTCTCTGCAGCTGATCTTCGTATTTCGAAACCATCCTGAAGGTGAGACCTATCACCAGTTATGGTATTTATAACTGCTTTAACAATGCCATCGTTTATGACATCCACAGCATTCGGATGCCCCTCACCCATCTTTTTAGTGATCATCGTAACTGGCATTCCCAAACCTTCTATCATGGCTGCAGTTCCCTCTGTGGCGTATAGTTTACATTCGGAGTCATTCAAAGACTTTATTAATTGTAAGGCGTATGCTTTGTCTTGGTCAGCTATGCTCAGTAGTATGGAGTCACCGGGATTGAACACTAGACCACTTGCTATTAAGGCTTTGGCTAATGCTCCTCTAAAGTTGTGATCTATACCCATAACTTCACCTGTGGATTTCATTTCTGGGCCTAAATATGTATCTACCCCTGCAAGTTTAGACATAGAAAACACCGGGGCTTTTACTGCTACTAAATCTTGTCGTTTTGATAGTCCTCCTGAGTAACCTTGTGAAGTCAATGAATCTCCAAGCATTATCTTAGTAGCTATGTTAACCATTGGGACGCCAGTTACTTTAGACAAAAACGGTACGGTTCTACTGGACCTGGGATTCACTTCTAATACGTATATCGAAGAATTAGTGGTTTCTGTTTTAGATTCCTCTGGGCTGCGATATGGGTCTCCTCCAACTATTACATATTGTATATTCATAAGTCCTTTTACATTAAGAGCAAGTCCTATTTTCGTGGTGTATTCAACTAATACATCAACTTCTTGTTCGGAGAGCGTAACTCCGGGATATATACCCATAGAATCTCCACTATGAACACCTGCTCGTTCTATGTGTTCCATTATCCCTGGTATCAATACATTTTCCCCATCACAAATAGCATCTAATTCCACTTCTCTTCCTACCAAATATTTATCAATCAAAATAGGATGGTTTGTTCCTAGTTGAGAAGCAGCACTGACGTATCTTATCAATTCAGTTTGGTTTTGAACTATCTCCATAGCTCTTCCGCCCAAGACATAGCTAGGTCTAACAAGAACCGGATAGCCAATGTTTTCTGCTACCGTCAAAGCTTGTTCTAACGAATTAACTCCATGTCCTGGCGGTCTTGGTATATCAAGTTGAGTTAGAAAGTCTTCAAAACGAGCACGATCCGAGGCAATATCTATGGTATCGGCAGTGGATCCAAGTATTGGCATCCCTGATTCATCTAATTCTTGCGATAAGTTTATGGCGGTTTGACCCCCGAATTGAACCATTGAGGCCGGGATATCAGGACCATCATCATAATTTAGTGTTTCATTGTCTATGATGTCCTTGAGACTCTCTTCATCAAGCGGTTCAAAATAGAGGCGGTCACTTGTATCAAAATCTGTGGATACGGTTTCTGGGTTAGAGTTAGCCATGATACTCTTGATTCCTGCTTCTTGTAGTGCCCACGCAGCATGTACAGAACAGTAATCAAATTCTATTCCTTGACCGATTCTTATGGGTCCACTGCCAATAACAACTGACTTGTTATCTGCAAGAGATTCAGCCTCGTTCTCAATTTCGTATGTGCTGTAAAAATAGGGAGTAACAGCTTCAAATTCAGCTGCGCAGGTATCGACCATTTTATACGTTGGTATTATGCCAAATTGTTTTCTTTTACTGCGTACAGCGTCAGTGGAAGTTGTCTTGATATGTCCTATTTGCTGGTCGGAGAACCCCATTTTCTTCGCAGCTCTTAATATATCTGCAGTTAAACTAGATTGCCGGAGCCTGTTCTCCATGTCCACAATATTTTTAAACCTGTCTATAAACCAAGGGTCTATGCCTGTGTGTCTAGATATATCTTCTACCTCTATATTGCGCCTCAATGAGGCCATAAGGGCCCACAACCTTAAGTCCGTTGGGAAGAGAGGTAAGCTATCCAATACTTCTTTAGGCTCAGTTGTCCAATCTGGATCTTCCCACATCATATTATATCCGCCTATTTCGAGGGACCTCACAGCCTTCTGGAAGGCAGACTCGAAAGACCTTTCTATTGCCATTACTTCACCAGTAGCTTTCATTTGTGTGCCAATGTTGCGGTCCCCAGTGGCAAATTTATCGAAGGGCCACCTTGGTATTTTGACCACACAATAATCTAACGCTGGTTCGAAAGCGGCAGTAGTATTGCCTGTAACAGAATTGTGTATTTTATCCAAGGTTTTCCCAACTGCTATTTTTGCGGCGACTCTTGCTATCGGGTATCCGGTGGCCTTACTGGCTAATGCCGAGCTTCTACTTACCCTTGGGTTTACTTCTATTACGTAGTAGGGACTGGAATGTTGATAGCCAGTTGGAAGAGTATCCTCTATCAATTTATTGGGTGATAGAGCATATTGAACATTGCACCCACCCTCGATCCCTAATGCTCTGATGATTTTGAGACTAGCAGATCTAAGCATTTGATATTCTTTATCTGTTAAAGTTTGACTGGGTGCTACCACTATACTGTCACCAGTGTGAACACCCATTGGGTCCATGTTTTCCATATTGCATATGGTTATACAATTATCTGATCCGTCTCTAATGACTTCGTATTCTATTTCTTTCCACCCTACGAGAGATCTTTCTAGTAGAACTTGTGTGATTGGACTTGCACTCAGGCCTCCTTTTGCAAGTTCTATTAATTCATTCCAAGTGTTAGCGATCCCCCCCCCTGTGCCACCTAGAGTATATGCCGGACGTATTACAATAGGTAATCCTATATCCTTGGCGATGTCTTCTACTTGCTCCATAGTCTCTGCCACTTTACTTGTCGGTACTGGTTCACCTATTTCTATTAGCAAATCTCTGAAGAGATCTCTGTCTTCGGCTTTTCTTATTGTTTCTAGTGGTGTTCCGAGCAGTCTGACATTATATTTATCTAAAACTCCTGCATCGTTTAAATCAACTGCTAGGTTGAGACCGGTTTGACCACCCAATGTCGGAAGCACGCCGTCAGGTCTTTCTATTTCGATTATCCGAGTCAGAACGTCTACTGTCAGAGGTTCTATATATATTATGTCTGCTATGCCAGTATCAGTCATAATTGTCGCCGGGTTTGAATTAACAAGCACCGTAGTTACACCCTCCTCTTTAAGTGCTTTACAGGCTTGTGTTCCGGCATAATCAAATTCTGCTGCCTGTCCTATAATTATTGGACCAGAGCCTATGACCAATACTTTAGATAATTTGTTCATTTATGATCCTTCAGAGATTTAAATTGTTTTAAGCTACCTGTCATTCCAATAATTTTCGACTTTCCTCAAGAATTTATCAAACAAATAAATATTATCCAGTGGTCCAGGAGAAGCCTCTGAATGGTACTGGATACTCATTATTGGGAGATCTTTGTGCTCAAGCCCTTCTATTGTTCCGTCATTTAAATTGGTGTGGCTTACCACTAAGTCAGTGGGTAGATTATTAAAATCTACAGCGTAGCCATGATTTTGAGAAGTAATGTATACCCTGCTACTATGCTCATCTTTTACTGGATGATTCCCTCCCCGGTGTCCGAATTTCAGTTTGAAAGTTTCTGCACCAAATGCTCGGGCAATTATTTGGTGTCCAAGACAAATTCCCATCATCGGGATTTCGCCTAACAGGTGTTTTGCAATATCGATTTGAGTGTCCAGCAAAGCCGGATCTCCAGGTCCAGGAGAAAGAATGATACCCTGTGGCCTCATGGCAGATATTTCTTCATATGTTGTATTCGAAGGCAGAGCCATAACCCTAAAGCCTTTGGATCTTAGGATTCTCAAAATATTGTATTTGAGGCCGTAGTCACTAACCAGTATTAAAGGTGCATTGTCGTCCTCTCCCCAGGAATATTTTTCTATTGTAGATACCTCTTCAACGAAATTTCTAGTATCATATTGTGGATGATTCTTGATGGATGACAAAGCTTCTTCAGGAGCAATGTCAATAGCAATCATTCCCATCATAACCCCAGATGATCTTATTTTTCTGACTAACGACCGGGTATCGATACCTGAAATGCCTGGTATTCCATTGCTAATTAAATAATCAGATAGGTTCATTATGGATGTTGAGTGGCTAGGATCTAGACAATGTTCTCTAACTACGAAACCAGATACTTTTATGCTATTGGATTCCATGTCATTTTCGTTAATACCGTAGTTGCCAATTATTGGATATGTTGGCATGACAATCTGTCCGGAATAAGATGGATCGGTTAACATTTCTTGATAGCCGGTCATGCTAGTGTTAAACACCAATTCACCTATAGCTGTATCATTCGATCCAAAAGATTCACCTTCATAAAATGAGCCATCTTGCAAAACTAGATATGCTGGCTTAATCAATCTGATCCACCTCATTTCCGAAAACCACGTTTCCTTTTATCAAAGTCATCATTACTTTGCCTTTCATTATCTGGCCTTCAATTGGGGTATTTTTGCCTTTAGAGACGAAATTATCCGAATTCACGATCCAGTCATAATTGGGATCGAATATAGTGATATCTGCTATAGAGCCAGGAGAGAGTGTTGGCCTCATTATCTTCGTGTTTTTTATAACCTCGTATGGTCCAAGAGTTAACCTGTTTACAAGCGTGTTTATGTTTATAAAGTTGTTGTGAACCAGTTGCATTAGGGAACCCAAAGCGGTTTCTAAACCGGAAATACCAAATGCGGAGTTATTAAAATCACCATTTTTGTCTTTTATAGAGTGAGGAGCATGGTCTGTTGCGATGCAATCTATAACACCATCTGCAAGACCTTGTACTATTGCCTGGACATCAATCTGGCTTCTCAGAGGCGGATTTACCTTAGCCATGTTGTTTATTCTCATTTTGGGACCGTCATAAATTTTCGTAGAATCTTCAGTTATAGTTAAATGATGTGGTGTAGCCTCCGCAGACACCATAACACCTTTTTCTTTTGCCATCCTTATCAAATCCACACTGCCTGTAGTACTTATATGAGCTAGGTGCAAGAATCCACCTAATGATGCAACCATATCCAGATCTCTTTTCACCATTTTTTCTTCTGCTAAGGATGGCCATCCTCTCAAGCCAAAAAAATCTGATAGGTGTCCTTTGTTCATTACTCCCCCATTGGACAGTAATGAATCTTCACAATGATTTATGACGGGTAATCCAATATGTGATGACTTCATTAAGGCCTGTCGCATTAAGTCATTGTCTTGAACAGGATTGCCATCGTCACTAAACCCAATTGCCCCGGATGCGGCAAGCCCATGCATATCTGTCAAAATTGATCCTGCCCTCCCTATAGAAACACAAGCTATAGGCATAACGTTCACGACTCCATCTTTATCATACCTAATTAAAGATTCCTCAACTATCTTTGGGTTGTCTATGGGCGGTATGGTGTTGGGCATAGCACATATGGTAGTGAATCCTCCAGCAGCGGCAGCCAAAGTGCCTGTGGCTATCGTCTCTTTGCTTTCTTCTCCGGGTTCCCTTAGATGGCAGTGCAGGTCAATAAAGCCCGGACTTATTATCATATTGGATATATCTACTATTTTTGTATCATCTGGATAAACATCAATAACGCCAACGTTGGTGATGCGGTTATCAGTAATCAACACGTCACCAGTAAAATCCCAATTCATATAGGTATCTATAATTCTTCCGTTCTTTAGCAGTAATGTCATCTTATTCAGTTATAGTTTCTATCCAGTCGCGACTATTTCTCCCAGTTTTCCATTGTAGTTTGTTCCATCTGTCAGATGCCTTTTTAAACCCAGCTAGTTTTGCTTCTTCATCTGACCTGAAAAATCTTACGTTTTCTAGTAGTACTGTGGGCAAGAATCTATCAAGCAATTCTGTAGAATAAAAAAACTTTGATTCAATATTGCCGACTAAGTCGCAGATGGTTTCAAAATCACAGTAGAGACAACGTAATTTATATTGTTTGTCTTTTACAATTTCATACGCTGGTTTACTAAACTGAGTTTCTTTGTTACTTATGCAAGTTTCATTTGAGCATACGAAGTCACTTCTTGCATACTTAACGCCACTAAATTGTCCTGAGTTAAAAACCTTTTCCTTTTTATTCTCAACATCTGTGGATCCAAGTAAATGTAGCATGAGGGCCATTCTGATAGGTATTCCGACCGCAGCCTGTCTGAAATATAGGCTTCTCGGATCTTGGTCAACTTCCGGGCTTACCTCATCCACTCTGGGTAATGGGTGCAGTATCGAAACATCTTTGAAACTACTACTACTAAGAGCCTTTTCATCTAGAAATGGATAGTCTCCCTTATTTATTTCAATGCTTCCTCTTTCAGTTTGTCTTCTGGTTACATATAAAGACAGTGATTCACCCTCAGGTATATTAAAATCTACGGTGTTACCTTCTAGAGAAGACATGGCTAGTTGATGTGGTTCTTTTGGTGTGACATAGATTGCATTTATAGAGCTACCAGTTTCTGTTGGTGATTCACTATTGAATAAGGCCTTGAGTATTCCCAATCCTTCTTTCTGTATATGGGCTTTGTAGTCCCGTTCAAGTCTGCGAAGAACATAATCAGGTATGTCATTTCCATCACCTGGAACAAAAATGATATTAGATCCGAAACGCGCGAGCGCAAATGCCAGAGAATGGACGGTTCTACCGTTTGATAAGTCTCCGCAAATAGCCACATTTAATCCTTCTAGGCTACCATGCCGTTCTCTTAAGGTGTAGAGGTCACAAAGTGTTTGCGTCGGGTGTTCGTGTTTGCCATCTCCAGCGTTAATTACAGGAACCTGAGAATATTCAGCTGCGAGTTTTACTGCTCCTTCCCAAGGATGTCGAATAATCATAATGTCACTATACGAACTGACTACTCTAACCGTGTCTGCTAATGACTCCCCTTTCGAAGCTGAAGAGGCGTTTACGTCCCATGCTGATATAACACCGCCTCCTAGCCTTTGCATGGATGATTCAAAGGAAAGTCGGGTTCTTGTACTAGGTTCATAAAAGAGGGTTGATGCTATCCTTCCAGAGGCATGCCCAAAAAACTTTTTTGGATCAGCATTTATTTCATCGGCAGTTTCGAATATCGATAGAACATCATCTATAGATAGATCGTCGAAAGATATTATATTTCTGCCAGATAAATTTGTCATTTTGTACTAATTAATGATTCTAAATCCTGAGCTTTTGTTCTGGTTTTATTAGATCCAATGTCACTTTCTTTTAATACCACGCTGTCGTCGCCGTCAATTTCAGATAGGAGTACATCCACTCTTTCTTTCAAAGAAGTTGGTATGTTTTTCCCTACATAATCGGCTCGCAATGGTAGTTCTCTGTGTCCTCTGTCTACTAATACCGCAAGTTGGATTGATTTTGGCCTACCTATGTCTATTAGCGCTTCCATTGCTGCTCTTATGCTCCGTCCAGTAAATAGAACATCGTCAACCAACACAATATTTTTATCCGCAATATCGAATGGTATAAGTGTTTGAGATTCCCCAATAGAGGGAGTGTCTTTGAGGTCATCTCTATAAAGCCTAAAGTCCAAAGCTCCTACTGGCACGTTTTGTCCTTCGAATCCTTGGATAATTGTTTGCACTCTTTTAGCTATAGGGACTCCCCTAGTATGAACGCCTACTAGCATCATGTCATCAACGCCCTGATTCTTTTCCAAGATTTCATGAGAGATGCGTATTAACGCTCTTCTTATTTGTTCTCTAGTCATCAGTATTTTTGAGTACAAAAAAAACCTCCTGCCTTAAGCAAGAGGTGATCAGCGTCTTAGTTTCTACTTCAGGTTAATCCCCTTGCCAGCCTCTCTGGACTGATTTAAAGGCGGTCTCTTTCATCAAGAGTTCCCGTAAATTGTATCATCAAATCTAACCTACTGCAAATTGATTTTGGATCTGAAGTGTTGACAAGGTTATGCTATTATGGATTTGAATTGCACTTGGAGGATTTGCAATGGCAACTACAGGCAATGAATGGTTAGCGTTGAATCAAGAAGCAATTATAGAACCTGATCTTCCAATTTGCGATCCCCACCACCATTTTTGGGATTTTCGAACTGAGAGATCTCCGTACGAAAGATACATGCTACATGAACTTTCCGCAGACGTTGGAGGGGTAACAATATATTATCAACTGTTTTTATAGAAGCAAGGTCGATGTATAGAAAAGATGGTCCCGAAGAATTAAAACCCGTTGGAGAGATTGAGTTTGTACAAGGTCTTGCAGCGGCAAGCGCTAGTGGTCTTTATGGAAGAACAAAAGTGGCTGCAGCAATAGTTGGTCATGCCAACAATCAGAGAGTAATGAAGCTTAGATTAGTAATACTTGCTGCTCTATTGGTTCTATTGGCTGCCTGCTCTCAGGCACCTACGCCTGCACCTGCACCATCTGACGTCACCCCATGCAGATTAAAACAGGCGGAACAGTCCCT
>CEUS01149466.1_pt1 | contig 11352 bp, 7 predicted proteins | sample 427031 | NCBI WGS metagenome assembly CEUS01 (sample SAMEA2622837, study PRJEB7988) | marine metagenome | biome: marine biome (ENVO:00000447); feature: marine epipelagic mixed layer (ENVO:xxxxxxxxx); material: "saline water (ENVO:00002010), including plankton (ENVO:xxxxxxxx)" | depth 140 m | reverse complement strand
TGCGATGGGCTTTCAGCGGGACAGTTAATCGTCGCTGGAGCGAACCAGGCCCGCCTCGATCAACTCCTGGATCATCCGCGTCTCGTGGCGAGAAACCGCTTCCTGTTCAGGGCGAAACCAGACCAGGTGCACATCGAACTGATCATAAGTTGCCAGCCCCTGGTGTTTTTCCGCCAACTCGACCAACCGGCTCATCATAAGAGCCACCTTGTCGTCATTTCCCAGGGGGTCCCAGTCAACACGCAGGGTCACCCTCAGGATTTTCGGACTCCCTCTGTGGATCTTTCGTTGCCCTCCCTCAACCTGCGGGGCCGACGACGCAAATTCCGAATGGATGGCATCCCGCAATTCGAGAAACGGTGCGGTGTGCAGATCCGTGTACAACCACAGCGTACTGATGGATATCAGTCCCAGGCCCAAGATGCCACACGCCACCCAGCGGCCCGACACCCTGCCGCTCGCGTCGCCAATTTCCGACTGTGCCTGGTGGACCATGGATTATTGCCCCGATTGCCCAGTAATTTCTGGTCCAAGAGGCTTTCCGCGAAACTTTCGCGAGACTGGCTGGCCGACCGCCCAGTCCACTCGCCCGGCCCTGTCAATAACGTACCAGCGAGTCCTGTCGACCTTTCCGCCATCATCCATTGCGCCCCACGCTCTGGCGGCAGCTCCGGGCGACTGCCCCATTCGCCCTCCCGCGTCCGAGAGCACTACGACACCACCTTCCGGCTGGCCGGCCAAGTCGCGCCGAATCACCTGGGGCAGCTGTTGACTGATAACCAAAATCACCCGGCTTAGTGACGGCTGGGCGACAGCCTTCACGACAGGATCGTCATTCACGCTGGCGCCGGTTGCCAAAAACACCACGTCGACACGATGCCTACCCAGGTAACGGGACAGGCGAACCGTTCGATTTCGAGAATCGTACAATTCAAACTGAAGTTCTGGCCCCACCGACTGTTGAACAGTGCCCACTTGAACTTCGGGCCGATCCCCTCCACGTCGCCGTGACTGTTCCCAGAGCGTTGCGCCGATCAGGACCACCGCGGAAACTGGCAGCATCCAGAACAACTGTCGACTGGTCATACAGATTGACCCTCGCTGTCAGTGACGGCCATTTCAACCATCGCCCTCATTGATCTGGGTGTCTGCAACCACCTTGTTGAGCGCCTTCAAATACGACATCGCGCTGGCCTCGATAATATCGGTACTGACGCCCTTGCCGTGATAATGGCGGCCCGTCACGACGATTTCGACCAGCACCTCGCCCTGGGCATCCTTCCCCTTCGAAACGCTCCGGACCTCATAGTCTTCCAGTCTCGCATCAATACCGGTAATACGTTCGAGCGTCCGGAACACTGCGTCGACGGGACCGTCACCAGTGGCAGCATCCCGACATACCGTCTGCTCATCGTGTTGCAGTTCGATCGTGGCGGTCGGAATCGTACCGGTCCCGGCCGACGTGTGCAGGCTCACAAGTTGCCAGTGATCCGCGGTGTCGGCAATTCGGTTGTCGATCAACGCCGCGATGTCCGAGTCGTAGACCTCCTTCTTCTTGTCCGCAAGAGCCGTAAAGTCTTTGAACACGTTTTGAAACACGTCGTCGTCAATCGTGTAACCAAGCTGGGCCACTCGATCGCCAAAAGCATGTCGCCCGCTGTGTTTGCCCAGTACCAGGTCGGTCCCAGGAACTCCCACATCTTCGGGACGCATGATCTCATAGGTCGTGGGCTCCTTCAGCCAGCCGTCCTGGTGAATGCCCGCCTCATGGGCAAACGCGTTCTGACCGACAATCGCCTTGTTCCGCTGGACCTTCATGCCAGTGATACTCGACACCAAACGGCTGGTTGGAAACAGCTTGTCGGTATTCACCTTGGTGTCGCACTCGAAATAGTCTCCTCGCGTCGCCAGGGCCATGACAATCTCTTCCAGCGCCGCATTTCCAGCACGTTCACCTAGCCCGTTGATCGTGCACTCGACCTGACGAGCCCCCTCACCAACGGCGGCCAGGCTGTTGGCCACGGCCAGCCCCAGGTCGTTGTGGCAATGCGCACTGAGCACGGCTTGACCGATGTTCGACACATTCTCCTTGAGGTGTCGAAACACCGAGCCGAACTGTGCCGGCGTAGCGTATCCGACTGTATCTGGAATATTGATCGTCGTGGCCCCGGCCTCGATCGCTTTTTCGACCACCTCGCACAGAAAGTCCAGCTCGGTCCTCGCCGCATCCTCAGGCGAAAACTCCACGTCCTCACAATAATCCGCCGCCCGCTGGACCATCTCCACAGCCGTCTTGACGATCTGTTTCTCGTCCATCTTCAGCTTGTGTTCCATGTGAATCGAACTGGTCGCGAGAAACACGTGGAGTCTCCGTCGCTCGGCGTCTTGCAACGCCCCCCACGCCCGGTCGACATCCTCCTGCCGACATCTCGCCAACCCGCAAATCGTCGCACGATCGCCGAACTGGCGAGAGACCATCTGGACAGCTTCAAAATCTCCGGGCGAGGCAATCGGAAACCCGGCTTCAATGACATCGACGCCCAAGTCAACCAGCGCACTGGCAACCTCGAGTTTCTCCGCCGTCTTCATGCTGCAGCCGGGAGACTGTTCGCCATCCCGCAGCGTTGTGTCGAAGATCGTAATCGTGTCAGTCGGCATTGGTTCGAATCCACTTGGACCAGAACGTCCCTGGTCCGCCATCGAGAAACAAAAAATCCCCGAGTCCTTCCGGAGGGCTCGGGGTTCGTCTTTTGTCTGTTCCAAGTTCAGAGTGTCGACAACCTAAGCCCTCCCACCTCTCGGGGGGCTAAGCAGAAGGCCCAGCAGCAAGGGCTCGGTCATCATCATTTTCGGGCCACCTGTCACCTGAAACAGCAGTCAGTTGTGAATTTACCAGATGGCCAAAGCGAGCGTCAAGGACCTTACCGACCAGCCTGGGAGGATCACGGCACCAACAGCGCCATTCCATCAGCACCGGTGTCCGCTGCACCACTCAGCTCGCCGGTGACGGGATCGATCGCCACCGCATGCACCAATGCCAGGCCACCATGGCTACGCGGAATGCGAACCACCGGATGAGATTTGCGGATTTCTTCACATACGAACTCCGGGATCCTCCGCTGGCACTTGATCACGTCACCCTGGCAATCAAAACGCGCCGCATGCACCGCGTCGGTTATGCTCATTCCAAACTCCAGGTGATTGAGAATCACCTGGAGAACCGATGTGATGATCCGCGTTGCACCGGGGGCCCCCAGCACCAGGACCGGCCGCCCATCTTTCAGCACGAGGGTCGGCGTCATCCCTGTACTCCGCCCTTTACCGGGAGCGATGCTGTTGGGGCGTCCCGGCACCGGATCGAAGTTGACCATCGAATTGTTGTACATGAACCCCAGGCCGTCGGTGATCACACCGGAACTGGTTCCCAGGGAGTGGGTCAACGACACGCAGTTTCCGGATGCGTCAACGACACTGACATGCGTAGTGCCCGAATCGGCCTGTTGGCGACCGACATCAATCGCCTCTCCCGAAGCGATCACTTCTCGCCACTCGGCTGCCCTTTCGTCCGACGTCATCCACTCCAGAGGAACGTCTTCAAATTGTTCATCCGCCATGTGGCGGTTGCGATCGGCAAAAGCGGCCTTCATGGCCATGGAGACCCGGAGGATGTACTCCGGCGAATTGTGTCCGAGTCCGGCGAGATCATCCGCCCCAAGAATATTCAGTATGGCAGCCAATGTCGGCCCGCCGTGGGGAGGCTGGTTGCTGACAACCGTGTACCCCTTGTACGACGCCGTGACCGGATCTTCGACTCGTGGCTGATAACCGGCCAGGTCCTCGGCCGTCACCCAACTGTCATTGGCTGCCAGGTCCGCCGCCATCGCCTCGGCCAGTTGTCCGGTGTAAAGATCTTCCGGCCCGGCCTCGGCCATTCGTCGCAGCGTAACGCCATAATCCGGATTGGACAACGTCTCGTGCATCTCATACGTCGAACCATCCGGCTTCAGATAGATCCTCTGCGCCGACGGAGTGACGTCGAGCTTCTGCCGCCCCGAAGATCCCTCGTAGAACCCCGGCGGCTCCTTCCATCGTGCTGCCTGCAGGGCTCCAACCATCCATCCGTCTTCAGCAATTCGAATCGCGGGAGCAAGCAAGTCGTCCCAACTCCGGGTAGCCCAGCGTTCGTGCACCAGTCCAAGACCACGGCCGATCCCCGGCACACAGACGCTCTGGTAGCCGTCTTCGTTGAGCTTTCCTTCCAGAAAATATCCCCAACCTTCAGGATTCGGTCGAATCAGGATGTCCTGCCACATCTCAGCCGAAACACCACTCCCGGCCACCGCCGGTGCGTCGACCACTGGATTGGGTTCGCCGGTCGTTCCCGAGAACGACGTCATAACCATGTAACCGCCGGCCCCACACGAATGGGGATCGATCAGCCACTGCACGGCCGCACAGGTGATCGCCGCATCAAACGCGTTTCCGCCTTCGGCGAGCATGTTCGCCCCAGCCTCGACGGCCAGGGGCTGCGGAGCGGAGATCATTGAAGGCATGGAGAACTCCGTTCACAACTGATTCAGAGCGGCTCACCAGCGGCACCGGCCTGTGCTTCAGCCGCACCCGTGTCGGCTGGGGCCGAGTCCCCGGGGTTACCTGTCTTCGAATTGACCAGCACGCTGACCACAAACAGCACACCCCCACCGATGTTGAGCCACATGTCGGGGTAGAGCAACATTCCAGCCGACGCCATAAACATCGACCTCTGCAGCCAATTGGCTTCGTTGCGGCAGAAGCCCGCAATTCCGGCAGCCAGGGCCACGACGCCAACGATCGCAGTGGAAACGGCCAGCACCAATTCGTCCCATGGGGCGTAGGCAGCCTGCGCCTCCTTGAGCAACTCGGTGGCTTCGGCAAGTTGCCCTGACCGGTTGGCCACGTCCCAGGCCTTCCATTTCGCCCCGTCCATCAACAGCAGCGCCGGCCGATACACGAACATGAATGGAAGTGTGAATCCAACCAGCGAAAAGCGGAATGCGGCCAGGCCGGTTTGCATGATTTTCGCTTTGGCGATGGAGGCACTGGCATACGCCGCCAGCGCGACCGGCGGCGTCACCATTGACATCATGCCGAAATAGAAGATGAACAGGTGCGCCGCGAGCGGAATAACGCCGAGTTCTCCCAGCAGCGACCCCATCAACGTCGCCATCAACAGGTAACAGACAACCGAGGGCACTCCCATCCCGAGGATGATCGAACAGACCATGATGCCGACCAACGCCAACAACAGGTTGGTGGCGACCACCCCCTTGATCACGGCACTGAAATCCGTGGCGATTCCCGTTTGCTGCACAACGCCGATGATGATGCCGACACACGCACTGGCGGCCACCAGAGACACTCCGTTCTTGGCTGCTCGCCCCATCGCAGTCAGCATCGACGGCCGCCACGACTTGTGCCACAGTCCGAACGCAAACAGCCCCACTGTCCCCATGATAGACGAATTCAACAGGCTGCCCATCACCGCCCGCCGAGTGACCGAGTTCGCACTCGGGTCGGTCCACGCCCCCGGTTGATACGGGACGAGAAAGTCCGACACCGCTTCCGGCATCCAACCCGCCCACATCCACTGCAGTTGATTGACCACGACCACAGCGGCGAACGTCAAAATCGCCGCAACGCGACCTCGCGTCTCCAGCGGCAACTCCCGGCGAAACACCGTACACACCATGATCACCATCAAGGCTCCCGATACGGCCTTGAAGGGCGTGTAATTGTCCAGCAGCAGACCAATCAATGCGACCAGAGCGCCGAAGAACACGGTCGCCTCAAACTTTGAGAGCCGTTTCGCCTGGCTGGCATCCGTTGCGCTGGCGGCCTGTCCGACTCTTCGAGAGTAGAAGTGAACGATCATCCAAATCGAGAGGTAATACAAAATCGCCGGTATCGCAGCTGCCGTGGCCACCTGGACGAATGTCACGTTCGGTTCAACGATTTCGAGCATCATGTACGCGCCCGCGCCCATCACCGGCGGTACCAATGCCCCCCCCGATGCGGCCGCGGCAGTGATCCCCCCGGCGATATGCGGACTGAACCCCACATTCCGCATCATCGGAATGGTGAACGTACCGGTGGTGACAGCATTGGCGACGGCGCTTCCGGAAAGTGACCCCATCAGTCCACTACCGAGAACCGACACCTTCGCCGGTCCACCCGGACTCCCACCAAAAACTCGCTCGGAGAAATCGATGATGAACTGCGTTGCCCCGGACATCTCCAGAAACGCGCCAAACACCACAAAAAGGAAAACGTACTTGAACATCACCCCAGCGGCCGGACCAAACACTCCGAGCGTCTGGATGTATGTCGTACTGACGATGTCCGCGGCGCTCTGACCCGAATGCGGCAACATCCAGGAGGGCATTTCTGGCCACTCATACTCGATCGACGCGTAGCAATAATACGTGTGCGCAACAAAAGCGAGGGCCAGTGCGGGGACAATCCATCCGATCGTGCGACGGGTCGATTCGAAGACCAGCACCAGGCCGATGGTCCCCATGACGATGTCCCACTTCGTTTCGCTGCCAGCTCGATCTCCGAGCGACTCGCCGCCGGACCACAGTCCCTTGAAGGCCGGTTCGAGCTGGAACACGACATACCCGCAGGTAACGACAACGGCCGCTGCCAGCACGCCGTCCAGTACCCGCAAGGACCGCCAGTCCTTCAGTTTCTCGTGCAGGGGGCTCTCAAGAAAACAGATCACCAGGCCCATCAGGATGAACAGAGCCAGTGCCGACTGCTGTTGCAGCCGCGGGTAGTTCATCTCGAGGACCGTGAAGAGGCACAACGCCACCCCAAACACAGTCACCACACGCTGGCGAAGCCGATCTCCCACGGCCTGCGGACTCCCTTGCCGACTCACTTCGCTTTGGCGTCCTTCGGCTCGGCGGCATCGCCAGCCGGCTTCTCGGCACCCTTCGTGGCTTCTGCCGTTTCACCCTCGGGCCAAATCCCAATTTCCTTGTAGAAACGGGCAGCACCGGGATGGAATTCCGTCCCCGTGTAGCGAGCGGCGTTCTTTTTGTTGATCGCGCGGCCCGCCGGGTGCTTGCCAGCGATTTCCTCACGATGCTCCCAGATCGTCTTGGTCAACTGGTAGGCCACTTCGTCGTCCAGACCGGCAGAGGTGATCAGGTGCATCGACCCGACATTCAGCCCGTCGAAGTCCTCGTCGAGATCCGAATACTTGTCCTTGGCAACGGTAAACGGCTGGAAGAACTCGTAGTCAGCCACCAGTTTCGTCCGGACCGCCGCGTCGAACGGAATGAAGACTATGTCATGCGAACTGCACGCCTGCGTAACCGCTCCGGTAGGCACAGCCCCTCCCAGAAAGGCCGCATCGGCATTGCCGTCGGCCAACAGATCGACCGCACCACCCTGCGTATTGTTCAGGGGAGAAAAATCTTTGTAGGTCAGGCCATGGCCTTTGAGCAACGGGCCAACAAACATCTCAAAGCCCGCTCCTGACGGGCCAACCACCACCCGCTTGCCCTTTAGCCCGGCAATGCTGTTGATGCCGGTTTCCTTTTTTGTAATGAACATCGCCACGTTGGGGGCCAGCGTGACGATCGTCCGGATGTCATATTTCTTGTCCCAGCCAGACTCACCACGAACAGCAAAATAGCTGATCGCCGAATTCGACAGAGCCAGTTCCAGCTTGTCGTCTTGAATAGCCCGGATATTGGCTTTCGACCCTTTGGTCCCCTTGGCCTGGACCTTCCAGTTGTTGTCGCCTTTGTTGGCATTGAGCACCTCGGCGATCGCACCTCCAACGACCGGAAACGCACCGCCGACCGGCGCCGTCCCCATGCTGAGGAACTGGCGGCGTTTCGGCTTGGCTGCCCCTCCTGCATCGCTCTCGCTGTCACCTCCACATCCAGATGCCAACAAAACCAGGCAGGATGCCATGCAGAGCGCCACTGGCAACACATTACGTCGACTACGCATGAAACAGGTCCTTTGAGGCCACCGTTGGCCTGCGTTCCTACAACTTGGCAACACTGAGACGGAGGCATCCATCTCCAAAAAGTCGCACCTTGAACGAAGTTGTCGCGATCCTACCATCCCGTTCATGGCCCTGCCACCGATGGCAGCAGACACCATCAGTCGGCATCTCCGGACTCGGACTCACCTGTCGTGCCTGCCGGCTGCTCCGCTGCTGACGCCTCCGACGGCGGAGCCTTGTGAGCAGGTCCGTGCGGTGTGTTTGACGCAACCATCACAATTCCGACACCGGTCAGCAGAATCCCCAAACCCATCATGGGCTTCATTTCGCCGTGCGAAATCGCCGCGTGCACTCCGACAATCGTCACCGCCCCTCCGAACACGATCGGCATCACCAATTCCGGTATCGGCTTTCCGACAAAAGTCGACATGGCCGATGTCAGGCACAGTGCACCCAGCGCACCCAGCAAACCGGCCGCAAAACCCCAAGTCAAAGCTGGTGACTGTTTCCCGGAGAAACTGAACGTGTCGCCCTTGATCTTCATCATGATCAGGCCACCGATGATCGCGAGCACCAGGTAGGCCAACCCAATGCCGACATACGGCTTGAAGGGACTCCAGCCTTCAGGTGGAGGTGACGGGGGCGATCCCGGGGCCCGGGCATGCTGAAGCGTGGGACCGTACAACCCCCAACACAATGCGGTACCCAGGGCAAAAATGATCGGCAACTGGTGTTTCATCGGAATCCCTTCTGCTGACGATGATACTCCTCGCGGCGGAAACGCCCCACAATCGGTGATCGTCCGGACGCGATTGCGGCCATAGTAGACATTTCCTCCAGCCACCGCATCCCCGTCGCGACTTGCCGGAAGCGCCAAGATCACTCGCTTCGAAGTGAGGCGACCAACGGAGTCCGCACCGCTTCGGCCACGGCCAGTCCGGCAGCAAACATCCCAACCACCACAACCCCGCACAAAAGTTGCCCCAGTCCGCTCGTCAATTCAGCGACATCCGCGCCAGCTGTCGCCAAATGAGGGGACATCGCCAGAATCGCCGAGAGAGTACCGCTGAACAGCCCCCATCCCAGCAAAAACGCGTTTTCGCTGAGCACCAACCAACGCAACCCCGAACGACGGAACCCGACTGCCCGCAACAACGCCAGTTCACTGCGGCGTTCCAGAACGTTTCTCTGCATCACCGTGCCGAGACCAATCGTGCCCAACAACAACCCCAATCCCCCCAACACCTGGAAGGTCGTCAGATAGGTGTTCTGGACCGACAAAAACCGGCCCAGGCGGTCAACCACCGGCTCGGCATCAAAACCGTACTCGCCCAATTTCGCTTCCAGTAGCTCCAACTGGCCGCTTCGGACCCGGTTCAGTTCGTCCAGATCGCCCGGGGACTCTCCCGCGTCCCCAAATCTGGTGTCGCCGACAAGGAAATACCGGAACCCGACTTCCTCGGGAAACGCCGCACGAAAATGGGCATCCGACATCACCAGGACCCCCTGGAACACGCTTGCATCCAGCATCCCGACAATCTCAAGCCACAGGGTCGGCGCCTCTTCAGTCGGGTACGCGATCCGATCACCCACGCCCTTGTGCAGGCTGTACTGAAGAGTGTTCATGTCTCCCACAACCGGGAACACTGGCAGCGAACCGGCCCCTGGGACGGTGGCGGATTTCGGCATTTCTTCCAGCAGTTTCCACGGATTGTCTTCCGTGGCGCCGACGAACCGGAAGCCTCCCCGATCAATGGTCCGCCGCCCCATTCCCAAGATCGTCGGCAACCGTGTCTGGTACAGGTTCAGACAACTCGACTCCTCGCCCGCCTTCACGCGAAAAGAATGGAGATCGACAGTTTCCAGCAACGCAGCCTGGTCCGCCGGCAAGCCCTCCGAGAGTTCCAGTTCAGCTTGTCCGTTCAGCGTACCGGGATCGTAGACCAGTGACTGGCTCGACTCGGCCACCAGCAGGAACCCACCTGCCCCGGTCGAACGATCTGGCCATTCGGCCACTGGGTCTCTCCGCCCGGAAGCAACAGCCGTGATCAGGAATGCGGCCGACGCAATCATCGCCACTGACAACACGCTGCGAGCCCTGTGTCTCGCGGCGTTTCGAAACCCCAGTCGCACCAAAGCCACGGTGCCTTGGCCATCCAGTCCACCGTCCCGCTTCTTCCCCAGCAGGACAGCCAAAACGGCGATCGAAGCAACCAGGGAGGACATCCCCAAAACAAAGAACACGACAATGCGGACGGAAAGCCCGGAAAATGCCTCTTGCGACAAAAGGGCGTCCGGCGTGAGTGTCGCAGCAAGAAGACCGACGCACACACAGCCGCTCGACACCCAGAACACCCGTCGGCTTCGATCACCGGCAACAGCCTGCCCGACCCCTCGACGGACGATCCCGGCCAGCAGCCCACGCGACGGCACCTTCAGCAACCCGCGTGCCGCCAAAAGAATCGCGAGAATGGCCACGCCGGCAGAAATTGCGAACCCTGCCAGAAGGCTTGGAACCTGCACATCAACCTCCAGGAACGATGTGCCAACGGCTCCAACCCACCAGTGGGTGAGGCCGTACACCATCAGATGGGCGTAGGCGACTCCGGCCATTGCCCCAGCGGCACCGCCAATGGTGACGACCACCGCTCCCTCAGCAACAAACAGCAAAAGCACCAGGCGGATCGGAAACCCCAATGCCAGCACCAGGCCGGTGCTGCGAACTCGCCGTTCGATCCCCAACCGAAACAGCAATCCCACCAATATCGTAGCCGCACCGATCAGGAAAACGCTGAAACCAACAAACAGACCACTGAACGGCGTCGTCCCACTGGCAGCCCGAACGCCGTGTTCCTTGACCGGCTGAACCGCCAGCCCAAGCGCCGGAAGGTTGATGTTGGCGAGTATCGTTTTGTCGAGTTCCGCCACCGCTTCGGCATCGGCCGGATCGATCGCAATCCGCAACGACGTGGACTTGCCGTACCGGCTCTCCCACATCCCGACAGCGGCCCGGCGAGTAACAAATGCCTTCGGCGTCGCGCGATGGTTGTCCCAATAATCGTCGTCGCGGTCGGTCAGCGCGTCGAGATCCATTTCGAACGGCTGCCTCCAATCCCGGAATGTTCTCACGTCCGTAATGCCCGGCACGTGTGGTGTCAGCCCCCGATCCTCGGCCGGCCCTGCCATTTCCACGATCGCATGGACGCGAAACGTACGCACCTCCTCCGGCAGCTCGCCATGCGAACCGACCAGGTGGTAGGTCATCTTCATGCGGCCGCCGACATCAAGCCCCAGGTCATCCGCCAACCAACGATTGATGACGACCCCATCGTCAGGAAGATCCGAAATGG
>CEUS01082924.1_pt1 | contig 11352 bp, 11 predicted proteins | sample 427031 | NCBI WGS metagenome assembly CEUS01 (sample SAMEA2622837, study PRJEB7988) | marine metagenome | biome: marine biome (ENVO:00000447); feature: marine epipelagic mixed layer (ENVO:xxxxxxxxx); material: "saline water (ENVO:00002010), including plankton (ENVO:xxxxxxxx)" | depth 140 m | reverse complement strand
CGAATTTGTTCCAAGCCAATATCGTGACGGACAATTTCACAGTAGACATTCTGTTCACGTACCCGGCGAGCGATCAGCTGGGCATATTGCGAACCGAAATCGAGTACCAGTACACGTTCCGCGGCGAGACTGGATTGCTGGGCGGATAAAGGATCGGCAAGCGTCGGCATCGGCGACATCCCTGCGCGAGACCAGAAAACAAAAAACCGCCCGGACTGAGGGCGGAGTGTGAAATAGCCATCGGGCACCCACCGTACGTCCCGGTCACCAATCGACAGCCAGCGGGTGGCTCAATTATACGGAGCTCTGGAACCACCTGACAACCGCGAGCGGCACTCGCACAGTGCCACCCGCCCGCGCACCACAAGTAGGAGCGCCTCGCGGCAAATGCCAATGCCAGCAAACGGTGCAGAGTCACCCCCTCCGTACGCCACAACTCCTTGCAAATTTTGGGGTTCGGGTGTTTGTCGGGAACCAGCAACGCGTTGAAAAACAATCCCGGAGACGATACGATGAGCAACGCTGACACGATCATCGGCCTGACCCTGCTGTGGCTTGTGCAAATTCTGCTTACCAACGACGATGGCATTTATGCCCCAGGCCTGGCGGCGTTGGAACACGAACTTCGCCAGCTGGGCGATGTGACTGTGGTTGCGCCGAGCCAGGAACAAAGCGGTGTGAGCCAGTCGATCACCTTTCTCCGGCCGTTGGTGTGTACCGCTGTCGAGCGGGCTTCCGGTTGCCCGGCCTGGACCGTGGATGGAACTCCTGCAGATTGCGTCAAGATCGGCCTGTTTGAATGCTGTCGGCAACGGCCTCAGTTGATTGTCAGTGGCATCAACGGCGGGCTGAATGCGGGGATTAATGTGCTCTATTCAGGCACGGTGGCCGCTGCCATCGAAGGTTCCACATTCGGGATCCGAAGTATTGCCGTTTCCCTGGAACAGGCGGCGCAGCCGGCATTCGAAACGGCAGCCGGATTGGCCAGGAAAATCATCAAACAACTGGTTGATCAAGCAACCGTGGACCAACGGTTGTTTAATGTGAACATCCCCACGGCCGCGTTAGCGGGGTCGGCAACCATTCGCGTCGTGCCGATGAGTCCGTCCCGCTACGGCGATCAATTCATCAAACGGCAAGACCCTAAAGGGCGGGATTACTTCTGGGCGACCACCGATCCGCCACCCCAGGATGCGGACCAGGAAACAGACCTGCTCGCCCTGCAGCAGGGCTGCGTAACAGTGACCCCACTGCAATACAATATGACAGATCACAAGGCACTGACGGCCGCTGAAAACTGGAACTTGACCGTGGATAACGGCCCCCAGTGAGTTTCTGAACCTTGATCTAGAGTGTGTGACAGCAACAACTTATGATTTTTCACGGGCAAACGCTCGACAAACGGGCCGGTGGCAGCGAAACTCGATAGTCTTGCCCGCCGCGCGCCTGGAAGTACGTCTCCCCTTTACTGCAAGCGGTGGACACCCTCTCCTTGCTGCGTTTGTACAAACTGATGTTTGCCACGGCCTCATTCACACCTGGGCCGTCCTCCTTGATTCCTACCGAAGTTGGCTCGCTATGGCTGAGTGGCATTGTGAGATCATGGGCAACGTGATCGGCCCGTTGACGTCCGCAGAACTGCTAGAAAAAGTGCGCACAGGTGAAATCACATTCGACACAAAAATCCGCAAAGATGACTCCCAATGGGTCGCAGCCAGCGAGGTAGGTGATTTGTTCGAACGGGCCGTGGCGGTCAAGAAAAAACAAGTTTGCCCCTACTGTCAGGCTGAAATTGGAAAACCACCCATCCAATGCCCCGGGTGTGATCGCTACATCACCAAAGCGGTCCTGATCAGCGAGGACAAGCGCGAACTGAAAAACTGGGAACAGTCCAGCGGCAAGCAGAAACGTAAAGTCCTCGGTCCGAATGGTTTTGTTTCCCGTTTCTTCCGTGGGCTGCGCAGTAAAAGCGAGAAGCAGTAGCAGCGGAACAATGACGCCTGCGTCCTGTTCCCGGCTCATGATTGTCTGCGCGAAGGCGCCCTCAATCGTCGATCCTGGGGGCGCGCCGAGTCGATTTTTTATTGGCCTGGGCTCGTTTGGCACGCAAACGGCGTTCACGTGAAGCCCGCGTAGGACGTGTTGGGCGCCGCGGTTTCACGGGGTCCGCCACCGCAAGAACCATATTCCTGAGCTTGTCCAGACAATCCGCCACGTTCCGTCCCTGGTCGCGAAATCGCTGGCTGGTAACAACAATCTGGCCACGACGATTGATCCGGCCAGCAAAACGTTCCTGAAAACGCTGCCGCACCGCCGCGGGTAAACTCGGACTGGTTGCGACATCCCAATGGAGTGTGACTTTCGTGTTAACCTTATTGACATGCTGACCTCCTGGGCCACTACTCCGGGAAAACGAAAAATCCAGCTCCTTCAAGGGCACGGAAAGGCGCGAATTGACGACCAGCATGGCAAACTCGCGGCAGGATTTGGGCGACGATGGGGAGAGGAATCAACCACCCTCGCACACGGTAGAGTCGTGGTGTTTCCAGTTCCGCGGTGGAATCGGTAATACTCCAACGATTATATTGCATCCTCGATCGAAGCATTGGATCCCCCGCTGCAAGGAAACAACAATGAAACCTCAGGTGCGGTTGACCATGGGTCTTGTCGGAGTACTTTTGTTCGCGAGTCACCTCTCTCTGCGGGCCGCCGACCCAGCCACCACCACCCCGGCAGAGGGAAAGCTCAGCAATCTCTGGACACGTCAAACCGGACAGGACTGGACCACTTTTTTGGGTCCAACGGGGGATAGCAAGTCCGCAGAAACCGGAATCGTAGCGCCCTGGCCCAAGGAAGGTCCAAAGCTGGTATGGACCAGGCGGGTCGGCACCGGTTATGGCATCGGCAGCACGAGTCGAGGACGATATTACCATTTCGATCGCTGGGATCCGCGGCCACGTGCACCCAGCGGTAAAGCCCGTTTGACCTGTATGCATGCCGAAACCGGCAAGGAACTTTGGCGCTTTGAGTATGACACTCAGTACGAAGACCTGCTGGGATACAACAACGGCCCCCGTTGTTCACCCGTCATCGAAGGCAATCGTGTCTACATCTACGGAGCGGAAGGTATGTTGCACTGCCTGCGCGCCAATGACGGAAAACCCATCTGGAATGTCAACACCGTGAAAAAGTACGGTGTGGTACAAAATTTTTTCGGGGTAGGGAGTACCCCTGTCATCGAAGGTGATCTGCTGATCTGCATGGTCGGTGGCAGTCCTCCGGGCAGCCCACAATTGTATGCCAGTAACGGAAATGTCGATGGCAACGGGAGCGGCGTTGTCGCCTTCAACAAGTACACCGGAAAAGAGGTCTACAAAATCACTGACGAACTGGCGAGCTACGCTTCCCTGAAGACGACCTCGATCGACGGTCGACGGTGGGGCCTGGCTTTTTGCCGTGGTGGACTTGTCGGATTCGAACCGAGCTCGGGCAAGGTACATTTTCAATACCCGTGGAGATCTCGCATGCTGGAAAGCGTCAATGCCAGTATGCCGGTCGTCAATGGAAACGACATCCTGGTTTCCGAGTGCTACCAGATTGGCAGTTCGCTGTTGACGATCAAAGGAAACGGATACGAAGTAACCTGGAAAGACGACCGCCGAAAGCGAGAGAAGGCGCTCAGAGCACACTGGAACACACCCATTTATCTCGATGGCTACCTCTACGGCTGCAGCGGTCGTAACAAGCCCGACGCCGATCTGCGATGTATCGAATGGAAAACGGGGAAAGTAAAATGGGTCAAGGTATTTCCAGGATTTCTGCGGGAGCGTTCATCGCTGCTTTATGTTGACGGACATTTCATCTACCAGGGTGAACTGGGTGTGCTGCGACTGATCAAGGCCAATCCTGAAAAGTACGACGTCGTTTCCGAAGTGGTATTACGGGATCCCGATGAGAAAGAACAGCCTCGCGCATTACTCCGCGAACCCTGCTGGGCCGCACCCATTCTCTCGCATGGACTGCTTTATGTACGGGGTGACGAACGCCTGGCCTGCCTGGAGTTGATTCCTGCTCGATAGCTGCCTTCCAGACGAATTGGTACCGTTACTGAAATCCGTCGTCCGCCAGTAGCCGGAACGCCATTACGACAACTCGGGCGCGAGCGCCTCGCATCCAACACCACTGCGCCAATTCCACGAGACCTTCTCGACAACTCGGGCGCATCGATCACACAGGAGAATCTGATGCGTTGGCACCTGCTCATCGGATGTGCGGTCCTCTGCAGTATCACAGGCGGTGGAACTTGCGGCCAGGACGCTTTGCAAACACACACTGTCTTGCTGATCACCATCGATGGCTTGCGTTGGCAGGAGGTATTCCATGGTGCCGAGCTGGGCCTGATGGATCGTGATGCGGGAGGGGTTCGTGAACCTGATCAAGTACGTGACCGATTCTGGGCCGAGTCTCCTCAGGAACGCCGGCGACGCCTGATGCCTTTCTTCTGGGATGTCATCGCCAGCAAAGGTCAGATCCTGGGCGATCCCAGCCACGATTTCCACATGCGGTGTACGAACGGACTCTATTTTTCCTACCCTGGCTACCATGAGTTACTTTGTGGTTTTTCCGATGCTCAGATCAACTCGAATCAGAAGCGCAACAACCCAAATCAAACCGTTCTCGAGTGGCTCCACCGTCGACCCGGATTTGCCGGACGCGTGGCGGCGTTTACCTCCTGGGATGTCTTTCCGTTTATCCTCAATCGCCGCCGTAGTGCTATTTACGTGAATGCCGGATGGCAACCTTTGGAGGTATTCCGCGATCCCGCTGAACGAGTTCCCTGGAACTCGATGGCGGCAGAGATCCCACGGTATTGGGCTGGTGTGCGCTATGATGCATTTACGCAAAAGGGTGCTTTGGAGTACTGGCACGTGCGCCAGCCGCGACTGTTGTACGTCGCCTTGGGGGAACCGGATGATTGGGCACACGCGGGACGCTATGACTTGTACCTGGACGCGACCCAACGTTGCGATCACTATTTGCGTCAATGGTGGGACGCAATCCAATCCCAGCGCGATCACACAACACTCATTGTCACCACCGATCACGGACGCGGTGACGGGCGAGAAGGGTGGAAAAGCCACGGCAAACAGTTTGCTGGTTCCGACCGGATCTGGATGGCCGTTGTGGGACCCGACACGCCACCACTCGGACTTCGCAAAAAAGGCACCGCATCCCAATCCCAAGTTGCCGCCACGGTGGCCTCACTACTCGGCGAGAATTTCCCCGCAACGGACGCGCGGATTGCACCTGCGTTACCTGGCGTTCTCGACGACCAGCGCCCTTAGAGACGCACACCGCCATTGGCGGTAGTCGCAAATTGAGTGGACATCAGCGGTCCGTCAAGAACGATCTTCCCCATTCGCCAGGGCTTCCGCCTCCAGCAAGTGGCGCGGGATCGTCAACGGACTTCCGTCCGCATTGCGACCCACATCCAACAAACCGAAAGTTCGAATCATTTGGAGAAAGTCGGCAGGATAGAACTGGTCGACACCCTGAAATCGATCGTCAAGATGGGCAAACACAAGTTGCAGCTCCGCCTGCAAGGTCTCTCCGATGTGACTGGTGCCCCGGACGATCGCGCCGTCCTGCTGCAGGTCTTCGATTGTCGCCGTGTAGCGCAATGTATCGCCCGGGCGGGCGGGTTGCTGAAAGCTGACCTTGCTCACCTTGGCCAACACCACCCGTTCCAGAAAGTCGCCGTGCTGCGAAACCAGTAAACCACCCGTTTGTGCCAACCCTTCCACAATCAACGATGGGGGAAGAATAGGATAGCCCTGCAAGTAGTCCAGAACGTGCTCCTCCGCCAACGTGACGTTCTTGACTGCCACCGCGCGGTGACCACTTTCAAACTCGACAAAGCGATCGATCCAAAACCAGCGCATCGCTACTTCGCCATCGACAGGAAAGAAAACAGAGGATGATGAAACAGGCGACGTATTTTCTCTTCCACGGAGGAAACACGTCCGGCGTATCCAGGGTTATCTGGCACAAACCAGATCGACCGATTAGTCCGCCGCGCCCACCTTGCCAGAGATGTAACGACACAGGTCACTCACCGTCAACAGGTTACCGAAATCCTGTACGACTGGATCCTCTTCAAACTTGGACAAATCGATAAATGGCATCCGCGTCTTGATCTCATTGAGACCTGTTTCGGTAACTTTACCACCTTCGACAAACTCAGCATTGGTCAGAATGTCCTCAGGAAACAACTCCTTGCGGGGAATCTCTATTCCAAATGCTTTTTCCAGTCGAAACACAATGTCCAAGAAATCGATCGACTCAGCGCCCAGGTCACCCACCATCGTCGCGTCAGGTGTGACTTCGTCGTCATCAAGTCCCAACGCTTCAATCAGGGAATCTTTGACTTTGTCGAAGACTTCTTCTTTGGTCGGCATTTCAATCGTTCTCCGGATTATTGAATGGTGTGACTTTTAATTTTTTTCAGACTTTAGTTCGGTCGGTCCAGCGCAACCAGGTGCCATCCACTGCGGTCATACCAGGAAATGGTTCACCCGGCTGTTGAGGAATACAGCAAATCAAACTCCCGCCTCATCTGACCCCGAATACCTGCATCCGACTGGCTTCTTTCGGGATGTCGATCCGCCAGATTGAATCGTTCCAGCACCAATCGGGCACTAACCGTCGGTGACTCCCCCACCACTCCCGTGGCCTGCAAAGTGGTCAATGTGGAATCCTGCTTCATGATTTTCGCAGATATAGTCAACTGTTGACCAGGTTCAACGAACCCTGAAAACTTGACGTTGCGGGCTTCCTTCAACAGCACAACAGCATGTTCAAAATCCTCAGACTTGCGGATGAGCCATGCGCTTGCCTGAAACAACGACTCCAACATCAAAACTCCCGGCATCACCGGGAAACGGGGAAAATGGTCTTGTAAATATTCCTCAGCCAGCGACAGTGACTTGATTGCCACAATTCGCTCTTGTTCACAAAGTTCCACGATTCGGTCAAGTTGATTGAATCTCATGAAACCGGTTTGGCGGGGAGTAACAAGACACATCTGACGCTAAAGCGGGCCAGTATAGCGGCCGTTTAGATGGCGGCCAACCTCGAACGGATTGGATTTGTAGAGTCCCGTCGGACTCGCTAGATTGACGTAATCCCGGTTTCGCCCCCTCCGTCGCTCCATTGCAACGCTCTCGTGCCTTGTTGCAACCCGCCTCGCTGTCACCCACCCCAGACGCGCAGAGAGGATTTCCAGGAATAACTGGGCCAGGATGACAAACACCACAGAACCTGTTTTCTCCAAATTTCACCTCCTTAGTGATCGGTCTCTCGGGTAAAGCACCCTCGGCTCGCGGCCACGTCGCCATGCGATGCTCCGGGTTGTGGCAAAGGCCACAGTTCAGCATGGACTTGAACAATCACGCTCGTGGTAGATCGGTCTAGCCGAGCCACCTGTCGAACCCTGGATCTGCGGAGATTTTTTGATGACTGACAAAACCACAACGCTGGATGAAGTCATCGCTGCATATCTACAAAACGCGGAAGCGGGACAGATCCCCGATCATGAAGAATTGCTCCAGCGCTATCCTCAATATGCAGAGGCACTCGGCCAGTTTCTGGAAACCGACTTGAAATTACGACAATCGACGTTCGGATTGCCGCAGCGACAAGCAGACACGAGCCTACCGCAGAACGCGTTACCCATGGATACCCTGGGAAACTACCAACTGCTGGAAGAAGTCGCCCGGGGAGGCATGGGTATTGTCTACAAGGCCCGGCAAACACAACTCAATCGCACCGTCGCTCTGAAGATGATTCTGACCGGACAATTAGCCCACGAGACCGAGATCCAACGGTTCCGTACCGAGGCCACAGCCGCCGCGGGACTCGAACATCCGGGAATCGTCCCGATTCTGGAAATCGACCAGCAAGAGGGTTTCCACTACTACACAATGTCGTTTGTCGAAGGTGAGAGCCTTGCCCAGCGACTCGAGCGGGGTCCGCTACCCCACCAAGAGGCAGCCGCCCTGATGCAGAAAGTGTGCACCGCAGTTTCTTATGCACACCAGAATCGCGTGCTCCATCGTGATTTGAAGCCGGCTAATATCCTCATCGACGAAGAGGGTCAGCCCAAGATCACCGATTTCGGTCTGGCCAAGAGTCTGGATGGGGAACACGATTTAACCGCCACGGGAGAGATCCTGGGTACACTGCAATTTATGGCCCCCGAACAAGCGGCTGCCCGACACGATCAAGTCACTGAAACCGCCGACGTCTACTCGCTGGGCGCCATTCTCTATTGCTGTCTCACCGGAAATCCCGTCTTTTCGTCAACTTCCCACATCGAACTTCTGTTACAGGTCCTCGAACAAGAACCGACCGCCCTGCGCCGGATCGTCCCAAAAATTCCATCGGACCTGGAAGCAATCTGTTTGCGCTGCCTGGAAAAAGACCCTCAGCGCCGTTATCAAACGGCCCAGGAACTGGTCCAGGATCTGGATCGATACCTGGCGCGGGAACCCATTCTGGCAACGGCCGGGTCATTCCAGAATCGAACCCGCCGGTGGATCCGCCAGAAGCCCCTGCTGGCAGCACATGTCGGTGGAATCCTGCTCGCCGAACTGTGCCGGCACTCTTACCTGATTGGGAAGAACGGCGAACAGCTCTCCTGGAACCACTTTCAATTCAGTCTTATTTTCGGCGGGTGGATGGCGACCTGTTTTGCTTTCCAGTGGATACACGATCGTCAGCGGTATCGCGACACAGCCCGTTATCTATGGTCTGCGACAGATGTTGCCATGTTAACGATCTGTCTTAATATGATGGACGATCCCATCGCCACACTGCTGATGGCGTATGCCTTGTTAATTGTGGTTGCCGGTTTGTTTATGCGCGTCCAATTAGTCTGGTTCGTAACCGCCATCTGCGTGCTGTCACTGTTGCTCTTGTTACAAACGCGTCCCGACGAGGTGGAGCAGCCCCTGCCGGTCGCATTAATGCTGATCGGACTCCTGCTGACCATTGCGGGAATCATTAGTTTCCAGGTACGGCGACTGCGAACACTGAGCCAAATCTACGAACGTAACCGCTGAACGCCTGGCAGCAACTAGACCTTGGCGTTCAATTCGCCGCGCAACTTCTGCAATCCTCGGTGCAGTAAACCCCCAACTGCAGAAACACTGCGATCGAGATGTGCAGCAATCTCGGCCAATTTCCAACCCTGCAGGTAGTGCAGAATAATGGCGTCGCGCTGGCCGTCCTCAAGTGACTCCAGCGAGCCGGAAAGTTTCAAGAGCAGCTCATTTTTCTGGGCTTTATCCTGCGGGTCGGTGAGATCCCCAGCCAGACACTGTTCCAGCTTCAGGGACGATGCGTGCAGGGTATTTTCCAGCGAGCGTTCGCGGCGGACATCCCGTTTTTCACGTCCGTAATCGCGCACCTGATGCAACAGCGTGCGGGCCAGGATCTGGCGCAACCAGGCAGCTCGCTGGGCATCATTCTCACCCTGAAAATGGTCCATCGCCTGGTGGGCCTGCAGCAACGTCTGCTGGACAAGATCGGACGGATCGAATTTGCTTTGTAACCGGCGATCACACTGAATTCGCGCCAATACCTTGAGATAAGGTCGAAAACGTTCTAATTGGGTGCTGGCGCAGCTCGACGACACAGTGCAAGATCCAATTACGCCAAAAAAGTCTATTTTTGCGCCCATCAAGACGCCGGAAGGGCTCTGTGTCAGTATAGCCGGTCTGCCGACCCGGTGCGCCACAGCACCTTCATCCCGAGTTGTGCTGCTCATGGAAATTATCATTTGGCTTTTTATTGTGCTTTCTTTCCTGGGCTGCGCAGTCTATGGGTTTGTCGCGCTGGTCGGCAAGCTATTCAGTCTGGGGCAGCGTTCGACTGCCGCCAAGCCGACTGCCAATCAACCGTATTCCCCTGGCGCGGTCTACGTATCTGCTGGGGCGGTTCCCGAAAACGCCGCCGAATTACACGCCACCTGTCGCCAACTGGTGCGCATGCGGCAGCGCGGGGACCTCGACCAGGCAACCTACAACCAGCTGCGCGACAAGCTCGATCAGGTTTACCACATTCTCAATGTCGCGCCGCCGCCGCGCCTGTCGCTCCACTCGAGCGCTGCCGGCAATGCCCCCCTGGAACCAGTTTCCACCGAAACAACTCCCGTCCGAGCAACGATCGTTCCAGTGGGTTCCGAGACCGCCGCGGAGAAGGACCCGTCCCCACCCGCAACCAGTGATCCGGCAACCCGCGATCAAACGGCCAGGAGACCCTCGAATCGGCCGTCGATAATTTCGACACCACGCGCAGGTCAAACACCCCGCTCGCCAGACGATGTCCCGACTCCTGATTTTCGCCCCAGCCCTCCCGCTGCCAGTACGCCCAACAGCGGGGTCACAGGTGGGCGACCCAAATCGCCGTTTGATTTTGAAGACGAACCGCAGATTCCCAAGCGCGATCCGCGCCGACCACTGGCCGAACTGCTTTCCGGTTTCATGCTGGAAAACAATATCCGCTGGGGTGAACTGGTGGGTGGCATTTTGATCGTCGGCTGTGCGGTCGGCCTGGTGATCAGCCTGCAGACCCAGCTGCAGGCATTGCAAAAACAATTTGCCTACCTGGTCCCCTTGTTGTTCATGATCGTCACCGCGGCGATCCACGGCGCCGGAACGTACACACTGCGCAAATGGAACCTGCGTTCAACCAGTCGGGGTGTCCTCACGATCGGCCTGCTGCTGATCCCGTTGAACTTCCTGGCCGCCACAACCCTGGCAGAAAAGGAAGGGGCCGGGATCGGTTTGGCCGCCGCCGCGGTGGCGATCGGGACGGTTGGATTTGGCCTGATGGCCTACTTTTCCTGTCGCGCGCTGTTCGGTCGGCAATGGTGGTTTCCAGCACTGGCCCTGCTGCTCACCAGTCTGTCGATGGTACCGATCAATCGGTTGCTCCCCGACAACGCACTGGCTGTCAATCCGCTGGCGATGCTGCTCATCGGCATCCCGCTGGCCGGTTTCTTGACCGGCAACGGACTGCTGACTCGGCACATGCTTCGCCATCCGGCCAATCTCGCCAAAGATGCAGAACAACTGCTGCTGACACTGGGACTGAGTCTGTTCGGGCTGGCGCTGGCCAGCGGACTATGGCTCTCGAAGTTTACGACCTGGTCGGATCCGCTCGATCGGATCTCACTACCCGGCTCTCTGGCAGCCATCGTTTTTCTAGCGATCGGACTATTGTTGCACCAGCGCGGCGGACGCCTGGAAGGCGAGCGAACCTGGCGAATCACGGGTACAGCACTGGCAA
>CEUS01284533.1_pt1 | contig 11354 bp, 12 predicted proteins | sample 427031 | NCBI WGS metagenome assembly CEUS01 (sample SAMEA2622837, study PRJEB7988) | marine metagenome | biome: marine biome (ENVO:00000447); feature: marine epipelagic mixed layer (ENVO:xxxxxxxxx); material: "saline water (ENVO:00002010), including plankton (ENVO:xxxxxxxx)" | depth 140 m | reverse complement strand
GTTATCAAATATCAACCTCAATTTGGCCATCGACGACTCGCACTTTGAAACAGTCAATTGGAAGCCTAGCTGGAAGTTCTGTTACATCACCTGTTCTAACGTCAAATCTAGCTCCATGCCTCGGGCACTCTATCTCAAATCCATCTAGATAGCCTTGGTTTAATGGAGCAAGATCATGCGAGCATATGTCATCAATAGCATATAGTTGCCCGTCGACTTTGCATACAGCTATGTTTCGTTCATCAACATTAAACACTTTTGTAGTGCCTTCCGTAAGATCTTCCGAATCTCCAATTACCATAAATGCCATAATCAATGCCACCTCAATCTGTGAATAGGGAACGGACACATGATTTTCATCCAGGATTTTTGTTTGAAACCAAATTTAATTGCTGTGTTTGCATTGTGCGTGTTCGTTCCACAAGTTGGCCAACGGTTGTACGCCGCAGAATCTGGAGCACAGCCGTATCAACTTCCCTCCATATTTCCCTCTGAGAACACGATGAAACTTGTGTACAGCACGAGATGTCATCCAAGCATTTTATTGAAGTCTCAACTCCTACTAGGGCTTCCATCACGGAATTCAAGCTGACTTTATGAGGGTCACTAGCAAGTATATGCCCACCATGGGGTCCACGTTGACTTTTCACCAGGTTTTTCTTGCCTAGATTATGCAAAACCTGTGCCAAAAAGGGAACCGGAATCATAGTTCGACGTGCTATATCGGACGCTCTAACCGGTCCATTTTGTCCGTAAAGGGCGAGATCTACCAGAGCCCGTACTCCATAGTCTACTTTTATAGGAACATGCATTGGATGTATCCTTTTTCACTAGGCCTTTTCGGTTGAAATATCGCCTTCTTGATCTTCCACCGCTGCGTGCATAGCATGCCATGACAATGTTGCGCACTTTATGCGTGTCGGATATTCTGACACACCCTGTAAAACTTCGATATCTCCAAGGTCTTCCTTCACATTTTCATTGTCTTTGGTGATCATAGATCGGAAAGCCTCAAATATTCGGGTTGCTTGGTTTTTGGTCTTTCCAATCACTTCTTCTGTCATCATAGATGCGGACGCTTTGGAAATAGCGCAACCGGTTCCCTGGAAAGAAATGTCTGAAACAGTATCTCCGTCCATAGATATGTAAATGGTGTACTGGTCCCCGCAAAGAGGATTGTATCCTTCCTGAACTTGGTCGGCCTCGTCAATCTTTCTGAAATTGCGAGGTTTCCGGCTATGTTCCAATACTATTTCTTGATATATATCGTCTAGTTCGCTCATGATTAAAACTCAAATCTATAGCTAGGTAGTGAATTTAAAAAGATAGATTCCAAATATAGTTTTAGTTCATTGTTGTGGACTGTGTCAATCACCTCTTTTGCAAATCCATATATCAACATTTTGCTTGCAGTTTCAATGTCTAAACCCCTGCTTCTCATATAGAAAATGGTCTCTTCGTCAATGTTTCCGGCTGTTGCGCCGTGCCCGCATTTCACGTCGTCTGCATATATAAATAATGCGGGTTTGCTATCTACTTCTGCATTTGGGGATAGTACTAAATTTTTGTCGGACTGAATAGCATCAGTTTTTTGAGCATTTTGTTGAACCAATACGGTGCCTCCAAATACGGCTTTCGAACGGCCATCTAAGATACCTTTGTATGCTAGACGACTTGTGGTGTTAGGTTGAGCATGCTCGATATTGATGTTGTTATCTTGGTGTTGTGAATTGGCTGTTACATAAAGACCGTTCAGGTTGCAGTAACTATCCGAACCATTTAGAAAAACAGAAAGGTCATATCTACCCAATGCCGATCCCCGGGAAAATGAGCTAGAAGTGTAGGTACTGCCAGATGACTGAGTTACCTTTGCATTAGTAATATGGAATGCTGATTCAGACTCGTTTTGTAGCCGGTAGTGGTCGATGGTTGAATTTTCTTGTAGCACCATTTCAGACACACAATTTGTGAAGTATTTGTGATCAGAGAGAGCAATATAAGTTTCTATAACTGTCGCTTTACTACCAGATTCTGCTATCAGTAAAATTCTTGGATTGGAAATAGTTATTTGGTTAAGACCGGTGGAAACAAATATAATATGAATTGGATGATCTATTTTTGCATTTGGTGCCAGATGTAGGAAAACACCTTCGTCGATACAAGCGGTGTTCAAGGCCACGAAACCGTCGGAATCAGGACTAATGGATTTGGCTAAATATTCTTGCACAGTTTTGTCATTGGAGTTCAAGACTGTTGAAAGACTAGATATTTCAATTTCAGGATTGGTCAGCGCCTGGCTCGAGAGGGTTTCTGAGAATACACCATCCACTAACACCAGTTGATGCCAATTTAGTCCGGTTGGCACTGACTGAGTTACGGTATCCAGCGATATATCAGCGGGTTCTTTCACATCATTACCGAATTCAAAATCTGATTTTGCTATAGGTGCAACGTCTGTATATTTCCATCTTTCGTTCCCTTTTCGTGCTGTCGGAAATCCAAGACGTGAAAAATTGTTCGCTCCCTCAGCTTTCAACTTACAAAGCCAGTCAGCATCACTATTTGCAGTGCGACTGTTCCTGGGAACAGGCAGGTGTTTCTCGATATTTGTGAGAGACTGGTTCAATTTCCACTAATTCCTATTTGATTTTGTTAGTTTAATCGATGGTGTCTGATTTACTTGACTTATATTTTGAGATTAGTCGCTACCTTTAACCCAGTCATAACCTTTTGCCTCAAGTTCTAAGGCTAAGTCTCTGTTTCCTGAGCGAACAATTCTTCCTCCCATCAGCACATGCACGAAGTCAGGACTTACGTAGTCAAGGATTCTTTGGTAGTGAGTGACAAGAATTACAGCTTTAGAATCAGAGTGGAAAGCATTAACCCCCTCTGCGACTATTTTCAAAGCATCTATATCCAGCCCAGAGTCTGTTTCATCAAGAATGGCCAGAGTTGGATCCAAAAGAGTCAACTGTAGAACTTCATTGCGTTTTTTTTCCCCGCCAGAATAACCCTCATTTACTGATCTCTTTATCATATCTGGATCTATTTTCACGAGGTCTCTTTTCGAGTTAAGCAATTTATCAAATTCTCTGATACTAAAATCTTTAAGTCCTTTATGCCTTCTAATAGCATCTACAGAGGATTTAAGGAATTGCCATGTACGCACTCCAGCCAGTTCTACTGGATATTGAAAAGCAAGGAATACCCCTTCACGTGCTCGTTCTTCGGGTGGCATTTCAAGTAGGTTTTTACCCTGATAATTTATTTGTCCGCTCGTAACATTGAATTCTGGACGGCCAGCCAGAACATTAGCCAGTGTACTTTTGCCCGAACCGTTTGGCCCCATGATTGCGTGGATTTCCCCTCGGTTAACCGTTAGATTGATTCCATTGAGAATATTTACATCTTCCACACTCACGTGTAAGTCATTTACTTGCAATACTTTACTAATAGAATCATCCTTGTTGTTCATTTTCCACCATAGAAGTTCATATTTTTCTAGAGCAACCAAGTTCGATCATGGATGTCCGAAATTACTGGAAATTAATAGAGGATTTTGTTATCCGACTGTCCCTTCCAGATTAACTCTCATCAGTTGAGAGGCTTCAGCCGCGAATTCGAAAGGCAATTCCTTAAATATTCCCTTGCAGAAACCGTTAATTATCATGTAATTGGCTTCTTCAAGAGATAGTCCTCTTTGCTGGAGGTAGAATAGTTGATCGTCACTTACTTTGGAGGTTGTTGCTTCATGTTCGAGTTGCGCCGTTGGATTGCGGACTTCTATATAGGGTATTGTGTGAGCTCCACAGTCGTTCCCTATTAATAAAGAATCGCATTGAGTAAAATTTCTGGATCCACTGGCATTGGGCATAATTTTGACTTGACCACGATAGGTATTATTGGCCTTTCCTGCGGAGATACCCTTGGCGATGATTGTGCTTTTGGTATTTTTCCCAATATGAGTCATTTTTGTGCCTGTGTCTGCTTGCTGCGCATTGTTCACTAGTGCCACTGAATGAAATTCACCAACAGATTCATCGCCCTGAAGGATTACACTAGGATATTTCCATGTTATTGCAGACCCAGTTTCAACTTGGGTCCAAGATATCTTTGATCTCTTACCTTTCGCATTACCCCGTTTGGTCACGAAGTTGTAGACTCCTCCCTGACCATCCTTGTCTCCGGGGTACCAATTCTGCAGCGTTGAGTACTTTATCTCGGCGTTTTCTAGGGCTACTAGTTCAACTACTGCTGCGTGAAGTTGGTGGGTTTTACGCATTGGAGCAGTACAGCCTTCCAAATAACTGACGTAGCTACCTTTGTCTGCAACAATTAGTGTTCGCTCAAATTGACCAGTATCGATTTCGTTTATTCTGAAATAAGTCATAAGTTCTATAGGACATCGGACTCCTGGAGGTACATAGCAGAACGAGCCATCACTGAAAACAGCAGAGTTGAGGGTAGCATAAAAATTATCACTGTATGGAACTACTGATCCTATGTATTTTTGTACTAGGTCCGGGTGATTTTTTACAGCCTCGCTCATTGAGCAAAATATTACCCCGGCTTCTTTTAGCATATCTTGATATGTCGTTGCTACAGACACACTGTCTAAAACTGCGTCCACCGCAACTCCAGTTAATTTTTTCTGCTCTTCTAGCGGAATACCTAGCTTGTCAAAACTCTCTAGGATTTCTGGATCTACATCGTCTAAATTCTTAGGTCCATCAGACTGAGATTTCGGAGCAGCATAGTAGATGATGTCTTGGTAATCTATCTCAGAAAATTCCACATTAGCCCACTTCGGCTCAGCAGTTTCTAGTTTTAGCCAGTGCCGGTAGGCTTTTAATCTCCAATCGAGCATCCATTCGGGTTCATGTTTTTTCCTGGATATTAGCCTGACAACCTCTTCGCTGAGGCCTTTCGGTGCTATTTCCGACTCGATGTCGAATTCGAATCCCCATTTATATTGAGTGTCTTCAATTCCCGTTTCTCTGGAAATAATTTTCTGATCAACCATTTAGTAGGATCCGCCTTTGTTGATTAAATTGGTCAACAATACTAGTATAATATAGCATGCGTATCTGACAGACGACAACATTATCATTGGTGTGAAGCGTATTTTCTCCAACGTTAACAATCGATTGGTTTCGTATGAGTTACGAGAACAGCTCCATCAAGGAGCGCACCAAATTTAATAGGTGAGTCAAGGATGGTTGTTAAGTCTTGAAATTACCATGTCGGAAATATTTTTCTGATCTACATCAATAGCTACCTGAATTGGTCCTTCACCAAAGTGTGCGGTAGTTTTTCCTAAAGACCCTGTTGCATGTTCATCAACTTCGACTTTTGCTGATTTATATCTCAATGTCCCCGAGTTTGTGTGGCACATGATTGCCAATGGATCGTACAGGCTATATTTTGCTCCGGCTGGCATCTGTTTGAACCAGTTTCCCAGTAAGTGCTTTGATAGGCTAGCGGCCCTTGATTCGCCGAGAGACTTTAGATCCTTTGTTTCTAAGTAAACAAGATTGCAAACATCTAGCCCTACTAGTTTAATGGGAATTCCTGAAGAGAACACAATGTTGGCTGCTTTTGGATCGTTATAGATATTGAATTCTGATTCTGTAGTGATATTTCCAGGTACTGATATGGCTCCACCCATTACTACAATTTTTCCAATTGATTGGCTCAAGTCGGGGTTTTTGTTTAAAGCAAGTGCAATGTTGGTAAGTGGTCCAAGAGCTATTATGTCAACCAGTTCAGAACACCCAGGGATTTTATTGGCGATAAAAGCAACAGCGTCATGAGAGGTCGGTTTTATACTAGGTTCGGGCAATTGAACAGTAAGCCCTCCTTCGCCATGGTATTCGTATGCGTGAGTATATTTACCTTCGAGAGGATCGGCTCTGCCGACATGGACCTGAACATTTAGTCTACTAAGATACTCCAAAAGGCTCAGGGTATTCTTAGTGGTTTCTGCAAGGTGGGCATTTCCTCCCACTGTGGTAATTCCGATCACGTCTAATCCATTACTTTGTAATGCCATCATGAGAGCGATAGCGTCGTCAGTGCCTGGATCAGTATCGATTACTACTGATGACATGTAACAACTTCCCGTTTATTAGAATCATCCTTGGAAGAGAATTTTGTTGTCAACTTTTTGTATACACCAGTCAGATTGTACTAAATCCGCGTTGATGACATGCTGACTTTCATCATCGAGAACGTTTGCCTGAAAACGAGCGTTATAGACATTATCTTTTTGAAACAAGAGCTTGTGCAGCTAATTCCCCGCTGCGGACGGCACTTTCCATAGTGGATGGCCATCCTGTGTTTGTCCAATCGCCTGCCAAAAAGAAATTGGATATGGGAGTAATTTGTGACGGACGATAGGCTCCCGATCCCGGTAGACATCTAAAAGTTGCGTTGGGTTGTTTTATGACGAAAGCTTTTTCAATATTGGCGTGCCTTGATTTGGGAAAAACACGATGCATTTCATAAGTAAATAGTTTTATCAATTCGCTTTTTGCCAAATCGACAAATTCCCACGCACCACTAAGAGAGATACATAAATGTTGTGAACTTGTTTGGCCAGAACTTTGAATTTCGCTTCGATTAAATACCCACTGAATTGGACTGTTTAATACTGAAACAAAAGCTTGAGACATCACCGGTTTATCGTACCAAAAATGAATGTTGACGATGGGTGCGTATTTTAGATGTTGGATAGGACTGAAAAACGAGCTTTGTTTTTGTTCAATTGGAAGGCAGTTCAATAAAGTATCAAAAGGTAATGCACTGATAAATGAGTCAGCTTCCAGAGTAGATCCATCAGATAGTTTTACAGAAGTGGCCAGTTGCTCGTCAATATTAATCTTGATTACTGTCTTCCCTAGCAGCAGAGTTCCTCCTTTCTTGAGAATCAAATTTTCAGCAGGTGCCGTGGTTAGAGAACCTAGTCCTGCCTTACCAAATCCTATTATGGAATTCGTTGGGTGACCGAGGAACCCTTCTTGGAGCACTAGCATTGCCATGTCAGTATTAACGCTATGAATGTTGTCATTCAGGCTTGGTAATATGATGAGCTTCCAGAAATTTTCTATTGAGTTCTTAGATTGGTGGTGTCGCTTTAACCATAGTAGAAAGCTTTCCCTATCTTTCTTTACAGAATTATTTTTTCTATCATCCAATCTTATGCATGCGAGTCCGTACATTACTCTGATTTTGTCCAATATGCCTAAATGAGGGTAACCAATTAGAGCAGGGAGCATGTGTAGTATTTTTAGAGATGGCTGGCTTGTCAACCACCCGCTTTTAGATTCTAGGAGAATTTCAATTTCCAATTTTTCTTGTACAAAAGTTGCGTCATATGAACCAAGGTCTTGGATCAATCTGGTGTAAGAGGTGCAACAACCCATGAAAACGTGTTGACCATTATCTACGTCCGTGTCCAACTCAGGTGTACTGAATGAATATGCCCTGCCACCTAAAAAGGGCCTTTTTTCTACGAGGGACACGCTGTATCCTTGGTCGATCAGGTATTTAGCAGCGGTAATACCTGCCAATCCCCCACCGAAAATCACTACTTTTTTAGCTTTAGTGCCTTGATTATCAGCGTTGATGTCCATAGTCTCACAGTGAGTATTATTTTCTCCATATGGTTGAGGCCGATAGGATTTCCAAATACTTGGTAATCATTATCTACAATTCGATTAAGTATGGCGCGGTAAAGAGAATGCAGGATTGCCACGCAAGGCCGAGATTCAATCTTGACCAATGGTGCTAGTTGTTGGCCGGAATCAAGATATTTTCTTGCTCTCTTAGCTTGAGCATCCATCAGGCTGTGGTATTTGTCGTTTATGAGCTCGGCCATCAACTCACTTTCCTTATATTCATGATTTACCATCTCTTGGAGAGGTATGTATATTCTTCCCCTACCACTATCCTCTTTGATATCACGCATTATATTTGTCAATTGCATCCCAATGCCCAAGTCGATAGCGTGTGTCTTTGCATTTGAATCTTCTTGATATCCGAATATTTCAAGGCAAATGAGGCCCACGCTCGAAGCCACGCAATAGCAATAATGCCTCAATTCTTCAAAATCCTCGAATCGGGTTTTTGTGAGATCCATTTCGAAACCGTTCATTAATTCGTCAAAATAAACTGTTGGTATTTCAAATTTAGATATTGTTTCGCGGAGTGCTGTAAATAACAGATCGTCACCACATAGGTCGGGATGATTTAACGAGTTCCTGATTTTTTCTAGAATCTGTTTTTTTTCTTCGGTTGGCAAATTACCATCTGTAACATCATCACAATAGCGGCAAAATGCATATATCGCATAAATCGCCTGACGTTTCAGAACTGGAAGTGTGCGAAAGGCATAATAAAAATTCTTCGCCCGATTTTTGGACACCTGTTCACAATAATTAAAAGCATTTTCAATTTGTTTTGACATGAGAATTTGGTTAAATAGTAACTAACTAATCTTTGTGTAAAAGTTTCATTTTGATAAAGCTGCTAAGTAACAGCAACAATTTCTGGCTTTTGCTGACGATTGGTCTACGTATAAATGTATTGTAGTTCTGCTTTTCGATAGCATTCAAAACTGACAAACCGCCTTTGATAAACAGTTCAATATCAAAGCGCAGTTTATTATCCAATTTGCTTGCTAATGGTTGCCCACGATCGAATAATTCGCGGGTTCTGGCTACCTGGTACACCATAAGCTTTTGGAAAGCATCTGTGAATTTACCCTGCAACAACTCATGTGTTGAATATCCGAATCGTTCGATATCTTCAATAGGCATGTATATTCGGCCCAATGTTAAATCTCTGCGTATGTCTTGCCAAAAGTTTGTCAGTTGTAAAGCGGTGCATATATGGTCGGAGAGATTTTGTCTTTCTTTGTCTCTGTATCCAAAAAGCCAAAGCACCATATGGCCTACAGGGTTAGCAGAGTGGTTGCAGTAAAATTCCAATTCACCGAACGTACGATAAGTGTTTTTCAATTGGTCCATTCGGTTTGCTTCTATTAGTTTTAGAAAAGGCTCTACGGGCATATTATGTAAATTAATCGTGTGCTGCAGCGCTAACATGCTGGGATGCTGAGGCTCTCCTGTAAAGCATTCCATAGTTTGTTTTTCCCAGTAATTAAGAGCTTCTGTTCTATTGCCTAAATAATCATCACCCAAATCGTCTGTAATACGACAAAAAGCGTAGATAGCGTAAAGATGTCTTTTCTTGTCTTTGGGTAGAAGCAGTGAGCCTACAAGGAAGTTTTCATAATGGCGCTTGGCAAGGCGTTCGCAGTATCCGTATGAGTCAGCGATATTCGAGATATTTTCTGAATTCCTGGGAATCATAGCGGCTATGGGAATTTATGCACCCATAATATGGACTAGCACCTCACGACCGCCCACCTTAATTGCTTTCTCAGCATCGAGTTCAACCGCAAAAATCCTCTGGAACTCTCCCAGTATGATGTTTCGGTCAACAATTGGCATAGTTTCACTACTTCCAAGTGTCAGGTGCTGACAATGAGAGTGGCCGTTTGGGCATTCATCTTCATGCATGTGTACAGTTCTGATTGCAAAATCGTTGTGGTGATAGTCTGCTTTTTTAGGGCTGAGTCGTTCTAGCATTTTAGCCATGTCTACTAGAAGCAAGGGTTCATTTTCTTGGATAGTTACTGCTACCGTGGTATGTTTTGAGAATACGAGAACTGTGCCGTTAGAGATACTTGAACGGCTGACTGCGTCAACAACTTGATCAGTGATGTCTATGAATTCCGGTGCTGTCTCAGAATTAACCGAGATATGAAATAAAGCTGTTCTAAAACCCGTTTCGATTGCTTGCATCAATCACCCTCTCCTATTATTATAACTCGATTTTGAAAACTACACATATTCGGTATTTGCCCTAATGGTCTCTTTCCAATAAGAAATGGATTAATTCTCTTGCTTCAGATCGGGCCTCCAGATCAATGTCCATCAGAGAAAGTTCGTTTAGAGCTTCTTGAGCATGCAGGTCAGCAAGAGATTTTGCATATTCCAAAACTTTAGAACGTGCCATTATCTCCAATACAATCGAGACTTGGTCATTTGACAAGTCATCTCCTCCATATATGTCATGAAGAGTTTGCCTGTCAACTCCCTGTGTCGTTGACATTGCATAGACTATAGGCAAGGAATTTTTCTTGCGCTTGATGTCTGCTCCAACGGGCTTACCTGTGTTTTTTTCATCTCCCCACACCCCAAGAATATCGTCCCTAATTTGGAAAATATAACCGAGAGACATTCCAAATTTTGCCATAGATGCTACTGCTTGCTCGTCTTGATTGCCTATGAAAGCTCCGATGGTTGTAGAGCATCTGATTAGAGCACCAGTTTTTCTAGAAATCATATCAAGATATTGCGAGATACTAATATCGTTTTTACCCTCATAAAACAGGTCTAGGTATTGTCCTTCAATCATAGAAAGGTATGCGTCGGTTAGCATTTGTACTCCCTGCAATGATATCTCAGACGCAACCCCTTCTCTATGCAATTTTTCTAAAGCCATGTCTGCTACTATTCGGAGAATATTTCCAGCTGTAAGTGCCTTAGGTACGCCCCAAACGGTCCACAGGGTTGGTCTGTGATGCCTGAACTCATCTTTATCCTGAATATCATCGTGAATTAGAGAGAAACAGTGGATTAGTTCTAAAGCGACAGCTGTAGGTATGGCTTGTCTGCTAATTCCACCAACAGCTTCGCAAGCAAACAAGCAAAGTGTAGGCCGTAGAGCTTTGCCTTCTTTGCCATCACTAGCAATTCCACTAGGGTCTACCCACCCCATGTTGTATCTCAGCATTTGGTATACATTGGGTGCAGGGTTAGAGTTTTCAGAGAGCTCGGTCCTGAGGGCCTTATCGATTAACGACCGGTATTTTAAGAATATTTTTGGTAAAGCTGTCGGCATTTTAGACGATTCTGATCAGCGTCTTAGTTCACATAAATTATAGAATTAGGGAGGAGGCCGGGATTCTGAGGGTGAATTTGTATTGTTGCAATCACTTAAAATATATAACCTGATTCACTTGTAAAACCAACTCAGCATCTTGGAATCAGTCTTAGCAACTGTCCAATTACAGGACTTTGAGATCAGATTTGATTATACTCTAATACGAAGGGCCGAGTATCAGTTTTCTAAAACATTGTTCGATTCATCTGGTTATGAGCGTTTTATTGGCTTTTCAAGCTTGCAAGGAGGGGCTTTCATATGCTATATTTCTGCCGCTCCGTCAATACTGGGAATCATGAAAAAATGCCGGCGAAATGGGAACATTTTACTATTTGAGTCAT
>CEUS01053504.1_pt1 | contig 11357 bp, 13 predicted proteins | sample 427031 | NCBI WGS metagenome assembly CEUS01 (sample SAMEA2622837, study PRJEB7988) | marine metagenome | biome: marine biome (ENVO:00000447); feature: marine epipelagic mixed layer (ENVO:xxxxxxxxx); material: "saline water (ENVO:00002010), including plankton (ENVO:xxxxxxxx)" | depth 140 m | reverse complement strand
GAATGATTATGATGATCCTAGAGGGTTTCATGTATTAGATACAGAAATCAGAGAAATAGAGTTTATTCGTAATAAGTTTAGGTTGTTTGAAAAAATATATTATGATGATGAAAATACAGATTATGATACAATAGATACTGGTTATTATAAGAATAAGATAGTTAAACTGATTGTAGAAAATAAGAATAACACAAATAATTATGAGAATTTTGTGGATAAGTTATATGAATCAGAATTAGCTGATTTAACTATACTTGAAGATTTGTCAGAGTATAGTGCTAGATATAGTGAAGATGAAGATGATGATGTTGAAATAAGTAATACTTCAGATTTCTTAGATGAGTATGTTGATGGTATGTCTGAAAATAAGAGTGAAGAAAAGGTTAAAGTAAAAAAATTATTAAAAGTTATTTATGATGAAGCCCTTAACATGGATGAATAATGATTGTATTAAAAACTGTTAGATGGAAGAATTTTCTATCGACTGGTAATCAATTTTTAGAGGTACAATTAGATAAAGAACCAATGACATTAATCGTTGGTAAAAATGGTGCTGGTAAATCGACATTAATTGATGCCATCACCTTTTCTTTATTTGGAAAGCCTTTTAAAAGGATTAATAAAGGCCAGTTGATGAACTCTGTCAATGAAAAAGATTTAGTTACAGAGATTGAGTTTAACATTGGTAAAAGTAAATGGAAAGTAAGGCGTGGTATTAAACCAGCTTTATTTGAAATCTACCACAATGGTAAAATAATCAACCAAGATGCAAAGAGTACAGATTATCAGAAGTATCTTGAAGATAAAGTTTTAAAATTGAATTTTAAATCATTTACTCAAATTGTCGTATTGGGCTCAGCTTCATTTGTTCCCTTTATGCAGTTATCAGCAAATGATAGACGAATTATTATTGAGGATATTCTGGATATTGGTATATTCTCTGTTATGAAGAATTTACTCAAAGATCGTTCAATGCTTCTCAAGGAAGAAATGAGTGAGATTGAATATGAGATTAAATTGCTTCAAGAGAAAATCAAGATACAAGAAAAACATTTAAAGGAATTGAAAGAAAAAACAGCTTCTAAACGAAAATCTGATTTAGAGAAAATAGAGGAGACGCAAGACGAAATTGCTAGACTTACAGAGGAGATAGAAGATCATCAAGATATGGTGGTATCCTTGATGAAGTCTATTGCAGATGAAAATACGACACATAAAAAGAATAGTGAGTTGGATAAGTATCGTTCACAGATAAATAAGAATTTAAAGAAACTTAATAAGGATAAAAAGTTTTTTGCAGAAAAAGAAAATTGTCCTACTTGTGAACAAGATATTGATGAAGTATTTAAGAAAAGTAAGTTAAATTCTTTACAAGATGATATTGAAGAAATGGATGATGGTCTTGAAAAGATAGAAACTGAAATTCAGAAAGTTTTTGACCGTTTAGCTGAAATTAATTTAGTTAATAAAGATATACAAAAAGAAGAAAATGAGATTAGAACAAAGAATGGATATATTAAATCTCATAATAGCTTTATTAAGCATTTAAACGAAGAACTAACCAACATAGTAGAAGAAGCTGATGAGGGTAAGATAAAGATTTTAAATAGTGAATTAGAAGATCAAAAGAAGTCCAGAAGTGAATATACAGAGCAAAAGAGATATTATGATATTCTTGGTGCTATATTAAATGATAAAGGTATTAAGACAAGGATTATACGGAAGTATCTTCCTTTCATAAATAACCATGTAAACAATTATCTTAAAGATATGGATTTCTTTGTTAATTTCCAGCTGGATGAGAATTTTCAAGAAACCATTAAGAGTAGGCATAGGGATGATTTCTCTTACTACTCATTTTCAGAAGGTGAAAAGAAAAGAATTGATATTGCATTATTGTTGACTTGGAGGCATATAGCTTCTATGCGTAATTCTGTTAATGTCAATCTTTTGATATTGGATGAAGTATTTGATGCAAGTTTAGATCAGGCTGGTGTAGATGATTTGATGAAGTTGTTTAATATACTAAATAAGACGAACTTGTTTATTATATCACATAAACTGGATATACTAGATGATAAGTTTCCAGCCAAGATAACAGTTGAGAAACTTAAAAACTTTACAACAATGGATTATAGATGAAATTTATTGTGTTGATGTGGATTCTTTCATTTTCTGATTTATCTGGTGAAATTCGTGCTTATGAGGGTTCATTAGATGAATGTTTATTAACTTCAATGTTATTCAACCAAAATCATAAAAATAAATATTCTGGTTGTTTTATAATATCTAAACAATACAGTTATGTACCAAGGGAGTAGAAATGCCGTTATACAGTTATCGTTGCAACCAATGTGGTTTTGTTGATGAAGTATTTATTGATGTAAGTAAAAGAGATAAGAAGTGGCCGTGTGAGCAAGAAGGATGTACTGGTGTTATGATAAGAGAGTTGGATGCTCCATCATTCCAGTTAAAGGGTGATGGATGGTATAAAGACGGATATACTAAAAAACCAAAGAAAGAGGAAAAAAATGAAAATAGTTAAATGGGCATTAATATTAGGTGTAATAGGATTTGTGGGGTATTGGGCATTGAGAATATTAACAGCTATTGCGGTATTACATTAAATGAAACTATTATTTCTATTTGCAAAGAGATTTATTGCTGGATATGACTTTGCATCTGCAATACCAGTTATCCAAAAACTTATGGATGATGGTTATAAAGTATCAGTTGATTATCTTGGTGAGTTGAGTGAGACCGAAGAAGATTGTGAAAGAGCTTACCAGCAATATTTAGAAATTGTAGATTACTATAAAAATAATAAAATTGATATATCCATTAAACCATCACAATTAGGTTTAAAAATTAATAAAAATCTTTGTCAAAAGTTTATGGGTGGAATTGTTGGAAAGGCTTTTAGAAATGGTTTGACTATTCGTTTAGATATGGAAGATGATTCTTTGATAGAAGATACGATAGACTTATGTTTAAGGTTGCATAAATTTTATCCGAATACTGGATGTGCGATACAAACTAATATGTATCGAACTAAAGATGATCTAACCAAATTATTACAAAATAAAGTATCTATTAGATTAGTTAAAGGTGCATATAGAGGAAATAATAAAATAGCTTATCAGAATAAGAAACAGATTGAAAATTTGTTTTTGAAACAAAGCTTACAGATATTATCTGATCGTTGTCGTTCTTATTATCATTTAAAAGATAAAAGAACACCCATTCATGCAATAGGTACACATGATAACAATATTATTAAACAGATTATTCATTATAGTAAAACGATTAATATTAAGAAAGAAGATTTTGATTTTGAATTTTTATATGGAATTAGAAGGGACATTCAAACAGAGCTATTAGATTCAGGCTATAATGTTAGGCTTTATGTGCCATTCGGCCAACAATGGCTACCTTATACGCTTAGGCGGCTTAAGGAGTTTAAGAACTTAAAATTTGTATTTTTGAATATTTTTCGTGAATTTTTTTCCAAAAGACCTTGACATTTGAATTTTAGATGTTATTTATATAGTAACACTAACTTTTCAAAGGAGATTTAAAATGACATTTTTAACAAAACGTAACAACCATGACTTGTTTCCAAGTTGGATGGATTTCGACCGATTCGATAATTTTTTCAATTTAGACCCATGGACAGCTGGCTTAGAACATAGACCACAGAATAAGTATCGCTGGGATGAAACTGAAGATGCTTATATGATTGATATTGTTATGCCAGGTATGACAAAGAAAGATATTGACATTACATTTAAGAATGAAATGTTGTCTATTAAATGCACTAAAGAAGTATCGGAAAAAGACCAGAGATTCTTGGGTGTAAAAACTGAACAATCTTTTAAGAATTTTCCAAGTACGATTGACTCCAATAATATTTCAGCAGAAATGGGTGATGGGGTCTTGACTATTACATTACCAAAGAGAGAGTCGGATAAACCGAAAACTATTGACATTAGATAGTGAACATGGGGAGCCAGTCTCCCCTTTTTTTTATGAGGAGATTATGAGTAGTGAATTTGAAATAAGTGATGATGAATTAGAAGCCATTGATAGAACTGAATGGATTGAAAAAGTATATTATGAAGATGGAGTTAAGATAACTAGATATAAGCCTGTATGGTGGAAAGAAGGATTATCGAAAACTACATTAAGGGGAAAACCACGGAAACCAAGTTTTGGGCCGAGAACTCCGATTGAAAATTGGTAATTGAGAGGATATATAATGGATTTAACAATATGGGCTTTACTTGGTTTTTTGTTTGCGTGTTATGCGGTAACTGCTAATGATAGTATTCAAACACTAGGAACTTATATCTCATCTAATAGAGATATTAAGTGGTATTACCAATTTACATTTATGGGTACTATCTTTGTTGGTACAATGTTATATGGATTTGGACAATATGATCCTGCCTTTGGTAGATTAGAAAAATTCCCCAATATAGATGTTCAATGGTATCATGCAGTAGCTCCATTAATCTTGATTGGACTAACAAGATTAAAAATTCCTGTTTCAACAACATTTTTAGTTTTATCAGTATTTGCTACATCCGTAGTAATGGAAAAAATGTTATTAAAAAGTTTTCTAGGGTATGCAGTATCTTTTGTATTCGCCTTTGTTTCATGGTATCTTATTAGTAGATATGTATTAAACGAAGGTGAAAAGGGTAAAGATGAACATAATAACTATTGGAGAGCATCCCAATGGATTACTACTGGTTGGTTATGGTCAACATGGTTAAAACATGATATGGCAAATATCATGGTATTTCTTCCACGTTATCATCCAGCTGGAAATGGAACTTATGAAGCACTTGTATTGATTTCTATGTTAGCAGGTCTTGGATATATGTTTTATGAACGAGGAGGAAAAATCCAAGAAATTGTAATGTCAAAAACTAATACAAGATATGTTCGTTCAGCAACATTGATTGATCTTGTATATTGTTTTGTTCTATATTTCTTTAAAGAATTAAATAATATTCCAATGAGTACAACATTTGTTTTTATGGGAATGTTAGCTGGTAGAGAATTGGGCATTTGGGTTTGGCTTGGATATGGAAATTTGACTTATGGTAAAGAACATAGAAAAGCAATATTTCCAATGTTATATACTGATTTTCTCCGACTAATGCTTGGACTGGCTGTTTCCGTATCACTTGCATATGGCGTTTTTTACTCTAACTCCTTGTAAAATAGGGACTTATGAATATAATGTCTGTAAGTCCCCATTTCTAAAGGTCTCGGTCGTTTCTTTGTAAATCGTTTAAAAACAATAGTTTACAGATACACTTTTTCCTTGTAATAAAACGCGCATTTTGCTATAATAATAACAAAATTGAATAAAATAAGAGGCGAATATATTATGGTAAAAATTGAAAGTAAAGAAAAACTAGCAAAACTACTTGCGATGGAAGATATTGACATTCAGCATCGCAATGTAAGAACCGCTATGTTTGATGTTAAGAACCGCGTTTTAACTCTGCCTGTCTGGAAAGATATGCCAAATCATTTATATGATTTATTAGTCGGCCATGAAGTTGGGCATGCTCTTTTCACTCCGAACAATGAAGAAAAGCTCACCAAGTTAATCAAGAAAACTTCTAAACATTGTGTTAATGTTGTTGAGGACGCAAGAATAGAAGCTCTGATGAAACGAAAGTACCCCGGATTGAGAAAACAATTTTATAAGGGCTATAGTCATTTAGTTGAGCAAGACTTTTTCGGTCTTTCTAAAATGGATATTCGTCAAATTAATTTGTTGGATAAAATCAATCTTACTTTCAAAATTCCACAGACTGTAAACGGACTTATTGAGTTTAATGAGCAAGAGCAATCTTTTATTGATAGAATTGCAAAACTCAAAAAGTTTTCTGAATTGGAAAAGTTGTGCGTTGAGATTTGTAAATATATTAAAGAGAATCGCGAAGAAGATGAAAATCAAGATTCTATCTTTGATGAAGATTCACATACTTTTGTTACGGAAGAAAGTGAAGATTTGCAGGGCGAACAAATGGAAAGTGAGCCTGAGTCTGGTGAAGATGATAAAGAAGCTGAATCCGAATCCGAGTCTGGTGAATCAGATGAGGAAGATGAAGGCGAAAAAGAAGCTTCGGATTCTAAAGAAGATGAAGGCGAAGATATGGATTCTAACGCAGAAAAGCACGCTGGTTCGCCTGATTATGATGAATCGGAGTCTGATGATGAAGATTTGAAGTCCGAAACATATAAGAATTTTGAAGATAATATTAAGAAAGATTTAACAAGTTATAATCAGGATAATGTTTACGCAACAATTCCAGAGTCTATTTGTTATGATAATATCATTGACTATAAAGACGCTTGGAAGGCCTTTGATAATTATTATTCAGTAGAAGGCTGGAAAAACGCACTTGCGTCTGATGATTATAATGTAAAGACGCGATATGATTGGTATTTTAACAATAACTTTGTTGTAAAAACAAAAGAGATTTTTGATAACGCAAAACAAACTCTTAATAAGATTAAAAAAGAGTCTGTTAAAAATGTTAATCATATGGCCATGGAGTTTGAGCGAAAGAAGTGTGCAGATATTTACAAACGCACTTTACTTACTAAAACTGGTGTTCTGGACACTAACAAGTTATTTTCTGCAAAATATAATGATGATGTTTTCAGAAAAAATGTTAGAGTTCCAGAAGGCAAGAATCATGGTTTGGTTATGTTCATTGACTGGTCTGGTTCTATGGCGCAAAACATGGATGGTTGTGTTAAGCAGTTAATTGAGCTGGTTCTTTTCTGTAAGAAAGTTAATATTCCGTTTGAAGTTTATTCTTTTACGGATGTTATGACCGGCAAAGATAAGAAAAGAACATTCAACTATAAGCATGGTGATTTAATGGCTGATACTAAAGTAACTTTGAAAAATTATGTATCATCAAGAATGAAAGCGAAAGAGCTTCAAGACGCAATGTTAAACTTGGTAGTTATTTCAAACTCTATGCTTAGTGGTTATACTTCTTATCCGATTCCAGATGAGGACCGTCTTGGATATACTCCGTTGAACGGAGCAATCTTGGCTTCTGAGCATCTTATTAGAGATTTCAAAAAGTCTAATAATGTGGAAGAGGTACACGCAGTTTGGATAACAGACGGTGAAGGCAATCAATCTTATAATCTATATAATGGTGAAACTGGTAACGGCCAGGGTGTTCATTATGAAAAAGGCTTGTTGTTACAAGATAAGAAATCTAAAAAGTCTTATAGAGTAACACGACGCAATTTGACTCCAGCATGTTTTCAAATTGTTAAAGAGCGTCTTGGTTGTAACATTGTTGGATTTTATATAGAAGCTAATTTTGGTAAAAAGCATTTCATGCAAAATCATTTTTGGAAGTGTAGATTTGGAAACGGTCAAGTAGAATTTTCAGCGTGGTTTGCACAAGCTAAAAAAGATGGTTTCTTTGTAAGAACGGAAAATGGTTATGATGAATATTATGTTATCTCTAACGCACCACAAAATATTAAAACTAATGAGATAACTGATAAAATGACAGCGCGTAAAATGGCGGTAGTTTTCGGCGCACAATCGACTAAATTTAAGAAAAGTCGCGTAATTTTATCGAAATTCATTGATTTAATCACAAAAAAGTTCTAAAGCCTTTTAAAAACAAGGACTTGGAAGTGCATTTTTTCCTTGTATTACTTGTTGATATTTGGTATAATTTACTTAACAAATGAGAATTATATAAACTAGGAGCATTATATTATGACAAACAATGAATTGAAAAACGTATTTTTGGAAAAGCTTGGTGAAAAATTTGGTAGTGATGTTTTTACTATCCAAGAAGCAAAAGACTTATTCGAGCAAGAGGGCCTCGGACAAGTTAAAAAATCTAAAGACGCATTTAGCGCTGGTTGGATTTATGTTCATACGCATATACTTTGTAAGAATAAAACTACTGATGGCTCTCGGGGAAAATATTGTTTAAATACTTCCGTTGAAAACATTAAAAAAGAGACAAAGAAATCCATTAAAAAGGACTTGGAAATTATCCAAGAGCCAGTTGTGTCTCCGGTTGTTGAAACTGAAAAAGTAGAAATGAAATCAGTCGAAGCAACGGTTATGAATCTTATTCCAAAAAAAGACCCTACTTATGTAACATTTGGTCATTTCAAAGATGTTAAATCTATCATTGAAAGTAAAATCTTTTATCCGATTTTCATTACTGGATTGTCTGGAAATGGTAAAACTTCAATGGTTCGCGAAGTGTGTGCGAAATTGAAACGCGATATGGTTCGCGTGAATATCACCGTTGAAACGGATGAGGACGATTTGCTTGGTGGCTTTCGTTTGGTAAATGGTGAAACGGTTTGGCAAGACGGACCGTTAATCGTTGCTATGAAAACTGGTGCTTTGGCATTGATTGATGAAATTGATTTGGCTTCTCATAAAATCATGTGTCTCCAGCCCATTTTGGAAGGGCAACCAATTTATCTTAAAAAGATAAACCAAGTTGTTTATCCAGCAGAAGGCTTTAACGTAGTTGCTACTGCAAACACCAAAGGCAAAGGTTCCGCTGATGGCCGTTTCATGGGGACTAACATTTTAAACGAGGCATTTCTTGATCGCTTTGCAGCGACTTTCTATCAAGAATATCCATCTACCAACGCAGAAGCGAAAATTCTTAAAAAGCAGTTTGCTTCTAAAGAAATGGTAGAGGACGATTTTGTTGATAAACTTGTTAAGTGGGCTGATGTTATTCGCAAGGCCTTCAAAGATGGTGCTGTTGATGAAATCGTTACAACGCGTCGTTTGATTGACATTGTTAAGACGTACTCTATCTTTAATAATAAGATGAAAGCAATTACAATGTGCTTGGAGCGTTTTGATGATGAAACGCGAGATTCTTTTGCGGATCTTTACACCAAAGTAGATGCTGGTGCTTCTTATGAAGAAATCGCTGGTGAAGCTGGTGTTCAGATTGAAGAAATGGAAGAAGAAAACAAAGATGATGGAGTACCTTTCTAATGAGATTTATGATTTTCATTTTAATAATATTGTATCATGTTCCGTTATCTGCATTTGAAAAACAAGATTGTGATATTATGAGATATGAAAAAGATAATATTACATTTGGTTTTAAAGCCGGTGGCCTCTTTTGGGGTATCGGTCCGGAAGTTACTTTCGGAAGTATCTCTGGTGTAGAATGGCGTGATAATCTGCAATATATGGTTGCGGAGTATCAAGAATTATGTTCCAGATATAATACTGGCAGAGTTTCTAAAGTAGAATATGATAAAGAAATTCAAACGATAATTGAAAGAAGCCGGGATTATACTTTTAAAATAAATGAGTATTTTAGAAAAAAGAAAAATTTAATTTTTAATGAACTTGAAAGAGAGGTTTCAAAATGAAAAACTATATTATGATTTTCGCTACTATGTCGCTTTTAATGTTAAACGCTTGTACGGGTATGCAAAAAATTCCGGATCCTGCACCAAAAAAACTTTCAGATTATAAACCACCTGCATGGGTATTGAAGGGGTCTGGAGCATATACTGATGCTCGTGGTAAAGCATTCTTTGGTGTCGGTTCTGCAACTGGAATCAAAAATTATTCACTACAAAGAACGGTTGCAGATGATCGAGCTCGTAGTGATTTGGCAAAAGTGTTTGAGTTTTATATTGGTTCTTTAACAAAAGATTATCAAGCACATACTACTGTTGGAAATTTCAAAGAATCAACGGAAGAGCAAAACGCTGAAGTTGCTATGAAAATTGTTGTATCACAGACTTTGCGTGGAGTTGCTATTGTTGACCATTTTGAAATTCCAGAACGTCAGGAGTTTCTATCTTTAGCACGTTTGGATTATGATAAATTTGAGTCAAACATAGAAGCTAATGAAACATTCCAAGAATTGCCTGCAAAGGTCCGTGAAGAAATTAAAGATCGTGCAGAAAAATTGCATGAAGAATTGGAAGAAGCTTCACGGAAACTAGCAGAAGGTAATTGTTGGAGTGGTTCTACTGATTGTTAATTTTTATAGAGGAATTGATTATGCGATATGTACTTACATTTATGATGTTGTTGGTTGTCTCATTTGTTGAAGCATCCCCCGCACCTGATTGGGTATTTGGAAAGGGCCACCCCTCTTATGACCCTAACCAATACCTGATGGGTGTTGGATATTCTAAAGAAAATACTGTTTCTGCAAGTGAATCAGCAAGAGCAGAATTGATTAAGAGTATTAGGGTGAAAGTCAATTCCACTCTTAAAGATTATAAGAGTAGCGAAAAATCATTTTCCGAAGCTTCCATTAGTTCGGAGAGTGATTTTCTCTTAGAGGGATCGCAAGTAAAAGATGGTTGGTATGATGAAGAAAAAGAGATTTTTTATTCTTTAGTAGTTATTAAGAGGCAATATGTATTAGATACTCTTTCTGATTTAATTCAAAATATTGTTTCAAAGAATAGTTTAACGCTTAGACAGGCTGATACATTCTATAATAATGGCGCTATATTAAAGGCCCTTGTTTACTATTATGATGGCTATGTTGAAAGCACTAAGCTTTTTCCTTACATACAGACCTATAAAAGTGTTATAATGGAACCTACAAATCAAGTTTTGGAAGAAAATTATAATCTTTTATTTAAAGAGAAAATTCAAAATATTGTAGAACATATTGATATTGAGAAAATAGATAGCTTTGTTAAAGATAATAATGTTTCTTTAAAAGTTAAAGTTGTCCATAAAGGAAGGGGAATAGACTTTCCAATTAAATTTTATAGTGTTTATAGGCATCATGTAGAAAGAGTTTTTTGTAAAAAAGAAGGTTGTGAAACTAAAGTTTTATTTACAAGTGTTCTAAATAAAGAAAATCGTATTTTTATAAAAGCAGTTCCAGACTTGAAAACATTTGAAAAACTCTTTACTTATAATTTAAGTGAAAGGCTTTTTAATCGTATTGGTTTACTGAATGTAGCTTTAAGAGATACATTACAAAATCAAAAAGATATAGCTGAAGAAAAACATTATGCTTATATGAATAAAGAATTAGATAAAAAAATGAGTAGAGACCCTTTTGTTCCACTTGAACGAGAAGTCCAAAATATGAGAGCTAGACAGAGGGGACAAAATAACTATGGCCCGGATTGTGAAGTAGGTTGTTTTGCACCGCCTGTTAGAATATTTGGTGGCAGTAATAGTGGTAATATAAATTTTAATATCGGTTTTGGTAAAGGTAGAAATCGGGGTAATATTAATATATTTAAAAGGTGGTGATTATGGCAAGAGAAATGTTGAAGTTGAGAAAAGGTGATTCAGCCATTATGATTAAAAA
>CEUS01282110.1_pt1 | contig 11358 bp, 9 predicted proteins | sample 427031 | NCBI WGS metagenome assembly CEUS01 (sample SAMEA2622837, study PRJEB7988) | marine metagenome | biome: marine biome (ENVO:00000447); feature: marine epipelagic mixed layer (ENVO:xxxxxxxxx); material: "saline water (ENVO:00002010), including plankton (ENVO:xxxxxxxx)" | depth 140 m | reverse complement strand
GCGGCGGCTGTAGAAGTAAGTAACACGTTTGGAGAAACTCATCTTTATAAACTTGATAAATTAGTCAGTAATGAATCTGATCGGTTTGTATTTGAACATAAAAAAGAGTTTCACGTTTCACCATTTATTCAACGACATGGTGATTACCGATTTGTGTTTGAGTTAAATCAAGATGGAATTTCGTTACAACTTGACTTGATACAACAAGATGAAGTTGTGATTTCTACTTGTTTTCGTGCGAAAAGATTCAGTTTGAATAGCTTAGAGTTGGTTAAATCTAGTATCGCTATTTCGCGAGTGATCCTGTTCACTGAAGCGCGGATATTGTTTCAGGCTTTTAAGCTGTTATTTGTCCGAAAGGCGCGATTTTATACTAAACCAGATCCGTTGAACGGCACGTCGATATCACCGGTTCCGTCTTTGATAAAAAAGCTGATTTTTCCATTCAAATCAAAAAATGATTATGAACGTTCATAAACGTACCTATTATGGTTGCAACTGTAGAGGAAATAACATGGTATTTTGATCGGTGGGATCACGTTTCCTCGCTGCGTCTATATAGCGATTGGCGTCTTCTTGAAGAATGTAACCACCTTGTAGCAGGTCATCAACTGCATCAGTAATTGCTTGGATGTATCCATGATGATTTCCGTATCTTTCTTCAATGGATAACCGCGGATCATTTTTCTTGATACGCTCAGAACTAGTCCTTGGGAAAGGTATGAAGCTTCCTGTTAGGTTGGCAAGTTCATTTTTCGCAAAACCCTGTTTCCTTAAGCTCCAACCTGTATGGGTTCCAATTGGTACTTGGATGTCAGGTGATCTCAGTCCGGCTGTGTCATTACCATCCTCATCAATATTGGGAACGTAAAGAGTGTATTGCTTGCCTGTGTCCTTTGGAGGGTGATTCGATATGATCCCTTTATCGAAATCCCTTCCGTAATCATATAGTGGTAATTGACTTGCGTTAGCAGGAGTATTGGTGTCAGGAATTGATGGAAAGCCAGCCAGCGCTTCTTTTGGTGTTATGAGGGAGTGATCTTTGAGCTTAGGTATCTTGTTGGCTGGAGGGGAAACACCCTGTGAAACCCATGCATCCAATGCTGTTAAACAGGCCCGCATGAATGGTGAGGTTGCGTTAGTATTGGGTATTTCTTGAGAAATGGTACCTATGCCACTTGCTCCCCCATGCTGCGCGCTTGCAAGAAAATACATTCTAACATTCTCAGGGATTGCAAGATCAGTTAGAGTCGATGGGTCAATGTGGCCAGTTGATGCATGACGCTGCCAGTATTCGGTCGCGGTATGGGTGTGAATGACTAGAGGATCAGAAGCCGGGCGTTTCAAAACACTGTCTTTATTGGGTTGGAACGGGTCTGTAGTTTCTGAGTATGCGAATGGATATCGTTCTGATGGCCACTGATGCTCTTCGTGTTGCCGGGGAAATCGTCCGACTTGAGCAAATCTTGTGTTCATAAATAGGCGGCCACCGCCTGAAACGTGGGGATAGATGCCATCGAATACCTTGCGTGATTTTGCGTCGATATTAAAACCATCATAAACGAACTGGCGCAGAACACGTGCGCAAAGTGACGATCCAAAACCGTATGCATTATCGATGTAACTTGATAGAGGATTCGTTGTCCCCGAAGCGTCGTGAGACTCATAGCGTAAGGTCGAAATAAGACTACGGATCGCTTCCATTCCAAGTCCCATTACACGAGATCCTTCTGCTTCATAAATGAGTTCGTAAATCCACCCAGGGGAGAAACCATCAGCTAAATAGATGTCAGTTGCCGACGGAACAATCGATAAACGCCCGGTTTCAGAGTTAACGCTTGCACGGGCGAATTGCCAATCAGTGGGCGGGACTAGCAATCTTGGATCAGCCTCATTTTGCCTCCGGGTAAGGGTGGCTTGTTCAGTATCTAGACTGATTGTTTCATATGACCGAACACTTGTGTTGCCACTTAAGGGCAGGGAAATGACGCCTTCTTCGTCAGCTATGAACTCGGAGCGTATTCTCCCTCTTATTCGCTTACCATTCTGATATGCCTCCGGAAGCTCAATAGATAACTGGTCCTTAGACGGGAGAATATCTCCTTGCCATCCCGACCAAATAATGGTGTAACCCTGACGCATTAAAAAGCCATTGCCCGCATGCTCGACACTTAACGGGTCAGCAGATGCAGGAGCATCATTGAAATTCCGTAAGACGGTCCTTTTCCCGCGGTTATTGACATCGTAAAGGAGTCGGTGATTGCCTCGGGCAAGATCTACGGGCTTCAAGATATCTATATCTCCATGGAATTCTATTAACCCTTTGGAGTTCACCTTAGCCTTATCACTATCGACAATCTGTTTAGCTTGGGAATCTTCAGGATCCATTTCATAAATGGCTTTGCCAATTAAACGTTCATAAGGTCCAGTTTGTTCGAAATTGATATTGTCTGCAAAGATCTTCTTTTCTGTAAATTGCAGGTGGACTTTAGAAGGCATTCCATTCTCCCAAATCAAGTAATTCTAGTTACACGCCTATACACGTGTGTTGTGGTTTTCTGCAATGACTATTTTTGATCTGACTTGAAAGTATAGGTCGCTTTATATCGATAATTCGCGAGGCAGCGGAAAAAAAACATCTTCAGTAGAATCACGTATGATTTCAAATGATTCGACTCCGTTTTGTTTGAAATACTCACATACTTCTTCAACTAAATAGTCGGGTGTAGATGCTCCGGATGTAACGCCAACTCGGTGAGCGTTGTCGAACCAATTCGAATCAATTTTTGTTGCACTGTCAATCAAATAACTTGTGCAGTTGTATTCCTCAGATACCTCTTGAAGGCGTAATGAGTTAGAGCTGTTGTCAGCTCCAATAACGAGTATCAAATCAACGCTTTCAGTCATTTTTTTGACTGCATTCTGTCGATTTTGTGTAGCGAAACAGATATCAGATTTTGTAGGAACAACCAAATTAGGAAATCTGCGGCGTAAGACATCAATGATTGACGTCGTATCATCTAAGCTTAAGGTGGTTTGTGTAATGACCGCGACTTTGTCGGGATCGGGAATAGAGACATCTTCAGCTTGTTGCAAATCACTGACCAATTGCGTAGCATGGGGGGCTTCGCCAATTGTTCCGATAACTTCATCATGGCCATCATGACCAACCAATATGATTGAATATCCCTCGCGGGCGAATTTCACTGCTTCGAGATGGACCTTCGTGACGAGTGGGCACGTCGCATCAATGATATTCAGATTGTTTTTGTCTGCAATGCTTCTAACTTCGGGCGAAACGCCATGGGCGCTAAAAATTGTTAGAGATCCATCTGGAACTTCGTCCAGTTCATCGACAAAAAAGACACCCTTGTCGCGCAACCCTTGTACGACGAAAGAATTGTGCACAATTTCCCGCCGCACATAAACTGGTGGGCCAAACACCTCTAATGCTTTTTCAGCGATGTCTACTGCACGCACGACCCCGGCGCAGAACCCTCTTGGTTCGGCTAGGAAAACTTTTTGTATATTCTTCATAATTCTCTCAACACATTGTCGCCCTTGAATTATTTCTAGTCAACGCTTCATTAACTTAATGCTTAAAACAGAGGACATAGTGGTTGATAGAAAGGGTGACTGCCACCGGGGAAAATATGCTTGTTGGGGCGTTTTTTTTAAGTGAACATGGTAACCTTTTTGCTGTGGATAAAAACTGAGGTAGGTATTTTTGCACATTGGAGGAGCGATATGGGTTTTACGCGGATAGATCATGTTGGAATTCTCGTTGACGATCTCGAGATCGGACGGCACGTTTATTGTGACGGATGGGGTTTGGATGTTGATGAACATCGCTCTCCTTGGCCAAATGGTCGCCCCGGAACATTTGATGATGTAACGAGTATAGAGATACCAATTGGGGAAATGTACATAGAGGTTAGCAAACCTAATGATCCAAATTCCCCGGCTGGCCAGTTTGTGGCCAACAGACCAGGAATGTATTACGTTTCCTTGGCATCAGACAACTTTGAGAATGACGTTAGTGTGTTGGAATCAAAGGGAATTGGTATAGAGAGCCGTTCATCTGATGGTGATTCGGTGATGCTAGAGCCTAGCAACACGTTAGGGGTTCGGTTCCAGGTTGTACGCGAAGATAACTACTACGCACACCCGTATTATAAAGGGGACGGTACATTGCAAGGGATGGCGCATATCGGTCTCGCTGCAAGGAGCGCGGAAGAAGTGCGACATCTTTTTGTTGATTTGCTTGGATTTAATGAAGATGCCTCTCAAGAACGTGGGCAAGATGGTCCCGGTGAAGATCGCGACCGTGGGCGTGCAGCAAGCGACCCTGTACATTTGATTGAGTTTCCAATTGGTGGTTCAGTTATTGAAATCAGCATTCCAACTACTGACGATAGCGGGACAGCGAAATTAGTCGCACAACGTGCGACCCAAGGGGCAACATTCCATCACATTTGCCCATTCGCAAAGGATGTCCACAGATCCATCGAGACCGGAGTCGCAGCTGGTTTGCAGCAGATCGGTAGTATTCCTGAGAAGGGCCAAGCTGAAACGTTTGTTGCTTGGTTTCACCCGCGAACCTGCGCTGGAGTTCTTACCGAGATATGGAATCGGACACCCGGCGGAGAACATGCGCAACATACCCATGGAATGCATCCCGGACCCGACAACGATTAGGATATATCTCGTCGATTAGCCCATAAATTCATCTCATCTATTTTGGAGCTGTTCTTTGAAGTCAAGATATCTTAGGACATCTTGACTTTGGAGGATTCCAACTAAATAGCCGTCCTGCACGACAAAGAGTTGTTTATATTCGTTCGTGGTAAAGATGTTTAACGCTGTTAACGTTGACTCATCTGGATGTATCGTGATTGGAGCAGAGCTTTTCATTATTGATCTGACGAGTGTTACATCCCATTCAGTTGGCGGAATCCGAATAATATCGGTCAACTCTACAAAACCTTGAAACACATCGTTTTCTACGACTGCTATCAATGTTTCGCCAGATTCGACAAAAAATCCATCCAAAAGATTTTTGATAGACGAGGTCGGCGAAGTGGTTTTTGGTGCTCGATACATGAGTTGTGATACAGATATTGGGCTTAAATCATTTTCGGTGCTTTTAGATTTCCATTCATGCGTTGCGGCAAGCAAAAGGAACCAACCGAAGAATGTAAGCCACAACCCACTAATATAAGACGAATGCAATAATTGGAACAATCCAAAACAGACGAATAACCAGCCAGAAATTTGGCCGACTCTTACTGAGATGTTGTTTGCACCGATCATGCTATTCGTGCTGCGCGATATAAGAGAGCGAAGAATTTGCCCGCCATCAAGGGGGCTGCCGGGGATGAGATTAATTATCACGATGAATCCATTGGCGATTCCAGTAAAAGCTAGAATTGCTCCAAGTGCCGAATTTTCTCCCGTCTCATTAAGATATGCGAGGGAGAAAAGTAAGGGGATGGAAACACACAAACTCGCGAAGGGTCCTGCAACCATGATAAAGATATGCTCTTGCAATTTTATTGTTCTGTCGCGAATGTATGTGACGCCGCCGAATATAAACAAAGTGATCTGCAGAACCTGATGTCCACGGGATTTTGCAGCAAAAGAATGTGCTAATTCATGGATCAAGACCGAGATCAGTAGCAGCATTGCGGATATTGATGAGGTAAACCAATACTTTGTTGGAGACCATCCTGGATAGAATGTTGGGAAGACGCTGTCCGCAAGGAACCAAGCAACTAACCCGAATCCAATTAAAGATGAATAGTGAATAGCAACATTAGTATCGTTGATTTGCCCTATGTGGAAAGGTCCTGGCACTTCAATCACTCCATTTCGTCGATTCACCTGTGCAATTAATTTGAGTTTTAACTACGCTGTCGTTCGTTCGCTGTTAATGCTGTGTGGATTTGTGTTTAACTATATGATACACAACAGACTTGTACGCTTGGGAGACTCTACAGATATTTTGTTGGATGATTTGAATATTTAGAATAGTTCTGGATTGCCGACTAGAATATCCCTTGCTTGTGTCTATAGTCTAACTTTATTACGATCTACACATAACTTATAATTGCTTTGATGGTGGTTAATATGAGTACGAAGAACATGAAAAAAACAATAATTGCGATAGATGGGCCGGTAGCGTCAGGGAAGAGTTCTGTCGGAGAGAAGGTGGCGGCCAGAGTCGGTTGTAAATTTCTTGACACTGGTTTGATGTATAGAGCTGTAGCCTGGTTATCTGGCGAACTTGGCGTTGAAACTTCCGATGCCCGTGGATTGAAAGACCTCGCTGCGGACATGGAGATCACGATTCGTGGAGCACGAATTTTGGTTGACGGAGAGGACGTTAGCACGCTTCTTCGGCGTAAGACTGTTGAGGCTAGATCGTCATTGGTGGCAACGATTCCTGATGTTCGGAAAACATTGGTTGCGAAGCAACAAGCGATGGCAGCAGGCGGTGGTATTGTTATGGTGGGGCGTGATATCGGAACAGTTGTTTTACCGAATGCTCCGTTAAAGATATATTTAGACGCACCGATCTCAGAGCGGGCCCGTCGTAGGCATCAAGAATTAGTGGAACGAACCCCGAATGTTTTAGAGCAGGATGTCTTCCGCGATCTTGAAGAACGAGATAAAACTGATTCAGAACGCAAGGCATCACCATTGCAGCCAGCCGATGACGCGATTGTGATTGATACGGGAGAGCTTAGTTTGGATAATGTGGTTGACATTGTTGTGGATCTTATACCTGATGAGAGCTAGTTGGTTCTATAGTTTTGCGACAACGTCACTCGCCTTCCTCTTCCCACTTTTGACCCGTTGGAATGTCGAATTTCGCGGTCCGTTACCTAGTGGACCTTTAATCGTGATGGTGAATCATAGCGGTTTTTTGGACCCTGCTCTCGTGAATAATAGCTTGAAGCGAAGAGTTATCTTTCTTGCGAAACAAGAGTTGTTTGACAAAAACCGCGTGGCTAGCTGGATCACCCAGCATTACGGTGGAATTCGGCTTAATCGTGGGCGTTTAAATCGAGATAGTTTACGTTTGGCGGAAAGTGTTCTCGGCCAGGGTGGTGCAATTGGCGTGTTTCCAGAGGGGACCCGGAGCCATTCGGGTGTGTTACAAAGAGGACAACGCGGAGCAGCTCTTCTGGCGATACAATCGAGAGTACCAATCGTTCCTGTCGCACTTGTGGGAACAGAAAAATTGAATCGTTGGTATCACCTTTTTTTGCGACCGTCGATTGACGTCATTGTTGGAGAAGCATTTGTTTTACCAATCGGTACAGAAGATTCGAGGAAAGCTCAAACGTCTAATGCCACAACTATGATTATGGAGAAAATAGCTTCACTACTTCCGGAACATCGTCGGGGGGCATATATTGGATGTGTACCATCCACTCATTAACGTCGGTACAATGGAATATATGAAGCAGGTTTTATTATCGTCTTGAAGGGTGCGAGTTGTGTGTGGAATTGTTGGATATATAAGCAATGAATCAGAAGCGACACCGTTTCTATTACAAGGCCTGTCATCTCTAGAATATCGCGGTTATGACAGTGCCGGTATTGCCGTAATAGGGGCGGAGGGTTATATCGGTGTCCACAAATCTGCTGGCCGTTTGGAGACACTTCGAGAGAAGATAAAAAAGTCAGATCTTCGAGGTACAGTTGGTATAGGGCATACGCGTTGGGCGACCCATGGGCGGCCGACGGTTGATAATGCTCATCCTCATTTTGATTGCCAAGAAGAGATCGCAGTTGTTCATAATGGTATTGTTGAAAACTTTCCAGCTCTTCGCCAACGACTAGAGGAGAATGGTCATCATTTCTCTTCACAAACTGACACCGAAATCATTTCTCATATGGTTGAAGATGAAATAAAACAAGGTCTGACTTTAGAAGCGGCGACAAGGGCGACATTGGCTCGCCTCGAGGGAGCGATGTCAGTATTGATCGGGTCAACACATGATCCGGACAACTTGGTGGCGTTCAGAAAAGGGAATGCTGGTGGGTTAGTCGTCGGTTACGGTGATGGCGAAATGTTTATCACAAGCGATATGCCGGCTTTACCTGCTTCTACAATCCAAGTTGTACACCTTAGGAATGGCGAAGGTGTAACTCTTTCTTCTGAAGAAGCACGTTTCTGGGACATTGATGGTCAATCTATTTTTCAAGAACCTCGGCGTGTGTCGCAAGATCCGGTCGCTGTTGCTAAGAATGGTTACAAACACTTTATGTTGAAGGAAATGTTTGAGCAATCAAATGTTGTTGCAGATGTAATGAGCGGTCGCGTAGATCTTGACGTGGCAGACCTCAAACTGGAGGAATTAGCGTCCTTAAATGACAAGCTGAGTGATATCGAGCGGGTCGTTCTCACTGCTTGTGGTAGTAGCTTGCATGCCGCTATGGTGGGACAGCGGTATATAGAAAGCATCAGCGGTATTCATGCTGAGGTGGAATTGGCATCCGAATTACGCTACCGAGACATACAGTTAGGTCCAAAGACGCTCGTAGTGTCGGTGACGCAATCAGGTGAGACTGTTGACACATTAGCTGCGATGGATCTAGCTCAACAGGCGCACGCCCTTCAAATAACATTAACGAACGCTATGGAGAGCCAATCCGCACGTATTGCTGATGGGATCATCGATCTGCGCGCCGGCCTCGAAATAGGAGTCGCTTCAACAAAAACATTTGTATCATCATTAGTATCTCTTTATCTTCTAGCAATTCACCTTGGTCGTTTAAAGGGTACGTTGACAAAAAATCAGGTGAATTCTCTAACTCAAGATCTGGCTCACCTTCCAGCCTTGGTGAGTTCCATCCAGGACCATGCAAGAGAGTACGAGGAAATCGCCCGATTTTTTGCGCGATCAAATGCATTCACTTTCATCGGTCGAGGGTACTCGTATCCAATTGCCTTAGAAGGTGCTTTGAAGCTGAAAGAATTAGCGTATATTCAGGCAGAAGGTTATGCCGGCGGTGAAATGAAACATGGACCAATTGCTTTGGTGGATGAAAATATGCCGACATTTGCTATCGCTCTTCGCGGTAGACTATTTAGCAAAATGTTAAGCAATATAGAAGAGATTCTCGCACGAGATGGTAAAGTTATAGCGTTGGTGTGTGAAGGTGACGAAAGATTGGTGAACAAGGTGGATCATGTGATATCTATTCCAGATCTATCGACACATCTTTCTCCCATTCTTGCGTCAATACCACTGCAATTATTTGCGTATCATATAGGTGTTCTCCGTGGTTCTGATGTGGATCAGCCAAGGAATTTAGCGAAGTCAGTTACGGTGGAATGATTTTGTATTGTGAAGTTTTGGATTTCAAAAAGCGTATCTCACAAAAATAATCCATCCAAGTTGCAACGTTTAACAGGTCATTTTCTCAGCAAGTTGGAAAATAACTGACGAATGACGATGGTGCTATACTTGTAGGAGTATAGTATCAAGTCAAATAAGTCGTTTTGCTGTTGGTTATAGGTAATTCAATAAGAGGTATTTAAATATTGCCGACGAAAGCGTTTGTTTTAATCGAAACAGCTGTTGGGAAAACAAGAGACGTAGCAGGTAGCTTGGAGTCTCTTGGGGCCATGGATTCAGTCGATGTAGTGACAGGACCATATGACATCATTGCGGTCGTCAGTGCATCGGATTTGAGTTCGGTGGGAGATTCGGTAGCAACGAACGTTCATAGCATCGAAGGGGTCGTGAGAACAGTCACTTGTCTGTCAGTGGAGGTATAGAGTTTGTTTCTCCATATGGTTTTTGGATGTGTTAGGAACGAGCTGAATAATCATAATATTATAGTAGCAATTGAGGCCACTTTAGATTAGGTTTTAAGGTGACGGTAAAGATTGTAGGGTTTGGAAGAAATTAATACAGGAGATCTTGGCCAAGATGCCAAAAAGAACATATCAACCGAAGCGTATTCCACGGAAAAGGAAACACGGATTCAGGAAACGAATGTCGACACAGGACGGCCGGGCCGTGTTGCATCGACGTCGAACAAAACAGCGGAGCCGACTGGCGATCTAAAAAGTCATTTTCTACCACGGAAGCGGCGATTAACAGGGCGCCAAGATTTTACTCGTGTGATGAACTATGGCGGGGTTTACACAAACAAGCTGGTTGTACTGCGTTGTCACCCAAATGAATACGGACATCCACGATTAGGGTTCTCCACAGGTCGGAAGATTGGGAATGCTGTTCGACGTAATAGGGTTAAACGGATGCTTCGTGAAGCTACAAGAGTAGTACCTTTGTCAGGTCCATGGGACATTGTGATTATTGCGCGAGCGTCGGTGCCGAAAAATATTGATATCAAGGTGTTGAAGCGAGCAGTGGAGTCTGCCTTAGGTGATTCTCCTGTGACATAGGAAGATACTTGGAGTAAATATTAAGAGATGGTGAGCCGTATAACTATTAAGCTTATTGATGTATATAAAGTAGCCATTTCACCACTTTTACCCTCGAGCTGCCGATTCGAACCGACGTGTTCAATGTATATGCGAGATGGAATCGAGTTACATGGTGCCCTGATAGGGACCATAATGGGTGTTCGGAGAATTCTTCGATGCCATCCATGGAGCGTTGGTGGGTTCGATCCTGTTCCGATGAAAAGTAGATATTCGAAAAAATGACAACTTGCAGATTAGACGAAAGTTTTCAAAGAAATAATGGGTATCAGCAACAATAATCAAAACCGGTTTCTTTTGTTCGCACTAGTAGGTCTATTGACGTTGATGACTGGATGTACTGGTCAACTTTTCAATGAGACGTCTTGGTCTTCTGCGGTGTTAAATGGTGAGACGGATTCTATTGTTTATGGATCTCCTTTCGGAGGTATCGTTTCTTTTGATTCGGTGACGAAGCGTAAATTATGGCAATTCCCGGAAAAAGATGATCCGGATTTGAATCCTGTATATGCAACACCACTTAGTGCGAATGGTTTGTTATATTTTGGTGATTCCAATGGGACTTTTTGGGCTGTTAATGCCCAAGGAAAAGACCAATGGGAATTTTTTCTGGACGGGTCTATTTTTGGGAACGCAGTGATCGATTCTGGTGGTGACACTTTATTTATTGGGTCCACGACTGGCTTCCTCTATGCATTGAATGCCGATAGTGGTTCCCCCCTTTGGCGGTTTCCTACGGACGATGTTGGCGCGATCCAAGGGGGCATATGGGGGACTCCAGCAATTGATCAAGATACATTGTATGTTCCTGGGATGGATAAATATCTATATGCTGTTGATATTGCTACAGGCACATTGAAGTGGAGATTTGAAACGGCTGGTCAAATCGC
>CEUS01275363.1_pt1 | contig 11359 bp, 15 predicted proteins | sample 427031 | NCBI WGS metagenome assembly CEUS01 (sample SAMEA2622837, study PRJEB7988) | marine metagenome | biome: marine biome (ENVO:00000447); feature: marine epipelagic mixed layer (ENVO:xxxxxxxxx); material: "saline water (ENVO:00002010), including plankton (ENVO:xxxxxxxx)" | depth 140 m | reverse complement strand
GGGTTGCCGAGACAGACGTGGTCCACCGTGGACAGAAGGTTACGCAGGACGTGAAGCGGCCCGTACTGGTGGAGCAGGATGTCGTACATCAGCCCCAGGCACTTTCCGGGAGTCTTGGTGCGGTACAGGTCAAGGAACTGGACGATACGGTCCTTGCTGAAGTCCATCTGCTCGAACTCCACGCCCTTTGGGAAGTCGCCTTTCTGGTAGTCGATGGAAAGGCAGTTGTTTGCACCGTTTTTGGAAGCGTACTCGATGTACCGTGGGCGAAACGTTGAGCCAAAATCTATGACGAGGTCGGACGGGAGTCCTTTGTCGATAAGGTCATACTTGGCCTGGTGGATATCCTTAAACATCAGTGACCGTCCTCCAGGTCGTCGTCAATTTCGTTCCATAGCAGGATAGCGTTCTGTGTGGTGTCGGCGGTTGCAAGCAGTTTGCAGTCGTAGCATCCGACTGCGCCTATTGAACCTCCTGATTCAATGAAAGTTGTCTCCACCAGCAGCGGGAACTGTCCGCACTCCGGGCATCTTTCCACTGGTCCGAGCTTTTCTGGCATCTTCCTTGTCCATTATGCACCGTCCTAGAAACTCGACGACCTGTGGTACTACGGCGTTTCCGAGTGATCTAAGTCTGTCCACCCTAGCGGGAACCCCATCAGCCACTCGGTCCACGTTGGGTTCAATCCCCCACTGGGCCGATCCGGTCCTGTCGGCAAACCTGCGTAGACGACTCTTGGTAACTGGTCCAGCCGCTCCCTGGATGACCCGTCCGGATTGACCCCCGTCTGCGCCATCCCCCGAGTGTCCTTCCAGTCCCTGCTTGTCGGTGTCGGGAACATCTGAGAATAGTGAGGGCTGGTAACTGCCTGACGGAGATTGCTCAGAGCCTTTCGATTCTTTCTCCCGTCCCTGCTGTTGTTGTACTCCTCGATGGTCTCCTCGTCCCGAGGCTTCAGGTAGTCCATCGTGTTCGGAGTAGGCCACGATCCAGACTCGGTCTCTCCTGTGGAGAGCGTTAACGGAGGCAGCCGGTATGCAATGCCATTCGACACAATACCCGAGCGCGGCCAAGTCTCCAAGAATTCTTCCGAACAAGGCTCCTCGTCTTCCCAGCCTATCAGGAGCTGAGAGCAGCCCAGTGACGTTTTCGACCAGGATGTACCGGGGTTGGAGCTTCTTGCAAACTCGGTACATTTCCGGCCATAAGAATCTTTCATCTTCTTCGCCTCTCATTTTCCCTGCTTTTGAGACAGCCTGGCAAGGGAATCCTCCGGCCACCATATCCACGTCACTCAGCAAACTCATTGCATGTGTCCAAGGGAAGGTTTTGATGTCATCCCACTTGGGAACATCAGGCCAGTGCTTGGCCAGAACCTTTCGGCAGAAGGGGTCGATCTCAACCTGGTACGCACAGGTCATTCCCGCACGATCCAGTCCGAGGTCAACGCCCCCAATACCGGAGAATAGAGACACATAGCGCATCGTTATGCCTGCTGAACAGGAGGGGCCTGGGCAGGGGTTTGGGCAGGCTGGTGCATTGCACACAAAAACGTGGGTGCTGTTCCGACCGCAACCTGAATGTTTCGGTCGAAGTTGGGCTGCCATTCCCCGGTTTCTGTGTTCAGGCGAATGAGTATCATCCGGACAACGCTGCCCGGATCCGTGTTCGAGATAGCCGAGCATTCCCCGGCCTGCCCACTTTCGTGAGCAGTCCATAAGGCGCAGTTGTCGCATTGTTGTTCAGGCATTTCCAATCCTCACAGATATAAAGTCATCGTTGATCCACTTGATGTCCGGCTCGTAGCCATTGACTGTCAAAAACAGATTCGCACGTTCCCGGTGACAGGACCTCATCCGTACCCGTTCCGTGGAACCAGTCATGTTGGCTACTGTGTGGGAGTGCATGAAGACGCCGAATTCAACTCCGTCCATAAAACACTGGCTTTTACTCAGGCCAGAGAGTCCACTCAGCTTTCCGTCTTCTGGGAATTTGAAATCTCCATTCATAGAAAACCTTTCTCGTTATCTAGGGGCTTACCAGTCCACAGGTCCAGACCCTGCTCGTGCCTGACTCGCATGATCTCAACACGCTCGTTGATAGAGTCGAGCACAGACTGGGGCTTGCCGGCCAGGGATGATGACACCGGCCAACGCTCTCCCCTGTCGGCATTAAAAGAGGGCTTTCTGTGCTTTGCTATAACATTCTGCAAAGGTCTGGAATGCTGGGTTATCATGTCGCCAGTCATTGAATCGTGATTTCTCAAAACGGCTCCTTCCGTTGTTGAGCCTTATCAGAATGGAACTTCCATGTCGTCGATGGAAGGCTGCTGGTTGGAATGGTGGTCCTGCCTCTGTTCGTTGGGAGTCATAACCTCAACGCTCTGAATGGTGCAGTTGATGAAAATTTTATCATTCCACTCACGACCATCGAGCTTACCGTTGATTTGGACAGCCTGACCCTCGTGGAGAGAGTCACTGATCTCCTGCGCCTGACGGCCCAGAGACTGGCATCGAACGACCTGAGTGGTCAGCTCACCATTCCACCCAGGTATCTCCTGCTTGAGATCCACTTCGAGAAGCAGGGTGTTCTTCTGGCCGACCTGCCGGGTCGTGACCTTGTCAATAATCCCACTCAGCCGAACTTCGTTAGTGTGCATCAGTTGGTCTCCACGATTTGTCTATGAAACAGGGTGTGCGCTCTCCAACGTAGGCTCCCAGTACGTTGAACTCCATAAACTCGACAGCCTGCTTATGGTCCATGCCATCTCTCTCTTTCAGGATGTCGAGGCACTGCTCGTAGTCGTAGGCGACCACCGGGGGGAGACCGAAGCGATACGAAACACCCGTTATCGCCTCGGTGAACCCGTCAGCAGTCAGCATTGTCTCGGGAGCCAGCAGCCTCTCAACACGCTTCTTTAGCTTGTAGTTCTCCTCCTTTATCTCGCGTAGTTCTGTTTCCATTTCGTCCGCTCTGCGAATGGCGTCTCCTTCGCTCACAGCAGGTTCTCCTCTTGCGCATTCTGTATTGCCGCCGTGAGCTTGAGGACAGCAGCCTGGTAGCTCTTGTCAGTAAGAAACGAAGACAACAGTCGCGAGTAGTTGACGATGCTTCTCAGGTACTGAAGCTCCTTCTCCGACACGTCTGACCCAGACTCCAGTGAATCAATTTTTTCCAGCAGTTCTGCCCGTTCGTTTACCAGGCTTCCGTTTTCTTCCAGTGCCTCTCTTAGCTGGATCTTTAGCTTGTCGACGTCCTGTGCTGCCATTGGTGTTCCTCCCAGTGCCTTTATTATCGCGCTTGCCATTCCCATCACGGTTGCCCCCGTTGAGTGCCTGGATGAAAGAGTCGACTGACTCCTTACTGGTGAAGAACCTGTGGCCAATCTGGATGACATCCAGCTTCACAAGATCACCAGTCGCGTGAGACACGCATCCCTTCTGGTACCAGTTTCTCACCGTCCCGTAGCTGACGTGCGACAGGATGTCAGGAACTTCAGAAACTGGAATAAGTTTCGTTTTTGAAAAATCAATCGTCATTGCGATTTCCTCCCGGTGGTACAAAATTTACAAGAAATACAAAACGATGTCAAGAAAGAAAAAAGGGAATTGCAAAAAAAAAGGCGGTCGGGTACAACGGCGACGTCAACCAGCATGCGAGGTTCATGATGTCCACCGGCTATCCAGAACAACCAGAAGCACCGCAGCAGCCTTCCCCGGAGCAAGCACCGGCTCCCGAGCCGACGTTCGAGCAGGAGCTGGAGCAGGTAACCCGTTCGCAGGATCCGCCGCCGCAGGCTAAGTCTGTCAGGCATGCGTTTGCCGAGCGGGGCTACGACGTCAGCCAGTTCCAGGATGACGCCACGTTCGTCCAGGCCCTGGAGCAGGGTTTGGCGACCATCCCCCAGATGCAGGGGCAGATGGACCAGATGCAACAGGCGTGGCTGGCACAGCAGCAGCAGGAGCGGTCGGCGCAGTACGAGGAGCCGTACTACGCACCGACACCAGAGTCGGCCCCAGAGCCTCAAGCGTCATGGAATCCACCGGAGTACGATCCGGAATGGGACGCGCTTGTAACCGTCGATCAGGAGAGCGGACAGTTCGTTCCCAGGTACAAGCACGTCAATCCGATTGTTGCCCAGAAGGCGAATGAGTACCGGGATTACCTGAGAAAACAGGGTCAAAAGTTTTGGCAGAACCCTCACGACTTCGTGTGGGATGGACTCAACGACCGTGTCGAGCAGATGGTTCAGGCACGGGTCAGTGACGCGGTTCAGGGGATCAGGGACAGGTCTTCTGCTCAAGATTTTCTGGAAGAAAACAAGTCTATTTTCTTCCAGTTGGATGCTCAGGGAAACCGGGTGACGGACCACAATGGGCATGAGGTTCTGACACCAGCCGGTAAAAAAATGCAGGAGTATGCTCATCGTCTGAGGTCGTCCGGAGTGACTGACCCACAGGAGATTCGAGACCTTGCGTCAGGTCTTCTCCAGAGAGATATGTTGCAGACAGGTTTGGGTTATGCAAACCAGCAGTACCAGCAGCAGGCACTTGCTCAACAGCAGTACCAGCAGCAGGCCCAGTATGTTGCTCAGGAATCGGACTTGACAGAACCTGCACAAAATCAGACATTCCTAGAGCGTGGATTACAAGGTGCGTATCACCAACCAAACCAGTCGGGCACTATCGACAGTTCAGAGCGGAGTGGCATCCCGCAAAATGGCGACTCGTCATTCCTTGACCTCGCTGAACTAGAGATGCGAGAACGAGGGTTGCTTCCGCAAAACGGTTGAATGGAGACTGACCGATGGCAGAGTGGATTGGGATTATTCACAGCACGGCACCTAAGTATCTCTCGGGTGCAGCCGACAACACGATTCGTAACCGTCTCATCCTGACGCTGATTCGTCAGAAGGGTCGGATTACTTTCAACGAATCGTCCCACGAATGTAACTGGGACGTTGAGTACGCAGAGCAGCCCGTCAGTGCCTATGGCGACGGCGGAACTCTCGACTTCTCCCGGCACGATCTTTTGCGTCAGATGAAGATCGACTGGCGTGGCTACAAGGCCACGGACATGATGACCGAGAAAGAGCGTTTGGAAAACAAAGGCGACATCGCCATTGTCAAACGCTACGACCGGATCATGCCGACCCTGACCAAGTCTCTCCGCAACAAGTTCTGCGGAGAGTTTTTCATTGATGGTTACGCGAGCGGAAACGAGAACAGGCTTCATGGCCTGGAGTCGTTCTTCGGAACCGGGACTACCGTTGCTGCCGACCGTATCGCTGAACCCAGCGACACCTACGGTGGCAAGTCGACTGCTCTCGGTAACGAGGGTGGGTCCTGGACCTCGGACCTGACCACCAAGCCCAACGCCAACGCGGCGACGGACTGGCCTGATGGCAACGGTGATCCGGAGTACGATTACATCTCTCCGAAGATCGTCAACTACAGCAGCTCCTCGTGGGGAACGTCCTCGACGTCTTGGGAAAATAACTGCGAGCGAGTTCTTCGCCAGTCGACTATCTGGCTGACCCAGACGTCTGGCAAAGATGGTCGACCGGACATCTACCTGCTGGCGGGCGACTTGTTCTACGGTTACAAGAACAAGATCGAATCCCTGCGGCGGATCACGGTTCCCCACAAGGGTGCTCAGGATCTTGGTTTCGACGACGTGTTGAACCAGGACGGAGTGATGATCGACACCGACTTCGATGTACCGTCTGGTGTTGGTTATGGACTGAACGTGGATCAGATGGAACTGGGCAGCCTCGACAGCGTCCTGTTCTCGTCACGCGGCCCCGAGTACGACATCAAGACCGACTCGTGGCTGTTCCTCGTGGGGTTCTTCGGAAACGTGCGTTACAACCCCAAGCACTTCGCGAAGCTGGCAGCGATTGCCTAGCGGAGAGCTGTCACGCACAAGGACACATTGACACAAAGAGCCTCACGGAGGACCCGAGATGCCAGATCGAGCAGTTGCACCTTTCGCCAGAGGGCGAACGTTCTACCACGGAAAGACAGTTGACTCGTCAGACTTGCCAGGTGGCGCAGTTGTCGGGCAGGTTCATGTCTTTCAGGACACAGACCCGTCAGACGAAACCAAGCTCAGGAGCAACGGTGACGTGGTAGCCGTTGCCGTCCGGAACGTCAGCGGAATCGCTCTGCTGCCGAAACGGATCGTCACATTCAAGTCGGATGCAATCGGCAAGGAAGTGGACGGGTATTGTGAATCCGTCAACGAGAGGGTGGCCGGTGTCGTTGACGATCATCTTCCAGCCGCCGGATGCCCTGATGACGACATCTGCTGGATCATCGTCAAGGGTCCATGCCTGGCAATCACCTCATTTGTCAACATGGCAGCAAACATGGCCGTCAACGACCCTGTTCACGCCAAGGCAGCCGCCAGCAGTACAGCCGGAGCGGCTGCTGCCGGAGGAAGATTCGACAGGATCGCAGAAGGTGCTCTCACCGGAGACGCTGGCTTCTTGAAAGTCAACAACGTGATTGGGTACGCAATGACAGCACGGGTGGTAGCCAACACTAATACGGACACGCTTATCAACGTGCAGCTTCGATAACGGCTGATGCCGGCACCGAGACGGTAGCCGCTGTTCGGTGCCACGACCGAACAGCGGCTATTCGTGTTTTCAGGGTAGGGTGGTCGGGGAGGCATGGGCGATTTAACTTTCTGTTTGGCACACAACAAGAGAGACAGCGATGGCTTATGACATTTTGATCTGCACATTCAGCTACGGTGGCAACGGCGGGATGAAGTCTGAACATCCTGACGTCCGTGACTGGCTGCTCACTTCAATCCCGGAGATGAAAGAGGACTCACGCATCGGAAAGGTTGGCACGGCAGATATGGCGGACACGCCAATCACCATGAACCGCAACCGTGCAGTACGGTTCGCCAGAGAGAACAAATACGACCTTCTTCTGATGCTTGACAGTGACATGGCTCCAGACTTCCTTCTGGGAGAGGAGCTTGGGGCTAAACCATTCTGGTCATCGTCTCTGGATTACATGGTCAGCTATGGAAAACCTCTGGTAGTAGCGGCTCCCTACTGCGGGCCTCCGCCACATGAAAATATCTATGTGTTCCGCTGGAGAAACAAGCAGTCTGACTCGCCGGATGATGCAGACTTTGAGCTGTCTCAGTTCACTAGGGAGGAGGCTTTTGAGAGGGGGGGCATAGAACACGTTGCCGCTTTGCCAACAGGTCTTATCCTCTGTGATGTCCGTGTATTTGAACTGACAGAGCCAAAAGAAAGGGGAGACCGTCCATGGTTCTACTACGAGTACGAGGACGTCTACGAGTCGCAGAAGTGTTCGACGGAGGACGTGACGGCAACTCGTGATTTGAGCCTTAAGGGCGAGAAAGACTGGGGATACAATCCAGTGTGTGTGAACTGGGACGCCTGGGCAGGACACTGGAAGCCCAAGGTCGTTGGCAAGCCTCAACTCGTGACATCGTCCATGGTCAGTGACAGGCTGCTGCGATCCGCGCCTTCTCGGTTGCCTTCAAACGAAAAGCTGAGACACGTCGATTTCACATCAGGGGTTAGCTGGGGTAAGGATGCCCCGCAGCGACCCTTTCAGGTGCCTAGATAGGGGGAACAACATGGTGGGATCACGAACCAAGCCATGCAGCTTCTGTGGAAAGACCAAGAAGCTCTCCGACTTCTACGCTCACAACGGTAAGAAAACCAACGGGCAGTCAAGCTGGTGCAAGTCGTGCCAGGAGGCTGACAGAAAGAAGAAAACTGCCGACGAACGGAAGAAGGGTCGGCAGGAGATGTTCAAAGAGCTGGTCGCGGATATCCGTGGCGACAGGATCGAGGTGCCGCACCCGACAGAAGTCGCCGCAGAGATGTATGAGCAGTTCGGCGGCCTCAAGGCTTTCTGTGCCGAGTGGATGCGTCACATCAACGATGCAGCCACCGAACGACCGGGCAGCAAGCTGGTGCTGGATGCCTTCTACGCGGTCGGAATTCGTCTGACATCACTGTCAGCCGACCACCGCCAGAGTGCCCCGGACCTGGCGTCACTGACCGATGACGAGCTTGAGGAGGAAATCGGCAAAATGGTCGCCAATCTTCTCGACAACCGTCCCGAGCTTATCAACGAGCTGGCCGGCAAGCACGGTCTGAAATTACACAACCCTGACGTTCTGGCAATAGAGGCAGGATGACCACTATTTCGGCCATGGAACGTATCGGCAAGGCTGCGGCTGAAAAGCATCGCCGCAGGTCGGAGGCGTTGCGCATTTACAGGCCGCTGAAGACGCAGATTCCTTTCCATATGTCGATGGCCAGTGAGCGTATCGTCCGGGGAGGAAACCGTTCTGGTAAGTCCATGTCTGCGTTTGCAGAAACGGCGTCCGCAGCCACCGGAATGCCCATATATACCGACAATGGTCCTCTGCCCTTCAAGTACCCGACAGACAGGGGTTTGCTCATCTGGGTGGTTGGGTACGATCAGCGTCATATCGGTGGAACCATCCACAGAATGCTGTTCCGGCCCGGAGCATTCCGGATCATCAGGGACGAGGTCACCAAAGAGTGGCGACCGTTTTGCCCCTGGGACGAATATGACGCTGCTCACGAGGAAAAGTCCAAGGAGGCTCCTCCACTCATTCCTCCACGGATGATCGAGCCAAAAGGCTGGGCTTGGGAGAACAAGGGGGAGCGGGTATTCACTGTTTGCCGCCTGGTGAACGGCACTGAAATCCACGCCTTCAGTTCTCACGGTGAACCGAAGCAGGGTGATCCGGTTGACCTCATCCATATCGACGAGGATATCGAATATCCCCGTCATATTCCTGAGTACCAGGCCCGGCTGTCAGACCGCAAGGGGCGCATGATCTGGTCGGTGTGGCCACACTCGAAAAACGATGCTCTTATCGAGATGAGCGAGCGTGCCGCTGACCAGAAGAAACGAAAAGATCCTGACGTCTTTGAAGTCACCCTGAGATACAGCGACAACCCCTTCATTGACAAGGATGAGAAGCGAAAACGTATTGAGGCGTGGTCCAAGCGAAGTCCGGAGGAAGTTCGCTCCAGGGATCTTGGTGAATTCATCACGGATACGGTGCTGGTGTACCCGAGTTTCTCAGAGGATATACACGGGACTCCGAAGGAAACTGTAGAGCTTGAGGACAAGGTGGATGAGGCGATCAGGAAGAACAATGGAGTTCCTCCAGATGACTGGTGTCGTTACCTAGCTCTTGACCCCGGACACGTCGTCTGTGCCGTCCTGTTTGTTGCTGTTCCCCCACCCTCTTTGGGGGATCACGTCGTGCTTTACGACGAGCTTTACCTCCGGCGTTGTGATGCAGCAGAGACGGCTAGGAAAGTGGCTGAAAGGGTGGGTGGAAAAACCTTTCAGACGTTCATCATCGACAATCGTGCCGGTCGGCAGACCCCCATGGGGTTCAACAGGACGGTCAAGCAGCAGTACGCTGACGCATTTGGTCGTTACAACGTAAGAAGCGAGATGACGGGGAGCAATTTTGTTCCAGGTAGCGACAATATCCAGGCTGGAATCGGTCTAGTCAGGGAGTGGATGGCTGTCAGGCCGGACGGAACGATCAAGATGAAGGTTGTGGTCAACAGAATGCCCAACCTGAAGCGGGAATTCTTCAGATATCACAAGCGAGTCGTTGGGTCCGAGGCAAAAGAGGAGCCGGTGGACCGAAACAACCACCTTATGGACTGTTTGAGATACCTAGCAGCACACAATATCGAGTATGCTAGGCCTATACCTGGCAAGGCAAACCCTTCTCCGGCCTGGAAAGCGTTCCAGAAGTGGCAGGAAGAAGAAAGCGGAGAAGAAGCAGACGATTTTGTTCACATGGGACCCGGCAGGGGCTAGACAACAGGGAGAAATGGCATGGATTTGGAAGTTGGCACGAATTGCGTTTACTATTCCCACGCTGACACCAAGCAGGAGCCAGAGGCAGCCGTTGTCGTAAAGACAAACGGAAAAGGCGTGCTGTATTTGACGTGTTTCCCCAGCGGGGGTGGGATGTCGTCACTTCATCGTAACGTTCACCATGTGGACTCCAGTATCCTGAAGGAAAAAACGGGTCTAGCTATCAACTATGGTGGCTGGGACACCATTGAGAACGCGGAGAAGCGACGTAAAGCGTCCCTGGAAAAGGCGGATGAGCGTGCTGCAAAGTTGGCCAAGCTGGAGGAAGAAAAGCGTGAGAAGGACCTTGCCCTCGCCAAGCAGTTGAGGCTTGAGGAGAGGGTGTGGAAGCTCTACGACAAGGGTCTTACGCATGCGGAGATTGCAAGCGACATGGGGTCTGGGTGGACGGTAGCGAAAGTTCGCGCCGTGTTGGATAAAACAGTTGAGGCTAGTGTCTAATGCCGCCAGAAGGCAGGATCGAAGACTACCTGAGACCTCTTGTGACTGGCTGGCTCGGCAAGATCGAGCTGGGGATTCAGCACAAGAAGTGGTTTCAGGATATCTCTGACCAGTGCATGGCGTTCTTCAGTGCGTCCAGCGGGTTCATGTGGGACCCGAAGTACAAGAACAAGTATCTGAAGACGAACACCAGCCCACGCTTCCGGATGACCATGTCCAAGGCGTTCGAGCTGGTGGCACTGTTCGGACCTGTCCTTTACTGGCGTAACCCCCAGAGGACCGTCAGGCCGCGAAAGAAGATACTCCTGCGTCCGGAGCTGTTTGGGCCGGATGACATGGAGCAAACGCAGCAGCAGCAGCAGCAGTTGCAGCAGCAGATGCAACAGGCCCAGCAGCAGATGCAGCAGTTCCAGCAGCAGATGCAGCAGCAGATGCAGCAGAACCCACAGGCTGCCCAGCAGATGCAGCAGCAGGGGATGCAGATGCAGCAGCAGGTTCAGCAGCTACAGATGCAGATGCAGGAGCTTGCGCCAAAGGTGGAGGAGGTTCAGGAGGCTCAGAATCTCTACAACGAAGCGATGATGGACCAGAAAGCTACGTCCATCAAGGATGAAGCTCGTGCCAACCTGGTGGAGTCGTACCTGAATTACACTCCGGGTGAGCAACCCGGCGGCGGACTTGCCTATCACGCCGAGATGGCGATTACTGAGGCCTTGGTCAAGGGCAGGGGATGCCTGTGGGTAGAACCCTACCAGATGCCCGGATCGGACCAGGTTTTGACCGGATCGTTCTACGACAAGGTTGAAAACCTGATTATCGACCCTGACGCCGAGAGCCTTCAGGATGCCAAGTGGATAGCCCGCAAGCACGTCCATCCCGTGTGGCAGGTGGAGAGAGACTTTGGACTCAAGAAGGGCACGCTGAAGGGTGCGATGGAGAGTGCCGAGTCGCAGGGAGAATCCCTCGGCAGCGAGATG
>CEUS01284295.1_pt1 | contig 11363 bp, 10 predicted proteins | sample 427031 | NCBI WGS metagenome assembly CEUS01 (sample SAMEA2622837, study PRJEB7988) | marine metagenome | biome: marine biome (ENVO:00000447); feature: marine epipelagic mixed layer (ENVO:xxxxxxxxx); material: "saline water (ENVO:00002010), including plankton (ENVO:xxxxxxxx)" | depth 140 m | reverse complement strand
CTCTATTATGTCTTCCGGGGCGCCTAAAAATTCTCTAATCAGTTCCGATTCATGCCGATAGAAAGTTCTCTCAAGATGGGTGGTCAGAAACCCATCCTGCACGTTCATCCCTGGGGTCAGACTCTTCTCGGTAACACGCCGCAAAATAAGCGATTGGTCCGCTGCCTGCTGAGCATCCTTAGCAAACACAATGATCCAGCCAGTATCAAGAACACCATTAATATCATCGTGCCCACAATGCACATTGAGTGCATGCTTGGTCAACGCACGGGCACCGACCTGGACAATCATCGTCGAGGCCTTTCCAGGAGCGTGATAGTACTGCTCGGAGGCGTAGGGAAGACCTTGACCTGACGTGAAATTTACTACCCGTCTTCCACATACAGAATACGCGATGGCTCCGCCCTGAGCAGCGTGTTCGCCCTCCGCTTCAATCGCTGTCGTACTGCGCCCAAAAACATTAAGATTTCCCTCAGCGAACGATTGCTGATAAAGCTCTCCTCCCTCCGTTGAAGGAGTAATCGGATAGTAGACACCACCATCAGTTACTCGAGCTTCCGTATGGTAAGAAACCAGTTGATTCCCGTTCGCGGTCACTCGGTGACCAGGGTATTTTGGAGTTTTAGACATACTTTATTTTTCTATACCTACCTACGAATCCTTAAAACAAGGAACAAGAATAAGATAATAGTAGCGACTACACACCCAATGTATCGGCAGATAACACTGATTCAACTAATAAACAGGAATTATTTCATATTTTTTCACAACTTCAAGCAAAATGACTCCAACAATATCAATCACTTAGCACTATGAATGTTCCTTTAAACTCCCTCACAATTCCAATTTTTCCGCTACCGAATGTTGTCTTATTTCCAAAAGTGTTTCTTCCGCTTCATATTTTTGAGTCCCGCTATCGTGAAATGGTCAAAGATGCCATGCAAAAAAATAAGGTAATCGGGATAGTTTTACACCACGGATCATCAAAATCAAAACGCTCTAGTTCCCATCAAAATTTCCTTCGAGGGTGCTCAGGAATTATCACACATTGCGAAAAAATGGAAGATGGTCGCTTCAACATACTCCTGAAAGGCAACCAAGAATTTCAGATTATTGAAGAGATCGACTCAAAAACCTATAGACAAGCTAAGGTAGAGTTTCTTAATGCGATACCGCCAACTGAAGCCCTCAAAGAAGAACGGATTAAACTTGACTCTCAACTCCGCACATATTTGCTGTCACGTAACAAAAAGTGGAGTTTCCCTGTTAAAACAGACGACCTAACCTTTATTAATAATCTGTGCCATCACTTTGAATTCGATACTCTTGAAAAACAGACTTTACTCGAACAAGAGACGATCGTGAAACGATGTCAGTTGCTTAGGTTACTACTTGAAATGAAAGTGCTTTTTAAAGATTCTGGAACCCAGTCAGGCTACGTTCAATAAAAGATTAATCTTTACTATTTTTCTTTTTTTTCGCGATATCCTCAACAACGATTCGCCCGTGAAAGCGACCATTTTCAATAAAAACCTCTCCACGATTTGCTCCAGCAACGACGGACCCTGCCAGGTACAGGCCGGGCCTATTCGTTTCAAAAGTATTTTTATCTCGCACAGGAATATTAGTATTTTTGTCAACTTCTACCCCGCAAGCCCGCAACAGTGAAACATCCGCCAAATACCCAGTCAATAGAAAAACGGCATCCGCAGGAAGAAGCTTTCGCACGCTGCTATCCAAGTTATCTGACACAGTTTGAGTTACTACTTCGCCTGAACGAATTTCGACAACCTCGGTGTTGAACAACGCTTGGATGGAACCTTCCTTAATACGATTTTCAATGTCCGGTTTAACCCAATATTTAATCGAAGAACCTAACGTTGCGCCCCTATGCACTAAGGTCACATCGACGCCGGCACGATATAAATCAAGAGCTGCTTCTGCAGCCGAGTTTTTGCCTCCAACAATAATTACCTTCTTACGATAGAAAGCATGCGGCTCGGTATAGTAATGGGAAACATGCGACAGATTTTCTCCTGGTATTCCAAGAAGATTTGGTCTGTCGTAAGTACCAGTAGCTAAAACCACAGTCCGTGTTTTATATTGTGAGTTCGTGCCTGCACCATCACGAGCCTGAATGGTGTAGCTAGCATTAGAATCTTTGGAGTTAAAATCTAACCCAGTCAGTGTTAGCCCGAAATCGATATCCAATTCATAAGTATCTACAACACGCCGATAATAACGGAGCGTTTCGTCACGTGTAGGCTTATCTCGAGCACTGACAAAAGGAAGACCTCCGATTTCAAGTAATTCTGGTGTCGTAAAAAAAACCATTTGACTCGGAAAATTAAAAAGTGAGTTAACCAACACTCCTTTTTCCAAGACACGAAAATCTAATCCTGCCTTACGGGCAGCAATGGCACCTGCTAGTCCTGCCGGACCGGCGCCAATAATAATCACATCATAACAATGCATGTTTTTTATTGTGGTAGGTACGAAATAAGCGCATCGCTAAGCGCCGCCACCGCTCGGCCAGTGGATTGAAACACATCTTGATTTTCAGCACGTATAACTTCCAAACTTTGCCCGACTACCGAAATCTGATCTATGTCTTCTGGTATCGTCACGTAAATTCTTTCTGCACCAAGCGGAGCTAAAGGATTGACATCACGGAGTATCCCTGTACCTTTGACACGATCATAAAGATCTGATTCTGAACGAAATTCACTGAGAACGACACCACGGGTAATAATCTCTCCGGACATCGTTGCGATCGCTATAGATGCCATATATTTTGCATAAGCGCGCCCCTCACTAGCCTCCTCTTCTGAATACGTATGTCTATTGTGTAAATCAAAAGATAAAATAGCCTCTCCTCGATGGGATGGAACCTGCATCAATATCCCAAACACCGCATCACGGTGAATCTCGATATTGCAGTAAGGAACCTTGTTTTCAATGCCAACACCTAGAACAGACGGACATAACACCTCGACTTGTTCAGTAGTCCTACCCTGAGCCAACATCTGCCCTCCGAAAAAGGTCAGTGAAAAAAAGAGGGCTACCAAAATTCTTTTCACTGACTTCGCTCTCCGTAAGGTGAAGACGATGCAGGGTCCATTGCAGAACGCATCACGCCTCGTTGTTTCAGTAGATCCAAGAATTCCATTCGCGTACGGGCATCATCACGGAAGCCGCCCAGCATGGCACTTGTTACGGCAAAAGAATTTTGTTTTTCTACTCCTCGCATCAACATACACAAGTGAGTCCCTTCGACTACAACGCCGACACCAAGAGGATCAAGAATTTCTGAAAGCGTCTTGGCAATCTGATTTGTCAAACGTTCCTGGACCTGAAGTCGACGACTGAACATCTCTACCAGTCGCGGAATTTTACTCAATCCAATTACTTTCTTCCGAGGCAAATATGCAACGTGACACTTTCCAAAAAATGGCAACAAATGGTGTTCACATACGCTATAAAAATCAATATCTTTAACAATAACCATCTCGCTGTAATCGACAGTAAAAAGAGCGTCATTCACAACAGCATCAATGTCGGCTTTATATCCGCTGCTAAGAAATTGCCAGGCTTTAGCAACTCTTTCTGGTGTCTTCACTAGCCCTTCACGTTTTGGATCTTCTCCGATTTCACTTAATAGCACTTCAACTGTTTTACTTATACGATCCTCGTTCATCAGAATTCCTTGAATCTTTTTATACTAATCAATAGGTGTAGAAACCACGTTTTGTCTTGCGTCCATGATGGCCAGCTAGAACCATGCGCTTCAACAAGGGTGGCGCTGCATAAGCTGGATCACGGAACTCGTCATACATTATGTTTGCAATATAGTAGGTCGTATCAAGTCCTACAAAATCAAGCAGCGTAAACGGCCCCATCGGATGGCCACATCCCAGAGACATGCCTTTATCTAAATCTTCAAGTGTGCCAACACCAGATTCGTACGCTCGGATAGCATCCAAGAGATAAGGTATCAGCAATCTATTGACGATAAAACCAGGCCTGTCTGGTGCAGTGATAGGCTCTTTCCCTAAAGACACAGCAAAATCCATGCCTTTCTCATACGTCTCATCGCTTGTAGAAAGCCCCCGAACCACTTCTACTAATTTCATCACCGGCACTGGACTAAAAAAATGCAATCCAAAAAAACGATCTGGCCTGGTCGTAGTTGAAGCCATTTCAGTGATGCACAGAGATGAAGTATTAGACGCAAAAAGCGTGTCTTCCCCTACGACCTTATCAAGGGCGGTGTACATGACCCTCTTAGCTTCAAGGTTTTCGACGATCGCTTCAATGATGAGGTCAGTTTCCGCCATTGCCTCAACATCAGTCGTTCCTGAAAGATTCGACAGCGTTTGATCTCGACTTTCAGGAGAAACTTTTTTTCGCTCGACACCAGCATCCAGAAACGATTCAATCCGTGCCAAACCTTTGTCAACAAGTTTTTGATCCACCTCACGAACAATAGTTTTATAACCAGATTGCGCACATACCTGCGCGATACCAGAACCCATTAAGCCACATCCTAAAACACCAACAGTTTTCATAGCTACCTCTCACAATCAACAGTCACGACATTACAGACAGGCAAACATTTTCATCATAACAAATTAACACCTTCACTTATGAAGACAACCTGACTAAATGGCTTCGGTAATCTCCATCAGAAATCAAGACGGCGTCACTTAAAGGCTTCCTGTAGTAATAACACCAAGCTATCTTGCGCTGCCCGTTCTCAAGCGTCACCTTCACCTGTCGGCGAAGATACATACTGCTCCGCTCTGCTTGCGGAAAATATTGTTCGACCACGTCTGTACGAGACAAAAGTTTCAGAGGATCAGACACGTGGTAAAGCTCACCCATTATTTTTCCAGATGATGCAATAGCCGCCGGGTACAATCCTAGATCAAACAAGATCCCTTTGATAAAACCATACCCTTCAAACTTTATGTACCTGTCAATCTGAGAACTTTTTCTCAAATCAAATCCACTCATCAGCGTTCCATAAAAGAATATTCGGTTAATCACGACTAAAGAGTCCCTTTGACTTTCTTTTTCTTGACCGGACAAAAACCCACGATAGAAAATGTCAGACTATCAGGATTCATGTTTATGAATGGCTTGGTGAAGTTGGTTCTCGCCGGCCGCCACAATAGTTGCAACTGCCGCATCGCCAGTGACATTTGCCGTAGTCCTACACATATCGATGATACGGTCAACCCCAAGAATAAGTGCAATACCGGCGATGGGGATGCCAATAGATTCAAGAATGATAACTAACATGACTACACCCGCACTTGGCACAGCAGCCGTGCCAATAGAAGCTAATAAGGCCATCAATACTATGGTCGTCTGCGCGGAAACACTGAGGTCAATGCCAAGTGCTTGAGCTATAAAAACAGCAGCAACAGCCTGATAAAGTGCAGTTCCGTCCATGTTTATGGTTGCACCCAATGGTAGTACAAAAGCTGATACTTCTTCAGAAACACCAAGCTTCTTTTCAACCGCCTGCATAGTTACAGGCAAAGTTGCAGCACTCGAGGATGTGGAAAATGCAACCAACTGAGCCTGTCCAATCCCTGAAAAAAATTGTCTAACCCGAATAGGAGTAAAAGTCCTAATTAGAAGTGGATAGACAACAGTGGCTTGGACAACCATTCCAGCCACCGCGGTGAAACAATAAAGCCCAAGGGCAGAGAGCAACTCCACAATCTCTGCCGGATTGTCCCCACTAACAGAAGTAATTGTATCGGCAATCAAAGCGAAGACACCTACTGGCGCGAAAAGAATTACTATTTCTACGACCTTTATGATGACCGCATCCAAGCTGGAAAAAAAATCCAACAAAGGTCTAGCTTTTGCGTCTGAAATTAACAAGAGAGCAGTGCCAAACAAAAATGCCAAAAACACAATATTTAACATGTTTCGATTGTCCGATGCCGCACCAAAAATATTTTCAGGAATAATATCAATCAGCGGCTGTAACGGTCCTCGCTCGCTTACATCGACCGCTGTCATCTGACGCTCATCAACATCGATCTGATAAGTTTCCTGAAGACGGACACGTAAATTCTCCGGCACTGTTGTTCCGGGCTTTACAAGGTTCACAGCAGTCAAACCAATGACCAGCGCGATAAGAGTAGTTCCGATATAGATAAAAACAGTTCGCCCTCCGATGCGGGACAATTTCTTAAGGTCCGAAAGAGATGCGATACCTGTAATTAGAGAAGAAAGCACCAACGGCACTGCAATAAGCAGCAACAGACGTAGAAAAACAGTGCCGAACGGAGCAATCCAATCGGCAGTAAATGATCCCCAGCCCGACAAAGAAGCGGTTACGCCATACAACACACCAAGACCGAGTGCAACAATGATCTGCCAGTGTGATTTTGAATACCAACGCATAAGATCTACTCAAACTGATGAGTACCGAGCGGTAAAGATGCAACCGCATCGATACTGAGAGCCCCTTTAACACCGTCGTGAAAATTTCGTAGACCAGCCGCTGCAATCATAGCGGCATTGTCAGTTGCAAGACTTAACGATGGCAAGAAAAGCGGTAAACCCAAGGCCTCACTTCGAGACATTGCATCATCCCTCAACCGACTATTAGCTGAAACGCCGCCCGCAATACCCAGACTTTTAGCTCCAAACCATTTCACTGCTTCAAACGTTCGACTAAGTAACGTCTCTACAACAACCCTTTGAAAACTTGCGCTTATGTCTGCGACCTCCACAGCCGACAAACTACCGGTTTCATCAATACCAAGAGCAGTACGCCGAGAAGCAACATGTCGTTTTACTGATGTTTTCAATCCGCTAAAACTGAACTCCATACGCCCTTTTAAAACTGAAGAAAAACCTAGCGGACTGGCAAGCTCGGGCCCATCATTACGATCTGGGTGGGTAATTCTAGCAATAGGAAAATCAACGGAAAAATCATCACCTGATTTAGCAAGACGGTCGATTGCTGGTCCTCCAGGATAACCGAGACCAAGCAAAGCAGCGACTTTATCGAATGCTTCACCAGCAGCGTCATCACGCGTACGACCAACCAACCGATATTCATTGTCCTCAGGAACAAAATATAAAGATGTATGCCCGCCAGACACCACCAACACAATCGCCGGCTTCGGTAACGTGCCATTTTCAACAACTAATGACTCGATATGACCAGCTAGATGGTTTACTGGAATTAAAGGAAGGCCAAGTGACGCCGAAAGTGATTTCGCAAAGGCAACACCAACTAACAATGAGCCTATTAACCCTGGGCCCTGCGTAACCGCAACAGCATCAAGATCACTCCACTGAATCTGAGCCTCAACCAAAGATCTTTCGACAACTCCACAAATATCACGTATATGTTGTCTAGAGGCAAGCTCCGGCACAACCCCTCCCCATTCTCTATGAATATTAGCCTGAGAAGAAATTACGCTCGAATCTATTCGCCAAGGCCGCTCCTTTAACTCGGTCTCAGAAACAACCGCAGCGGCTGTCTCATCACAAGAAGTCTCAATCCCAATGACTCTCATGTTGTTTTCATCAGATCTATGTTCTTACAGACTTTTTGTAAACTGGACAAAAATGGAGGACGACAAATTCCCCATTCCGTAATGATTCCAGTAATTAAGTGATGTGGCGTAACATCAAATGCCGGGTTCCAAATACTGGCACCTTCAGGTGTAGTACGTATAGAACCAACGTGACTAACTTCACGCTCTCCTCGCTCTTCGATCGGAATGCCATCCCCATTCAGTGTGTCTTGATCAATGGTTGAAACAGGCGCGGCCACATAGAAAGGCACTTTATTCTCGTGGGCCAGTACGGCAACTGTGTAAGTACCGATCTTATTCGCGACATCGCCATTGGCTGCGATTCGATCGGCTCCTACTACAACGACATCTACTCCTCCACTCCTCATTAAAGGGCCGGCCATACTATCTGTTATCACCGTTGTCTCAATCCCATCCCGTACTAATTCCCAAGCGGTCAAGCGAGCTCCTTGCAAAAACGGACGAGTTTCATCAGCAAACACCGCCACCTTTTTGCCCTGCTCAACCGCAGCACGAACCACGCCTAGTGCAGTTCCATAACCTCCAGTTGCTAGAGCCCCAGCATTACAATGGGTGAGGACTTTTCCATTTACTGGAACAACATCGGCCCCATGCGCACCAAGCTTTCGGCAATTCTCAACATCATCGTCATGCAGTTTCTGAGCGGCATTCAAGAGTTGGTGAGAAATTTCGTCTGGAGAACATCCTTTTCTCACAGCTTCTGCAAAAACTGTTTTCATCTTTCCGATAGCCCAAAAAAGATTGACCGCAGTAGGTCGAGTAAGAGCCATGAGTTCACACAATTTATAAAACTCAACAGCCAACTCACTTGAACCTTTAGTTTTACTGCATTTGACTCCTAAAGCTAGGCCCATCGCAGCCGCCACACCAATAGCGGGCGCACCCCTTATAACCATTTTCTGAATAGCCCTAGCCACCTCTTTCGCAGTCTTGCAGCGAACATAGACCTCTTTTGAAGGCAGTTTACGCTGATCAATCATTACAACCGTGTCGTCTTGCCAATCAATTGTTGGAAGCATGCGGGGTGATCATACCGGGCGAGAAAGACGAGGAACAGAGATTTAGATAAAATGCAGGAGAACTTTTAGTTTTTCTCGTCTTTCTGAAGCTATCGATACTATAAATTCTCAGAAAATTACGGTGCGACAAGTATTGCCACAATTGATGCATTGATTAAGGTCACTACAAATCCTGCCAATAACGCTCTTGCACTTAAACGCGCCAGATCTGAACGACGAGTGGGGGCCAACATGCCAATGCCACCCAGAATAATTCCAATTGAGCCAAAGTTCGCAAAACCTGTCAACGCGAACGTCACGAGCATCTCTGAACGAGCAGTAAGGACATTGCCATAGTCACTTGACATCTTGATATATGCAACAAATTCGTTTGTCACTAATTTAGTACCAAGGAGTTCTGCCACCACCGGAACATCCTTTGCGGAAACACCAAGCAAAGACGCAATCGGTGAAAACAAAATCGAAAGAATACGTGCCATTGAAAGCCCAGGGATGACCAATCCAATTAGAAAATCAAACATCGCAATGAAAGCTAAGAATGCGATCAACATAGCCGCAACATTAATGGCAACACGCATCCCGTCACTCGCACCGGATGCCGCCGCATCAATCATATTGACGTGCTCTCTGGAAAGAGCCACCTCAACATCATTGACTGAATTACGTTGAGATACTTCCGGAATAAGGATCTTGGATAAATACAAGCCGCAAGGTGCAGACATTACACTCGTAGTTAACATGGCTACAGGATCGGCACCTAAACTCATATAAATAACAAACATACTGCCAGCAATAGTAGCTAGCCCTCCAACCATTAGAGTCAACAGTTCTGACTCAGTCATTTTCGGTATGTAAGGTTTGACAATTATGGGCGCCTCGGTCTGTCCCATAAATATATTCGCCGTTGCCGAAAGAGTTTCCGCACCACTTGTTCGCATAAGCGGAATCATTAGTCGAGCCATAATTTTTACCAAAATCTGTAAAAACCCAAGGTGATAAAGTACGGCAAAAACGGACGATACAAAAATGATTATCGGAAGTGCCGAAAACGCGAGCACCAAACCATTAGGAAAAACCTTTGACAACTCGTCTGGACTCGCAAGTACTCCAAAGACAAATTCTGATCCGACATTTGTGAATTCTAAAAACTGACTTACGATACCAGCTAACGCAGAGAACATTTCATATCCGAAACGCACACCGCCAAGCTCAAACTTAAAAATAAATAGGGCGAAAAAAATCTGTAAGCCCAACCCCCAAAGAACCGTCCGCCATCTAATGCCAAAAATATTAGACGAACAAGCCACTATCACTCCCAGGAAACATCCAAGTCCAATTGTCGCTCGGATCTGCTCAGACAATGATTCTCGAAAGAAAAAGGCGGTAAGTACAAGCAACAAAACCGCAACAAAAATCCCACTTCTAAGAACAAAAGACCTAGAAACCGAGTTCGTTCCAAAATCTTTATTCATTAGTTTTCTCCGTAACTATTCACACCTGTTTTTAAAGAGCTCGATTATCCAAGGCAAGGAAAGAACTTATCTTAAATTAATCTCCTCGGGACTTTCATAATATCTGAAACATTCACGATATACTGAAGGGTGTGGAACGTCGATATTTACTTATGTGGCTGTCCCCTCTACTGGTTGCAACCACACTCACATTTCCCGTAAGTGCACAGAGACTCCTCGACATACCCTCACCGGAAGATTTTTTCGGCTTTCCCATGGGCGCCGATCGCCAGCTTGCACACTGGGACGACATGGTCGATTACTTTAATTTAATAGATGATCTTTCTGACCGCATTAAAGTTAAGGAACTTGGAAAAACAACCCTAGGCGAACCATATCTTCTTGTCGTAGCCTCAACTCCTGAGACCATACGAGATCTTTCGAATTATCAGGATATGCAGCACGAGCTTGCTGACCCGCGCAACACAACATTAGAAAGAGCTGAAGAAATTTCCCAAACAGGAAAAGCGGTCGTCCTAATTGGAGCCAACGTACATGCTACTGAAATAGGCACCAGTCAAGTTATGAACGATCTTATATATGAGTTTGCAACCGGACAATCAAAATGGACACGGAACATTTTAGAAAATGCTGTACTACTTTTAATTCCTTCACAAAACCCGGACGGCCAAAAAATGGTCGTAGATTGGTACAGAAAGAATCTTGGCACCGCCTATGAGGGGTCTCGCCTTCCAGAGCTTTATCACTATTACGCAGGGCACGACAACAACCGTGACAGTTATATGCTGACCCAAATCGAAACGCAACATCTCAATCAAGTGCTTTATAAGGATTGGTTACCGGAGGTCTATCTAGATGTTCACCAAATGGGTAACAGAAATGCTCGGATTTTTGTTCCTCCGTTTAAAAACCCTGTAAACCCCAATGTAGACCCTCTGATATGGAGTCAGGTAAATCAACTTGGCCAAGCAATGGCGAGCCGGTTACATGCAGCCGATAAAACTGGGGTCATCTGGGGCGAGCTCTATAGCGGGTTCTGGCAAGGAGCAAATAATACAAATCCATGGTGGCACAACATGGTTGGCCTGCTAACAGAAACAGCAAGTGCCAACTTAGGCACACCAGTATTACAGCAACGTGCTTCTCCTTTCAAAAGACAAAACCGTGTATCGCGTAATTCATTTACCAGACGACGGGGATTAAATCTTCCTTTGCCTCCACCGCTGGACACTCAATCACGAATGAATTATCCGCGTCCTTGGTTGGGAGGATTGTGG
>CEUS01230168.1_pt1 | contig 11363 bp, 7 predicted proteins | sample 427031 | NCBI WGS metagenome assembly CEUS01 (sample SAMEA2622837, study PRJEB7988) | marine metagenome | biome: marine biome (ENVO:00000447); feature: marine epipelagic mixed layer (ENVO:xxxxxxxxx); material: "saline water (ENVO:00002010), including plankton (ENVO:xxxxxxxx)" | depth 140 m | reverse complement strand
TCACCAGGGATGTCAGATCCGACCTGTCCAAATTGGCCAACATACGATCCTCTTTTACTCTCTATATTGTACCGACACGCCATTTTAAACATCATTCTAGAGATATGCTCCTGGGTCGTGGAAATAACGCTTACCGTATAAGATCTGATAGAGGATTCGGTTTTTTTCAGTATGAGAACATTCGACCTGAAAATGATGAGAGTCTCATGTTTGAGGAATCTGTTAAAGAGATGAGAATAACTGAAGAGAGTTTCAATACCCTAAGACGGCAGGCTACAAAAACTATCAAAGTCTAAATATCAACCTGCGTGGAACCCAATGGTTATGCACAAACCCCAATCGTCGCACTCTGAATTATTTCTTAACCCTTAAATATAAACTACACTCCAAAGTCAACATCTCTAGCCGGGCATTCAATTACCGGTAGCCGCCCACCATAAAGTCACTTTATCAACCTCCATTTTACCGGTTTTGACTGACCTGTCACTAGAATAAGAGCAGTAAAACTAGTTAGTTATAACCACTTATTGATTTCTTTGAACTATCAAAGTGGGAGCTAGTACCCAATGGAAAAACTACCCCAACCACGAAAACTTGAATGCAAAAAGAGGAATAATTTAAATGCATAATGAAAATCAACGACCAAACCCCGTGAAGCAGGAGAGAGGTCAAGCCCCAAGAGGAAGGATGGCATATTTGACCCGATGGTCCTCTTATGCCGTCCCTGATGACTTCGATCCCGATGAGATAAGTTGGGTGACAGACCGTATAGGAATAACTGATCTTCCCGGGTCATTCACTGCCGCTGAAGAAGGTCATTACGTTGTAAACACTGCGGACGAAATTAAGTCGCCTTCAGATATTAAGATCGTCGTGGATCCCAGGGAAGGGCCTCAGGCTCTTCGAAAAACCCTTAGCAAGATAGCTGATGCTATAGACTCCGAACTTTCAGAAAGTGAAAATAAAGTGGTTGTCCATTGCTATATGGGCATGGAGAGAAGCGTCATAGCTGTTGTGTGGTATCTACATAAGTTCTACGGCCTCTCTTTGAAAGACGCCTATGACAAAGTGGGTGCGGCGCGCCCGATTGCTGTCAACCACACCAGTTGGATACAGGAATGAAGCCCGGCTTCTTCCTCCTAATCCACAGTGGTCTAGTGACAAATCAGCCGGAGGTAGGCAAATTCAGTTGAATAAAAATAACCTGCTTTTGGTCGATGGCCACGCAGTGGCATTTCATTGCTGGTACACAAGCGACCCACCTTCGGCTTACGGCGACTTCGAATATATGGTTGACGAGGCCATAGACAGAAACGACGCAGACCATTTAATAGTGGCTTTTGATCCGCCCCCTCCCACATTCAGGCATAAATTGTGGCCTTCGTACAAGGAGGGAAGACCACCCGTGCCAGAACAATTTCTGGTCGATTGTGAGCAGGTTAAACAAAAACTTGATGAGAATGGGACTCTTCATGTAACGAAAAAAGGCTACGAGGCCGACGACGTGATAGGTACCCTGGTAGCAATGGCCGAGAACCAGAACTTTACCAATACTGTGTTCACTGTGGACATGGACCTCCTGCAATTAGTATCAGACAAGACAGATATAGAAGTATTCAGCCAATATAGAGGACTACGCTTTTTCGACAGTGAAAAAGTTTTGGAACGCTACAATGGATTGGAAGCCAAACTCATCCCAAACTACAAAGCATTGGTGGGAGATGTTTCAGACAACCTTCCTGGCGTTCCTGGGATAGGGGAAGTTACGGCCGATCATTTATTTGAATCCAGGCAAACTTTAGAAGAAATTTATAGTGACATTGGCAACATTGCTGCTGCCGAATTTCGAGGCGCCAAAAGATGCGCAGGATTGCTGACTAAATACCACAGCCAAGCTTTGCTTATGAGAAAACTAACAACAATAGTCAGGGATATGGACATCGAAATTGACATAGGCCAATCCAAAATTTAGTAACCTTGAAAAGAGCTAACCAAAACAACAATTAAACATAACGTTGTCCAGCGTACACCCCAGAAACGCCAGTATATTTCAGGTTTTCATACTATTGAAATGGACGGATCGCAAATCCTATCAGCAGCGAAATGATTATGAATGGAACTATAACAACCGCTGTCACCGGTAGAACAATGCATATCGATACCAATACACCAAGCGCAATCAATCCCCCTCTGCCAGAGCCCATTTCAGCACTCCGTAATTTTATCCAGACCGGTTTCGCCCACCCTATCTACCAATTCCAAATATTCTCCCTCCAAATCCCAAGAATTTGGGGCCAGTCTCATCGCCTGTACTAAATCACTCAGGGCGTCATGGACTTCTCCAGATTTCGCCTTTAACCGAGATAAATTCAAGAAACTCAGTGCACATGTAGGAGATATCGATACTGCATCTGACAGTGTTTGAATAGCACCAGACAAGTCTCCTTCAAGAACTTGAATATTGGACAAATTGTTATAAGGCAGCGTGAAATACGGATCTATTTCTATACAACGTAATATATCTTCCTTCGCCCTATCCTTATCCTCCACATTGATATAGCAGCCTGCCCTATTGATTAGGCTCCAGGTATCAAATGGATCCAGCTGGATGACCTTGTCGTAGTCCTTGATAGCTGACCTCATTTTACCCATACGGTTGTAGAGCAAAGCCCTCAAAATATAAACATCTGGACTTTCCGATGATAAATCCTGACATATGCTCAAATCTCCCAGTGCCCCGTCAAAATCCTCCATCTCAATCTTTAGCATCGCTCTACCTAGAAAGGACGGTAAATAGGCGCCATCAATATTCAAAGATTTATCGAAGCACTTAAGTGGTATCAAAGCTCCATTTTGATCTTCATGCCACCTAAAAGTTGAGGCGATTAAAGTCCCTAAGACTGCATGTACTTCTGGATCAGATGGATCTTCGTCTGTACGTGCCATTAGCATATTCATCGCAGTTTCTAAAACTTTGTCTGCATTATCAGAAGGAGAATACCGAACCAACATCAAGGCGTAATCTGCCTGGGTGCTGTAGCAGCGAGACCCGATAATACTCGCGATCTTCCCCATTCTGACCGCAAGCGCAAATTTCCCAGATAACAACAGTGACTTGTAAATCCGTCTATGCAAATTCAATGACCCTAAAGGCCGTCCAAATTTTTCTAAAGCCTCTTCGATCGTGTTATAAATTTTGTAAATCAAGTCGAAACACATCACCACACTAGTTTTTAGAGTAGTACCGGCATGATTAATGCCAAGATTAGCCAGTGCAAAATCGGCTTCAACGGTCCATTTAGCAAAGTCTCGTTCATTGGAATCTTCAAACATGAATTCTCTAAGCTTTAGAGAATCTGTATCTTCCTGAGGGAGAGTCCCTAGGCGAAAACTAGATGAAAAGTAGCTTCGCCCACCACAATTCGGACAAAATGGTGACTCAGCTGTAAGTGGAACACCGCATTGGCTGCAACCAGGATCTATTGTGCAAACATTTTCGTTTCTAATACTTTCCCCTTTGAAGGTTTTCACCCACCAATAAAATTATCCAGATTGGAGGGTAAAAACCGGGAAAATCAAACTAGATATAACTCAAATATGTTTTGACAGACCTTTCTCTCGCTAAACGGACAAGAATTTCTCTAAAAATGCATATAGGAGTGCGCATTACCAGCGAGAATGTCCAAGTAGGAAGTCATCAAAATCAAAGTGATTTACCAGATCCAAACTTGGCTGTCCCATTCAAACATGAAGGAGTTATCATCAGCGCGTTTTATCGATTTCAAGTCCGTCATGGAAATCTCATCCCCAACAGAAAAAGCTTCCATCACAGCCAAAGGTAGGCCCTGCACCCTAACTTTTCCATATGACACGTTACCTTTCCTATTATCGATTTCAAGGACAACCTCTCTAGGAGTTGATATCACTTTGGCTAAAATACCCTTGAGATGAAATCTAAACATGTCCCACTCTGGAGTCGCCGTGGCAAAAAAATCGTCGCATACACCCTTGTAGTCACACCATCTGCACGCGTCGATACCAGGTGAAGCCTCTATTGACCCTCCTTGAACTGATTCGTTGTACTGAAGCAGTAGTTCGACAGCATCATTCGCCGTCTCTTCACAGTCTTTTTCCACCACTTGAATTGTTACAGACTCGCCTTCAACAGACTCAATTATCAAGTTGGACGGCCAGACCCCATTCGTTTCATGGTACATAAAAGCGTATATTTGCATCTGGTGAAGATAGTTGGGATTTAGATCATTGGAACAATTCGCATCACCCTTTATCTGCCCAGTTTTATAGTCGATGAGCGTTATATCCCCATCAAAACCAGATAACACTCTATCTATACGGCCACGCAGCAGGCCATCATGGCTAGAATACCAAGGTTCCACCTCACCGAGTTGGCCTTCCTCTTTGGTAACTTCCGACCCTTTCTGATCTATTAAGCTAAGACATTTACTAAAGGCCTCTAGACGTCTCTTATTGTAATAAGGCCATCTAGTAGGTTTTGGGGGTGCTTTTAACAGTGTCGACGGAAATTTGGTAACCTCTTCAGAAATCAGTTCGTCCCAACGGTTTCTCAGTAGAATATCTACATTTTCACATCCGTCAAATTTCCCCAGGAAAACTTCCTCAATCATTGCGTGACTCACCGTACCAAGAATTGGTATTAACGCGACCTTTTTAGCATTCTTATACTGAGTATCATTCGCAAATGCAATCCTGAGATTACAGGTTTTCATTTGGTTAAATGAAGATGGAGACGTACTATTCAGTTTTTCAAGTTTAAGAGACTCAGGTTTATCAAGATTTACCGGCAATTCAGAAGGGTTCATTAACGAGTTCCTGCCATAATAATTCTGGGGAATTCTGGGCGGTCCATAAGCTAGCACTAGCAATTGCGTAATCACTAAATCCTGATTCTTTTGCGTAGATAGAGGACGCTGCCTGGGATTCGTTCCAATCCATTTCGCCGTCAGACCATAGGGGATGGCCCAATATAGCTAACTTCTTATACTCACTACTATAAACGCCTTGGAGTTCCCCAAGATCGATCAATTCTATTCCAGGGAAAATACTGGAAAACTGGGATGCTATACGCGTTGACTGACCCACCCATCTCTGCTGGTCGATATCCATATTCCCTTTTGCCAACTCTACTAAATCTATCGCAAGTCGCCAGTTCAGCAGCCCATGTTTTCTTATATTGTCATATGACCTAAGACAATCCTGGCATGAACTATCACATGCGTTAGCATGATCTTGGGCTAATAGATCAACCCCTATTTCAATCAACTTGTCTAAGAGCTTAGAGAAGTTCTCAGGTCTCCCAAGATGATTCGCGTAACCCGCACCATTGGGATGGGAATCCGCCAAAAATATTCTGCCTGTATACGTGTCTCCAACTAATACTGGTTGAACCCCGACAAAAATTTCACTACTACCTATGTCCAACATATCGGCAGCACCAATTCTTAATAGCTCGGCGAAGGAATTTAATGCGGATCGGCCCACGGGTTTACTGTAGGAAATAGAATCCCAAGTAAAGGATTCATCAGGGAAACCGAGAGCTATTAAAAGTGCGTTCGTGTTTGTAACAACCCCTATAGAGGCTCTTTCTACTGGAGCCTGGCTGAGACCTGGGATTTCAAGTTCTTGCCCATATAGTGAAGGGGTGGGGACCACAACACTCTTATCTGACATCCGCCTCATTTCGTATTGGTCTCCACCATTATTATTGATTTGAAAAATATCAGCGCCATCTAAAACAGAAATATCACAATTTTCCACGTTTACTATGTTGAAATCCTCTTGTAAGGTACCTAGCATTGGAGTGGTCACGCTAGCACCAAAAGTATCATCGCCGTCATAGTCTTCGGGGTCAGCATAGATAGTTCTGAAACCCAGTGGTTGATACATTACAAAGGATGCCTTATTGCTCGCACCACATACTTCACAGATTGTTAGGGAGAATGAGTCGGCATCATTAGGCTCTTCATTCACTGAAATCGACTGGCAATCCTCACATAGCTCAAGATTTAACTTTCCGGCCATCGGGTCTTCACGTACAGCCATATTGCCTTTGTAGTTCCATGTAGCAAATCCAACACTTGTGTAAACACGATTATCACGAAGTGTCTTGGCGCCGGGGGCGAACGTAGAAATTGCCATGGATAAATCTCTGTCAGTGACTCTAAAACTCTCTTCCTGTGTTCTCTCACGCGGCTCTCTACTGTACAAGTTGCGTGTTCTAGTCGGAAAACCAAACATTGGCAGTAACCCAACATTGGCTAGCAATTCGCTTAATCTCTCCTGTTTATGAATTCCAGATTTTACAGCTGAGTCAATATCATTAACTAGGTTGTTTTTTATCCATAAGGCGATATTCTCTGCATATGTATAGGAAGAATCAGAATGGTTTAAAGTGCCCTCTTCCAACCGAGTTAACACAGTGAAATTCACACATATCTCGATAACAGTGGAGTGATTAAGATTTATCCATTCAGACAAAAGGCCTTTATTTTGTTCCCAAGAACTAGTAGGACCAAAATGTCCGTGGGTATCGCCCCCTACTCTGTTCCCAATATTGTCCCGTAACAAAGGTGACCGGAAAGCACGATTCAAAACCTCAGCATTAATAATTCGCCTGGCAACGGAGCTCCTGGCAGTATCTAGATAGGGCGAGGGTGGGGGATCATTGGTTATCCTACCGGGGTTGTTGAAATAGAAATCATCATGAGACAAGTCTCTGCATATAGTTAATGCATATGAGAACTTTTGTCCCCTGCGTCCTGCCCTACCGACTCTTTGCTGATAATTAAATCGCTCTGGCGGCATGTTGGCCATCACAACAGCATTAAGGTTCCCTATATCTACTCCAACCTCCATAGTGGTCGTTACCGACAATATGTCTATTCCCTCACAATCAGGGGATTCCTCAATTAAAAATCCACCCTTAAAACGCCTTTGCCGTTCTCTCTGTTTACTCAATGGTTTGGTCTGACCAGTGAGTTCCTCCGGAGCCATTCTTCTTGGACTAATGGCCGCATTTTCTTGAAAGAAATTAGGAGTACTTTCTTGGTCAGTCAAAGCAACCAGGGAGCCTTCACAATTTTGGGAAATACAAACTCCTCCTGACCGCTGTAAATACATTTGTGAACAAGTAGAACAAATCCATCTCTCAGTGGGACCACCAGAAGGAATAAATCCTAAGTTTATTAGTCTTAAACGCCAACTATCATCTCTAACTTCCAAGGAATGTAATTTGGAGAAAATGTAGTCACTAAAACAATCCATATCAACATTTATAGTATGTTTTCGATATATTTTTTCGATATAGGACCTTAGCTGACGTGGGGGAGCATTCGAGGGAAATCTTGCATCGTAGCTCCTTAGAAAACCAAGTATCCTTATTGAACTATCAATTATTTCTGACAACAATCCGCTATCACTGATTGGGTCTGAACCCTGATCGATGTGCGCTGATTTTGCGGACGTAACTCTTCCAATCCCAAGAGTCTCTATGTCAAAGCCTCTAGATCCAATTGAGTTATAAGCAACCTCCTTCTCAAGAGAAGAATAGATCTCATCTTTGAAACTCCTCTCAACAGCGGGATCCACATTGGCCATAGCTTCATTAGAATCGTCAAAATAATGCCACCATGGGTGGTCTGCCCTGGTAGTAAACCTGAACTTATTGGGACCTGCCGGATTCATGCCAAGCGAATATAATTGCGTCTGAATAGCACCGACTGCCTCACCCCATTTAATAACTCTAGATTCAATGTAGTTAGATTCGAAGTCTTCTATTTTTTGTACAAATTCTTGGTGTTGAATGTTGTCACGATAGACTAGCTGATAATAAGTCCATATTTCCTGGTATTCATTCGAAAAACTATCCACTCTTGATTTTTGAATATGGCTTAGAGCGTCGGATCCGTTAGCTAGGAAGTCTTTGATCAATTCGGTTACTGGTTTGGAGGTTTGCTCAAACAATTGATGAATTAACTGACGCAAAGTATCCCGATGATGATTTTGAGATATTCCGCTACTAGTCCTAGCTGCTTCAGCTCTGCTATCGCTAAATACAATTGTTTTGGCGTTGTCAGATTCTTCTGAAAGAATATTCATTAAACCTCCTGTTAGGACTTGAGTGACCCGGGCGTAACCGGTTCTACTTCCCCTAACGGGAGAATTCACTTCACCATCAAATACATGAACCGGACTATTCCCTCGGTTACCGGTCCGGTCATCGTGGCAATTAGGACAAACTGGTGGAACCGCAGGAAGCTTATACTCGGATTCTTCCCCAGTGTTGCTCGTCAAGGTAATCCCAGTAGACTCGCTCTCTGGTAAACCTGTCTGGGCATTACCACTCTTGGGATGATAAGAAAGACTCGAGAAGCGGAAGTTAACCTTTTCGCCTCCCAAATGTTCAGGGGCCTGCTTTTCCCATGGATCAGGCATTTGAGATAAAGGCTTATCGGTAGGCCAATACCAGGTGTATCCAGATAATGTGCGACGGCCTATATAGTTGCTTTCAGAGGAAGGATTCCTAGGATCAGACGGAAACAAAAATCGATGTCCTTGATCGCCCCTCTTTATAGAATTATATCCCCCCAGATAGGGTTCACCACACGGCTGGCAGTAAATAAGTTGTAAAACCCTACTGCCACAATCGCAGGTTATCCTGGGAGAGGAAAACAATTTCCCTATTCGCCGGTTCTCATCGTTATAAATATCCTCAATCTTGGAACATTGAGGATCACTACAAGCCCAAATATCCCTGACATTTCTGAACAACATATGGGATCTGAATGACTGGTTTGTTGTGAAATCCGAATCTGCCGAGATGGCCGCAAAAACCGCCTCGAGAGCAACTGGTCTATCCTCATCTCTACCAGTACCATCGGCGAATATTCGATCAGCAATATCAAGGACCCTGGTTGCTCTCGTATTCTTAGAATCCCCATCCCTGCATGCCCATGCCAACGATTCGGCAAGCTTATCTGAGAGTGAAAGATTTTGGAGCTCCTCAAAAACTGCGGAAATCTTGGAGGGATCTTGACTACTTTTCCACAATTCCGCATATTTATCTATACGGAGCCCCGGCATCTCAACGAGGGGTAGCGGTTCCCCCGGTATGATTTTAAAACTACTTTTTTTTATCCCGAAAAATTCTTCACAAAATTCCCTGAAGTCAGTGTCTTCATTCTCTCCAATCGAAGCACTCGTTCCTATCACGCGCAACTGTGACGACCCAGGCACGACCCCAAATCTGTCAAGAAGTTTTCTCATCAAAAAAGCTACTTCGGTGCCGGCAGTTCCCCTGTGCGAATGCAGTTCATCTACGACGATAGTGAGAACGTTATTGGGTGATTCATTTAACCAATTCCTGGTTGACTCAAAAATTGAATTTTCCTCCTCCCTCATCAACATGACGTTTAACATTGAATAATTTGATATCAAAATATCAGGAGGACTCGCTTTCATGTCCCTGCGTAGTAGCATCTCAGAGCCGTCTGGATTGGGTAACTGCCACAAGATATCAGGATCCGAAATTTGGTTAGAAGAACGCAGGTCCGATATAGTTTTATCCATATCACAGAGCTCTCTAGCCACGCTCCTGAAATCCTCACCTGGTCTACCAATGGTGTCGCCAGTATATCTCCCGAAATAGATCTTATTTCCGCGTAAATAATCTTTCAGCTGACCTTCACTATCAACAGCCCGGCGTAACCTGGTTACTTGGTCTTCAACCAATGCATTAGTAGGGTAGAGCATAAGAGCTCGCACAGCAGCTGTACGATTTTCTAGAGCCCTATCATCCGACCAAAGGTTACCCGTGCTCCACCACGTAGCACCACTATTTAAAGCGTCGGGCCACTGTTGCGATTCCTGCAGAATACGCGCGAACACAGGTAAAAGAAATGATTCAGTTTTACCCGAGCCAGTCCCCGCTGTCACAATCGGATTATTTGGCAATTCGCTAGACAATGACACTTTTAAGGAGTCGCTCTGGTGTTTCCTGAGTTGAGCATCCCCCTCTGCGTCGAGATAGTCAGGAAAAAGCATCTCTGCTAGACATCTCCAAGTATCCTCCTCCAAACCTGAATTCAAGCAGCTTTCCCTCAATGAATCTACATTGGGATAGACAGGGATAGGCTCAATGAGTGGCATCCTAGACATAACACCATCTCGAGAAAGGAGCTTATCTCTTTCCTTCTGCATTCCTTCATGATTCAAACGGAACGCGGTCCCGTAATAATTTTTGTAAGTCTCTGCCAACTGTTTATAAACGGTTATTGGGCTAAGTTTAGCCTGGACACTATCCATATTTACCTCACCTATCTAGATTCCATATAGTGCTTGATAAAGGGCAGATGCAACAAAAGGAGATACTCCTTTATATACCGTGAAAGCGGTATTGCCACGCCATTCTATTTCCGGGGCATACCCACTACTCAAAACCGCTGCCCTTTCGTACAATCCAGGTAATTCCGACCCCTGGGGACATCCCAGCATTTCAGTATCCTCGTCATAGGTAATTATCGGAATCCTCTTGATCCGAGATGCCATGTGCTTGCCAACCCGATTGTTCACTTTTATACGTTCTTCACCGTAAAACAATATATAAGATCTAATAGGACCGGTTTGATATCTATACAAACCGGGAAGCGTTATACCATAGCCCCTATTCCAGCTAGTTTTTCCATTCTCCCATGTGAAACTTTGGATATCCTCCGGAATCAGTCCGTTCTCTCTCTGGCAGCTCTCAAGAACCGAGTCTAAGGGAGGTAAAACTGAGGCTAAATTGCTGGCAAAATTGAAACTGCAACCTAGAAAATTTTCACCTATTTCTTGGTTTACTACTTCACATATTTTGAGAACTGACTCCTTTTGATCTACGAGCAAACATAAAGATGTGGGAGCCTGACCTGGGTCAGTTCCTTCACTAGGGTTGACCACATCGAATATAGCATCCATTTTCTGACTTGCCGCCGCTATACTGCTGACGAGCAAAGGACTTCTGAATCCTGTGAGCCAACCCTCATGATCATTGGTAAAACACAGAGTCGGGGGAGTCACATTCCATTGTTGAGGCCTTAGATCACTAGTCAAACTAACGTCTATGTGTCCAAGAGAAGCAAAAAGATAAAACAGATGATCTACGCCGGCTGGCCCCATCTCTGGAAATACTTGGTTGGCAAGACCTCGAAAAATTGAATAACTACCCGACCCAACGACAGATAGAGCTGATAGCAGGTAATCGGGAGCGAAGGGGTTGTAAATCATACTGGAATGGAATCCCCAACGTCTTTAAAATCTATCTTCCCACACAAGTTACAACGTCTTTT
>CEUS01037182.1_pt1 | contig 11363 bp, 8 predicted proteins | sample 427031 | NCBI WGS metagenome assembly CEUS01 (sample SAMEA2622837, study PRJEB7988) | marine metagenome | biome: marine biome (ENVO:00000447); feature: marine epipelagic mixed layer (ENVO:xxxxxxxxx); material: "saline water (ENVO:00002010), including plankton (ENVO:xxxxxxxx)" | depth 140 m | reverse complement strand
GATAGAGGGTATGTTGGGAGTGATTGAATGGCTGACCCGATTACCGAAGCATTTTCCGCCGTCGTCGAATATCTCGAAGAAATAGAAGATGTGGGCATTATTGCTCAACTCGGGGTTTCCCTAGGCCTCACACTGTTTTTCCTTCTGTTAACGAGATACGTCCTGCTAAGGATCGCTTGGAGGGTCGTTAAGAAGACGGATGCCACCTGGGACAACGAAATCCTAGACCCGATTGCAAATAGGGTGTACTTGTTCGTCCTATTGGCGGGCGTCGAGCTCACAATGATGTGGACTCTGGGAAGGAACGATGCATTCTACACCGCTGTTGCGCCTTACTTCTCAGGAATATACATACTACTCTCAGCCTCGATAATTAGCGTTGCAATCAAGTTCATCGTTCCTGCAGCATTGGACAGGTACAACACCAACAAGAGCGTGACCGTGACCGGAGGAAACCCACTGGTGGTCTTCCTATCCAGGGGAATTGTCTGGTTCCTAGGCATTTACCTGTCACTACAAGAGTTGGGGATCGAGTTGCTTGGAATACTGGCCTCTCTTGCCGTTTTCTCACTGATCATTGGACTGGCTGTCCAGCAGACACTTGGCAACATGCTCAACTCTTTCATGCTGGCTGTAGACCAGCCATTCGAAGTCGGCGACAGGATTGAAGTCGATGGGGTCACGGGGACGGTGATGTCAGTTGGCATACTATCTACCAAGATACTTACACTCACCGAGGAGCTTGTGGTCATCCCCAACAATAGACTCGTCGATTCCACCATCACCAACTATGCAAGGGGAGGGGGCGATGGAATGGGCTCAAGGGTCACACTCACCCTAGATATAGGCGTGGACTACGACGAGAGGTCTGCTCATGTGAAACAAGTAATCTTGGAGGTGGCCAAGAAGTGCCCCCTTGTGGAGCAAGATCCACCTCCTAGAGTTCTGCTGAGGGAGCTTGCAAACTTCTCCAAGAACTACAGGCTTTACGTATGGCTTAATGACTATGGCGAGGAGTTTATTGCAACAGACTGGCTTCTCAGGGAGATTGACAACGCATTCGGCAGGGAAGGGATCAGTATACCTTACCCAATTGCAGTGGAGCTGCCGCAAAAGCCGAGTCCCTTCCCAGAGGGGGAGACGGGAGAAAGGATGCGCAGAATGAAATCGACGCGCCAGCATGTTTCTAGGATCAAAATGCTCAGGGACGAGGCCGAAATGGAAGAGGAGAGGGATTCCGCTAGGCTGCAGATGGAGGTTCTCCAGGCAAGATTAGCCGAGGGAGACCTGAGGAAAGCAGAGAGGGAAATCCTCGAGGCCGACATGCGTGCTCTGGAGTCACTTCTAGCCCAGTTCTCAGAATGATTCTGCGAAACCTCTTCAAGCCTAGTGCTCTGATTCTGAAGTATGAAGTCCGAAGACCCCGAGACATCAGCAGAGAAAGCTGGTTTAATCCTGAGCGACCGGGAAGAGGCTGGCATCACTAGAAAGAAGATTGAGGTCCCACCAGAAGAGGAGGACGGCAGTCCGACTATCTCATGGGACTACCGCCTACCAAGCGGGAAGAAGTTGTCCGACAAAGACAGGATTGATTCCCTGAACGCGCTGGCAGTCCCACCAGCTTGGACCGAGGTATGGTTCTGCCCGAACGAGGATGGTCACATCCAAGCCACAGGAAAGGATTCGAATGGTAGGTTACAATACCGTTACCACCCCAAGTGGAACGAATACAGGGCGATTCTGAAGTACTCGAACGTAGACGAGTTTGCACTCGCCCTTAATGAGCTCAGGAGGATGGTCGATTCAGACCTTGGTGCGAACAAGATGGACAGGGACAAGGTAGTGGCAATCGTGGTCAGACTGATAGACAGATACCACATTCGCGTCGGGTCGGATCAATATGCCCAGGAGAACGAGTCCTATGGACTAACTACGCTACAGGAGGGGCATGTGAAATTCTGGAAGGGCAAGAAGGCGATTGAGGGCGATATAGACGCCGTATTGAATTTCACTGGCAAGTCCGGTAAGGAGTGGAAGTTACTCATCAAAGATGACCAAGTTGCCAAGTTGATTGAGGAATCTGGGAAAATTGGAGGCAAGGAGAAGACGCAAGACCTATTCAGATACCTGGACGATAGTGGAAATGATTACGACATAAAGGCCGAGCACATCAACGACTACCTCGAGAGGCACATGCAACACCGATACACGGCTAAGGACTTCAGAACATGGGCTGCATCTTGGAAAACTGCCGCGAGGCTCGCCATGGTTTCAGAAGCCAGCGAGGCTCAGATAAAGAAACTGCCAAAGCTTCACAAGGATGCTGTGGAGAACTCAGAAGAGACTGGTTTCCCCCCTTACATCAGATGGGCCGGGAGGACTCTGAAGGGTACCGAGGGGCTAGCGAAACTCGCAGAGGCTGGGAAACTCCCAGGAGATGGAGAAAACGAGAGGGGCGCTACTATGCTAGCGGTAATCGACACCGTGGCTGCTGACCTAGGCAATACCAGGGCCGTTTGTAGATCATCATACATTCGTCCCATGTTCATGAACGACTGGGAATCGGGGGTATTCATGGAGCGGTGGGAAAAGGCGAAATCTGGGAAGAAGAGAGGAGTGGAGCTGTTAGCTGATGAGAACACTGCAATCAACTACATGAGGAAACACGAGGATGATGAATTCCAATTCTCGAAGAACTGAGAATGTTTGAAGCGGGGACCGCCTTGCTATGGTCATGGGCGATGATGCCACCATGAGGATAGACCTTCTGGGATTCCTGTGCCCAATCCCCGTTCACGAGACTCGCAGAGTGCTGAAGGGCTGCGCGCATGGGGACAAGATTGAGGTTATTTGCGACGACCCAGAGACCCTGCACGACATTCCCGCACTTTGCGATAGGATGGGAGTAGTTCTGGAGGAAGTAAATGAAGAATCGGGAGAGTTCAGATTCGTAATCTCCAATGTGACTGGCGACCTGTAGTATTCAAATGAGCATTTCATTTGGGTCATCCATGAATGGTGGTCGGGTTTACGAACTGGGGGAGGTCCCTGCTGATGCTCAACTCCCCACTGAACATGGGGATTTCAGAATCAGGGTCTTCCACGAAGAAGAGACCGGATTGGATCACGTAGCTCTACTTCTAGGAGACATGGGGGGCCCGGATCCGGTCCTTGTTAGGGTGCATTCGGAATGCCTCACAGGAGATGCCTTCAGCAGTCTTAGATGCGACTGTGGGCCTCAACTAGAGGCAGCGATGAAGTTGATCCAAGACATTGGTTGGGGATGCTTGGTTTACCTAAGGCAGGAGGGGAGAGGGATTGGGCTACATGCAAAAATACAGGCATACAACTTGCAAGACAGAGGTGCAGACACTTTGGAGGCAAATCTGATGCTAGGCCATCCAGCAGATGCCAGGGACTATGGTATCGCTTCAGAGATACTAGGCTCGGTCGGAATAGACAAGGTTAACCTGATGACGAATAACCCTGACAAGGTGGAGCAACTGTCAGAGTACGGGATCAACGTAGTTGAGAGGATGCAACTAGTTGCTGGTGTGGGAGATGGCAATATTGACTACCTTGCAACCAAAGCAAGAAGAATGGGGCATAAAATCAGCGATGAGTCCCTTGGTAAGGAATAGCCTGGGGCCGTGACCGGGACTCGAACCCGGGCCGGCGGGACCACAACCCACCGTGCTAACCGCTACACCATCACAGCCAGTAGTAAGTAGGGCGTGTGTCGACCCGTATTTCAACAGTTATGCAAAGATTCCCGTGAGCCGAGAACCAACGCCTTGAAGCGGGGAAAGGGTTCGTTGTCAGTTATGGGGCATTGCAGGACCGGTTCGGCAATTCTAGCGATGATGGTGTTCGCACTTGCATCCACCATAGTTTCTGGCGACTCTGTCATCTCCTCGGAGAGAGTGGAGATTCTAGAAGCAGGCAGTTTCCAGAGCAGCGCGGAGTGGTCTTTCAGCAGTTCGACTGGATTCTCATTGGAACAAGCCGAATATACGATTGGGATGATAGCTGACGGAGAGATGTCCTTCACTCACTCCAGGCCCGACAACTTCGATGAGTTCACGTCTTGGGCAAGTAGTGGTTGTTCTGAATGCAATGCCACTTTCGGAGAGCCAGATGGTTTCTACTCGTGGTCAAAGGGGCCCGACATCACAATGGGGGGGTACAGTTTCTCCGGCCTACATTCTATGGAAATCGAGAATGTATCCCTAATCCTACACTTCTCAATACCCGACTCACTCCCCAGTGATGAGGTCAACGTAATCATGCAGAATCATGGATCGGACATTCTTATTGCAACATTTGCAAGAACACTGGGTGCTGTAGACAGGATGAGCAATCCGCTTGTTCTGAATCTTGATAATGAAATTGAGTGGGACTGGTCGAAACTGGAGCAGACGCAATTCAATGTCGACTACGTTTCGGACAACCAAGGTGCCGATGACTCGGAAGTGAGGGTCGATGCGGTCGGACTCAGGGTCAAATTCCATCAACCATGGTTCTCATTCGAAAATGCAAAGGCCGAGCACTCCACTATGCTGGATGAAGTGCCAGTCATTGACATTAGTACTTACGATGGGGAGACTAATGGCCTTTCTCACAGTACTTGCGGGCTGATCCCAGAAGGAGATAGCAATGGCAGTTGGGAGTTCCATGTAAGTCCCCCGCCTGGCCAAGAGCTAGGGAGGATTCATGTTTCTGGGACGGGAAACTACACGATCATGACCTCATCAGATGTTAGCGAGGAGGGATTTGTCCTTGTCCACCCTGGGCAGCTAATAGAAAATCCAGAACACGGACAACATGTCCGAATAGAATTGCAAGACGGTTGCATCCATGGTGCAAGAGTGGATATCAATGATCCTCACCTAACCATCATTGGCTGGGTCTCGGGTGGTTTCTCTGGACTCTCCGAAGAATCCAGCTACATCAGATTTGCAGTAGGAAATCTACTAGTCCATACGGAGGAGATGGATTCTGGAGAGTTCGCAATTTCTATTCCAATTGGGCATGCCCTACCGGAGGCAGGTGGATTTCTTGACGTAGGGGTGGCTACGAGATTCCAGTGGTCGTCCAATGGAACCGCCGAGAGCACTGTTGTCCACATAGGGTCTATGTCAATCTCAGGGGGTTTCTCAATAGACTGGGACAGGGATCCATTCTGTGAGGAAATTGGAGATATTACCCTAATAGAAGATGGAGGTGGGCAGATAATCTCGTTGCCACCAATCTGCTCGGACGACATTACCGATCCCCAGGACTTGGTCGTAAGCGCAGTGAGTTCTGATGAGGGTTTGCTAAGAGCATCTGGCTCTGGTAGCTTGTTGACCATAGAGCCAGAAGAGGAAGCAAGCGGGTCTGCAGACGTGATTGTTACTGTTTATGATGAGTCTGGAAACTATTGGGAGGGAGAATTTACTGTCGAAATTCAACCTGTAAATGATCCGCCAGAGATCGTTCACCTTCCAGGATACCTATACATCGAATTGGGCGATTATTACGAGATAATCCCGGATTTGTTCGATCCGGATTCTTCTCCCCTTGCTGTGACTACCAGTCGGACGTGGGCAACCATAGGTGAAAATGGGTCAATCTTCATCGAACCAGTGGAAGTAGGGGAGCACACACTTAGAATCTCAGTTAGTGACGGAATTTCAGAAATCTCGAGAGACATCACAATTTTCGTAACTTCAAAGCCAGATTTACTGGTAGAGTCTTTGGAGATTAGGGTCGGAGGTGAAGAGTCGCAGTCACTATCGGAAGGGGATGTGATTGAGTTAATTGGATTCATCCGCAATCAGGGGAGGGGGTCTGCTGAGAATGTCACCTTCTACTGCAGGATTGATGGAATACTAATCGGAACCGGGACAATTGCTGAATTGGGGCCCGGAGATCTAAAAATGGCAGTTTGTGATTTTCAATTGATGGGAACGTCAGAAACCGTTTCTTTCTTGATGGAGATCGATGGGACTGACGTAATCGATGAAACGATAGAAGGGAATAACCTTCTTGGGGTCGAAATGCCATTAGAAACTCCCGGAGATGAGTCTGGAAGTAACAGCGGAGGTGGCACTATAGCCATAATTTCATTCTTACTAGTTCTAATTTCAATAGCCGCATTTCAACTGGGCCCTAAATCACCGAAGAAGGAATTCGAACGAAGAAAATAGTTGGCTTTTGGCGTAAATTGGCCGACGTTGGGCCGATAATCAGAGCAAATTAGGGAATCATTATACCGGGGCTGAAAGCCAAAACAAACTACCGCACTAGTGGCTTAGGTCGCAAAGGCGGTGGTGTGTGTGAAAATGATGGTATTGAAAATAAGGCTGGAAACAGACGAGTGGGTATACGAAGAGCACGAATCTGCTTAGCAGGTTTTACTCCTTCGACCAAGTCTGCGGATAAGCCCCAGGTTGCATTATTACGGTCCTTGGCGTGGCAACTTCACCTGTTTTCATCCCAGGTATTGTGTCTGATGCAACGGAAAGCTCTGCAATGGCTACTGCCTCTCCCTTGAGGCTAGATAGGAGAACTGTCGACCCGGGATTCAATCCCTTCGGGGTCGAAACTATTCCCGGACTAGCAAGAGGGGCACCATGTGAAAGGGCGGCTACTGCTCCATCCTTGATGATGATCTGAGGGATGTCATCGAGAATCTCCTCTACTGGTGAAAGGAGTCGCAATATGCCCTTGGTATCATCGTGCTCCTTCCATAGGAACACTGCATCTGCAAGTTGTTGCATGGAACATGCCATTTGGTCATTTAGAGACCCACTCCTGGAGCGATGCAGTTCCAGCAATTCACACTCATTGTTGGATAGGAGACCCAAGTCCCGAATCAGCGTTCTGATGTAGGTGCCGGCTTCGCAATCAATGGTTAGAAGATGGACTCTGTCGCCTTCTTCTGTCTGAATCAGTTCTGATTTTGTCAACTCCCTTGTCCTAACCTGAACCTTCACTGCCGACTCCTTCGGTGGAACGTTGTATATCTCGCCCTGCATCTTCGAAACGAGTCCGTGCAATTCTTCCCTCTCGATCGGTTGCTTGAATCTGATTACTGCGACGTAACTCTTGGGTTTCTTCAGTAATTCTCCGGTGACCTTTGTTGATCTTCCGCACAATAGTGTCAGAAGACCGGTTGCGAATGGGTCGAGTGTTCCACCATGCCCGATCCGATTAATTCCCAGCATTGAGCGAGCCCATGCTGCTAGTTGATGACTAGATGGCCCGGATGGCTTGTCAATCAGAATTACCCCGCACTCCAGTAGTTCTTCCAGTGGCCGATCATTTGGTATGCACCCAAATGCTTGATTCGTTTTTGCGGAGTCGTCCACGATCCAGTCCCCTTGCACCTTCATTGTATCACCAACCAAGTTCAGAGTCAACTTCCCGGAAGACTTCCAACTCATCCTTTTCATCTGCGTCGATTACCAAATTGTAAGGAGACATATCATCTAGATTGATGCCATACAAGATGGAGTACCTCTCCATATCATCTCTCTGTCTTTTTTGTGATTTCCTTAGGCAATCCTCCAAGTTCCCTCCCTCTCTCTTCTGGATTCTCCTGGCCCTTTCTTGCTCTGAGACATTCACCCAGACCCGTAGACAATCGAGGTTATTCTTATGCGCCCACCAACCACTAAGTCGGCTCTCTACTATCTCAGGTGAGTCGTTTGATGACATCCTCTTCTGTAGTAGTAAGTCCAATGATCGGTCGACATCTAGATCTTCCTTAGCCTCAGAACTCAGTTGCTCCACCGTTAGCCCCCTAGTTCTGGCTTCCTCCCTGAAAACATCTCCACCGTTCAATGATGACCAATCGCGAGAGGATGCTATTCTTGATACCAGTGTCGAGGTCCCACTTCCAGGAGGTCCACTAATAGTGACCTTGAGCAATGTCTCATCTCCACTCGCTTCTGCATACATCGCATCTAAGGAGGCCCTTTGGAGTCCTAGAAATCATGTCTGATTTGCAAATGTTACAGGTTGCTCCCTCTCTCGGAGGAGCTGCATGTTTGTTCCCAGACCGATGTTGAGGATTATTCTTTGAGGGGATTCCAGTTTTTCTTGGTCCTGCCCTCCTCTGAGATCTTCGAACAGCGGAAGATGCGCCCGAGGGACTCTTGACATCATCGAGCATGTGTAGAAGTGGCTCTGGGATTGAGTCCCCAGATAGGACTAGAGGGTGTCTGGAATAACGGACTATCTTGATGTGTCTATCGATAATTCTTCCTAAAGGGGCACTCATTGCTATGTAAGTCGCAATCCATGCAGGGAATATCCACAACACCCTGGCGTTAAAACTCCACATTGGGTTCCAAGGTAGGCTCACAAATCCTACTCTGAAAGACTCGACTGAACTAGCCATCCAGCTAAATATTGCAATTATGAAGACCATCGTGAAAACCATGGGTTTCATCATTGAAGATTGCATCTTCATCTGCTCAGGCATCATTTCCATCTGGATGTTCTGCATCTTGTCGGCCATTGCAGTATCTCTAGCCATCCTGGCCTCCCTCAACTGCTTGCCAATTTGCCTGCTCCGATGGGAGAAGTGAGCCTGTTGAAGAGGATCCATGAATAGAGAACGAATGATTGTGTTAACAACCATAATGGATGACCCGACAATGAAAACAGTAGGTACGAAATACGTCTGATGGAAGGGTAGCATTGGTTCCAGTACTGATCCTGCTACATCCGAGAGGCCTACTCTGAGACCAGGATAGAACATCAGTAGGACCATCATCCCAAGTAGCATCAACATAGGGAACATCATTGATGCCATAGCATCGGCTTGAGCATCACCTCCTGCCTGCGCTGGAGCCATGTTGGTTCGGCATAAAGGGACGAGAATAACACTTCGGTAGTTAAGGGCGATGAAACGGCTTCAAGAAAGAGTGTTTCCGCACACCACGCAAATAGAAGAGCCCACGTCTACTTTGAAACCACAGGCGGGACAGAGTCTTTGGTCACCTAAATCCTCTTCTTCACCCGATTCTCCGGTTTCTTGCTTGTCGTTTTCTAGGCTCGTTTCCTCCTCGTCCAATTTATCTTCCTCAGGATTAGAAGAGTCGTCCGTAAACTGCTCTGACTCCTCAGAATCATCTATTTTTTCCTGAGAGGGGATTGGCGGATTTTCTGACGCTTTGTCCAGCCACTGGGGGACGTTTGGCTCTTCATCGACCTCCTCACCGAATGTTGCACCATGGAAATCCTGAGCATCAGAAACCTTGTACTCTGCTTCCGGGTCTCCTTGTATGGTATACAGGACTTCTATCCTCTCCCCTTGGAGAATCCTGCCAATTGCCCATGTAACTTGAGTCCCATCTCGGGCAGACTCCTTTGTGATGGATGAATTTCTTTCTCCTTCCTTGTCGGACCTCACAATTGATTCCTCAATCGTGAACGTACCCGGTACAATGTCGTGAAGTGCGAGGTCGTCTAGCGCGCTATCAGAGCTATTGTGAAACATTAGCATTATCTCATATTGCCCGGGCTTTCCTCCTGGGAAAACCTCCTTCCCTGTGCTGATATGTCTTCTCTTATGTTCTACCGAAATCATTGGTGCCTTCTCTACCAACCTGGTTGCAACGGGGCCGAACCTCTCTGAACTGAAATCCACTTTGATCGGCGCGACCAGTAATTTGTTTCCTGGTGACGGATCTGGTGCAATCAGAGGATATCGAATTACCACTGCCTTGCCAGGCTGTAGACCAAGGGGTGCCGAGGTACCTATCGTCATTCTTAGACTGTGTCCATCACCATCAGGAGAAACGTGCTTATCCTCTAGTTGTGTTCCGTTAACTACGTCTATTCGATATTGCTCTTCTCTAAGTTCGGTTCCCTCTATCTCTATTGAAATATCGCCTACAGAGGGCGTTTCGAAAATCCCCGGTACATCGTCAAGAACTCGGAGGACATTTATCTCAGAGGTTCCATTATTCTCGAGGGTGATTACAGTTTCAACGTTTGATGAAATGTAAGACTTAATCCTAGACTTATCGAATCTCTTCTGAAGAATAGCATCCAGGACAGTTAGTTGTTGCTCCTTCAATTCAATTGCCCCAGAAGACTGAACAGAGACCCTGGGAAGAATTGAGAACCTAATCTCTTGAGTGAAGCTTGGTTGGTCATCAGATTCTACACGTTTAACCATTGAATCCCATTTTCCCTCGGGCGGAACATCTTGCCTGATATCTGAGACGTCGAGAATCGGGTCTTCCCTTCCCACAAGCCTAACTGTGGCACCAGAGAGAGAGACGACGAAAGAAGACTTATTTTCGAAAACGCAGGTACAATGCCAAACTCCTGGCCTATCATCTTCTTCTGCATTCACATAGGAGAACTGCCGGCCCGATCCGCTAACTCTCTCAAATCTGGCCCTTGAGACTGTTGCTTCGGAAGAATAGGTGGCCGATGTCACTCCTGCGTTGATCTTGTCAACAGATTCGGTGTTTATCTTGGCTGAAATAGACAGGTTCCTCTTCTCCCCAACATTCATCCTTCCTATATCCCAGACGACAGAGTCCTTCTCTACACTGTAAACACGGTCTTCTGGGAGAATGAATGATTTTGGGATGGTCCTCTTTACCTCAACATCATACAATGGGGAAGGTGAAACGTTCTCTATCTCGATATGGATATCGACTTCCTGTGGAGATTCCGAGAATACGAGTGAAAGGCTGGATTCCTCATTACGTGAGCTCTCTGTGTCTATCAACTCTTTCAAGATGAGCATACGCGTTCCTGAAGCAGTATATGGGATCGCCGTCTCTTCTGTAGGATCAAGTTCCTTTATCGAAGAGACCTTGTCGCCGAAGTCAGTTGATTCTATGGATTCAAGGTGTACATCAATATCCCATGCACGATGCTTCTTACTCGAGTTTCTGAGAATCAACTCCCCATCAATTAATTGCTTTCTAATAGTTCCATCTGGATTCAATACAGAGGTCTCGGTTTCACTCAGTGTAGCATGAAGTTTGTCACCAGGTATTGAGTCTACTTCGGATGAGGTCCGGAGAAATGGCGATGGCCTAGATTGCTTCAGAGAATCTGGTTGCTCAAATTCTGATTCTTTCACCAGTCCGAAGGCATTGATTGCTTGTGTCATTTCCGAGGAATCGGGCGATTCTTTATTGTCATCATCAGGCCACGTGAATTGTTCAGATTGAGATTTATCTTCGAAATGATGAGTTTCTTCTGATTGATTTCCACTCTCCCCTACATCGAAATCTTCTTCCAATAGTGATAGTGAATCGGCTAATGAGTCGATAGAAGAAAGGTCGACTTGCTCGAGCTCAGGATCGTCTGCGAAACCGGGAGGAGGCGGGGGTGCGTCGAAC
>CEUS01283307.1_pt1 | contig 11368 bp, 10 predicted proteins | sample 427031 | NCBI WGS metagenome assembly CEUS01 (sample SAMEA2622837, study PRJEB7988) | marine metagenome | biome: marine biome (ENVO:00000447); feature: marine epipelagic mixed layer (ENVO:xxxxxxxxx); material: "saline water (ENVO:00002010), including plankton (ENVO:xxxxxxxx)" | depth 140 m | reverse complement strand
AAACAGCAAAAACACTTTCTGATATTGCTAATGCAGCTAAAGTTCACACATTAAGAGAAACAGAAGATTGGTTTGACAAAGTTACGGTAAATCGTAATATGAAAGAATTAACAAACTTATCAAAACAATTCGGTAAGTTATCAGAAGAAGCAAATTCAGTTCAACAAAGACTATCAGCACTATATGAAGATATGGGTAATGTATTAGGTCGTTATTATGACTTAAATGAAACACACGATTACGGACACGAATCAGATGATGCAGAAACTCCAGAAATTGAAACTGGTGAGGAAAATCCTTACCAAGAACCAGTTTCAGAAGCTGATGATAAATATGCAAAGTTTTTTAGAGGAGCTCTAAATAAATTTGGTGTTAGTTCACCAGCAGAGTTAGGTGATAAAAAACAAGCATTTTATAACTATGTTGATAAGAATTATCAAGCAAAACAAGAAACAGATTAAGAGGTTAAATTGTTTAAGGTTACAGTAAAAAACAACAAAGTAGAACACGCATTAAGAATACTAAAGAAGAAAGTAAAAGACTCTGGATTAATGATTGAATTAAGAGAAAGAGAGTTTTATACTAAACCTTCAGTCAAAAAACGAGAACAAAGAAAAAGAGCTCGTATAAATTATAAAAATAACTCAAAAAATCAGTAATTTTTATAAAAAATCTATAAAAAAAAGACTAATTTTTTCATACTTTTATATTTATATGTAAACACAATATCGGTCAATCGACCAGTTCATATATTGTATAGTAATAACCTATATTATAGTTCCCAATAACTATATTGATTCCAACGGAGAAATAAAATGGATGATATTTTAAAAGAAGCAATAGCTGATGCTAAAGCACTGCGTGCAACTGCATTAGAAAATGCTAAAATAGCTCTTGAGGAAGCGTTCACACCGCGTTTAAAAAATATGTTATCACAAAAAATTCAATCTGAAGTCGAAGGCGAAGAAGATGAATTAGGAGAAGATGCATATGGAGAAAACGAAGTGGAAGATGGAATGAGTCAAGATGATGTTGATGTTGACGGTGAAAAATTAGCCGAAGACGAAGACGAAATGGAAGACGCTGATGTAGAAGAACCAGCAGGTTTAGAAGCAGAAGACGGGCATGAAATGGAAGATGCTGATGCACACGACCTTGATGGTATGGAAGCAGAAGACGGACACGAAATGCAACCAGAAGACGAAGTTCCAGCTGAATTGGAAGCTGAAGACGAAGAAGTCCCAGCTGAATTGGAAGCAGAAGATGAAGAAACTGTTGACGGCGATTATGTCGGTGAAGACGAAGACGAAGATGAACTTGATTTAAACTCAGTAATTAAAGAACTTGAGGAAGAATTAGATACATCTGCTGTCGGTGATGCTGAAAACAAAGAACCATCTGATGACGCAAGTGATTCATCTGAAATCGGACAAGGACCTGAAAGTGAAGGTTCTGACGAAGAAGGCGGAAAAGAAAATTCTGATGACGAAGTCATTAAAGAACCAGTAACTGAAGCTGAAAACGGAGAAGATAAAGATGGATTAGAAGAAATCGACCTTGAAGAAGTAATGAAAGCTCTTTCTGAAGAAGAAGCTGAAGACGACAAGGAAGATGCAGTGCAAGAAATGCAAAACACACTTAAAGAATACAAGGATACAATTGGTTTCCTTCGTGAAAAATTAAACGAAGTTAATTTATTGAATGCTAAACTATTATTTACAAACAAACTATTTAGAGGTTTCGGACTAAATAATAACCAAAAACTTCAAGTTGTAGAGCAATTTGACCGCACTAAAAACTTAAGAGAAATCAAACTTGTTTACGCTACATTAGCAGAGTCTTTTAAAGGCAATGGTAATAAAAGAGTAAATGAGAGCAAAGGTCAAGCTTCTAAACCTGTAGCATCAACTGAACCAAAGAAAGAAGTTCTTTCTGAAGGTGCAGAAATGAGAAACAGATTTAAGAAACTTGCCAATTTAGTATAAGATAATATCTTATAAAATTTAAACAAACTTAATCAAAATCGGAGAAAGAAATGTCAGATTTAAATAACATCAATCAATTACTTGATGGAAATAATCCACACAAACAACTCTTAGAACAAACTCGTCAATTAGTCGAGAAATGGGAGCCAACTGGTCTATTAGAAGGTATTGATTCTGAAACTAAAAGAAGTGGTATGTCAGTTTTGCTTGAAAACCAAGCAAATCAACTTGTTACAGAAGCTTCACAAACAGGAACAGGGTCAAACAATGAACAATGGAGTGGTGTTGCTTTACCATTAGTTCGTAGAATTTTTGGTGAATTAGCTGCACAAGATTTCGTATCAGTTCAGCCAATGAATTTACCATCAGGTCTTATTTTCTATCTTGATTTCAGATACGGTACAGACCAACCAAACTTTGACCAAAACCAAAATGTTCACGGTGTAACATCAGCTTCTGGTGATGCAACTGAAGGTTTATATGGTGCAGGTAAATTTGGTTATTCAGTAAACGATACAACATTAGATATTAACACAGGTTCTTATTCAACAAGTTCCGTTAATTTTAGTGATGTTGATTTCGAGCCATCACTAAGTGGTTCTTTCAGTAGCTTAAAACAAGTTATTGTCGCTAAATCAGTATTTACAAACCCTGACTTAGATGGTATTAGAGCTTATGAACTTAGTGGTAGTGCAGGTGCTGATTTAACAGCACAATACCCAGCTTATACAATGGTAACTGGTTCAAACATCAGATTCGTTGTTAACGCGGCTGCAACTCTATTTGAAGATTCCGCTAAAATGCGTTTTAATTACCACAAAGCACCAACAGATACAACAAGAGGTGACTTTGAAGCGACAGCAAGTGGAACTGGAGCAGAGTCAGATGCAGGTATACCTGAAATTAACATAGCACTAAGAAGTGTTGCAATCGTTGCAAAAACTCGTAAGTTAAAAGCAGTTTGGACACCTGAACTAGCTCAAGACTTAAATGCATACCATTCAGTAGACGCTGAAGCAGAACTAACATCACTATTAAGTGAGTATATTTCAATGGAAATAGACTTAGAAATACTTGATATGTTGATGACTGGAGCTTCCGCTAAAACAGAAAGATGGTCAGCATTCGTAGGTCGTGAGTATGAAGGTGGTTTATTCAAAAACACTGCTACTAACGCAAGTGCTTACACAAAAGGTGAATGGTTCCAGACACTTGGAAACAAGATACAATCAGTATCTAACGCTATCCACCAAAAAACTCTAAGAGGAGGAGCTAACTTTATAGTAATCTCACCTGAAACAGCAACAATCCTTGAATCTATTCCTGGATATGCTACAACTTCAGATGGTGCTGTAGATAGTTCTTACGCAATGGGTGTTCAAAAAGTTGGTATGTTGAACAACAGATTCAATGTATACAAGAACCCATATATGACTGAAAATCAAATCCTTGTAGGATTTAGAGGTTCAAACTTCTTAGAAACAGGTGCTGTGTATTCACCATATGTGCCGTTAATTATGACACCACTTGTTTACGACCCAACTAACTTCACACCAAGAAAAGGCGTGATGACCAGATACGCTAAGAAAATGGTCAGAAGCGAATTTTATGGTAAAGTTGTTGTTGCAGATGTAGACAAAGTGTAATAACTTAACATAACAGAAGTCAAGTAGTTAATATTAATTAACAACTAAGAAAAACCCCCAGTTCGCTGGGGGTTTTTTGTATCTGATAATAGTGGTTTTTATAAGTTTCTTATATTTATTTATAGAATATTTAACGGAGAAATTATATGGCTCAAGAACCAATATGGCCTGGTTCAGGTTCAGCAGTTAGTGGCAATACACCTTTTGGAACATTTGATGATGATTCAACTTATCAAACAGAAGCTCCAAAGTTTGCCGACTGGTGTGCAAAAAGATTAGGTTATCCACTAATGAATGTGGAATTACAAGATAAACAATTTTATGCTTGTTTAGAAGAAAGTGTGACTGAATATTCAGCACAAATAAATCAATTTAATATCAAAGATAACCTACTTACCTTACAAGGTCAACCAACATCATCAAATTTAACTCATAAGAGAGTAACCCCGAATTTAGGGAGAAATGTATTTTTATCAGAAGCTTATGGAACAGAAGCGGGAGTTGGTGGTTTAGTTGATATTAAATCGGGTTCTATTGACATTGTAAGTGGTTCATCAGATTATGATGTAAATGCTTTATTCGCAGAAGTAAGTGAAAGTGGTAATGCAATAGAATTAAGAAAAATATTCTATCAAGAAAAACCAGCAGTTCAAAGATACTTTGACCCTTATGCTGGAACTGGAGCTGGGACAATGAATTTATTAGACCAATTTGGATTTGGTAATTATTCACCAGCAGTATCATTTTTAATGATGCCAGTTTACGCAGATATGTTGAGAATACAAGCTATTGAGTTAAATGATTCAATTAGAAAATCATCATATTCATTTCAATTGAGAAATAATAGATTAAGAATTTTCCCTAAACCAACTAATGATTATAAATTACATTTTAATTATGTAGTTCGTTCTGATAGGGACAATGTAACGGTTACAGAATATTCAGGAAGTTCAGATGTAATTTCCGACTTTTCTAATGTTCCTTATGATAATATGACTTATGGACATATTAATGATGTAGGAAGACAATGGATAAGAAAATATGGTTTAGCTCTAACAAAAGAACTACTTGGAATAATTAGAAGTAAATATGGAGCTATCCCGATTCCTGGTGCTGAAACAAGTTTAGATGGAGACACTTTACGAACTGAAGCGTCAGCGGAGAAAGAAGTTCTTGTTACACAACTTAGAGAAATGCTTGAACAAACTTCTCGTAGAGCACTACTTGAAGCGGACAAAGATGAATCAGAGTTCCTACAAGAAAAACTTAAAAAAGTCCCATATCCAATCTATATAGGTTAGGAGTGTGAGAGATGGCAAACCCACGATTTTTCGGAAAAAAAGATTTAGACACATTTGATAGAGTTAATAAAGAACTTATCGGTGATTTAAATAATGCCAATAGTGGAATAATTGACCAAACTGTGATAGTGTATAAGATATCAGCATCTAACACAGAAACAAATATGTATGGTGAATCATCAAGTGGAAAGGTTTATAAACCTGGTATAGAAATAGCTTGTTTGGTTGCATCAGATGATATGACATATAATACAGATGAATTTGGTCCTGATTTGAGACAAACAGGAACATTCTCTTTTGTGAGACAATCTCTACGAGATTTAAGTTTAGTATTGGAAATAGGAGATGTTATTGAGTGGTTTACAGCTTATTGGGAAATTCAAAATATAAATGAAAACCAATTAGTAGGTGGACAATATGAGCAACTTGATGGACAACATATTCATTCAGTCGTATGTAGTGCTAACTTGTTAAGACGAAGTAATCTTAACATTGAAGAAGTGAGAAGTATTTAATGGAACGAAGTAAAACTCTACCAAAAAACGAAGAAATATTATCAACAAGAGAAAACTTTAATAGAGGGTATGATACCACTCGAACAGATGATAAAGATAAACTAATATCAGTTGGTTTAATGGATATTGATGCAGCTATAATGTATTACTTCAACGAGGTAATAAAACCAGAAGTAACAGAGAATAATGAAAGAGTAAAAGTTCCTGTATATTATGCAAATCCTGAAAGATGGAAAAATATTCAAAAAAATGGATATTTAAGAGATGTTAAAGGACAAATGATTACACCTTTAATCATATTTAAAAGAACATCAGTAACAAGAGATACAAATAATGCATTTTTAGCTCGTTCAATTAGTCCAGCATCATCTAATTATACATTTATAAAAAAAAATACACAAGAAAATAGATTTATACAAACTTCTACACTATTTGAAAATGATGAACCATTAGAAGAAGCACACAATGTTGTAATGCCAAGTTTTGTAACAATAAATTATAATTGTATAGCATTTACACCTTATATAGACCAAATGAATGAAATTATAGAAAAAATTAGTTGGTCAAAAAATTCATATTGGGGTGAACCAAACAAATTTAAATTCAAATCTGGTATAACAGCATTCACAGACGCATCCGAATTTGAAGATGAAAGAATTATTAAAAATACATTTGATTTAAGTATGAAAGGATATTTAGTTCCATATTCATTTGATAATATTGTTAACACTCAAAAAGAATATTCAGATAGAATTGGATTGGAATTAGGAGTTGAATAATGGCCGATAGAACAAAACCATTACCAAGAAAAGAACGAATACTAAAAGGTAGAGAGTTTAATAGAGGACTACAAAGAGGTAGAGGTTCTGAAACAAACCAAAGAAAAGATACCGTAAAAGATGTATCAGTTGGTTTAATGGATGTTGATGCGGCAATTATGTATTATTTTAATGAAGTAATCAAACCAAAAGTAGTTATAAACAAACAAGAAATAAAAGTTCCTGTTTATTATGCTAACGCAGAAAGATGGAACTCTATACAAAAACAAGGATATGTTCGTGATGTTAAGGGTTCATTGATTACACCATTAATTGTTTTTAAAAGAATATCTATTGAAGCTAATGAAACTTTACCAATAGATAAATTAGATGCAAATGACCCTAAACAATTTTATACCTTTGAAAAGAAATATTCTCAAAGTCAAAGATACGACAGATTTTCAGTTCTTCAAGGTATGTTACCACAAAAAGAATACTATACAACAGCAGTTCCTGATTATATGAAACTAAATTATGAGTGTATTGTTTGGACACCTTATATTGAAGATATGAATAAAATTATTGAACAAATAAACTTTTCAGAAGGTGCGTATTGGGGAGAACCAAATAAATTTAAATTCTTATCATCAATAGATTCTTTTGAAGATGCAACAGAAATGGGAGATAATGAACGAATTATTAAAACAACTTTTAATATGAGTTTTAATGGATATTTAGTTCCAGAGTCATTTAATGAATTTTTAAATACACAAAGATTTTTTACACCAAAACAAGTTGTTGTAGAAGATGAATCAGGTTTAGTGGTATCATCACTATTTTCACCAGATAGTAGAAGTGAAAAGGTTAGTATTTTTTCAATAGGAAAATCTTCCATACCAAGTGGATTAGGTAGTGCAACAGATTTTATCAGAGGTTCATCAACAGGAACAGGAACACAAGCACAAGATTTAGAATTTACAAATACATATGGTGGTAGAACTTATTATATAATGAGAGGAAGTGGAGAACCAACATCATCAAGAGATGATAAAGCGTTGATATCGGTTTCAAATGCAAATTCTATGTATAATTTAAAATCATTTAGAGTTTCTGGTAGCCAATCATCATCTTTATCTGCAAGTCAAGGACAAGTTTATCAACCAACATTAGAAAGTGAAAGAAGAATAATGAGTTCATCAGTTCAAGTAAAATTGAATGGGTTGGAACTAACATCAGCAAATGACCAAGTAGGATATACGAGTGGATTTGACTATTATGTATCAAGTTCTTATACAGATGTGGTGATAAGAAAAAGACAATCAGATAATACTGGATTTACAATAACAGATTCAGATTATGTAACTATTATATTTCAAAGTGAGATAACATAATGGCAATACAACGAGAAATAGATAAAAGAACAGGACTAAAAGGAAGAGCATCAAAATTTATGTTCCCAGTTAGTGAATCTAAATTCTCTGGTGATAGAGTTATGTTTAACGACACAGGAAGTATTAGATTAGATTATTCTTTGGATAATAAAAATGGATTTCCAGTAGTAGATACAGATACAATTCATTTATCTGGTGGTAACGAAAGATATTTAGCACAAAGACAACATTTTACATATTCAGAAAGAAGTGCACAAACTTCTGAATATAATGAGTTCCAACCAACAATAGCTGACAATTATTGTATCAGAAATGGTAGTTTAAGAATATTTATTAATGGTGTTGAACAATTCTCTAATACTGACCAAACAGCGTCAGCATCAGCAGACTTTTTTATAGATTCAACACAAAAAAAGATTAGAATCCATAGATTGACTTATGACAATTATGGAGTAGAATTAAAAAGTGGTTCAGTAGTATTAGAAGGAGATAGTGGTTTTTTACCACCAACCACAACAGGAGACGGAAGTGAATCTTCCATACAAATTAGTTTTCAGAAAGAGGCATCATTATGAGTTTAATTGATTTAACAACACAAGCACAAGCCCCACAAACGGGTGGTTTAACTTTACAAAGTTCAGCTGCAACAAGTTCTTTAACAGGATTATATACATTAGAATTTGATAATATAAATGTAGATAACATTGGAACAGGTAGTTTGAACATTGGAGAAGCGAATACCTTAACAACAGGTAAATTAAAATTAGCCCATACAACTGACCCAGTAATTCAAGATGCAGACGATAACACGGTAATACAAGTATTAACAACAGGTTATCCAAGTGGTAGTGTAAAAATATTTGGTGATTTAATAGTTCAAGGTTCATCTTCTTATCAAAATGTTAATACATTTGCAGTAGAAGACCCTATTATAGATTTAAACTTTACAGGTTCAACAGCCCTATCATCAACAGACTCTGGATTAAGAGTTGGTAGAAGTGGTGCTACAAATGCGGCATTAGTATTTGACCATAGTGAAACCAGATGGGCAATAGATAATGCAGCTGGAAGTTATATAAATATTGTAGGAGTTTCAACAACAGATACATTAACTAATAAAACAATTACAAGTTTAGCAACTTCAACAATGGCATCAGCCGCTAACTTAACATTTAGTGGAAACGGAGAAGTATTAGGATTACCAGCCGCTCCAAGTGCACAAGGTGCAGCAGTTTCAAAAGCATATGTAAATGCACAATTAACAGGAAGTGTAACTTCTTCTGGGTTAGATTATTTAAGAAAGAATTTCGTAAAAGTAGCTACTGGTGTAACTGGTTCAGCAACTGCAAGTTTCGCAGCAACAACAGCATCAGCACCAAGTGGTATGACAGCAACATCTGAAAATGATTTCATATTCTTTATGAATGGTGGATATATGGAACATAACGCTGTAGAAGTAGAACAAAGTGGTTCAATATTTTTATTAAAGGTTGATACAAGTAATATAGGATATAATCTTGAAAGTGATGATGAAATTATCGCTCAAGGAAAGTTTAATTCATAATGGCCGATTTAAAGAGAAAGCAGTTAAAGGAGTTTTTATCAGGTTCGTTTGGAATAACTGGTTCGTTAAATGTAACGGGTTCAGTTGAATTTGATAAAGATATAAGTGGTTCAATCACTTCTACTGGTTCATTCAGTAGACTTGTTGGTGATACAATATCAGTATCTAATACAATATTTGCAAGTGGTTCTGAAGTTCAAACAATTATGGACGCGACTGGTTCATATGCATCAGCATCAACAACTTATCTTATGGAATCACAAACTGGAAGTTTTGCAACAGGTTCTGATGTTCAAGGTATTTTAGATACTTATGTTAGACAATCAGAGTCAAGTTCATACGCAAGTGGTAGTGATTTACAACCTATTCTTGCAGAAAGTTCAAGTTATGTGGTAGAAAGAGAAACTGGAAGTTTCGCAAGTGGTAGTGATTTACAAATAATACTTGCCGAAAGTGCCTCTTATGTAATGTCCACTTCAACTGGTTCGTTCTTACAAAATGTAGATACAGCATCATTTTCAACACTGCATGTTGAAGGAAATATTACAACATCAGGTTCAGTAACTGCACAAGAATTTCATACAGAAGTAGTTTCATCATCAATTATCTATGAGAGTGGTTCAACTACTTTCGGTGATACAATAGATGATGTTCATAACAGAACAGGTTCATTATTTGTAAGTGGTAATATTACATTTGATACAAATTTAACTGGTTCAATCACTTCAACTGCATCATTTGGTCAATTAGAAACAGATGGTGTGATAACTATTGGTTCTAATAAAAAACTATATCTTAATAAAGGCGAAGACACTTATATTCAATCAATGGCTGGTGATATCGCAAGAGTAGTAGCTGGTGGTAGTCAAATGTTATTATTAGATTATGATACTGGTAATAGAGCAGTATTTGGTAACGGAACAAAAGTTTATATAGGTTCTAATAATAATTACCAACCTACTTCAGAGTTAGTAGTTGAAGGAGCAATTAGTGGTAGTGGTAATTTAGATGTTTTATCTATATCTGGTAGTAATTTAACTGTGATTAGTGGTTCTATTTTATCAACTGGTTCATTTGGTAGAATTGTTGGTGATACTATTTCGGTATCCAACACAATATTCGCAAGTGGTAGTGATTTACAAGTAATACTTGCAGAAAGTGCATCTTACTTAGTAAATACTGATACTGGTTCATTAGGATTGGTTACACTTGGTAGTGATATAACTGGTTCAATTACTTCAACTGCATCGTTTGGTGATTTAGTAGTAGCAGATAATACATTTATTTCAAACAATTTAAGTGTAGGAACAGATGTTATAGGACAAAAATTACAAGTAGACGGAGATGTTGGTTTTACTGGACAATTAGATGTAACTGGTTCAGTAAGTGGTGGGTTATCTTCAACTGGTTCATTTGGTTGGGTTGAAATATTAGGAACAAGAGTAGTTGATTCAAGTCAAACTGGTTCTTTCGCAAGTGGTTCTGACTTCCACCAAATTTTAACAGAAAGTTCATCTTACTTAGTAAATTCTGATACCAGTTCATTAGGAGCTACAACAATGAACTCAACATTGTTTGTTCAAGGAGATATTACAACTTCTGGTTCTATTACAGCAAGAGAATTTAAAACAGAATTCGTTTCATCATCTATTATATATGCTTCTGGTTCTAACCAATTCGGTGATACCGGAGATGATGTTCACGAGTTTAGTGGTTCAGTAAAAGTAGGTAATTTAACCTTTTCAACAAGTAGTATAGGAATACAATCCGATACAGACCTTATTTCCCTATCTGACGACACTTTCACTCTAAATGGTAGTATTGTTATAGATGACGGAGCAAATATCGGTATAGACTCGGATACAAACTTATTAGATTTAAATGACCAAAATCTTATCGTAAATGGAGTATTAGATGCAACAGGTAGAATTGATGCACAAGCTGGTATACAAGTATCAGGTTCATCATTAGCCGTTGGAAATGATTTAACTCTAAATTACACTTCCCCAGTCAGTCATAGTTTAGTTTATGTAAATTATACAAACAAAACTGTGGATTTAGTTCCTGCAGCTTCCGCAAGTGGACAATTAGTTCAATACAATGGAAGTGGTTGGATTATAACTGATGAAATTGATGGTGGAAGTTTCTAAATAAAATCCCCAACTTTTTAACTTTCTTATATTTATTAATGACTATAAATATAGTCAA
>CEUS01278521.1_pt1 | contig 11368 bp, 8 predicted proteins | sample 427031 | NCBI WGS metagenome assembly CEUS01 (sample SAMEA2622837, study PRJEB7988) | marine metagenome | biome: marine biome (ENVO:00000447); feature: marine epipelagic mixed layer (ENVO:xxxxxxxxx); material: "saline water (ENVO:00002010), including plankton (ENVO:xxxxxxxx)" | depth 140 m | reverse complement strand
ATTTCATCTGCCATTTCATAGTCTTTCAACAGTGCGGACAAATCATCGCCTAATTGTTTGAAAGCCTCACGATGCTGCGTTTGGGTATCAGTGCTATATTCACCTTCAGCTATCACATTGACCATCATAATTTTTTCTAGAACAGTTGGGCATCTTACCATTTCTTCATATCCTGGCGCATTTGCAGGCCATTGACCCACTTCTCCATCATATCTATCGAGTACGTTCAACAACAACTCTACATGCCGTGCCTCGTCCCAACATAAACGAGCCGCCTCTACATAGAATTCCCATGGAAAACCACTAAACTCATATACATAGCGTCCAAATATATCCAGTGCCTCAAGTTCGCTAAATACTAACTCATGGACACAGCGCTGCATTTCCTCTTTATGTCCAACAGGCCAATCAGGCATTGGTTTATCAGTTGAAAGATATTCAACAGCAGCGGGCCAAACTGGCACGGGAAGGGATATAGGTTCTTTCCCCACAAATGATCCCGATAAAAAACTGCCTTCGGGATCGTTAAGATCCCATAGACCAGATCTTAGTTCAAATTCCAAATCCAATGTATCACTCCATGCTATGTTGCGTTCCGCCAATAAAGATAGACCAGTAGCTATATGCTTGTCTTCTTCTTGCAATATGCGTTTGAGCATCCGAATTGTCGGTGTATCTACATAAGGCGGACATGCATCAAGATGTGAACGCAAGTCAGCTTGCAACGCTGGTTTCACTACTCTAAACAATCCCGACAAAAACTTGTAGGGATCATCTAACTGCTCAAGATGTAATAATACTGGAGCGGTTCTAGACCGCAAATGCACTAAATCGTCTTCATTGGTCCTCAACTCTAAGAGCCTGTCTTCAAGCATTTGAGCATGTACTGCTTCTTCATAAACTATCTCTGCTAAGCTAAGCTTCTCAGGAAATTCTGGAAACCTAGCAATCCACTGCCCTATTAAACGTGCTAGTTCTACCTCTATGGAATAAAGACCACCCAAACCCAAAGCGTTAGACCTTACATCATGTATATGATCAGGTTCTACTCTGCGATAATTCTTCGTAGTGTGTGCCATTTGTTTCCCCCACAAGTGTCTTTGTGTTATGTCCGAAACCACAACATATAACTATTAGTCACACTGTCCATACAACAGTGTACCAAACCAATTTGACTAACAAGAATATATCAGTTATACCATAGATGGTATCCAGAATGCTCATAATTAGAAGATATGTTAGGCATAGACAACTGACAAAACATAATTACTTATAATTACTTGATGATTTCTATGAGTACAAATATACACTAACTGTCTTGGTAGTATCCCTCTCACACTCAATCTGATGACATTTTGGGAACTGATTGCCAAAATCCAGACAGTCGCAAGGAAATTATTGCTAGCAGCACAACAGCAATGGTAGCAGTTAGGCCAAAAGCCATTCTAGCACCCAAGAATGATGTGATAGCCGTCAGGTGCAGTCTACCAAAGGGCTGCAGACCAATTGCCACCACAAGCCAGCCAAAAACGCTATTCCTCATCTTGCTGTCACTTTCAGTAAGAAGTATTTCACTCTGTAAAGTACCAAAATATGCTGACCCTATACCAGCCAAAAACAGAACACCTATGGAAAGGAGTAAATTAGAGGATAATGCAAATGAGGCGAAAGATACTCCTTGAAGCAATGAACCGAAGATGAACAAATTGGTGTTCTTATAATAGACTAAACCCCAATAAGCCAGGAAAATTCCTACAAAACCGCCAAGCGAGTAAGAAACTGCAAGATATCCAAGGTACAATGCATCACCACCTAGCACGGTACTAGCAAAAACTGGAAATAAACTGCGGTTAGGAACCACAAAAAAATTTATACACATTGTCACTAGCAACACGCCAAGTATAATATTGTTGCGGCTGACATAAATCCACACATCTTTGAAGCGGAGTTTTGTAAACCTAGATACTGACCGAGTTGTTTCTCCAGATTGATAGTTTGCTAAACCGCTAATCAGAATTACTGCAAGGAAAGATAGTCCTACAAAACTCATGAAAGACCAGGCCTCCCCTAGAGCTTGTGTAACAATACCAGCCGCGGCTGAACCAAGTACGCGACCAAGTGTCTGTATAGAATAATCAACTATATAACCATCTGTGACTCGTGTTTCTCCAACCACATGCGTTAGGATTGACCTACGCGCTGGCCAATCAATAGCCCAACACAATCCTGTTACTACTGCTGCAGCAGCAAGATGCCAAAATTCAAGTCTATCTAAGAAAATAAGTAGAGCTGTACCCAAATAAATAAACGTATATATAACCTGTGAAACAATCATTATCATACGGTTACCTATCCTATCAATCAATGCACCAGAGAATAGTCCTACTATTGGCAGTGCTGAAAACTGAAAAAACGTTAGAAGAATAACTTTGACTGGTGAGTTTGTTAGTAAGAATACAACCCATCCTGACACAAGAACATAAGCAAAATGAGTGAAAGACCAAAGTAAATTAGCCATAACAAGTCGCTGAAACATCCTATCGCGCACAATAGAAGAAAGCCGGTTCTCCCACACATTTTCAACTGACTGTTTGAGATATTTGTACGTCATTTTTGCAGATGTTTTACTCATATTTCTCGCCTTGACACAAATATTCAATGTCCAAAATTATTGTTGAACATTCTCCACCTCACCGAACTCGCGGCAAAATCTTGATAAAATATAAAGGACACTTAATTGTGTAGAATAATCAAACTATAGATTAGTAGCACACAGATACACTCATTGTACTATCAATATGATAACTGGAGACACTCAATATTGCTTCTAATGACCTGGAGCATTGCCAATTTGCTTAGTCAAAAAGTATTTAATCAAGTATCCAAATAAGTTGTGACGGGTGCAAATAATTGATAATCAGCGGAATTAGATAACAAGCAGAAGCGCAGACAGCTGCAGGCGCAACTTTAGCGAGCTAAACATCTATTCATTCAGAAAGACCTAACAGGAGATGCATCCAAGACTGAGAAGATGCTGGTCTATACATCCCTAAGTAGACTGCAGCCCGTGACTGATCCGTCGTTAATCGATGCCGGGGAATTGCTTTCCGATTTCTCGTGCATCTGGAGATTAGCAAACCCTGAAGAAAAGAAAAAGACTGCTCCTTGCGTCGTTGGAAGCAGCCCACATAGAAAAGAGCGCGATTACTGCCGTTAAACCACGCCCAGAATTCTACGATTTGATTTATCGGTCAAGCGGTCCCGACGGGATTCGAACCCGCGATCTCTGCCTTGACAGGGCAGCATGTTAAACCGCTACACCACGGGACCAATTAATGCGAAGCAGTATACCATCGCCTTGAACTGCAAGTCAAGAACCACCAGTTTAATTGCCATTAGATTGATATAGTTTTTTTCAGAACATGCACCGACATTTCTACCATTTCACTATCTATGCCATGATGCGTTACAGCCCTGAAACTGCTTGGGCCAACTAGATCAAGCAAGACGCCTTCTTGCCTAAGAGAATCGCTGACTTCATGTCCAGAATTAGGTACACCTGCATCTAAATTAAAGTAAACCATGTTGGTTGATGCCGAATTTCTTTCCAATGAAATTCCAGGCACCTCACCCAAAAGTCGTGCTAGCAATTTAGCATTCTGATGATCATTGATCAATCGTCCCGGCATTTCTGTCAAAGCTATAATACCCGCAGCAGCTAACACGCCTGCTTGACGCATTCCGCCACCCAGAACCTTGCGAGCCCTACGAGCCCGATGTATGAAATCAGTGTCACCACATAGTACAGATCCAACAGGAGCACATAGACCTTTAGAAAGACATATAGACACAGAATCAGATGGCCCGACAATCTCCTTAGGTGAAACGCCTAGTGCTGCAGCAGCGTTAAACATCCGAGCACCATCCAGATGCAATATAAGACCATGCTTTACAGCAAGTTCGCCCAACTTCTCAGTATATGTGGGACTAATAGGTACACCACCACAAATATTGTGTGTGTTTTCTATAGCAACTACACGAGTAATAGGATGATGATCATCACTAGTCTGTATCGCGGATTCAATTTTCTCAATATCCAACGTTCCATCATATTCTTCTTCTAACGGTCGAGCCTGAACACCAGCCAAAGCAGCCATCGCGCCTTGCTCATTACGATATATATGCGATTTAAGACCACATATTATTTCATCACCTCTGCGAGTATGAGCAAGAGTGGCTGCAACATTACCCATAGTTCCAGACGCAACATATAACGCGGCGTCCTTTCCTGTAAGTTCGCTAGCGATATCCTGCAGCTGATTCACTGTAGGATCCTCACCATATACGTCATCACCAACATCAGCTTTAGCCATTGCCTCCCGCATAGCGGAAGTTGGTTTAGTGACAGTATCAGACCGTAGATCAATCATATCCATATATCATACTCCTCGATTTACCCTACTCTTGACTGGCTCAACACATTTTCCAGATCTTTAGGTAATTGGCTCTTAAATCGCCTAACATCACCATTTGGAATAGCAATCTTTAAAGACGACGCATGCAGAAATTGTCGCCGCAATCCAAATGAATTGCCCACTGTTTTACGATTTCCATAAAGCAAATCCCCCGCAATGGGACAACCCAAATAAGACATATGTACACGAATTTGGTGGGTCCTACCAGTTATAGGCTTAATTTCTAACAAAGTGAATTCATTCAACTTCTCTACGGTACTGTACCTAGTTACGGCGAATCGAGTCTTACTGGTTTTTTCATGGTATATTGCCATACGCTTCCTAAATTTTTTATCCCTACCTATAGCAGTTTCTACACGACCATTGAAAGACGGAGGCATACCATGCACTAGTCCTAAATAACTTTTTTCGACAGTTCTCTCTTTGAATTGAGCCTGCAAAAATCTGTGAGCATGATCGTTTTTCGCAACAACTATTATTCCAGAAGTATCTTTGTCAAGACGATGCACAATCCCTGGCCTCTTCTCTCCTCCGATTCCAGCCATTTGTGGGTCATGCGCTAAAACAGCATTTACGAGAGTACCAGTTCTGTGTCCAGATGCAGGATGCACTACCATACCAGAAGGCTTGTCAACTACCAACAAATCACTGTCCTCGTACACGATTTCTAAAGGAATATCCTCTGCAGACACCGATGTAGTCACAGGAGGAGGAATGACAATCATAACTTTTTCACAGCCGCGAATCACAGTAGCTGATTTAGTGGATACAACTCCATCAACAATTATATTACCTTGACTCACCAAACGTTGGATTTGTGACCGCGACAAACCTGATGCACCCTCAACCAAGGCCACATCCAACCTTTTACCTTTATCTGATTCGTCAAACTTAACTACCTGAGTATTTCCCGCACTAGCAGCTTTGGAATCAATCATTGTCACCAATTTGCTGAACCAGTTTCTCCTGACGGATTTCCTTAATCATTAATATGACCATGATTAGCACTCCGACCGTGATACATGAATCCGCAACATTGAAAATCGGCCAATAGTGAACATGTAAGAAATCAACAACTGAGCCCAGAAAAAGACGGTCAATAAGATTGTTTCCTATTGCACCACCCATCTGAAGCCCCAATGCTAGTCGTAGCCACGCATCTCTTTCAGACAACTGATTGTTGTAATAAATTATAATAGCAACTACTAATGCAGCCAGCACACTAACAACAGGACCAATCTTCTGGAACATACCAAAAGCAATCCCTGTGTTGGTAGTATAAGTTAGGTCAAATATGTTGCGAAGCACAGGATGAACAACTATAGTTTGTCCAAGAAACATATTTTGTCTGACTAATAGCTTAGTATATTGATCCAGAACGACAGCTATTAATGCAACTACATAGAGCATATATTTTTTGCCCAACACAGATATCATTAGCTTATTTATCCTTGTCCAACTTTAGAGTAAGAGTCTCATCACCTATTTTTTCGACTGCTCCTTCAACATCCTTATTACAAACCAATGACAACGCTAATGCTTCTCCCATGATGTAATCACGGTGCTGTTCTATGGCGTCAACTAATTTGCTCGTTCCAGTATAAGTGATACTAATACGATCAGAAATGTCAAAGCCACTAGACTTTCGCAAGTCCTGTACTCTACGTACCACTTCCCGAGCTAATCCCTCTAAAACCAGTTCGTGTGTCAATTCTGTGACCAAACCTACTACAAGCCCACCATCTTCAGCAGTAGCAAAACCCTCTTTGGATTCAACACGTACTTCAACCTCTTCGGGCAAGATTTCTATTTTGTCCGATTCAACATCAATCACAATACTTTTACCATCAAGTAACCTATCTGCTACTATCGCAGTATCCACTTTATGAATTGCTTCCTTAATCTTGGGAAAACGACTCGCATATTTTTGTCCTAATTGCTTAGGTAATGGATGTAACGTATAAACAACAGCCTCATCAGCAGAATCTAACCATCTTACCTGTTTGACGTTCAATTCATCTAAAATCAATCTTGAATATCTTTCAAGCAATTCTCCTTTCATATAACTTCCCGCCCAAAACACTACCTCTGCAAGTGGCTGTCGCACTTTCAACTGTGAGCTCTGACGTGCACTATGGCCTAGAGAAACAAGTTTCTGTACCAATCGCATTTCTCGATTAAGCTCTTCGTTAATCAAATCTGGATTGTGTTCTGGCCAATCAGCAAGATGAACGGATTCTGGTGCAAGAGCATCCTCTCCCGTTAAATTCCGATAAATGGCATCAGATATGAATGGCATAGAAGGAGCTAATATCTTACTTACAATAAGCAGACACTGATACAATGTTGCATATGCAGCATGCTTATCACTATCATCCTCAGTCTTCCAAAATCTACGGCGTGATAGACGCACGTACCAGTTAGATAATAAATCCACAAAACGCTCAATAGGCCTAGTAGCGCCGGTAGCATCGTAATTCTCTAGTGCATCAGTAATGTCTTTAACTAGATTGTGTAACTCCGACAAAATCCACTGATCTAATTCAGATGTAGCATTATTTGACTCTTCATCTGATGTACCAGGAGACCAGTCATCTAAATTTGCATAGGTTACAAAAAACACATATGTGTTCCACAGAGTAAGAGTAAAACTACGTACGACGTCTCCTACCAAATCTACCGAAAATCGTCTTTCTTGGCCAGGCGGACTAGCTGTATAAAGATACCATCGAAAAGCGTCCGCACCATGCATATTCAGAACATCCCATGGATCAACAATGTTGCCTTTAGATTTGGACATCTTTTGACCAGATTCATCCAATATAAGCCCAAGACACGCAACATTTTTAAAAGCAACACTGTCGAACAACATAGTAGAAATAGAATGCAATGAATAAAACCAACCCCGAGTCTGATCCACAGCCTCGCATATATAATCAGCAGGGAATTGTTCTTGAAATTGCTTATTATTCTCAAATGGATAATGCCATTGCGCCAATGGCATTGCACCTGAATCAAACCACACATCTATAACTTCTGGTACCCGATGCATTGTTTTACCAGTTTTTGGGTTGGGAAATGTGATGTCATCAACATATGGTCTATGTAAATCCAAATCAGAACAGTCCAGATTGGATAAATCTGACAGCTCTTGTACAGATCCAATCATTAACCAATCACCATCTTCGTCAATCCATACAGGCAAAGGAGTACCCCAGTAACGCTCTCTACCCAACGCCCAGTCAACATTATTCTCTAACCAGTTCCCAAAACGACCATCACGAATATGCGCAGGATACCAATTGATAGTTTGATTAAGATCTACCAAACGATCCTTATGTTTAGTCGTAGCTATATACCAAGTACTTCTAGCCATATACAGTAATGGGGTATCACAACGCCAGCAGAAAGGATAAGTGTGCAAATAAGTATCAGATTTCAACAACAATTCACGCTTAAGCAAATCCTCTGTAATCAATGGGTCTGCATCCTTAACCCACATAGACGCCCAAGGTGTAATCGAGTCAACAAAACATCCGTCTTCACCAACTGTCATTAAGACAGGCAGACCATATTTAATGGAAATAGCCATATCATCTGCCCCAAATGCTGCTGCCATATGAACTATACCTGTACCTTCACCAGTCGTCACAAAATCAGCTAATACCACATAATGAGCTTCCTCTTCGAAAGGCATAAAATTATAAGGCGCCTCATATTGCATCCCTTGCAATTCTGAACCTTTTGTTTCATCTACAATCTGGAACGAATTAAGTTCATTAAACACATCTTGACACAGTTCTTTCGCGACAATAATGCGCTCGCCATTCTCTAATTGCACTGTTACATAGACTATATCAGGATGAACAGCTACACCCACATTTCCAGGAAGCGTCCAAGGCGTAGTAGTCCATATTAATAACGAAGTATGAGGATCATCCTTAAGTGGAAATTTGACATAAACCGACGGGTCTGGAGTATTTTCCTGATAACCTAATGAAAGCTCATGATCAGAAAGGGCAGTACCACAACGCGCGCAATAAGGCACCACTTTAAAGCCCTGATAAATCAATTCCTTGCTCCATAACTCCTTAAGAATCCACCATACTGATTCAATGTAATCATTTTCAAAAGTCACGTAGGCAGATTCAAGATCTACCCAAAAGCCTATTCGGTCAGTGAGCTTCTCCCACTCCTGTATATATTCGAAAGCTGATTGCCTACACCTCGTGTTAAATTCTGAAATACCGTAAGATTCTATTTGTTCTTTACCAGTAATTCCAAGCTGCTTTTCTACTTCTATTTCAACAGGTAAACCATGAGTATCCCAACCTCCTCTTCTAAGCACATAATAGCCTCTCATAGCTCGATAACGAGGATATATGTCCTTGAAAGCCCTTGAAAGAACATGATGACTACCTGGCATACCATTAGCTGTAGGAGGTCCTTCATAGAACACATATGTTTGGTTGCCCTCACGGGATTTTACTGATCGGCCAAAAATAGCGTTATCCTGCCAAAACTCTAGTATTTCAAGCTCAAGTTTGCCGACATCAAGTTTGGATTTTACTGGTTGAAATCTCATTAATTATTACTCTCACCAATCTCTACTACAATTCGCTTGTTGATTCTCCCCTTACTTTTATAATCCACTACTTTGATTATGCCAACCTCTGAGGTATTCGCTACGTGAGTGCCCCCGTCAGCTTGCAAATCAAGACCTACTATTTCTACAGTACGCACCTCCCTAATACCCTTTGGAAGCAAGTTGATCTTAGTACGTATCAAATCTGGAATTTGAAATGCCTCTTCTCTAGGAACTATTTCCACTAAAATATCCCTGGATGCGTTGACCTCGAGATTGATTTTTTCTTCAATCTCCTGCACTAATGCAGCGTGCATACTCTCAAATTCAAAGTCCATTCTGGCACGTAACGGCGACATATTGCCACCAGTCACTTTAGCACCATAATCTCTCCACACAACTCCGCAAAGTATATGCATAGCAGTGTGCGTACGCATCAACTTGTAACGTAATTCCCAATCAATAATACCCTTTACAGCTTGTCCTACACCTAGAGTACAAACACCATCAACCACATGCCATATAACATTGTTTTGTCTGATCATTTTAACAACATTATATTTAGTGTCAGCATAATGTATTGTGCCGAGATCAAAAGGCTGGCCACCACCTCCTGGATAAAAGGCTGTACAATCAAGTCTTAAATATCCTTCCCCAGACACTTCTAGCACATTAGCCTTGAATTCTTTTACGTATGAGTTTGATAAATAAAGTAACTTGGTCATGATTAGATGATCAAATCTATAATAAACGGTAAACGCTCTCAACCCAATTAGAGACGAGAGCGTCAAATTCCCCCAATACCATTTTACAAACCTTGTCTCTTTAATCCCCCTTCCCTAATAGGCATTAATGTATCATCACCTATCATACTCATACCAGTAATATTGATATTTATTAATATGCCAAATTCATTCACTCTAACCAGTACGGCTTGGATAAGGTTTAACATACCTTTTCAGACGATTATAGAGTGTTTCTAGATTGCCCCAATGAAGTTCTTCAGCAAGTCCACCCAATACAGCGCGATCTATATCTACCGAAGCAAGATCAGTCTTCTCCAGAGCTTTCTTGCTATATTTGCGTTTAAGGACCTGCCGAACAGCTTTATCGACTGTCTTAAGATATGTCATTTGTCTTTCTATATACGACGCAACCTCACCACGTAAGATTACAGGCCCATGTCCTTGCACTAAATTGGTTATATCACCCGATTGTGCGTGTATACCTTTCAACGACTTCATTAATTGTTTAATATCGCCATCTGGAAAAAAAGGAACTGGCATCACTGTATCCGAAGCAAAGAGAACCTGATCTCCTTCAACCAATACACTAATCACATCCTTACTATGACCTGGACTATGATTAAGAACAATAGTCTTGCCAGCTAATCGTAAACGAAAACTCCCACCCTCAAATGTAATTTGCGGTAGTACAAGTTTTACACTAGCTAATTCCGAAGACTCAGCTTTAGCAACTGCTAAACTCTCTACACCGGTAGTGGACAAAAGTTCTCTGCAAAGCTCATGAGAAATCACCTGTGCACCAGCAAAGATATGGGTGCCATATACATGGTCCGCATGGTAATGAGTATTAATGACGTATCGTACGCGTGATGACAACTGCGATTCTACAAAATCCTTCATTTCAAGAGCTTCCGATGGATATGGCAACGTATCTATCAAAATCGCACCTAGACGAGTATTTATGACTCCAGCAGTGACCTGCGCATACAACTCACTGGTAAAAACATAAATATCGTCAGTTACACGTTCTATTTGTGTCACAATTTACCTGATCTGTCTATCAAACAGTTGGAGAATAGCATAACAGCTATAAAGGTGTCAAGAAAACCATACAAACAATCCTACTATTCTTACTATAAAGTAACCCCGCCATGTGGTGTGCTGATTTGATTCTGCGCCTGCTTTTGGCAGGTGGGGCATCGCACTGACTAGTCTGCCTTGGCTAACTGATTGCCTATCGCATCGTAATCAAGATTAAACACCCATTTTATTAGTGTTGGCCAGAACATTTTACAACATCACAAACACAGCAGGGCACAATTAGATGCTAACACGAACTACTGATACTATCAAGTATTGTAAAAATCACTCTATTGTGTCGTCTGGTAAATCCACTACGTTGATATGCAAATCATTCAATTGGTCGACATCTGCAGACGAAGGCGCTCCTACCATCAAGTCGGTTGCCTGTTGCGATTTAGGAAATGCTATCACTTCACGAATGTTTTTTTCCTGAGCCAATAACATGACTAAACGATCAATCCCAACGGCAATCCCACCAT
>CEUS01089110.1_pt1 | contig 11370 bp, 11 predicted proteins | sample 427031 | NCBI WGS metagenome assembly CEUS01 (sample SAMEA2622837, study PRJEB7988) | marine metagenome | biome: marine biome (ENVO:00000447); feature: marine epipelagic mixed layer (ENVO:xxxxxxxxx); material: "saline water (ENVO:00002010), including plankton (ENVO:xxxxxxxx)" | depth 140 m | reverse complement strand
GAATCAACGCGAGGTAGGTTGAGGTTGCAATGACAAACCGTTCATCCAATGGAATACCCTCGGTGCTGTTTGTGTGCACTGGGAACGCAGGGCGAAGTCAGATGGCGCAGGCACTGTTCCGCGAGCGGATGGGTGATCGCGTTCGAATTCTGTCCGCCGGGGTGGACCCCTGGGATCATCTGCATCCCATGGCTATGAAGCTCATGTTTGAGCGAGGAGTTTCGTTGGCGGGACACCACCCCAAATCCGTGAGTGCGCTGGCAGATCAAAATGTGGATCTGGTAGTAACCATCGGAGATCCTGCCCGTGCGCTTTTGCCAAAAATCAGATTCTCTTGTTCTCATTGGATGCATTGGGATATCAAGGATCCTGCGGATGCGGACGGGACACCTGACTCAGAATCGGTATTCCGATTTACCGCGGATGCGATAGAGAAAGGGCTTCCAGCGCTGGAGGCACTGGTGTTGGCCATGTTGCCCTTGTCGAGATTCGCCGGGTGTCTTGGTATCGGCACGGGACTGTGGTCGGCCGAGCGTTTCACGCCATCCACCCACCTTCCCCTGATAAAGGAATGTGGGTTTCAGGCAATTGAGCTGAATCTTTACAAAGGCCGGTCTCATTTTGATTGGGAAGATCCATCGGCGGTTGCGGACCTAAGACGTGTTGCGGACGATCTGGGGATGGTTGTCTGGTCCATACACTCACCTGACCTGACCAGCATTGCCGACCCTGACGTATCGAAGCGTCAGACGCAAGTGGATATTCTCAAGCATTGTCTAGACCTTGCGGCGGAACTGGGAGCTAAGGCAGTTCCCTCCCACGCTCTCCTTGTAGGTCCCCTCAAAGAAGACCCGACAGGGAGCGATGCTAGATTAACTGACGTCCTCACAGAACTAACCGAATATGGTGAGCAGAGTCCTGCCCAAATTGCCTTTGAGAACGCCGGTTTCCCAGCAGGGGAAATGGCCTCCGCTACCAAAATTCTGGAGAGACTGGGGAGGCACTCCAGGGCGGCGTATGGGTTTGTATTGGATACCGGACATGCGAATATCGACGGGGATTTGAAAGACATCCAGGACCACATAGGTGACCATCTCATATCATTGCATCTGAACGACAACGATGGGAAGGGGGATTCTCACCTGGCACCAGGGGAGGGGAACGTCGATTGGGCAACTGTTGCCCGGATTCTGAAAGATGGAGAGTTTCAAGGCGTGGTGATGTATGAGATCGAGCCGGGCGAATCGAGTGCGGAAGAGAGAATGCAAGCGACGCTTCACGGATACAAGGAGCATCTTGAATCTGTCTGATTAGCGCGGAGACGAGGGAAATGACACCTTTAGAACGTAGTCTGGCTGTAATAAACGGCGATATGCCAGACCGTATTTCGGGATATCCGCCAACTGTGGCCTGCGATGTTGCGAGCAAGATCCTTGGTCGTGAAGTGAATACCGGGACACCGTCACTGTGGTACGCGGAAGCAAAAGCCTGGATGGCGGTTGAGGCTGCCTTTGCGGAATTCGAGCACAAGCTGGTCGAAGACCGGCTGGAGTTGCACCAGGTCTGGAGATACTATCCGGATGTTCGCAATTTCATAGAAGTCACAAACAGGGCCCCGAAGATGGGTCCGGAAGATTAGCCCAGGCTAGCTGATAATCGGCTCGGAAATGTGGACCGTCAGCTCGAGCCTGCTCGGGAAACATCCGGCGTAAAGGAAGAGCGGATGCAGGTCAGGCTCGGCGATTCGATGCTGGTGGTAGCAGGAGGAGGAGGCATTTCTCTGGGGTCTGATGAGCCTTCGCTGATGGCCTGTCTGATGGAACCCGGAGCAGTGGCGGATATCCTGGACTGCCAACTCGAGGTCGCACTCGTGCTGGTTGAGGGCATCGCGGAAAGGGGAATCAAGGCTGTGTTCGGGGGCGGTGACATGGCCGACAAGAACGGGCCGATGTATTCGCCGACCGTGTTCCGTGACCTGATGCTGCCAAGGTGGAAGGTGCTTGCCAGACAATACAGGGAGTTGGGATTGCATTATGTTTGGAGAACGGATGGCAATATCTGGTCTGTTGGTGACATGATTTTCGACGAAGCCGACTTGCCGGGTTTCGGGGAGGTCGATCGGGACGCAACTATGGCGCTGGGGAAACTGAGGGATCGATTTCCAGAGCTTGTGGTCTGGATGAATGTGAGCGTTGATCTGCTTCACTCGGGATCGCGTAACGAGGTATATGAGAACAGACTTGAGATACTTGAAGAAAGCTGTGGTCGTGGGTATTTACACGGTGCAAGCAACGCGGTGCTACCCAATCCACCGCCGAAAAATTTCTGGGCGATGATGGAGGCACTGGAAACATACAATGCAGGTCGATCAAGGGAAGTCGCCGTCGGTCAATTATAAAGGAGAGAACGAGATGAAGCAACGCGTAGGTGTGATCGGGTTGGGAATTATGGGGACGAGCGTGACTCAGGTGCTGGAGCGCAATCCCCTTGTGGATCTCAAGGCCTTTTGCACGCTGAAAGAAGATCGTCTGGCAGACGCACAAAAGAAATTCTCGGTGTCCAACGGATACCTGGATTTCAACGAGATGCTGGAGAAAGAGGATCTGGATATCGTCTACATAGCCACCCCGGATTGGTGGCACAGAGATCCTGTGATTGCCTGTTTGGATAAGGGTCTACACGTACACGTAGAAAAGCCGATGACGACTGATATTGGTGAGGCAACCGAAATTGTGGAAAAGGTGAAACGTTCCGGTCTGAAACTTCAGGTTTCCTACAATCATCGGTGGCTGAGCGCCTATAACGCCACTTGGAATATGATTCGTGAAGGTCAGATAGGGAAGCCTTTGATGGGCTATGCGAGGAAGAACAACCCCATATTTGTCCCAACAGAGATGTTATCCTGGTCGGGGAAATCGTCACCTGCCTGGTTTCTTTCCGCACACGACATCGACCTGATGTGCTGGTGGTTTGATCAAAGCCCCATAGAGGTCCATGGGTACGGCGTAAAGAAGGTTCTGGTCGAACGCGGAATCGACACATACGATATGATACAAGGGTTGGTGAAGTTTGATGGTGGCGCGATTGCTACTTTCGAATCCTCGTGGATCTATCCCAATACCCATCCGTCCATGCCGGATTCCTTCATGGAGGTCATCGGGGAAAAGGGTCATTTTCATTTGGACCGGAAGACCGAAGCCATTGAAATGAGCACCGAGGAGAAATTCGCCTGGCCCCGCTCGCTTCTGAACTACAAGGTGTTCGACAAATGGGTTGGTGCGTTCCCATCTTGTGTGAACAGCTTTGTAGACTCGGTGATTGAGGATCGTGAGCCTTTCGTTACGGCGTTGGACGGATGGAGGGCGACCGCGGTTCTGGATGCCTTGCACCAATCGGTCGACAATGGGGGTATCGTGAAAGTTCAGCAGGCGCCCTCCTGGCCCAGGTAGGACCTTTGCTCGGCGACCAGCTGAAGTGATGACGATTGATAGGACGCGAGATGACAAGCCGAGAGAGAATGATGCTGGCTTTGGAGAACGAACGTCCGGATAAATTGCTATGTCAAGTCCACGGATGGATGAAGAATTACTTGAATCACTATCTGGATGGGATGGACTGGTTTCAGGCCAACGCGAAGTTCGGCCTGGACCACGCAATCTATGTTTCCCCAACTTATACCTATGATCCGAAGGATCTGGAGGCCTGGAGAGTCAGGAAAACGCCGAATGGGACGCCTGGTTGGAGATTTTCGCAAGAGCAAGGGAACGACAACTGTAGTAGGGAGGTACCATGGCTCGAAGACTAAAGCGAATCGGTTTTGTGGATAACAACCTGGATAATTTTCACTCAAGTGTCTATCTGAAGCTTTTCCGAAATGATCTCAAGAGTACAGGGTTCGTCGTGGCAGGTGGGACTGGCGTGCTCAAGAAGAAGAGCCAGACATGGGCAGCGGAGAATCAGGTTTCCTATTTCGGATCTGTGCAGGATCTGAACGAGGTCGTAGACTATTTCATGGTGCTGGCACCTTCCAATCCCGAAAAGCATCTGGAGCTCTGTAAATCAGTGTTCCCTTATGGCAAACCAACATACGTGGATAAGACCTTTGCCCCGGATCTCAGGACGGCCCAGGCCATATTCGACCTTGCAGACCGACACAAGGTGCCCATGCAAACGAGCTCCGCTTTGAGATATAGTGGTGTGCAGGAATATTTAATGGAGGTGGAAAGGGAGCAGGTGAAACATATGGTGACCTGGGGAGGAGGAAGGTCGTTCGGCGAATACGCAATTCATCCTCTGGAGATGGCGATCAGCTGTATGGGCCCTGGCGTAAGGAGAGTGATGCGCCGCGGAACCGGGAGGCATTCTCAGCTGCTACTGAGTTTCACCGGAGGACGGACTGCCGTGGTCAATGTTTATACCAATGCCAGAACGCCATATGCTGCATCGGTAACCACGAGCGAGGGTACGAAATACATCCAGGTCGATTCCTCCAAGATATTCCTGAACACTGCGAAGGCCGTGATAGAAATGTTCAAGGCACGTCGGGCAAATATCGATCGCAAGGAAAGTCTGATCATTCGCAGGATACTTGATGTGGCTGACCAGAAACGGTCCACAAGAGGTTTTGTCGCTCTATAGTTCGAGAACATATGTACGAACGAGTCCCGTCTGACGAATGTCCGGCTGGACTTTTTTACATGCCTCCATTTGAGTAGACTCTCGGCGCACCATTGCGATTCAGGAGGACTGTTTACCTTTGGGAGGTAGACAAAGGGAGACGAAGGCTGTTAGAAGGGAGACGAAGGCAGTGGAAAGGAAGAGTTCTGGATATCCCCATCGACTGCCAATAAGGCCTGCACACACAGGGCCTGCAAACATGCCAATGGCATAGGTTGCCTGGAAAAACCCCATAGCGGTTGCTTTGTCGCCATCGGGTAAACGTGCGATGGCCAGTCCCATCAGAATTGGATATGAGGCCCCCCTGCCCATACCTGCCAAAACCTGGGACGCGTAAAGGATGGTGACACTTTGGATGAAGGGCAGGACGAATGTCCCAAGGGTGATTGCGAAGAAGCTCAAGAAAACAGTCACCCGAGGACCAAGGCGAGGGACGATGTAGCTGCTGCTGACCAGAATGGCGAGGGAGCTCGTGAGCATACCCACCATGGACAGAATTCCCAGCTGGGCTTTGGTGGCCCCAATGCTGACGGCGTAATTGGGAACGAATCCGAAAATTGTTGCGAAGGTTGTGTATTGTCCTAGAGCAGCCACTATGGAAGCCAGAATCAGCTCTGGAAACTTCAGCACGGATAGCAGTCGACCTATTGACGGCTGCGTGGAGGACTTGTCCGATGGGCGCTCATAAATTGCATTTAGGGATAACAATCCAAGGACACCAACACCCGCCGATGCCCAGAAGGGAGCCAACCATCCGAAGGATTCGGCAATCTGCCCACCTAGGAATGTTGCCCCCATCACGGACAGGGTATTGCAGAAGGTGATATACCCCATCGCTCTCGTGGTGTGTGAGGACGGGAAGTAACTCGAAAACAGGACCGTGAAGGCGACCCAGGCGCAGGCCGAAATCCCCGATACGAACCGCGCTCCAACCATTGACCAGGGCGTCGGGGCATAGACGAACCATATGCAAGCCACGATGGATGCTGTGAACCCGAGGGCGAGGAAAGGCTTGCGCCGACCCAGACGATCGGAGAAAAGCCCCACCGGGATGCGCAGTAGGAGTTGGGCCAATCCGTATGCGCTAACGACCAGGCCTACGAGGGCAAGCGATCCGCCTTGGTATTCTGCGTATGGAGCGAGTATGGGAACATAGAGGTAAAGGCAGATCCAGTATAACGACGTGGTGAGAAGAAAGGTAGGGCGGGCATAGCGAGGCGGGGGAAACCAGTTGCCGACTGCACTGATGGTGTCGGCATCTGCATTGGTTTTGGACAATGTGGGATCCTGAGTTCTAATGTGGAAGTTTAACCATGTGATTCGCCGGTGACAATGTCCCAGATCTGATTCAGGTCTTCCGCTGCGCCAGTAAGGTAGAACATCGCTACACCAAGCGCGATGAAGGTGAGGGTCATTGCGAGTATGATCAGACAAATGGTGATGATCTTGCGCACTATCTCTCCCGGCTAAACTCTATGGAATGCAGCAAGGTGATGGTGTCAGACTCAGTTGCAGGGTAATCTCTTACCGTTAGCGTACTACCTGACACCGATTCGATCTCATAGCCAGTGTCTCCCACAAGCAGGTAGGATCCTGGCTTCGACAGGTCATTCGGAGGGATGTCCGTGAGATGGTATGTACGGTCGTGGGTAGATGATACGGCCAGTTCTGTCCTTCCTGAAGGCAAAGTCAAAGAGGTATCTCCGCTTCCCAGGTGGGTTCCGTCCAGGAGGTAGGATCTTGTCACCCTTCCGCTCTGGTCCACAGAGACGAAGGCAAAGCGACCGGTCATCGTAAGCGGACCTGCTGACATGGTTCCTCCGGCTGGATTGGAGACTATGATATCAGTTGCATCCGCTCTGGCTATCTCCAGGGCAAGGGTTTCCGATTCGGGATCATCGACCAGGACGCGGGAAGAGATGATGGGGGATGAATCTTCGTAGGGCGAAATGATCGAAGCAAACTGGCTGCACAACTCTCCCTCCGATGAACGCTCAGCCATAATCTGCTGCACCGGAGGTCTGTTCAGTTCGTTGCCCAGATCGCTTCGCCACCCCGGAGCATCGGCAAGGAGTAGCCGGTCCGTGGCATTGAGTAGCGACAGGTCCAATTTCACACCCTCATTCTGCCAGGTTGCGGTAAACCCGTTCAGCGGGCCACTAGAGCGGATATTGCTGAGCCAACTTATTTCCTGGGAGTCCGGTTCGACTTCCGCGGAAAGGTCGGAAAGGGATCCATTTGAATGGAACCCATATTGGTGAAGGCTTCCTCCCCTGACTCGGAAGATGTCCAAGGCGTATGTTTGAGCCCCTGGTACCTGCACGAGAACACAGGTGCGTGCATATCTGTCGCATTGCTCGTATACGGTTGCGGAGGCCTGGACGATCTCGAGTCCGGGACCCCGGCCGAACAGTTCGAGTTTTGCGGGCCCACCGTCGGCGATCTGGCTCTGTCCATCGACGGTTACGATGTTGTGAGCTAGCGTGCTTTTTGTCCACGCGTTGCGAGGATCATCCCAGATATACCCTCGATCCGCGGCCATCTCCACTCTGTTGGATACATATATTATCCCAAGTGTGTCGAAGTGCCGATGGCCACCGTAGGCGTATCCATTCATATAAAATGCAGTGTGTTCTGAAGCGTTCCCGCCTCTGAGCACGGCAACGTGCCAGCCGGGGAACCACTCCGTGTGCAAGGGCAGGTTATGATCACCATCTGTCTTCAGATCGGGATCTCGATGCCACAATGCATATTCGCTCCCCTTCTCTCCAACAGGCGCCCCCTGCGACAATTCCAGAAGTCCCGCATAGTCATTCCCATAGTGTGCCGCGAGAACTTCTGCGTGAATGGGACTGATGGTGGTTCCCTCACGGGAGTCTCCAATCACCGGAGCTGACAGCGAAGGATCTAGCATTCGGACCATGCTCTCTAGGGCAAGACGGTACCGACTAAAGTCCCGGAATGGATGAAGTGTTTCCGTCCCATCACCGTTTGGATTGACAGATCCCTCAAGGAGTTCCGGAATGTCTCTCAAGAGGTTCAGATGCATATTGCTGTAGCCGGGAGATTCAGTACAGAATCCATCGAAATGGAAGGCATCGTCCATCAATGCCTCGAATCCTTCAACTGCCCGTTTTACACTACCAGGTCTGTCGAAGAGGATGCCGACTGCTGCGCTGAGCGCACGTCCCGGACCGCATTTGTTGTTGATGGCGTCCCAGTTCTCGGTGTCGTCGGTTCCAGCCAGGATCAGGTCTTCAACGATCCTTCTATCCATATCCTGTGTGATGACGGGTGTGCCATCTGCGCGAGTAGCTTCTCGAATCAGATCATATGCCACCGTCGCCTCAAGTATAAACCTGCCGTCCGATCCGCTGCATCCAAACCTGCCTGCACCCCAGAAGCCATTGTTCAGAACGGCGTGGTCTCCTTTCTGATGTCGGCCTTCGAAGGCGGAGATGATTGTCTCAGGGGTGAACCGGCCGGCCTGGGGAAACTCTCCCATGGACCTCGCTGCCTCTTCAGGTGGGCAGTCCGCATAGGTCCCGTCGTACGAATGGAAGAGCCAGTTGGGGTAGCGAGAGGCGACAGTATCCAGTATCCAGGATGCGCGCTCCGCACACCTCACATCATCCGTAAGTGCGTAGAGACTGGCCAACGGGGATAGCTGTTCGTAGCACCATCGCGCCTTCTTGGTTCGGATAACCCCACTCCAACTTGTGTGAACCGGCCAACTGGTCCACTTGAAGGCGTGTACCCCGGAGGTGTCGTTGGGGTTCGCTCGTTCGGCATCGGTTAGGAAGAACTCGAAGGTCTGACCCATCCGGGAGGCTGTCATGCTGCCTGTCTCAGGATAGTCGGAGTTGGGGTATTCGGTCTTGCAGTAGTTGCAGGTTAATCTGTCGGGATTCTGAATACTCCAATCGTAGAGACCGGTCTCTCCCATGGATGAGAGACGATTCACACAAGCCGGACAATTCTGGCCGTATTCCGGCCAGAGCGTGAGATCTGGGGTCAGACTTTCGATATATGTTTTGTCTTGCTCCAGGATGTGTGCACACTGGCTCTGCCACCCATTGATGAGCTGTTTAGCCCACCGGTGTCTACTGAAATTCTCACGCGCCCGGTCTACGTTAAGTAACGGCATTGTTTCTCCTTTTTTTTGAGAGATTCCAGATCTCTGCTGCAGTTCCCCCAAGGATTCGATCGATCTCCCCTGATGACAGGAAGGGCAAACCTTCCCGAACAAGCCTGAGTTCCTGAGCCAAGGTGGGCCAGTTGCTTTTCACCCTGTGGTGACCTGGATAACCCGTGCCCCAAATTATCCGATCTGCACCAAACTTTCGTAGGGCATGTCGGATAAATGGATGGACATCCGTGTACGGGAAATCCTGGCTGGATCTTCCCGCTACATCTGAAAGTTTGAAGAAGATGTTGTCGAATTCTGCAAGGTCGGTTATGGTGTCGTATGAAGACAGCGGCTCTTCCAGATTCGGGTAGCCCATGTGATCCAGAATCAGTGGGGTATCGGGACACCTCCCGGCAATGGCGGATACCTGATCGGCATCGGAAGGTCTGAGATGGAACTGGACCACTGCTCCAAGTTCTGCGATCTCCTCCCATAGCGGTTCATTTTGTTTGTTGAGCAGGATCTTCTCCTCCGGGTAATACATCGGGTGGAGTCGGAATCCGGCAAGCCCACGCTCTTTCACCCAGTACCTGGCTTTATCCACATTCTTCGGGTCCTGGGGATCGATCAGTCCGTGCCCGATGAATCGATCCGGGAAACGTAACACAGAATCCGCCATATAGCCGTTGTCCCAGGTTGACCAACTGGTCTGTACAATCACGGTTCGGTCAACACCTTCAGCATCCATATCCTCCACCAGTTGCTCGGCAGTACCTGGTTCGTCCGGATATGAGCTCCACGTTGGTGAAGTAGGTCCGACAGGATATTTGTCGGAGATTTCCCAGATGTGGACGTGGGTATCGACAATCATATTTGGGCCTCATTTCAGGAGTTGGAGATCTCTGCTGTCTCCAAACTGCCGGTGGTTACTGTTCCATATACGGCCCCTCACTCGAGAGGCGTTCCCATTTCTGTTTGAACTCTTCCGATCCGTCATCTTCCCAGGGCTCGAGACGAATTCCCCTGATATTTCCTTCAGGTAAACCGGTCAGTTTCGCCACGTCCGGGAAAGATTGCGAATAGAGTTTGTTCCCACCTGGTAGGTGCAGTATGCCAATTGTTGGTGGGATCTCCGTCGGCCTGTTGGATGCGGCATTTTGAAGTGCTGCTTCGTCTATTTCTATTCCGAGTCCAGGTTCTTCGGGAACCGGGGAAGAACCCTCCGAGACCTCGATTCGCTCTTTCACCACGTCCTCATCATACTGATCATCCAGATTCGTGGAGTGTGATACGTGGGGGATTACTGCGCCCATATGCATGGCCATAGCCTTTGTGAGCGTACCACCTGTAAGCTGGATAACAGTTGAGACGTTCACCTTGGCACAGGCGAAGGCCAACGCAAGCGTGGATCCAATACCCGCTTCACCAATCATGTAGGCGTCCGCACATCCCTGGATGAGTTCGTGACCACCACCCAGTTGCGGTACGTGCATCAGGAGTGGGAAGGAGGTTTTCTGCCGCAGGAGCTGCCACCCATGGATGTCACTGAGGACGAGCGGGTCCTCAATCATACCGATGACCTCCGAGTCTTCCAGCTTGTGGAGGATGCGCAGCACAGCTGTCAACGGTCTGTTGTGGTTGAAATCGTAGTGCATCTGGAATCCCGAGGGTGCGACCTCCTCAACAGCTCGATTTTGTTCGAATACATCGTAGTGTGCGCAGGTGTGCATTTTGAATGTCATATAGCCCTGGGCCGCGGCTCTTTGAACTTCCTTTGCAAGGTCTTCTGGTGATGCCGGGCGAGTCCACGCTGCAACAGGAACGCGATCGCGGACCTTTTGTCCCATCAGTTTGTAGGCCGGTATCTCCAGATGTTTTCCCATTACGTCGTAGAGCGCACCCATCAGGCCGGTGTTCAAATTCGCGTTGATATAATCGAAGGGGCTCTTGCCCAGGAGATCTTCAACGCTCGATTTTGGAGGTGCACCGCTACGGATGTCCCCATAACCGGTGATGTCGCTATCGGTTGTAACTTTGTAGATGGTGCGGTGATTTAGACTCTGGAAGCGTATTTTCTGGTCTGCGTTGCGCTCGGCGAGTTTGGGGTAGATGGGGATAATCTCGATATCTGCGATCTTCATGGTGACTCCTTATATGCACAGGGTTGTCAGCGCGTCAGACGTTTTGGAGGTGACGTCAATTCAGATCTCCAGGGGCTTGGTGAGATTTGTGTCTGGCAGGATGCTGTTCAGCAGGTCAGCCAGGCGTTCATTTGTATGCGCGTCTATATTTGCTCCCGGGTGTCTAACCGTGCTGGTTTTGATCAGGCCTCGCAACCGAAATATCTCCTTCCTCACAGCCACACCGGGCTGCTGCTCGAAGACGATTAGAGGCAGATAACGATGATATAGTTCGTTGACCTTGTCGAACTGTTTCTGTCTGGCACTCCTGACCATGGCGATCAGTACCTCGGGAAATGCGAATCCTGTCATGAATCCGTGTGACCCTCTCGCCAGATCGAATCCTCCGTACAGCGCTCCGAGTCCCGTCAAAATAGATACCGT
>CEUS01002356.1_pt1 | contig 11375 bp, 8 predicted proteins | sample 427031 | NCBI WGS metagenome assembly CEUS01 (sample SAMEA2622837, study PRJEB7988) | marine metagenome | biome: marine biome (ENVO:00000447); feature: marine epipelagic mixed layer (ENVO:xxxxxxxxx); material: "saline water (ENVO:00002010), including plankton (ENVO:xxxxxxxx)" | depth 140 m | reverse complement strand
CCCCGGCGATCTGACACGCGACATCCAAATAGGGCTCGGCGGGATCGCCCTAGTCCTGAACGTCGCCATCTACGCGATCGTGGCTAGGCAATGGAGGCGCCGCTCAGCACGGTGATGGTTCCAACTTGGCACGATCACCTTACGGTTGCCCTGAAGTGGGCAGGAACACACAGAACCCATGTTACGTGTTTGCGTGAGTGACTTTGAAGTCATTTCGCCTGGCGCGATGAATTCCAGGTCGAAGCACACACGCTACGTGCCGAAAATACGAGCTTAACAAGCTCCGTGGAAAGAATCACCGTTCGCTGCGATTCTGCTACGCGATCAAGATTTAAATAATACGGCGTGGCCACTAGTGGATCTGAACATCCTTAACGTACCGACCGTTTCTAAAATCAGTGAAATAGCGCTCCACTAAGGGATGTTGGATGGGGAGGCCACTGTGATCTGGTTCTAGGTTTTGTTCAGCTACATACGTGTGATGTCGGGATCCGTGTGGCAATACCTGATACCAAGGACGGTGCTTGGGTGGTCTCGAACGGGCCACGGTTTCGTACCATTCCTCGGTTCCTTGAAAGTGCGTATCGACATCGACGATTACACCTCGATAGTCGAACAATTTGTGTTGCACCACGTCACCGACTGAAAAACGGGCACTCAGCACCCTTCGCTCTACACGAGATGGCCGAATCACTTTCCTGGCCTGAGCTCCAGGTGTTCAGCTGTTACGCTTTCGATTTTTTCACGGGAATAGAAGGCTGGGAAGACTTTGTCGTCGGCCCAGAGATCGAAGAGGTTGTCGTAGAACGGGCTGTCGGGGTCGCCCACCTGCCCGGGGGAGTTCATACCTAACGTCTGGTCCCAGTCCCTTGTGTCCACGAAAATCCGGAACGAAGCGCCGCTTGTCTGATTGTCCCTATTTCCTGTGTTTCCAACTGTGTAGCCGTATCCGCCCCTGGGCACAGGTCCCACGTCGAGACGGGCCCGCGTCGCAGCATCTACTGCGGGCGATAGGGGGTGGCGGATGGTAGCGTGGTGGTAGTCCGCCTGCCCGTAGACCCAGTCGTCCATGTCCCGACCCAATTTCTGCCGGAGGTCATTCACGGCCTGCTCCAGCGTGCGAAGAAGCAGCATGTCCCGCCCTCGGATCGGGTCCTGTCCGAAGTCGCCGTCGGGAGACAAGAGTACGTCGATCATGGTCTTCATTCCGATACCCAGGTAATCACGGACCTCGGGCGGGACCTTGATGGCCGCGATATTATCTAAGAGCCGGCGCTCGAAGGCGACGTATATACCCGCCTCCACCGAGTTCTTATCCAGTACATAATCCCACTCGAGGAGCCGGCGGCGCGCTTCCTCCACCCGCCCTTCGTCCGCCTCCAGGTCGGCGAGAAGGGGAACGAGGGTTCTTGCCGGTATAGAAAGGTAGTCGTGCTGAAGCTGGACCATGTCCATAAGGCTGAATCTCCGGCCTGAACCCAGCACCTCACTTGCACGGGCCCACCGGTACGGGTCCGACCAGGTGTACCCAATGGCCTCCAGGTAAGGGAAGTCTGGAGGCGTGTGGTTGCTGTTCGAAGTTTCGATGAATCCCCGAGTGGGATTGAATTCATGGGGCTTGGCTTTGATGGGCAGGTATCCGTCCCACTCGAAACGCCCGTCTCCGGGCACCGGCACCATGCCGCTGAAGTTTCTGCGGATGGGGGCGATGCCTACGCTCTGCCAGCCGATGTTACCATCCCGATCTGCCCACACCATGTTTTCGCCTGGGATGTTGCTGTAAGCACACGCATCACGGAATTCCTCCCAACTACGGGCCTGGTTCATTCGAAGCGACGCCAGGTAAGGAGCGCCACCGATTTCCATCCAGCCGGCGCGCACCGCATAGGCCAGATCCTTCTCGTCGTCCTCAAAGACGACGGGACCGTGGCGGGTATATTTGAGTTCCACCGTCACCGGGCTCGAGTCTTTAACCTGGATCGTTTCCTCGATGACCTCCATGTCCTCCCAGCGCCCCTTGTACCAGTACTGGTCCGGGTCGTTAGGGTTGGTCCGATATACATAGAGGTCCTCGCTGTCCGTTCTGAACACGGTGAGCCCCCAGGCGCCGTATCCGTTGTGGCCGATGGAAACGCCCGGAATCTCAGGTTCCCCAGCGCCGATGACGTTCCAACCTGGACCCACTAGGTGCACCCAGTACCGGAGCGATGGCACACCCTGGGCCCGGTGGGGATCGTTGACCATGAACGGATAGCCATCCTGGGTTCGCTCCCCGCTCACGACCCAGTTGTTGCTCCCGATGTCGTCCCGGTCGTTACGCAGGAGCTGATCCTCCTCGGCGTATAGGGCTGCGGCCAGACGGGTGTAGCTCTCCTGGTCACTCCGGAACTCCGCTGCCACGATGTCGCGGGGTTGAAAATTGACCCTCCTCCGGAAGGCATTGTAGACGCCTAGGATGTCATTATCGATTAGTGACTGACAGTCGATGGCGTCGTCCAACTCGAGGTCGGGATCGTGGGGGTGATAGTACACCAATTCCTCGAGCGCTTTACCCCCGATCTCACACACTGCCCGGCCCGTGCTCAGCTCCTGGCTGATGTTTGATAACAGACCTTGATGGCGGGAGATCACGACCTCCGGTGTCCACGGCTTTGGGCGTAGGTCAAGAAGGCGGAACGGAAGGGGCAGATCATCAGGATGTTTTAGTGCCTCCGCGATATAGGCGTTAACACCATCCACGTAAGCGGGGATGATCTCGTCTCCCCTCGGGTGGTAGTGCCGCATCTCTTGGGTCATGTCGCCCCGGAACTTGAAGAGGCGAGTCCCTCGGTCGCGCTCCAAAGCGCGTGGTCCCAGGATATCGGCGGTCGTCCCCGTAGCCTGGGCACGCCAGATTTCGAACTGGAAGAGGCGGTCCCGAGCTGCGGCATAGCCCTGAGCGAAGAAGAGGTCGTGCTCGGTGAGGGCGTAGATGTGCGAGATTCCCCACCGATCCTTGAGGATCTCGACGGGTTCCTCAAGACCCTGGACTGTCAGCGCTTCGCTGCTTTGAGCATACAAGGGAGAAGAGGGGACCGACGCCACAGCTAGGGCGACGAGAGTTCCTAGGATCGGCAGCGAACTGGGGAACGAACGCAGCTTGGCAGTCATGCTCGGCACCTCTCAGATTCAGACGGCAGGGGACGGGATCAATTATGACCCTACCCCACAGTCAGCGACTTGTAGACGATCTGTACCACGCCATAATAGGGGGACCACACGTTATCTGCACGCGGTCCTGCAGATGGTGGGGCGGCGCGCCTTCGAGATCAGGCCATCAAGGGTTCAGCCAGTAGCTCATCTTGACCAAGAAGATGTTGTCGGGACGCAGCCCGAAGAGATCCCCGGCATCCCGACCAAGCCGGAAGTTGCCGACACGGGCGTACGGGTAGTCCGGGTCGGACGCGGCGAGCCTGCCCGAACGCGTCTGCTGCCATACCAAGAAGAGGGCTGATCCGGGCCGCCATTCCCAGCGGAACACCGCGTTTGAGCGCAGGGAGCGCACGTTGAAGTCGCGGTTGTCCACCGGGAACTTGCTCGCGGGGCCGGCCCCGTCCGGATCGATTTCAAACCGCCGCCCTCCATCCAGCGCCGTGATGGTCCCCGCGTCTGTGCCGTAGCGGTTGAAGTCGAAAGCCCTGGGTGCGCGGAACTCTTTTAGGTTCTCATAGTTGCCGCTCGACAACAACGGCTGGGCAAAGATCTCGATCGTGACCCGTGGCGTGAGAGTGACGTTGAACCGGGCGTCCATCGATAGTGTACTCTGGTCCAGATCCGCAAACAGGTAGCGGCGGCCGAAAGTCCGGGTCGCGGTCTGATCCGTCCTACTGGTGACGTACTGGGCCGTCGCGTGACTCTGTTCGAAGGACGGGCCTACCCGCGCTTCGAATTTCTCGCCGCCTCTGAAGTTCAGGCTGACGTTGAAGCTCCTCTGCCAGGCCCCCGATTGGTCTTCCCCGTACCTCATCCCCGTCCGAAAGGAGACCCTGGCCTGACTGACGGTGTTGAAGTTGAGGGACGCTGAATAGCCAGCGGGTTCGCGGGCAAGCGGGCCACCCCGGGTGAGCCGCGCGTTCAGTTTCGCGGGGTTGTAGCTCAGACGTGCACTGAACGAGGAGAAATTGGGCAGCTGGACCCGGCCCGATATCTGCGCCGACGTGTCGATCAGGTCCCCCCCATAGTTCCACGCCAGATCCTGTGAGGCTCGTACATTCCAACTGCGGAAGTAGGGGCCCGGCTGGTTCTGCTCATACCCAAGGTTCATCCACGTATTGATCCGATCAGCGTTCCTCGAAAAACCGAGGTCGTTCACCTCGTAGCCGGGACTGATGGCCGAGGCTACGGCACCGAAGCGCCACAGACCGGACTGCTTCGAGAGGGACGCCTGGGCGGAGTAGCCGAATAACGACGTAGCGGCGGAGTCGACGCTGAGGTGGTCAGCGTCCGGACGCTGAAAATAGCGTCTCGAGCTGCGCTGGGTGGCGATCAGTGCTCCGTTGATCCCGGTAACGTAGCTGGGCGACAGCGAGGCGCTCACGTGCCACGCCCGGTTGTCGAAATCGTGGCTGAAGTCCAGGCCTCCACTATATGCGGTGGCGTGGATGCCTCCCTCGAGCGGAGACCCGGAAAGCTTACGGTGTACCGCCGTGAACAGCGCTCCCAATGTGGTCTTGCCACCGCGGATCTCACGACGCACGCGACCAGCGAAGTAGTTGGTCAGGGGCTCCACCTCGACCTCGTTTTCATTGTTCTCATCATCCCGCCACGACGCCATCTCCTGGCTAGTGACGGCGTCGAGAACAGCCAGCGACCAGCCGCTTGCCGTTTTCCCGGTAAGCTTCGCCGCGCCAAGGATAGTGGTGGCCTGGGGTGTCAGGTCGTAGGCCGCCGCGCTAGGCGCCGAGCCGTGAGGGGACCGGCCGATCCGACGGGAGTAGAGGATCTGAGCCGCATTCTCGCCGAAGTCGAATATCTCAGCGCCTTCGACGAAGAACGGGCGGCGCTCTTCAAAGCGCGTCTCGAACGCGGTCAGATTGATCACGGCAGGATCCACTTCGACCTGACCGAAGTCGGGATTGACGGTGGCGTCGAGGGTGAGATTCGAGGTAAGACCGTACTTGAGGTCCATCCCGGCGTTTCCGAAATAGTCCGAACCGCTCCGGAAGGGGTTGCCGAAGCTGACGTCTTCGTTCTTCGGTACCGCAACGTACTCCGCGCTGCCACCCACGTATGGAAGGAACTCGAGCTTATGCCCCGGCCTGATCCCGCTGAGCCCGATCAAGTGCCCGAAGTTAGTCTGTCCGTCGGGCTCGTCCTTGGGTTTGAAGACCCAAACGGTATTCTCCTGTTGCGGCCGGAGCTTGCGTTCGATCTGCAGCCCCCAGACCTGCTCCTCCTCCTGGCTAAACCGGAGCTGGCTGAAGGGGATCCGCATCTCGGCGAACCATCCCTTTCCCGTGACGGTAGTCCGCACGTCCCAGACCGGATCCCAGGATCGATCGCCCCGGGTGAGGTTGGCGTTCGCGCCCATCGCCAGATCGCGGATCGCTCCCGAGGCGGAAACGGTGAAGCGATTCGACGAGCGGTGGCTATGATAGCTGTCGAAGTGCACCGCGAAGAGATCGACGTCCGGGATCGCGGTGTCCCGTCGAGACAGACGGGTGACGATCTGCTCGTCGTTGTCGTAGAGCCACGCGCCGACGTAGATGGCGTCGTCGTCGTACAGGAAACGAACCTCGGTAGGCTCCGAGACTGGAGCCCCCTCGTCTGGGTCAACCTGCCAGAAGTCGGTGACCGGAGGGGCGGTCATCCACACGGGCTCGTCCAGCCGCCCGTCCACGCTGATGGTGGCCCCAGTACGCACAGCCCGGGCCGTGGGTTTATCCTCGTGATTGGCATGGAACGGGGCCCTGGGCTGGGAGGTCGTGGGAACAACTTGCGCGGACCCCTGGTTACCGGCCTTTGGACCCTTGCCCTGGGCCTTCGCCTCGGTCGCCAACAGGAGCATGGCAGATGATACCCAGAACGCGAGAACCACCGCGGATCCAATTCGAGTCCGTGCCATCAGGGAGCTCTCTAAAGGAGATGACGAATGGGTGCAGGGTGCCCTGATTACAGCATCGCGACACCGGGCCGACCCGATTCGTTGGCAGGGATCCGTGTGTCTCATCACAATAAGATAATTATGCACTGCTAGCATATTGTTTGGGAGAAGCTGGGGCCGGGACAAGACGCGTGGGCTAGGATCGCGTTTCCCGTTCACCACGGTCGCTCGCGATTTGATGCCCTGACCCGCATCTTGGACGCATGAACAGCCCGGACACCGTTCCTCGCCCGAACGCTACCATTACCGAATCGAGCGGGGGATCGGTAAGGGTGGCATGGTGACTGTGCACCTCCCCGACGCCCCCCGCTGGGAGTACCGTTTCCTTTCTTGAGTAATTATGAGAGGATTGGCAGCCCTTCAACCGATGGAGGACCGATGCGTTTCCAACTCTGGTCTCTTGTCCTTGTTATAGTCCTGACCGGCTGCGGTGCGGCGGCGAGCGCCAGCGGGGGCGGGGGCGGGAACTCCAATCTGATCACCAACGAGTTACTTCGTGACGCGGAAGCTGAGGGCTTAAGCGTCTACCAGATCATCCAGCGCAATCGCCCTCGGTGGTTGAGGGCCGGCCGGGGTGACACTTCGTTCGGTAATGTGGCGGGCGGCGCATCGGCCTCCGACTTCGCCCGAGTCGTGCTTGACGGAGCACCGTATGGAGACCTCAACGCCCTGCGGAGTCTCAATACCGTCTCGGTCGAGAGTATCGAGTACATGAGCGCTTCCGACGCCACGACACGATTCGGGACCGGCTACTCGGGTGGGGCCATCATTGTACATACGCGCTGACGGGTACGAACGAGGGAGCAACTCCGTCGGTGGTGTGCCGAATTCCGTAGATGATTCAGCATATGGAACCATCGCAAATTTCTATTGTGGATAAAACGACAGCCACAGCTACCACCAACACCCCAACCGCAACACCACCCAACAATAGCATAGTGCGGTCCAAGCTGAATTCCCGAACCTCCAAGCCGATAATGTCTGCCAAGGGCATTGAGACATTAGGGGCCACCAGTGCATCGCCCTCTACCGATGGGCTCTCTAGTTCCGCCTGATCCCCGCCCCGCATGTACACACGGACACGCTCAGGTTGCTCTGCTTCAATGAACTGACTCGGGCTTACATGACCTACGGATTGCCAAGTACTACAGGCGGTCAGGTTTAGCAGCAGGAACAGCAGTAGAACGGCGCGGAGCCGGTAGCGTGTCATACCTCAATCTTGCCCAGCCCCACTCAGACCCGCAACTCGGAACGAACAAAACAGTACTGGATAGCTGGGGTGGCTGGATACCACGGAGGGGGTACTAGGGACTAGTTACCGTCTTCGAGACCGGGAGGACAGGGGTCGTAGGTCACGGTATCGCCGTCTTCAATTCATTCACTACACTTCTCGCCCATGTTGCCGATGTCCTTTCCCTGCAACTGACCGTTCTCGTGGTAGAACCCAACCGGCCCATCCATCTCACCCGTTTAGTACCCAGGGACGGTCCGTCTAGAGCAGGGCCAACGAGAGCAACTCATAGTTATAGCCCACGAACATCTCCGTCCCGACCTTGATCGCGGGAGCCCGCAGTTTACCCGAACGACCCAGCAACAGAGACAACAACTCTTCGTCAGTCGGTTGGTCCACTGCCAGTTGAACATCGACAATCTTCTTCCCCTGAGCGATTCTCAGTCGTGTGATGCCCTCCAAAGCTTCCAACGCTGCTTCGCCAACGAGTGGGTCCCTAGAGGCGTTCTGCACGACCCCATCCTTGATTTCGTTCTGCGCAAGAAACTCTTGCGTGCGGTTGCAACTCTTTCAACCAGGTCGGTGGTACCGCCATGCGAGTGTCTTGGCCATAGGTTCCTCTTATGGGTACGGTGTCTCCCTATTCTCCCAGGCTCTCCTCAATTCTAGCGAGGCGTTCCTCAATTTTGTTCAGTCTATGGATAATGATGACGTGCGTCTTCTTGGCGTCGATGCCGACCGGACTGATGTCACTTGCGATCTCTTTCTCGATGGCCCGCACCGTTTGAGGGGAAATGTTCATTGAGAACTCCTCTACGTTATTAGCAATCTTCAAGCGAGTCTAAGCATGCTATGCTCAGTATAGCCATCCCCCCCGCAACGATGGCGAGGTAACCGAATTCAATACTGCGCCAGATGCTTATCCCCCCTACGTCTAAACCGATTGCCACGTCTGACCGGCAGTCAGGTGTAGCAGCGGAAATGACAGTAGAACGGGGCGGGTCCGGTAGCGTGCCATGCCCTCATTATGCCCTGCCCCACTCAGGCCTGTAACTAATTATCTTGCCGCCCGTAGCTCATGGAATCGGATTGTCTCGGAAGTGCCGGGCGACGATCGACTCCGTGACTCCCGAGAAGACCGTCTCTCCGCCGATTATGGTCTGAAGAACCTTGATGTCCTTGATCTTCATCGGATCGAGATGCCCGACGGAAAGCGGATCGTCCGACAGGATCACGAAGTCCGCCAATTTCCCGGGTTCGATGGTGCCTTTGAGATCTTCGTGATGGTACTGCCAAGCAGCTTCGCTTGTGATCGCTTTCACCGCTTCCAACGGGGTGACCCGTTGATCCGCCCCAATCACATCGCCACCGGTCGATACCCGGTTCACTGCAGACCATATCATCTGGATGCCGTCGATGCGCGTAACGGGTGTATCGGTGTGCGTGGTCGACCTAACCCCGCGATCTATGGCGCCCCTGATTGGGCTCATGTGCTCGGCACGATGCTTACCGAAGAAGACGTTCTTATGTCGATCCCCCCAGTAGAACGTGTGCCCGATGAAGAAGCACGCTGTGACGTCCAGTGCCGCCATCTGGTCAAGCTGATCCGACCGCGTAAACTGTGCGTGTTGGATCGTGTGCCGGGCGTCCTCGCGCGGATAGGCCTCCTGAGCTGCCCCGATGGCATCGAGAGCATCCTGGATGCCCTGGTCCCCGTTCGCATGAATCGTCAACTGCCATCCATCTCGATGCAGTGACTTGACGAAAGACCTGAACGCCTCGAGATCGTCCCAGTACGGGAATCCCTTGTAGCTCCCGTCGTCCTGCGGACGCTGGGTCATGTAGGGTTGACTGAAGTGGGCGGTATAGCCTTGTGGCGACCCGTCGATCTGGAGCTTGAGCGGTCCTTGGGTGATCATGTGCCGGCCATCGCTCAGGTCGGTACCGGATATGACCGTTGGAAACTCCTTGGCCTTCTCCATTGTGGTGGTTCTCGACCAGATCTCCAGTCGCACGAATAGGTCGCCACTCTCGAGCCCAACCTTGTACACGTCATCCATCAGACTCGCTTCTCTCAACTGGTCGGTAGCGGTCGTGAAACCGGAGGCGGCCCACATTTCTGAGCCCTTGCGCAGACCGGCAAGGGATTCCTCCAACGATGGTTGGGGGATGAGTCCATTCATGATGGCTCGCGCGTTGCCCTCCATGAGGCCAGTAGGTTCACCCGTATCGGGGTCCTTCACAATGCGTCCCCCGTCGGGATTGGGGGTGTCTGCGGTGACCCCCGCCACCTCGAGAGCCTTGGAGTTTCCGGCCGCGAGGTGACCGGAGATATGCGTGATCACCACGGGACGTGTGGTACTGACCCGATCAAGGTCGTTCTTGTTCGGGTGCCGCATCTCCTCTAGGAGAGTGTCGTCGTATCCCGAACCCTGGATGAGACTCGCGTCCGGATTAGCGTCGGCTCTTTCTTTCAGCGCCGCGACGAGCTCGTCCATCTTGGTCATCGTGCCCATAGGAGGGGGCCTGAGGTTGACCGAAAGGACCTCTCTCGTTCCTGCACCCAACATATGGCCGTGGGTGTCGATGAAACCCGGAAGCATAGTCCCGCCTTCCAGATCGATCATTTCGGTCGCGTCATCGGCGAGCTGCCGCATCTCCTCGATAGAACCGACCCCAATGATTCGATCGCCTGTGACCGCCACCGCCTCGGCAAAGAGGTTGTCCTCAACCATCGTCAGGATATTTCCGAAGAAGATCTTGTCGGGAGCTTGCGCCGAAGCGGAAACGGATCCTGACAGGAAAAGTGCAGCTGCCACCGAGGTAACCTGGACAAACACAGCCAGACGATCGCGCATCGTGAATCTCCTTGGTTTTCTCATTTGTTGTTGTACCTGTTGGGCTTTTCCGCTGTAAGAGCTTGTTTTTAGAATCTGCCCCGCCCCACTTAGACACGCAACTCATAACAAGCAAAACAGTGCTGGATAGATGGGTGATGAGACCGCGCCTAATCGAGTACCCGTATCGTCCTCAGTCAAAGCAGCAGGACACAACGAAAACCGAAATCGTTGAACGTCTTCTCTGGGCCTATGCTGCTCCGCGCCGAACAGCGGGAGTACCGGACGGCATGCCGCCATGCCCCCCCGCGTGCTGAACGACGGTCACCGCCGGAAGGTCCTCCGGGGTTGCGATTTGGAGACGCCTCATAGTAGTTCGGGCTATAGCGATCCGAGCACCACTCGTGCACGCCTACGGACATATTGAAAAGTCCGTAGCCGTTGGGACCCTCTGTCCCCACTTCCTCTAGAGGCGGGTTCACTCCCCTCAAGTCTGCCGGTGGTTCGTTGCCCCAGGGATAGTCGCACCCTTCCAGCCCACCGCGAGCTGCTTTTTCCCTCTCGGCTTCTGTGGGCAAACGGTAGTGTTCGCCGGTCTGTCCTGACAACCATTCGCAGTAGGCAACAGCGTCGAACCAACTCGGGCCCACAACAGGCTGATTCGGGAGCTGAAATCTGGGGTCATCCCAGAACTTTGTTGGCGGATGCCCAGTGTCTTCGAGAAAGACCGCATAGTCCCGACGGGTCACAGGATATCTGGCGATCGCAAAGGCATCCACCCATACGCAGTGCACTGGCTTTTCATTATCAGCGCCGGTTTCGCTTCCCATGAGAAACTCTCCGGCAGGAATGGTCACGAGATCGGGTTTAACGGAACTGATCATGCTTCCCCATTACTCGCCCTGAGATCTGGAAGTTCGGTGCAGTAGTAGTGCACCCATATGTACAGTTGACTGAAACATGCCATACACAGGGCTGCTTTTGATTACAGCAATAATACGGAAATTCAAGAGCCAAAAAACGAAATATACCATGCCTCAGCCTGGCCTGTACGAGCCCAAGCAGATACTCCATCCCACTCTTGAGTCTCCGCGGAAACTGGGGACACCACTATCAGTGGCTAGCGCGAGTAGCAAGGAGTTTTTCATCGGATAATCCTCCGCTA
>CEUS01022074.1_pt1 | contig 11377 bp, 7 predicted proteins | sample 427031 | NCBI WGS metagenome assembly CEUS01 (sample SAMEA2622837, study PRJEB7988) | marine metagenome | biome: marine biome (ENVO:00000447); feature: marine epipelagic mixed layer (ENVO:xxxxxxxxx); material: "saline water (ENVO:00002010), including plankton (ENVO:xxxxxxxx)" | depth 140 m | reverse complement strand
CGGGGCTTCGGGTTCACCGGTGGCCATGATCACTGGAACTGGGGCCATGATCAGTTCCGCAAACTGGTACTCAACGCGATTGTCTGGACGGCGAAGATCGACGTGCCCAGCCGGGGCGTGCGGTCCACGTCCCTGACGGTTCAGGACCTCGAAGCGAACCAGGACTACAAGAAACCGGCGAATTACAACCCGTTGCGTATCAAGCGGATGCTGGGCCAATGGAACGGCGCGGCGTCGGAGTGAGCCAGTTGGCAAGCGGACGGAGGGGCTCGTAAGATGAGCCGCTGACCCAGTGGGATCATCCGGAGATTCTCTCGTGACGACTCGATACCTCGGTGTTCTCAGCATCGTGTTTTGTTCCCTTGTCGCAGCGGGTTCCCGGGCTGTTTGGGCCCAGGCAAAACCCGGCGACGTGCGGGCCGCGAAGAACGCCGTCGCGGGTCTGGACGTGGCCAAGGGGCTGGAGGCGACGCTGTTCGCCTCCGAGCCGGACATCACCAGTTTGACCAATCTCGATATCGACGCCCGTGGTCGGGTGTGGGTCTGCGAGGTCGTCAATTACCGCAAGAACCTCGGCCGCCGGAAGGCGGGAGACAGGATCCTGATCCTCGAGGACACCGACGGGGACGGCCGCAGCGATCGCCAAAAGGTCTTCTACCAGGGCCGTGACGTCGACAGTGCGATGGGCATCTGCGTGCTCGGCAACCGTGTCATCGTCTCGTGTTCACCCAACGTGTTGGTCTTCACTGACATCGACGGTGACGACAAGCCGGACCGCAAGGAGATCCTGTTCTCCAAGACCGGCCAGCCTCAGCACGACCACTCGGCACACTCGTTCCTCTTCGGCCCTGATGGGAAGATGTACTGGAATTTCGGCAACACCGGTCGCGCCGTCCATGACTACAAGGGGCAGCCGGTGGTCGATCTGGCCGGTCGGCCCGTTGTCGACAACGGGCGACCCTACTACGGCGGCATGCCATTCCGCTGTGATCTTGATGGTGGTCGCTTCGAGGTGCTGGCTCACAACTTTCGCAACAACTACGAGATCACCGTCGACAGTTTCGGGTCCCTGTGGCAAAGCGACAATGACGACGATGGCAACCGGGGTGTGCGGATCAACTTCGTGATGGAGTTCGGCAACTACGGTTACCGGGACGAGTTGACCGGAGCCGGCTGGCGGGCGGCCCGAACCGGCATGCACGCCGAGATTCCCATCCGGCACTGGCACCAGAACGACCCCGGCGTGATGCCCAACCTGGTGCAGACCGGAGCCGGATCGCCGACAGGAATCACGATCTACGAGGGTCGGTTGTTGCCCGAGGTGTTCCACGACCAGGTGATCCACTGCGACGCGGGGCCCAACGTGGTTCGCGCCTACCCGGCGACCGTTGACGGAGCCGGCTACAAGGCCCGAATCGTCAACCTGGTCAAAGGGACCCGCGACAACTGGTTCCGCCCGGCCGACGTCTGCGTGGCTCCCGACGGATCGGTCTTCATCACCGACTGGTACGATCCGGGGGTTGGCGGTCACAACCAGCGGGACCTGGACCGTGGCCGGTTGTTCCGAATTGCTCCTCCCGGTCACAAGTACCGTCCGCCGAAGATTGACGTCTCGACCGTCGGAGGCGCAGTCGCCGCGCTGAAAAATCCGGCCTTCTCAGTACGCTACCTGGCCTTCACCACGTTGCAGGCCGGTGGTGCCGAAGCTCGGGCGGCATTGTTGAAGTTGGCCGAGGACACCGACGCCAACCCGCGTCACCGGGCTCGCGCGTTGTGGGTACTGGGCAAGAGCGGGGCTCCGGTCCGGGCCGCTGACGTGGCGAAGCGGGCGATGGGTTTCAAGCATCCGGATCTGCGAATCGTGGGCCTGAGGTTGGCACGCCAAATCGAATCCGACGTGGTGCAGGCCGTTGGCCGGCTTGCCGAAGACCCCTCGCCTCGGGTTCGCCGCGAATGCCTGGTGGCATTGAAGCCGACGAAATCCGATCGGGTGCCCGAGTTGTGGGCCCGGCTGGCGGCTGGTTACGACGGTCGTGACCGCTGGTATCTCGAGGCACTGGGCATCGCCGCCGACGGGCGTTGGGATGCCTGCCTGGCCGCTTGGCACAAGCGGTCTCCGGATGCGGCCGACACTCCGGCCGGTAGGAACATCACTTGGCGGAGTCGTGGTGCCGAAACAGCTTCGAAACTGGCTGCGATCATCTCCGATCCCGAGACGCCCACCGACACGTTGCCGCGTTTTTTCCGGGCACTGGATTACCAGTCGACCCGCGCTCGTCAGGATGCGGCCCTGGCACTTGTGACCGGTGACCATGGCAAGAACGCCGACCGATCGGGGCTGGTGATCCGGGAGGCCCTGGCGCGGGTCGGGACCCTTGATCTTGGCCGTAACGTCGGGGCTCGCCGGGCGATCAACCGCGTCGTCGAACGTCAGCGGGGAACCTCCGGGTTTGTCAGCCTGGTGGGACGTTTCGGCCTGACCGACCATTACCCCGAGTTGTTGCGGTTGGCGTACCGGAATGCCGACGAGCAGCTGGGTGTCGATGCGGTGCGGACGCTTCTGGCCAAAGGGCAGGGCGGGCTGTTGAACCGAGGGTTGGCGGCCAAGTCGGCGGTCGATGCCACGTCATTGGCCCGGGCTCTGGCCAACGCTTCCGATGCGCGTGCCGTGGCGGTCCTGCGGCCGGTTGTCGACAACGCCAAACGGCCTCTGTCGATTCGGCGTGAAGCGGTCCGCGGAGTCGTCCGCGGTTCCAAGAAATCCGCCAGCCAGGTGCTGGCCCGTGTGCGGCAGAAGACACTGTCGGTTGACCTGCGTCAGGCCGCCGGTGCGGCCCTGGTGACCCACCCGGACCCCAATATCCGCAAGCAGGCCATCTCGCTGTTTCCGCCGCTTCCGTCGAAAGACAAGAAGCCGCTGCCCCCGATTGCCGAACTGTCCAGGCGGAAGGGGAATGCCGACCGGGGTCTGAAACTGTTCACGACCACGGCCACGTGTGCCAAGTGTCACAAGGTCAACGGAAAGGGCAAGGAGGTCGGTCCGGATCTCTCGGGAATCGGCCGGAAACTCAGTCGCACGGCGCTCTATGAATCGGTGCTGTTTCCCAGTGCCGGGATCAGTCACAACTACGAGTCCTGGGTCGTGGCACTCGCTGACGGGACCGTGGTGACCGGCCTGCTGATCAGTCGCACTCCTGACAGCGTGACGATCCGTAACGTCGAGGCGATCGACCGCAAGATGGCCACCGGCGATATTGAGGAACTGAAGAAGCAGACGATTTCGCTGATGCCAGCCGACTTGCAGAAACTGATGACTGCTGCAGACCTCGTCGATGTGGTCGAGTACCTCGTGACGCTGCGGAAGGTGTTGCCCCCATCACGGGGAAAGCCGGGAAAGTGATCGGACCGTTGCCGATGATTCCCTCTCCGGCTCGAGACCGGTACAGTGACTCCAGAGATCAAAGAGATTTTGTGACGTATTTCCGGTTGCTGGGACAGGTCCGGACCGGATTGACCAGGAGATCATCATGCCATCGACACGACGCACGACCTTCTCGCTGATGTTGACCGCGGCATTGGCCGCGACGCTGGGCCCTGTGGGGGTCCAGGCTGCCGATGTGACCGGCTTCCGCGATTCGGGGGGCCTGGCTCACAGCAAGGAAACCGGTCTGCCAGTGACATGGTCGTCGAGTCAGAACGTGGTCTGGAAGGCCAAGATGCCCGGACCGGGGACGTCGAGCCCGATCGTGTTGGGAGAACGGATCTACCTGACGTCCTACACCGGTTATGGGCTGGTCCCCAACCAGGGGGAACAGGCCAACCTGAAACGGCAGGTCCTGTGCCTGGATCGTGCCAGTGGCAAGCAGATCTGGCGGAAGGAGTTTGCCGCCAAGCTGCCCGAATCGAAGTACTCCGGAGGCAACAATGCCCGCCACGGATTCGCCTCCGCCACACCCACAACCGACGGCAAGCACATCTACGTCTTCTTCGGGAAATCCGGAGTCTTTTGCTTCGATCTCAATGGCAAAACCGTCTGGACCGCCGATGTCGGCAGCAGAACAAGAGGCTGGGGCTCGTCGAACTCTCCGGTGCTCCACAAGAACCTGGTGATCATCAACGCGAGTGTCGAAAGCGGTCGGTTGCTGGCCCTGGACAAGGCGACCGGGAAGGAGGCCTGGACGGTCGGTGGCATTCGGGGGTCCTGGAACACGCCGCTGCTTGCCGAGGTGCCCGGGGGCGGGACCGAACTGGTAATCAGTGTGCCCCAGCAGGTCCGCGGTCTCGATCCCGCGACCGGAAAACAGCTGTGGACGTGTCAGGGGATTCCCGATCGTGGGTATGTCTGCCCGAGTGTTGTGGCCGACAAGGGTGTCGTCTACGCGATCGGCGGGAGACAGAATACCGCCCTGGCCATCAAGCTCGGTGGTCGTGGTGATGTGACGTCGACGCATCTGTTGTGGACGAAGAACCGCGGATCGAATGTCTCCAGCCCGGTCGTCGCCGATGGACGTCTGTACTGGTTCCACGAACGCCGCGGCACCGCCTACTGCCTGGATGCCAAGTCGGGCGACATCGTCTACGAGGCCCGATTGGCTCCCCGACCGGGACTGGTCTACTCGTCGATGCTCTTTGCCGACGGCAAGCTGTATTGCATCAGCCAGCACAACGGGACCTACGTCGTGGCGACCGGTCCCCAGTTCAAGCTGTTGGCCCACAACACGTTTGCCGACGACGACAGCCGTACGAATGCCTGTCCTGTGGCCCACAACGGCCAGTTGCTGTTGCGGACCGACGGTTTTCTCTATTGCCTGGGCAACAGGAAGTAACGACGTCATGCCGGATCGTGTCCGTTTCGAGGTCTTTTCGGACTACATCTGACCCTGGTGTTATTTCAGTACCGTGCGTATTGAACGACTGCGGGTCGCATACGACATTCAGGTCGTCTTCCGCCACTTCCCCTTGCATCCTGACACGCCGGAAGAGGGGCTGACGCTCGAGCAGTTGTTTGCCGGGCGGAACCTGGATGTGCCCAGGATGCAGGCGGAGATGTCCGAGCGGATGGCGGCCGAGGGCCTGGATTACGGGACGCGGACGCGCACCTACAACAGCCGGTTGGCCCAGGAACTGGGATGCTGGGCGGATGGCCAAGAGGGGGGCGAGCGGCTGCACGACGATCTGTTCCGCGCCTACTTTGTTGACGACGTGAACTTGGCGGTAGTCGACAACCTGGTTGCGGTGGTCGAGCGGGCGGGTCTGGACGCCGAGGATGCTCGCGAAGCACTGCGAGAGCGGCGTTTTCGTGACGCGGTCGATGCCGATTGGGCTCGGTCGGCGGAGCTGGGAGTCACCGGGGTGCCGACGTTCGTCGCTGCTTCGCAAGGTGTTGTCGGGGCCCAGCCGTATGAGGCGATGGAGCAACTGGTCGTCGCTGCCGGCGGCGTGCAACGTTCGGCGTGAGACGTCATACTGGCCCCGTCGCTCACCAACTCAACTTTCGGATCACCCTCATGGACACTCTTCGCGTCGCCGCCGTCAGCATGAACAGCCCACTGGGCCAGATGGACCAGGTGATCGAGACGATCGCGGCCCGTTGTCGCGAGGCGGCCGACGACGGGGCCGAGTTGGCCGTATTTCCCGAACTGGTGATCCACGGGCACTGCACGCCGAACACCTGGGAGATTGCCGAGGAGGTGCCGGACGGACCGACCACCAGGAAGCTGATCGAATTGGCCACCGAGTTCGGATTGGTGTTGTCGGTCGGTCTCAGTGAAAAGGAAAACGACCTCGTCTACAACACGCAGATCCTGGTCGGTCCGGATGGATACATCGGCAAGCAACGCAAGCTGCACTGCTCGCGTGACGAGGTGTTGTTCTACAAGGGCGGCCGCGAACTGCCTGTCTACGACATCGGCAAGGCCAAGGTGGGCATGATCATCTGCTACGACAACCAGTTCCCCGAGTTGGCCCGGATTCTCGCCCTGCGTGGAGCCGACATTCTGCTGATGCCACATTCGGCCCGGGTCAAAATGTGGGACGACACTCCCGAATCGGCCGCCGCTGCGAGGGCCCATTCGCACGACTATTTCACCAGTTGCTACGCCCAACGGGCTCGAGAAAACGCCTGTTTCGCGGTGTTGACCGACCAGGCGGGGAGGGCCGGCTACGTCGACACCTACCCCAAGGACTCGCCCAACCAGCCCCACCACGCCGGTGCCATCCTGTTCTTTGCTCCCGATGGAGAGGTGATCGCGTCGTCACAACGGGATGAGATCCGGGACGAGATGGTTGTGGCGACGCTGGAGGCCGACCGATTGGTCGCCGAACGCAGCTTGGCCAATTACACGCTGAAGACGCGGCGGCCCGAGTTGTACGGCGAACTGGTTGCCGAGCAGGTCAACTGGTAGCCGATAGGATTTCGCGGACGCGACGGCAGACCAGTGCGATCTCGTCGTCGGTCATCTCGATCGCGTCCAGGTAGATGTAACCCTCGTCGACGTGATGAGCCCGGGTGACGATCGTGGGGTCACCGTCGGCCAGGGCTTCGGTCAATGTCGCGGCCGAGTGGCCTGCGGAGTCGGGGTCGAGATCCAGGCGAGCTCGTGAGAAGGGGCAGCCGTTGGGGTCTGGGTCGACCGAGAGGGTCAGGCCGGGGATGCCTTCCAGGCGTTCGAGGATCAATGCCACCTTGCGATCCTGTTCGGCGGTCCACGCCGCAACATCCTCCCGCATCCGGTATTCCAAGGCCGCCATCGCACCGACGATCGCCTCCTTGCCGGCTTTCATGCCGCGGCCGATGCCTCGGTTCTGCAGGTAGACGGCCTCGATCAGATCCCGGCGACCGGCGACGATACCGGCCGTGGTCGAGCAGAGGTACTTGTGAGCGCTTGTGATCACCAGGTCGGCTCCGCTGGTGATCAGCCGCGACAGGCGATGGTCCTGCGCGGCACCGTCAACGATCACTGGAACGCCGGCCGCGTGAGCCATTTCAACCACTTCCTCGAGCGGCACCCATCCGTGCCGGGCGGTGTGGTGGGATTCGACGGCGACCACCGCCGCCACGTTCTCGGAGGCCAACTCGTGTCGAATCACTTCGGCGGGGCAGTTGTTGATTGTCCCCATCTCGACAGGGGTCGCGCCGGCCAGCCGAATGGATTGTGTGATCGGTGCTCCGTAGTTGACACAGTGTCCCTTCTGGATCAACACCCGGTCTTTCATACCGGTGGTCTCGGGCAATACCCAGGTTCTGGCCAGGTCGTTGCCGGTCATGGTGGCGGCCACCGAGAGGGTGATTCCCGAGGAGGTGCAAGCCGTCACGCAGCCACTCTCGGCACCGGTCGCACGGACGATCACTTCGCCGGCGGCCGCTTGAAGAGCATCAAGTTCGAAGAAATGGTCGAGCGACTCTCGAACCTTATCAGCGATCTCCGGCAGCACGATGGCTCCACTGAGCTTGGTCATTTTTCCGCAGGCGTTGATCACTCGGCGGAGGCCGTAGGTTGCGTGGATGTTCATCGGGGAGTTCCGTGTGGGGAGAATCACAACGAGCTTACCACGGGGATGATGAGGTTGCCCGGGAGTGACTGAGACTCACCCCGGGTCGGCATCGCGGACTTGCTCCCGAAGTCCGGTGACTTCAGCTACAGTGACAAGGGAAGAAGTTCATGGATTCCGGTCAACGGGCCGATGCGATGTTGTGTGATATTCTGATTCGAGGCGGTGAGGTGATCGACCCGTCACAGGGTGTGCGGGGGGTCCGTGACGTGGCGATCGGCGGCGGGCGGATCTTGGCGATCGAGGAATCGTTGGACTCGGCCGAGCCGACTTTCACCGTCGATGCCCGTGGCCTGCTGGTCGTGCCCGGGTTGATCGACCTGCACGTACATGTCTACCCGCATCACATGCCTTTGGGACTCGAGGCCGATCCGTTGTGTCCCGCCGGGGGCGTGACCACCATGCTCGATGCCGGAAGTGCGGGGAGCCGCAACTTTGCCGGTTTTCGTCGCGACGTGATCGACCGGATCGACACCCAGGTCTTTGGGCTGGTCAACCTCGCCAGTCCGGGATTGATTGCCGCGGACCTGGGCGAACTGGTCGACAGACGCCACGCCGATCCCGCCGGCGTGGTGCGGACGATTTCTGAGAACCCGGGAGTTGCCGTCGGCGTCAAGATCCGGGCCGGCAAACACATTATTGGTGATGGGGAGCAGGGCTGGGAGAATTTCCGCGAAGCGGTGGGGGCAGCTCGCGAGTCGGGGACGTGGATAATGGTGCACATCGGTGAGAGTCCGATGTCGATTCCCGAGATGCTGGAGCATCTCGAACCCGGTGACTGCATCACGCACTGTTTCAAGGGTGGGTCGACCCGCGTCCTGGATGATGACGATGGCGTGTTCGCCGCGGTTCGTGACGCGTCCGAGGCGGGCGTGATCTTTGATGTCGGTCACGGCTTCGGCAGCTTCCAGTGGGAGACCTGTCAGGCGGCGCTGGACGGCGGGTTGGAACCGACGACAATCAGCACCGACCTGCATTCGAAGAATCTTCACGGGCCGGTGTACGACATGCCGACGACGATGTCGAAGTTCCTGCACCTGGGTGTGCCGCTGGAGCGGGTGATCGAGATGTCGACGACCCGGCCGGCAGCGGTACTGGGCCAGGCTGACCAACTGGGCACGTTGCGGGTCGGCACGGTGGCTGACGTGGCGGTGCTCGAACGCCAGCAGGGACGTTTCGTATTGACCGACAGCTATCGCCAGGATCGCACGAGCGAGGATCTGCTGGTGGCGACGACAACGGTGCGGCGTGGCGAACTGGTTCCAGGCGGCGGCGGGCTGAGAATGCGGCACACGGCCGAGTGAGCAGGACGCGATGACCGAGATGGCGGCCAGTGGCTTCGTCTCCCTCCATGACCTGGTTGCAGTCGTTGGCATCGTGTTCGTCGCAGCGCTGGTCCGTTCGACATTTGGGTTCGGCGATGCGCTGGTCGCTATGCCGCTGTTGTTGCTGGCCGAGTTCGATCACCTCGCGGCGGTCGCCCTGCTTGCGGCGACGTCCCTGGTCACTGCGAGCGTGATCCTGGCGATCGACGGCTCCGGACGGGAACCGGTCGCCTCGAGTGCGCGGATCCTGATCGGATCGGCACTTCCCGGTCTCGGACTCGGCCTGTGGTTTCTCGAGGTGGCCTCGGTCTCGAGAGTCTCGGGCGTTCTTGGTGGCACGATCCTGGTCGTGGGCGTTCTTGGAGTGATGGCCGACCCGCGACGTTGGCCGATGCGGTCATGGTCGGCTGCGTTGTTCGGGCTGCTGGCTGGGGTGTTGGGCGGTGCCTTCAACGTCCACGGACCACCGTTGGTCGTGTTCGGCACATCCCGTGAATGGTCGCCCCGGGTCTTTCGCTCGACGTTCCAGGTGTATTTCCTCGCGGTTGGCCTACCCTTGGTCCTCGTGCACGGCCTGTCTGGCCGGTATTCCACGACGGTTGTGTTGCAGTTGGTTGCGTGTCTTCCGGTCATCGGGCTGGCCAGTTTTCTGGGCGGTCGGCTCAATCGGAAATTTGCTGTGACATCGTTTCGGCGTTCCGTTTATGCGATGCTTATCGCGCTCGGAATCGTCCTGTTGTGGAAGGCCGGCGGTTGATCGGCAGTCCAACCCGGATTTCGTTTCACCCAATGGCTTCCATGTCCCATGGCACGCACGACCGTCTCTGTCGATCCTGAACATTACATCCCGGTACCCCGACACCGTCTGATCGACGTGCTGAAATCGGAGGCCGGTGATCGGGTCTCGTCGACCGACTCCCTCTGCCGACTGCTCGCGGCTCTGATTCACTTCGAGTACCGCGAGTTGATCGATGAACTCAAGCAGGACTACCTGCGGTTCGACCCCTCACGGCCCGGACGTCTGAACTCGATGATGGGTGGAGAACCGAGCGAGGAGGAATACGAAAAGTCAGAGCGTCGTTTCCTGAAGAATTTCGTCAAAACACTTGAGAAGGCGAACTTCATTCCCCTGGATCAGCAGGCCATCGATGTCGCCGACGCCGAGGACTATCTGTTCAGCCTGCCCGTCGAAGTTGATTGGCGGCGTTTTGACAGCCGCTTGACCGACGTCCTCTTCGAGGACGGAACGTACCTCGATGGCATCAGTGAACCGCCGGAATTTGCGCAGCATGCGCTGCTGTTTCGCCGAGGTGTCGGCATCGACCAGTACAAGGGGTTTCTCTTCTTCCAGAAACTCGACATGGTCATCTCGAAAACGCTGCTCTGGATCCTTCAAAAGGTCGGTGACCTGCTGAGGCGTAAGAAGGACGAGGAACCCGAGCCGGTTGTTCCCCCCGAAAACGTAAAGACAGATGACGGTGGCGACAGCAATTCGATCCATGCGGGCCGTGAGATCGAACGGCTGACGCTGAAGCCGGAAGATGTCAACCTGCGGTCGTTCTTCAAGAGAACTCAGTTGCAGGAACCCACGTTCAGCGAACTGGTGATGGTTTATCGTTTGCTCCCCGACGGGAAAGACCGTGCAGCCACGTCGATCGATCGCACAATCCACATCAAGACGCTTGTGGATATCCCGATGGCGGACCTCGAAGTTGTCTTCCCCGAGAAACGGCTGTCGATGAAGCCGGTGGACCTGATCAAGTTGATCACGACCACCGTGACCGGGGTGGCGATCGTAACGTTCAAGTTGATGACCGCGTTGGTCATCAACCCGTACCTGTTGTTCATTCTGATGGGCAGCCTGTTTGCGTACGTGGGGCGGACCGTCGTGGGATACCGAACGTCCAGGGCGAGATACGAACACCTGGTGACCGACGCGTTGTACGCCAAGAGTCGTGACAACGGTCTGGGAGTTGTGCTGTTCCTGGTCGATTGCATGGAAGAGCAGGAGTGGAAAGAGGCACTGCTGGCCTGGACGATGCTGGACCGAAATGGACCCTGTGACGCCGAGAAACTCGACAAGTTTTGCGAGGCATGGTTGGACGAAACGTTCAACATCAAGGCGGATTTTGAGGTCGGGGATGGCCTGGGAAAGCTATTGGAATTCGGCCTGGTCTCTCAGAACGGCGAGTTGTGGTCCGCTTGTGATCTGGATACTGCGCTCGAGAGACTCGACACACGTTGGGACAACTATTTTCAGTTCAACGGCGGTAGTTCGTCGTCAGGTCCTGAGTCAATTGAATCGTCCAATCCAGTTGTCCCAGTTTCGACTGCTGTCGAACCGATCGCTGCTGAACCGATCGCTGCTGAACCGATCGATGCTGAACCGATCGCTGTTGAACCGATCGCTGTTGAACCGATCGATGTTGAACCGATCGCTGTTGAACCGATCGCTGTTGAACCGATCGCTGCTGAACCGATCGCTGCTGAACCGATCGCTG
>CEUS01275603.1_pt1 | contig 11382 bp, 10 predicted proteins | sample 427031 | NCBI WGS metagenome assembly CEUS01 (sample SAMEA2622837, study PRJEB7988) | marine metagenome | biome: marine biome (ENVO:00000447); feature: marine epipelagic mixed layer (ENVO:xxxxxxxxx); material: "saline water (ENVO:00002010), including plankton (ENVO:xxxxxxxx)" | depth 140 m | reverse complement strand
CGGCGTGACCGCGCGTGCGGAGGTGGTGGTCGACGCATCTACCGGGGTAGAGATGGAGGCACTCACAGCCGTCAGCGTGGCACTCCTCACCATCTACGACATGGCGAAGGCCCTTGACCGCGGGATGCAGATCGAAGGTGTGAGGCTGGTCTTGAAAGAAGGCGGCCGCTCTGGCAGCTGGAAAGCCGGATAGCAACTCAGGGCCGAGGTGTCACATCGTCGATCAACTCGGCCTAGCCGATCTGGTCCAGAGCCTCGCGGAACGTCTGCACAGTCCGGTCCACGTTCACGAGCTTGTCCAGACCGAAGAGCCCAAGGCGAAACGTCTTGAAGTCCGCTGGCTCGTCGCACTGCAACGGGACCCCACCCGCGATCTGGACTCCTAAGTCGGCGAACTTCTTTCCGCTCTTGATGTCGTCGTCGTCCGTGTAGCTGACCACGACCCCGGGCGCGCGGAAGCCTTCGGCGGCCACGCTCGGAAAGCCGTGCCCCATGAGGAGCTCGCGAATCCTACTACCCAGCTCGTGCTGACGCGCACACGCCTCATCGAGCCCGAAGCGTTCCGTCTCCGACATGACAGCGGCCAAAGCGCGCAGCCCATCGGTCGGCATGGTAGCGTGGTACGCGTGACCCCCGTTCTCGTACGCCCGCATGATCTCGTGCCACTTCTTCAGGTCACATGCGAAACTCGTGCTGGCGGTGGCATCGAGACGCTCGAGGGCACGATCGGCGAGCATGACGATCCCACAGCAAGGCGAACCAGTCCACCCCTTTTGCGGTGCGCTGATCAACACGTCCACACCGCAAGCCTCCATGTCCACCCAGACAGCGCCCGACGCGATGCAGTCGAGCACAAGCATCCCTCCCACTGCGTGCACGGCGTCGGCAACCGATCGAATGTACTCGTCGGGCAGGATCATCCCCGAAGCAGTCTCAACGTGAGGGGCGAAGACGAGCGCGGGGCGCTCGGCTGCGATCGTGCTCACTACCTCATCGACCGGTGCCGGCGCGAACGGCTCCTTGCTGCCCTCGGCAACCTGGCGCGCCTTGAGAACGATCTCGCTAGACGGGATACTTCCGACGTCGAAAATCTGTGTCCATCGGTAACTGAACCATCCGTTGCGGATGACGAGGCACTTCTGTCCCGTGCCGAACTGGCGAGCTACCGCCTCCATGCCGTAGGTGCCGCTGCCGGGGACAACGACAACGGCCTCCGCATGGTAAACCCGCTTGAGTGCCGCTGAGAGGTCGTTCATAACAGACCTAAACAACAGTGACATGTGGTTGAGGGCGCGGTCGGTGTAGACGACAGAGTACTCGAGCAGTCCTTCGGGATCGACGTTGGGGACGAGTCCTGGCACCGGTCCGGCCTCCTCTTAATTTACGTGCGTGCGTGCGTGCGCTCAGTCGCGAAAGCGCTCAGCATGGCAGCGACGTCATAAATTTGCAAACTGTGGTCGCTAGCCAAGGCGATGCCCCTCCGCGTAAAATCTTCTTCGACGATGCCCGACGGCAACCCTTTTATCCTCGCGCGAAATGCGGGTGTTGCCGACACTGAAGGCGACGTTTCGGAGGCATGCCGAGTGATCCTCGTTCAGGATTCCTTCGAAGAGCTAAAGGCTCGGGTGCCTAACTAAAATGAGAGTGCTGAGGTCATTTGATGCAGAGGTGGACAGATGAACATTACACACGGACTCCTAGGCAGGTCTCTCCTCTTCAGCCTAGGACTTGCCGCCTGCGGTGACGTCGAGACCACACCACCGGACCAAAAACGTTCCACCGTGTTGGACGCCCCACCTCCTCCGAGATTCGGCAATTACCCATGGGCTCGCCACGGGAACAACTACATGCACAATTTTTATTTACCGCCGGCACCCAGTTCGACGCCGTGGGCACCGGCATGGTCCCCTAACGGAGCAGCAATCGCGGTCGGAATGGGCGGCTCCATATGGTCGATAGACCCTGCGACAGGCGTTGCCACAGAGCTCACCCGTGGCACCAAATACCACTCCTCACCGACCTGGTCACCCGATGGCCGATGGATCATCTATACGGCCGATGACGGTGGGAATACCATCCAACTGGAGATCCTCAACGTCGAGTCAGGTGATACCCAACCCCTGACAGACGACGAATTCGTTTACACAGATCCCGTTTTCTCCCCCGACGGAAGCCGGGTCGCCTACGTCTCCACCGCACCAAACGGTTACTTCAACCTCTATATCAGATCGATCCGCAACGGCCAGTGGAGCGGGGAGGAGGTAGCGGTCTCTTCGGACAATAACTTCGGCCGCGCTCGCCTCTACTTCGGCGACCAAGACATGCACATCAACCCATCGTGGTTACCAAGCGGGAACGAGATATTGTTGGTCTCGAACCTGGATGTGGCCTTGGGATCCGGTAACGTGATCCGTGTCCCAGCCGAAGCCAACGGCATGGCACGGCACCAGACCGTGCTGGTCGAGCAAACCCTCTACCGGACACAGCCCGACGTATCTCTCGACGGCAGACGGTTCGTTTATTCCTCAACATCAGGGACGGCCGATCAGTTCAACAACCTCTATGTTCAGCCGACGGTCGGGGGGGAACCCTACAAGCTCACCTTCTTCCAACACGATGCCTTCCACCCCCGCTGGTCTCCAGATGGCGAATGGATCGCGTTCATCTCAAACGAGGGAGGCTTGCCTCAACTCGAACTCTTGGAGACTTACGGTGGAGCCCGCCGCCGGATTAACATTACGGAACGTCACTTCAAGAAACCGATGGGAATCCTGCGGGTGACGGTTCGAGCCGACGGCGTGATCACACCCGCCCGTGTTACGCTAACAGCAGCGGACGGAAAGTTTTACGCCCCAACCGACGCTTACGCCCGAATTGCTCGGCGGGGCGGGTTTCACATGTTCCACACTACCGGAAGCTTCACCGTCGAGCTTCCGCCTGGTCCTACGGACCTCACCGTAATGAAGGGTTTCGAGCTCTACCCCGAGCGCAGTCATGTCGAAGTGAGAGCTGGGGAAATGACTGAGGTGGAGGTGACGCTTCAGAGAATGACCGACCTCTCGGCCGACGGCTGGCATAACGGCTCTACCCACATCCACACCAACTACGGGGGCAACCTCCACAACACCCTAGAAAACATCATGATGATGTCAGACGGTGAAGATCAAGACATTGTCAACGAGTTGATCGCAAACAAAGACAACCGGATTCTCGACTACCAGTTCTTCATCCCGGGAGGTAAAGCGCATCCGCTTTCGACACCGGACCGTGTGCTGATCGTGAGCGAGGAGTACCGTCCGCCTTTTTATGGTCACGTGTTCATGTTGGGCTTGGAGAACCACCTAATCTCGCCGTTCACGACCGGATACGAGGGTACAGCCATAGAGAGCCTGTATCCCTCCAACACAGACATGTTAAGAAAGGCGAAGGCGCAGGGTGCAACCACGGGTTACGTGCACGCGTTCAGTGGGAGCGCCGACCCGCTCGAGGGCAATCTCGGTGGAGCAAAAGGCTTCCTCGTGGATGCTGCCCTGGGGACTGTCGACGCGCTGGAATGGTCGAGAGCTGGCTCAGGCGGGTTCTACCCCGTTTACGCCGCGTGGAATAACAACATGCGAATCACTGCCGTGGGGGGTGAAGACGCCATCAGTAATCTGCACACGACGGCTACCCTCGGTGCCATGCGCACGTACGTCCGACCCGACGACGGTCAGCGAAGCATGGACGGCTGGCTCAATGGGCTACGGAACGGTCACGCCTTCGTCACCAATGGGCCTTTGGTCGAGATGACAGTCAACGGACGTATTGCCGGGGAAACCTTGGAGCTGGCCGCCGGAACCAGAACGGTCCTGGTCTCTGCACAAGTACAATCCATCACCCCACTCACACGGGCGTTCCTAGTTTACAATGGGCAGGAGGTCGCCGAGGTCTCGCTCTCCGAGAATCGCCAAAGCGGTGAATTCCAGGGCGAAGTGGAGATCTCCGGAAGCGGCTGGATCCACCTGAGAGCGGTGGGCAACCCCGAGGAGTACTTCCCCCTGGACGCCAACTTTGCTCAAGGCTTCACGAACCCCGTGTGGATGATAGTAGACGGTGCTCCCATCCAAGACCGAGCCTCCGCCGAATACGGCATCCGGTGGGTCGACAAGCTTACGGAGATGGCGCTGGAGTGGCCCGGCTGGCGTTCACAGGACGAGATCGACCACGTACTAGGACAGTTCCAGGAGGCTCGGATGGTTTATGAGCGGCTGGCGAAGGGGGAGGGGGGAATGTAGGGCCCGCTCCAGATCGCGTATGCGCTGCTAGACAGCACAGAGAGCGCTCACTGGAACGACCTCCTGGTTCGCACCCACAGCCGCTGATCCTCCACTCGACCACGACCCCTGGCGTGGCACGGAAGAGGAATGCAACGTCCTCTTTATGTCCCGACAATTGGAGAACGTTTACTCATGAACCGTGCCCCACAAGCCCTACTGGTTCTGGTTGCCGCAGGCACTACGCTAGCATGCAGCGCATCTGAGACTGCCCCGCCAAACCAGACTGAGATTGCGATAACAACGTACGCCACTCAGAACAGGCCCGACGTCCGCGGCACAACTGCAGCGGTCTCTGCCGGCCATCCACTTGCTGCCCAGGCTGGACTTCGCGTACTCCATGAAGGCGGCAATGCGACAGACGCAATCATAGCGATGGCAGGTGTGCTCGCAGTAACCCGTCCCCATATGAATGGGGTCGGGGGCGACGCTTTCGCCATCTTTTACGATGGGGCCAGTGGCGACATCTCTGCTATGAATGCAAGTGGTCGTGCTGGCGCCCTAGCTAAACCTGCCTTTTTCGCAGCACCTGACCGCGATCATATACCTGCGACAGGTGCACTCGCGGTAACCGTGCCCGGCGCTGTGGCAGGATGGATTGATGCTCATGAACGCTTCGGCTCTAAACCTTTTGCCGAACTGCTTGAGCCTGCGATCCACTACGCCCGGGACGGGTTCCCGGTCTCGACCCGACTTAGAAGTGACATCGAAGAGCAGGGCGGAATACTCAACGAAGCAGCTCAGGCACTTTATAAGCCCGGGGGCTCACCTCCACCTGCTGGTGCCTTACTTAAGAATGTGCCACTCGCCTCTACACTCGAAACCATCGCCCGGGAAGGAAAGCAGGGTTTTTACAAGGGCGAGATTGCACAACGCTTGTCTGCATTTCTTGAAAGCGAAGGCGGTTATTTAAGGGCTGGCGACTTCGCTTCACACGAGTCGACATGGGTCGAGCCTCTCCGAGGTGACTACCTGGGACACACATTCCTGGCTATGCCACCCAACTCACAGGGTATCGCACAGCTGGCACTAATGGGCATGTCTAAGGCCCACCCAATTGAATCCTTAGGTCATAACACCACTGAGTACATCCACACCCTCATTGAGCTCAAAAAACTAGCGTTTGCTGACCGGGGGCGATGGGTAGCAGACCCTGAGCACGCAGACATTCCGGTCAAGGAACTTCTCGACCCTACGTATCTGAACGAGCGAGCCACCCTTGTCGACGCTAACCGGGCGGCTGAAGAAGTGGCTCCTGGCTTTGGACACGAGCAAACTTCGAGTGACGGCCAAGGTGACGATTCTGGTGATACAGTGTTCCTGACCGCAGTGGATCAATTCGGCAACGCTGTCTCTTGGATCCAGAGCAATTTTTCTTTCTTCGGATCCGGCCTTCTTGAGCCTGAGACCGGCATCCTGCTCCATAACCGTGGGTCTGGGTTCACGCTTGATCCCGGTCATCCAAATCAGGTCGCGCCACGCAAACGCCCCTACCATACGCTCACCCCGCTCATGGCTCTGCGTGATGGTCGGTTTGCATTCACACTCGGAACGCCTGGCGGCGACGGCCAAACACAGTCACTTCTGCAGATCACACATAACATGCTGGTCTTCGGAATGACGCCTCAGCAGGCAATTGAAGCCCCACGATTCCGGTCCTGGGATGGACTTAATGTCTCCATTGAGAATCGCGTCTCGGCCGATGTCTTCGCAGAGTTGCAAGCACTCGGCCACGATATCCTACTAGTCGATGGCTGGACGTTGACATTTGGTGGTGCGCAAATGGTGCACTTCGACGAGTCTAATGGGACCTTGACCGCTGCTTCCGACCCTCGGCGCGAAGCATACGGATTGGCGTACTGACCACATCGATGCGTTTCTTCTTAATTCTTGGGGCAGTGCTCGCTGCCTTGGCGGTCGTCTTAGGTGCATTCGGTGCGCACGGACTTCGTGCCAGGCTTAGCCCTCAAGATCTAGAGACTTTTGAGGTGGGTGTGCGGTATCAGATGTACCATGCGCTTGCGCTCATTGTCGTCTCATGGGCTATAGCTCACTGGGAAGCGGGAACAGCCATAACTGCTGGATGGTTCTTCGTGGCCGGCATCCTCTTGTTTTCCGGAAGCCTATATGTGCTTGTCATTACGGGGCCGAGATGGCTCGGCGCGATTACGCCGATCGGTGGCGTCGCATTCATCGTCGGCTGGCTCTTGCTGGCCTGGACAGCCTTTAGGGGGTGAGCCCAGACGACATACACAGATGCCCGGGATATAGTCGCCCACGCACGCAGCATCGTCGTTCTGACAGGCGCTAGCGTTTCTGCCGAATCAGAGGTTCCAACCTTCAGAGGGCCGGGTGGTCTCTGGAAATCGCACCGGCCGGAAGAGCTAGCAACGCCGGAGGCTTTTGCACGCTATCCTCGGCTAGTTTGGAAATGGTATGCGTGGCGGATAAGATTGGTTGCTAGCTGCACACCTAAGCCCGCACACGAATGCCTGGCCCGTCTAGCGCTCGACGCTGATCCTCCACTCGTGATCAGGTGTCGGTTGCTACCTCGATATATGGCTCCCTATCCCAAACGACATACCTAATCGGAAGGTCAGCAGGTTCGCCTCGCTGCGTCTTGGGTTGATGCTGACCTTACCGTCTGGATTGTCGATGACATCACCTTTGGTGAGGTAGTTGGCTACACCATTGCCGTGATGCTCCACCCCGAAATCGACCAAGTAGTATTCTGAAATGACTAAGCGGACACCCCCACCTGCACGCCAAGCAAAGATCCAATCAGTGAGATGGTTCGTCTTGAAATGTCTCTCGCTATCCCCCATCTCCTTTAGGCCCGACTCAGTGTTAAAAACCGAACCCCCAACGGTACCGTAGACGTAGGGTTCAAGACGTCCTTGCGCTAGGACGATCTCAGGGCCCAATCCCATGTAGAAGATGTTATTAGTCGTCTCTATATCCGCCATGACACGACAAGGATCCGTTAAGCATGTAGGTATGGTTTCTGAACCGTAGATGACAAACCCAAGATCTGCCCGCAGTCGCACATTCCTAAAATCTTCTATAGGGAAAACCTTCGCGCTGAGGTTCACTCCCCCTCCGACGCCGACGAGATCACCGAACTCACCTAAAGCATTGCTAGCAAGCGCTGCGACGTCGATATATCCGGCAGGTGGCCCCTTTTCTTCCACGTCATACTCCGGCACTCGCGGTAGTACTTGGGCATCTAACCCTTGTGCCATTAGAAGCAGCATTAGCGGGATGCGTGCAGTTATTGAAGCGCCTCGTCTAGTCATTAGTAGTCTTAATTTTTAGACAGAGTGGCCAGAACCACACCATTAGAGCTTAAGTTTATTTATGAGTGAGCGAATTATGAGTTGTATCTTGCGTGTGTGCTTGACCTAGCAAAGTGTCACTCCAACAGGATCATTTTGGAGGGTAAAAGAAGCTTCTTCCGATGACCCCCCGTCACCAGTGAAAGGAACATTACTGGTGCAGGGTGACAGATGTCGGCACCAGTGACAAGGGTGTTCCCGACAAAAATGGCTACGGATCCGACGCTCAGGCGAGATTTGGCCACCGTGGCACCGGTTACTGTTTGCGTAGCTGACGCTCCGCACGGGTGGTGTCTGGTCCCCAGTTTGAGGAAGTGGCAGCGGCGCTCGGGAAGGTACTGACGCTCCACACAGGTGGTGCGTGGCCCCCAGTGTATTTCTCCGTAAGCTGCTCGACGGCTGGACGTTCCTGGGCTTCCTCGATCCGTTTTTTCTTGGCCTTGGTAGGATCAATACCAAAGTCGTAGAAAGCTTTACGGGCCTTCCTGGCTTCGGCTCGGGCATCCTTAAGCGTCCAGTCTCCCCAACGGCCTATCCGGTAGAACTTCCTGTTCGTAGATGGCCCATACGCTAAATAGAAGAGCTTGCCGGATTCGCCGTTGACCTTGGGCGGATAGAGCCTGACGTGATGCCCTTTCACATCGGGATCATTATGGATCTGATGCTTCGGGACGTTCCCTGAACGGGTGCGTTTAGAATGGTCCCACTTCAGCCTTCTGATCTTGTCATCGGTCAAGGATGCCATCCGGATGCCTCTCATATTACCACACAGAATACCACACATACCGAGGGCCTAACAATTACCCGCAAAGTACCCGTAGAGATAATGCTGGGCAAACTAATAGGGTTGTGAAGACTGAGGTTTTAGAAGGGAAAACCAAGAAAATACGGGGGAATTACTAGGCAGGTATACTCGTTACCGTCTGTAAAACGGCTCCGACGGTGGGGGTCAAAAGCGGAGGATGTTGATGCCCGCTCGCATCTCGTTCCCACCCTTGATCAGTAATCGGAGACTGTGCGGCTGTCAGACCCTCTGGTGGTCAGATCGCCAGTTCCGGACCGCTCCCTTGATCTCTTTGCGATCCGAAATGTCCTCGTAAAGGACACGGCGGGCCAAATCGGGTAGCTCCTCGTCAGAGGCGAACCGAAGTCCGATGAGCTGTTCCGCCGTAAAATCAGGAATGCGGTCCCGCAGCTCCTGGGGAAGGAGTCGCTCCATCCGCAGTCGCTCCTCAAGGCGTATGACGCGATCTTGCACGCCGAGTGGGAACACACGTGCGTAAAATGCAATAATCATTGCACCAACACAGAACAGGAATAAGGCCACGCGCTCCAGTGAGAAATCCGTTACGGCGAGAAATGCGAAGTAGAACGTCGGAAACACAAGCAGCGCATTAGCCCACAAAAAACCCTTCACAACCTTTGCGTGGTTCTCAAAATTTTGGGCAGATTCACTCATGACGTCTCCGGGCAAGTCGTTGTGTGCCGTAGATGGCCATCTGCGTGGGAGGTGAGGTGTTTGATTATTACCCTTGTACCGTGACTAAACCGGGAACTAACAATCTTAAATGTAGGATAACATATGTACGTGTCACCAGGGACAGGTGACGTATACGAACGCGAGGTCGACTGCAAGATTGACGGATAGATACGTGGACATCGGATGCCCACCAAGCCACCCGTAGAACCCATTTCGAGCATGAAAAGCGTCTGCCTGTCAGCACCTCCCCCTAATCCTCAATCGGAGGCCGGCATTTTCTTGAACATGAACGAGAGGTTGTCATCAATCCACACAATATCATTGCTACTAACAATCGCAGTTCTTATGGGCACAGCTACGTAAAAATACGTGAAGGTCACTTGGTTTCCATGCTGGGTCCAAGTCCCCTTTTCGCTCTCCGTAACTGTCTGGGTAGACCCTGCAGTGGTGGAACTCGTGATGATCGAAGAAGTGAACGTCCCGTCCGAATTCAACTGGAGAAAACCCGAGGTCACCTCGGAAAATTCGTCTCCTAACTGGATGACCGTGAACGGTAGCATGACGCCGTCGATGGTCAGTAATTCGTAGCGGCCGGAGATGTCGTCGGGGCCCATCACACTGTCCCCGCAACCAGCGATCGCAAAGAAAGATGCCAGTAGCGTTAGGCACGCTCTCCTTCTCATCATGTACCCCTGTGTTACGCTGTCCTGTCAGGAACCCTCGAACGCTCAATCTTCGGATGCAGGGACTCCTTCGTTCATACACGTCAGCGCGTACTGACGAGGATGGCCCCACCCGCGTAGCCGGTCCCGAATCGAGTCGTGGCGTCGCGAGCGCTCATGTACTCGAGTCTCGTGACCTCGACGGTATTGATCCTCCGCAGGTCGTCGAGGTCTCCATACAGGGCTCCGTTAAGAACGACTCGGGCAAATCTGCCGCCCTCCGCATAACCCAGCGTAGGAGCAGACCGGCCGGCATTGAACCACTGCGGGCGATTGCGCTCGATGACCTGGTAGACGTTCAGACCCTCGCCGGCCCCCTCACGAATTAGCTCGCCGGTGATCACATTGGTGTTCCCTCCCCTGCTGGCGGTCGCCATCCCGCTGCAACCGGCCAGGACGAAAACGAAGAGAAGAGACCAGAGACGGAAACGCATCGGTCCTCCATCGGTTGAAGGGCTGCCAATCCTCCCATAACCACTCAAGAAAGAAAACGGCGCTCCCAGAGGGAGGCGTAGGGGAGGTGCACAGTCACCATACCAGCTACGGCGCTCCCACGACACCGTGCCCGGTACGGCGGGTTAGTGCGGATCCCTTCAAGGTCATTAATCTAGTCGCCTCTACCCACCCATCCGGGACCTCTGACCACCTGTCCTGATAACGCACCCGTGTGCTCCCCGTGGGCCACAACCTGCTTGCCATTCACGAACACGTGGACCATGCCAGTAGAATACTGGTGGGGGTCCCCAAAGGCGAGGGTTGCCAGGGACCAAATCCATCGGAGTTCCACGTTATGGATCCTTTCGGGTCAAGAACCGATACGGAAGTTCTCCCACCATACCACGAGGGCGGTGTGAGCAATAGCGGATTGAGGGAGATCGCTTCCCACGCGTGGTCCAGCAAGAGAGCGGATACACAAGGCGATGGCTCTCACCGAGTGCTTTCAGTTGATACCACCGGAGAGCCCGATAATTGGCAGCAGTCCGTGACCTTGTCCTCTTCTAGGCCGTGTCTCGCTCGTTCGGTGAGGTGCCCCTGCGAGGGACACGTCCTTGGAGCAGTCCATAGCCTCCGTAGCCGGCCCTGAATCGGACGCCGTCGGATCTTCCACGAGTCCCATGAAGAGAGTCGTGCCTGAGAGTCGCTCCCGGATGGCGAAGACAAAGGGACGGTCGACAACGATCCCGGCTAACGCGCGGACGGCAACCCCCACGGCGGTTACTGCCGCAGCCCGCGTACCTTCCTCGTCTACCTCGATGAAGGTCTTTTGGCGAACGAAGTCGATGCAGAACTGGATCCCTTCAGGGGACATCCCCGTGAAGTCCGCCCCGGAGTGGAACGCGATGTCCATCCCCATATCCTTCAGCGGCTCGTTCAGGAGGGCGTCGTACGAGAGCGTCATTTTCGGTATGGACAACAGGTCCAAATCACCGGGCATAAGTGCTCCCAGGATCGACTCCCACTGCGCCTCGTCCAAGGCTGCCAGGAAGCTTCGAGCGTCGACGGGGGGGTGAGGTACCACCACGACCATCGAG
>CEUS01054304.1_pt1 | contig 11383 bp, 8 predicted proteins | sample 427031 | NCBI WGS metagenome assembly CEUS01 (sample SAMEA2622837, study PRJEB7988) | marine metagenome | biome: marine biome (ENVO:00000447); feature: marine epipelagic mixed layer (ENVO:xxxxxxxxx); material: "saline water (ENVO:00002010), including plankton (ENVO:xxxxxxxx)" | depth 140 m | reverse complement strand
AGGTCTCTTTGTACGCCACTCTTGATCGAAATATTCTGATGGTTTAAGTAGCGTCCATATCATTGAGGCAGCCACAAGTTTTCCTAGCTTTCCGCTTTGGATAACCTCTCTCGCCTTCATAACTAAAGGACTGTGTCTTCTATGATGACCGATAAGTATTTTGATTCCAGAATCGTTTTCTAGTCTGATGATATGACGTGCAGACTCAATATTGTCAGCTATAGGTTTTTCGATCAGGACATGAACGGTGTATTTTGCACATATTTCCGCTATGGAAGCGTGTTGCCCGTTGGGAGTAGCAATTATTGCTCCTTCTGGTCTTTCGTTCTTAAGGAGGTCAGATATACTTTCGTAGAAGGGTACGCCTAATTCATCAGCTAAGCGTTTGTTTTCCGGGTTAACATCACAGATGCCAGCAAGCGAACACTTGTTGCTGTTTGTTATAGTTTCCGCATGTTTTCTGCCTATTAAGCCAGCACCGATGACGGCTATTTTTACAGTCGTCAACTTCGTCCCCGCATTCTACGATGGTTTAAGGATAAGTTTTCCTGTAAGTAAGGCATGACATATTGAGACATGTGCTGTTTTACAGTTATTTAGTCCCTTACCCAGTGTCTCATTAAGGGTTTGACATTCTTAGGTAATCGATTGAAGATTTCTGTAGAGATTGGGGCTACTTCATTTTCTTGTGCCTGTGGTTCTATCACCATTCTTTGACGTTCATCCGAACCTGGCATTAGTACATCTAGATTTAGCCACCATGGGGCGTACCGCACAGCTAAGCCAACTCTAGGACTTTCAGTAGTGTTTGCAGATGTGGCATGCCACAGGCGGCTGTCAAACATAAGTACGTCGCCTGAATTCCCAGTTACGTTAATTTCATCAGGGTGTACCAAATTAGGATCTAAATCGTTGTCCCCCGTTGGATTGTCATTAAATGTGTGGCTTCTTGGTACAACTAGCGTTCCACCATTTTCTTTGCTGAAAGGGGACAACATCCAGATGGTTGTGATGTGTGCTATAAAATCAGGGTATGGGGAAGGAATATGACCTGCAGTTTTTTGATTGAAAGGCCAGTCTGAATGCCATCCTCCCCTGGCATTGCCAGGCATGTTGATTATTGAAGTTGTGTATGATATCCGGACATGAGGACCAAGAATCGAATCTACTGTACCTAAAATATTAGGGTGAGGCAGGTATTTAGCGAAGGACTGGTCGTGCGCAAGCAGACCCTTGGTTGCACTTACATCGCTAGGTAGGAAGGTGCTAACGCTATTTGCGCCTTTTTTGACTGCCTTATCATTGTCTTCATAGCCACTACTTGTTCTTAGTGTAGTTTTTAGTACGCTGTCCCTGACATCGTCTACTTCCCCTGCAGGGATAACAGAAGGTATCACGCACCAACCCTCATCAATCACCTGTCGCATAATATTTTTAGTGTTCAAATTATTCCCCATATAAAATTACTTATTATTTATATTACATTATAATTCCAAAGATTATAGAATGCCACGAAAATGGCTGTAATGAAAGGTTTGGCATTACAGGATGCAGTTTATCTGCAAAAATTGTAATCAGCGGATGAAATCACAGGATGTGGTTGGTGCTGGTAACGGTACCATGTATGTCTCATCATTTTGTGCCAAATGTGGTGGGAGATTTACACTATTGTCCAATCAGGGAGAGACCCTCTTCCTTAAGGCTGTTAATGCTGGTCCTTCCGGGCAAGAATTGATGTCACGGGTTTTAGAACAGGCACAAGCGACTCTTCCATTGGCTGTTGATCAGTCGAATTCAGATATCCTGAATACTGGGGTTAACTGGGAGGATATTAGAGATGAATGGATTCGTATTTACCCTGGGAAATATACTATGGGATCACCTGAGTCTGAGCCGGGCAGGGAAATTGACGAATTCCTACATGAAGTACATATTAGTGGAAATTTTCTACTTGGTAAATGTGTTGTTACTCAGGGTCAATGGGAATCGATTATGGGGACAACTCCCTGGATAGATGGAGGTATGCTTTCTAGTAATCCCGCCATGCCCGCTGTATTTGTGTCATGGGAAGACACACAACGTTTCATAGAGAAACTTAATGGTAGTGAGGGAGGTAACTTTTATAGACTTCCCACGGAAGCTGAGTGGGAGTATGCTTGCCGAGCAGGGACAACTTCGATGTGGTCTTTTGGGGAAGATCGACATATTTTAGGAAACTATGCCTGGTACGTCGAAAGTGAATCCAAGATGGAAGACCAGTATCCGAGAGAAGTAGGGACTAGAATTGCTAACCCCTGGGGTCTGCATGATATGCACGGTAATGTATGGGAGTGGTGTCATGATGTTTACGACCATGATTACTACTCTAGATCTCCTTTAGTAGATCCGAAAGGCCCAGAGGGATCAAGTAAGTCACCGAGAGTTGTTAGGGGTGGGTATTACAGGTATTTCACGAGGCACTCCAGATCAGCCTCAAGAAACGCAAGGGATCCTTTTGAAAGGCACAGATCCGTGGGATTCAGACTAGTGAAAAATATAATCTAGTACCGTAATTTAAAGAGGATATCATTATGCAATTAGATGGATTAGGAGGGATATTATGATACTACTTGCAATTGACGATTACTCACTTCAATTCAGGCGAAACCTGTGCTATTACATGTCTAAGCCAACTGTAAGGAAAGAGCCAGTATTACAACCCAGTAAAGATAGTCCAAAAGCGCCTGACAGACAGGTTGCTAACTTTTACGGAACTGTTTTATATGATGAAGGTAAGTATCGTATGTGGTATTACGGCATGAATGAAGTTCTGCCAATCGCTTATCAGACCAGTATGATTTGTTATGCTGAGAGTGATGACGGCATCAATTGGACTAAGCCGAATCTTGGACAGATAGAATGCAAGGGTAGTTCAAATAATAATGCTATATATTTTCCAGGCATACAAAGTCCGGGTGCATGTGTCATTAAAGATGAAGATGATCCTGATCCCCAACGTAGGTACAAATTAGTATATGATCCACTGCAGGAAAAAGGTCCCATAAGAGATAGTTTCGGGGTTCCTGTATCAACACTAGCTACAGCAACTAGTCCTGATGGTATCAACTGGAAGTTGGGATCCGGTTGGCCTATAGATGTCTTTTCGGAACTTTCCTCTTTCTATAAGCATGAAGGTATGTACTATGTGCATGGTCAAGGTATCTTTTCAGGTGGAGGAGAGGGTGGCAGCGAAGTTGGTAGGCAGGGATACTTGTGGGTCTCTCCAGATTTTGAGAACTGGGTTCAAGGCTGGGCTGAAGCATTTACACTGCCTGAACCATCGGATCCAAATAAGAGAGGTTATGAACACTCATACGACCAGGTTCATTTAGGAATTGGAGCAGCCAATTTCGGTAATGTCCAGGTTGGTCTGTTTGGTCGTTGGCGCCCTGGTAAAGGGGAACCACCTATCCACACACTCAAAGGTATAGAAGGTGATTTGGGACTTGTAGTTAGTAGTGATGGCATGCATTTTCGAGAACCAGTCAAGAGTCACATCTACATATCTGCCGCTGATTCGTTGGTTACTCCTCGTGAGGGTAAGGACTATCCTACTATATTGTGTCAGTACAATGGAATATTGAATGTAGGCGATGAAACTCGAATATATCATGGACGGTGGCGAAACGCAGGTTTGACAGAGGATTATCATACAGAGATAGCCCTTGCTACACTTCCTAGAGACAGGTGGGGTGCATTAGGTTTATTCCCTAAACAGTCTGAAGGTTGGGTCTGGTCTGCTCCGATTACATTACCTGAAAAGGGTCTCGAAATATCGATTAACGCTGATAATGAAGATCTGTTTGAATTAGAACTTTCAGATTCAGAATTTCGTCTGATACCTGAATTTTCAGGAGAGAACGCTGGGGTTGTAAATTCAGAGGGAGGAATCGAGTCCCGAGTTTCTTGGTCTGGAGACATATCCAGAATTGCAGGGTCTGAAGTTAGGATTAAGATCAACATGGCTGCTAGAGATAATCTACAACCTAAACTGTATGCGGCATATGTCAATGGGCAATAATTCTACGATATATGGTTCATAAATAATGTCTACTCAAAGACGGTCAGTGTCAGAGATTTTTGATCTTGTCGAGACAGGGTCTATTGATACCATAGCAGGATCTGGATATAGCGTGGATGTACCAGCTAAAGAGGCTGATGCAGGCTGGCCTCATGGTGTTGTTAGATTGCCTGATGGGGATATCATAGTGTGTGACAGTGTTGCACATAGGCTATGGAGAATTGATCAGGAAGGGATACTCCGTGCATTTGCAGGAGATGGAGTCCCAGGTTGTAACGGCGATGGGGGCCCAGCAGTTGAAGCCCGATTGTATATGCCGCATGATATTTATGTAGACAATAAGGGTAATGTATACGTTGCTCAAATTGGCGATTATGGGACTACCTATGTCGACAATACAATTCGACGCATCGATTATGAGACAGGAATAATTACCCGTATCGCAGGTTCTGGCAGGGCAGGTTTTGGTGGCGATGGAGGACCAGCTCTAAACGCTGAATTCCATATCACGTGTGGTGTGGCAGCAGACGAACGTGGTAACGTTTTTGCTTGTGGCAAATCTCACAATAATGTCAGAAAGATTGATGCGGAAACCGGTGTTATAGAAGCTTTTGCAGGCGATCCTGGTAACAGAGCTGGATTTAATGGTGATGGGTTACCAGCACTCGAATCAGTTTTCAGTGGTCCTGAGCATCTGGCTTTTGATTCTCAGGGTAGCCTTTATATATGTGACAACGATAATAATCGTATCAGGAAACTAGACTCTGATACGGGCATAGTTACCACAGTTTTAGGTAATGGTCAGGCATCTTCTAGCGGTGACGGAGGTTTGGCTACTGAAGCTAGTACGAATAAGCCTGATGCCCTTTGCATAGATTCGAATGACAACGTTTACGTAGGTGAAGTACAAGGGTTTAGGATCAGGAAGGTGGATGCCGCGACCGGAGTCGTTAAAACACTTGTCGGAAATGGTGTGCCAGGATGGGGAGAAGAAGGCAAACTAGGTTCTGAGACCAAAACAAATGCTATAGAAGCCGGTATATGGGCGGATGACGATGGAACTGTATTGTGGGGGGACGCATCGGGTCGGCTTCGTCAATACGATAGTGTCACTGAGTTAGTAACTACGCTTTTTGGTGGAACTACCATTCATGATAATGAATCTGCGCAAAAAGCTTACCTGTGTATACCAACAGCAGTGGCCTTGAATTCATTAGGGGATATATACATTGCAGACACAAAGAGCCAGAGAATTAGGGTTGTGGATGCAAAGACTGGTTTAATTCGTACGATTGCTGGCAACGGAGCCAGGTGTTATGGAGGTGATAATGGCCCTGCTACAGAAGCATATATAGGAAATCCCAGTGATATCTCTTTAGATAGTCAGGAACGGGTTGTTTTTGTAGACGGCATAGGTCAGAGGTTGCGCAGAATTGATAGAGACGGTGTGATTACCACAGTGGCTGGTGTAGGTGAAGCATCTGGTCGTGGAATCGGAGGGCCGGCTTCAAGTGTTAGTTTTTTCAGTCTGAGGTGTTTCGAACATGGCTTAGACGATGATATGTATGTTGGTGACGGAATAGGTCTTATAAGTCGGATTGATAAAAAAACAGGTCTGATACAACAGATTTCCGGTGATGGTGTACATGGATATTCCGGTGATGATAGGTCAGCCTTAAATGCACGGATAGGTATACCTTCTTCGATAGCCGTTGATTTAGATGGCAACGTCTATTTTACAGACAGTTCATATCATGTTGTGAGACGCATAGATACGAACGGGATTATCACGACCTTGGCTGGGACAGGGGAAGCCGGATGTTCTCCTTCCGGTACCGCAGCGAGTGATGCCTTGTTATATAGACCGCAGGGGATTGCGGTTAACGCAGAAGGCAGGATATGCTTTTCAGACACATTTAACAACAGAGTTTGTGAAATAACCTCGGATGGGATATTAAACACTGTTGCAGGGAGTGATACTCCAGGAGATTTTGGTGACGGATCGTCAGCTATTTATGCTGGACTGAACCGCCCAACCGGATTAAGATTCCATGGTCTGGAGATACTGCTTTTATGTGATAGCCTGAATAACCGTGTCAGATGTATTAAATTGTAAAGGTTTTAAACCCATCCCAGCTTCTTCATAGCAGTTCTAAGGATTTCTATTTCAGATTCATTTAAAGGTTCTGTGGGTAGTCTTGGTGGCCCAGATGGATGTCCGACTATATCCATCATGCCCTTTGCAAGTCTATATCCACCTCCTGTTTTACTGGTCTCTGCTGAAACGGCTGCGAATGTACTCGAGATTCTGTCCTTGAGTTCCTGTGCTTCTTCGTACTTTCCAGATTCAGCTAGATCCCATACTTTCAATTCATCAGCAGCATATGCAGGAGCGAAAGCACTCACGGTTCCTTTTCCGCCGTTTTTGTGGCATCTTACGGTCTGTCCTGAATTGTCTATAACATTGAATATGTGTGAAAATTCAGTCATCTTGTCGTACCCATCAGCATCCGGGTAATTCCACTTCACGGCCGCAACGTGTTCGGCGTCTTCTAATTTAAGCATGGTATCCGGCTCAATGGGGGCGCATCCAAACCAGAAAGTGTTATAGATCATTATGCCTATGTCAATTGCATCTGAAATCATGGTGAAGTGTTTAACGTACTGGTCTTGATTCGGGGCGTGATTATAGGGCAATTCTATCTGCAGACTTTTTGCACCTAGGTCCTGCGCTTTTTTCGCATCTTCTATGGTCCTAATGGTGTCTTTGGATTGCAGTCCGCACATTATATTTGCATCAGAACCTGCAGTTTTAACTACTCTATCGAGTAGGCTTGGCCATTCACTCTCTGACAGGTCTGGGCCCTGACCCCAGGCGGAGCAGAGTTTGATCATGGAGCGGCTTGTTCCAAGTCCAACCGACAACCACCATTGCGTCAACTCTTCAGCTGTTTCGAGGTCAAGTTTGTAGTTGTCATCAAACGGGGTAGGAACTGCTACGGACACCCCTCTCATTATCTCTTTTAATTCGCTTCGATTCATTGATGTTTCTCCTGTAAATTATGTTCTAGGAAGGTATCACTATATATATTCCAATACAAGGTGTTGTACTGGCAAAACAGTGATACAATCCCACAAATTTGTTAATAGATGCTCATAAGGCTGGGGACATAATTTATATAGACTACTTGCGAATATGATAAGTAGATCGATGTTTTATTCAGGGGTAAAGGAATGCTTACTAATTATCAGAAAGATCACTTTGACTCGTTTGGTTTTTTGGTTTTGAAGAGCGTGTTTTCTTCTGACGAAATTCAATCTATCAGGGAGGCCTCTCTAGATGTTATTAGGCAAGAAGGTGGTGAGAGAGGTTTATCAGGAGAACGATATGCTTTAATGGGATTTATGGAGCGCCATCCAAACCTCTATGGTTTGGTAGACGACGATCGCATTCACGAAATTCCTGAAACCCTACTCGGATCCGATTTTTTTCTGAGTTCCACTGATGGACATATAAGGAGTGGGGATACTCCATGGCACGGAATAGATCTTGAAACTTATGCCGGAACTTATTCAGAACGACCCAATGTCCGAGTATGTTTGTACTTTGACGAGTTGAACAAAGAAAACGGTGCACTACGGGTGATACCTGGTTCACACAAGAGACCGTTTGCCGACTCTCTCCAAGGTTTATCGAAATTAGAAAATGAACCTGATTACCCCCTCTTTGGAGTCAAGCCTCAGGATATGCCATGTACAGTTTTAGATACTAAACCAGGTGATGTTGTAATTTTTACTGAAACTGTTTTTCATGCCTCATTCGGCGGATCTGCACGGTTGCAAATTACAGCACAATTTGGGGCAAGTCCAGTTTCAGATGAGGAAATTTTACATTTAAGGGAACTTCATGACGAGTTTAACTGGTCCCTACATCCAACTGAGTCTTACATAAACAGTGACAGACCCAGGATACGCAGGATGGTGTCACCTCTAGTGGAGATGGGATTTAGTTCGCTGCCTGTTTAGAGTGAAATTATTAGCTTGGAATTAGTACGGACAGGGATCTATTCATAGCTTCAGGTACCTTATCGGTACACAAAAATAAAATTGATCTTACACTGGATTTCGATTTAGGAGCATATATGGGTATTAAATTTGGTGGTATAGAATCCGGTGGTACGAAATTTGTGTGTGCTATAGGATCAGGTCCCGACGACTTGACGGAAGTAAAAATCATACCTACAGGTAAGCCTGACGAAACTATCAGTGAAGTGATCGAATTTTTTGATCCGTTCAATTCTAATGATTCTCTGGAAGCGATCGGGATATCCAGCTTTGGGCCATTGGATTTAGACCATGATTCAGCAACTCACGGTTATATAAAAGCCACGCCTCATAGAGAAACAGCTAAAAAAGATTGGGTGGAAATAGACTTACTAGGTCCTATTAAAAGGGCGATAAATGTCCCTATAACACTGGATACTGATGTAAACGGAGCCGCTATAGGTGAACATAGGTGGGGAGCAGGAAATGGATATGACAACCTCATCTATATAACAGTGGGAACTGGTGTGGGCGGTGGTGCTATTGTTAATGGTCGTATTGCTCACGGTTTGATACATCCTGAGATGGGGCATATGAGAGTCCCTCACGATTGGAAAGCTGATCCATTTCCAGGCAGATGCCCATTTCACGGAGATTGCGTTCAAGGATTAGCAAATGCTCCTGCGATTGAAGAGCGATGGGGTGCGAGGTGCGATGAGTTACCTGATGATCATCCGGCATGGGATTTAGAGGCATATTATCTTTCCTTAATGGTTTCCAATCTCGTTTTTTCTCTATCTCCTGAGATTCTTATTTTGGGTGGCGGCGTGATGCAAAGAAATCAATTGATCACAAAAATACAGGCAAATGTCAGTAAATTTTTAGGGGGATATGTCCAGTCAGATAGAGTGATTAATAACATTGACTCATTTGTGGTTCTTCCTGGTTTGGGATCTATGTCAGGTGTACTGGGAGGTATCGCAATGGCTCAAGATTTAGTCAGGGATTAAATGGAATCAAATTGAGTATATGCTTCAGCTGCTAATTTATTGAAATTCCGGGCATAGGACGCAGTTACAAATTTAGGAGATAATATTGTCTGAACAGGATCTGAAATCTAATACGAAATCACCTTTGTCATCACTAAAAATAATTTCTTTTGAGCAGTATGGTGCTGGTCCCTGGGGTACTATGCATTTGGCAGATATGGGTGCAGAAATCATTAAGGTAGAAGATCCGTCCACAGGTGGTGATATAGCTAGACATGTTCCGCCTTATACTTCAGGTGATGATAGTCTGTATTTCCAGAGTTTTAATAGAAATAAGAAAAGCATAACGTTGGATATGAGACATGAAGAGTCAGTATCGATTCTCCACCGTCTTGTTAAGTCAGTCGATGGTGTCTTTAACAATTTAAGAGGGGATATTCCCTCGAAATTGGGGTTGGATTATGAATCACTTGGTCCTGTTAATCCCTCTATAGTGTGTTGCTCGCTTTCTGCTTTTGGAAACACTGGGTCTAGATCTTCTGAACCTGGATACGACTATGTTATGCAGGCGTATGCAGGATGGATGAGCATAACAGGCGACCCTGAATCTCCTCCCCAAAAGGCTGGTCTTTCACTGGTTGATTATAGTGCCGGAGTTTTAGCATCTTTGGGTATGATGGGTGCTATTTTCAGAGCCAGAGAGTCTGGAATAGGCTGCAATGTAGAATTGTCTCTATTTGACAATGCAATATCACATCTTAGCTATATTGGAACATGGGCGTTAACCAGCGGATACGAGCCACGCAGATGGCCCGATTCGGCTCATCCATCACAGGTGCCATCACAGTCTTTACCAACGAGTGATGGGTGGATTGTAATTATGTGCGCCAAAGAGCATTTTTTTCGAGAACTCTTGGATGTATTAGGATTAACTAAACTTGAGAATGATTCGAGGTTTCAAAGTTTTAGTGGCAGACTCGAGAATCGGCAGGAGTTGTCCTCTATTCTGAAAGAGGTTACCGTGACGAAGACTACATCAGAGTGGATCAATTTAATGAAAGGTAGAGTGCCTTGTGGTCCAGTTAATACAGTTCAGCAGGCACTATCGGATCATCAAGTAGAAGAAGATGACATGATAATCGAATCTGAGCATCCAACTCTTGGCTCCGTTCGTCATATTGCCGGGCCAATAAAATTTCGGGATGGTATCACTTATACCCACACCTCTAGTCCTTCTCTAGGGGAGCATACGAGTCAGGTGTTGAGGGATTATGCTGAGGCTACAGGCGATGAGATTAATGAGTGGAAATCTCGGGGCTTAATTTAACGTACTTGGAATACGCTTAACAGGAGATATTATTGTGATAAAAATAGGTTCCAGGCGGGAACTATTTATTGATGAAATTTTGATTGATCGTTTAGATAATGTTTCATTCAAATTTCATGAACCGATCCCAGCTGGTATAGCTGTGAAGTACGACCTTTCACATGAGAGCTCAATAGCCTTTTATACTACTGTTATTAAGGACAACGATCTGTTTCGAATGTATTACCGTGGCACTAACCTCGCATTTAACCCCACCAAATTTCCTGATGACCACCTTCTCCCTTCCGGAACTTTTTATGCGGAGAGCACTGACGGAGCTAACTGGACTAAGCCCGATCTTGGAATTGTTGAAGTGAGAGGATCAAAACATAATAATGCGATTTTTCCTAGCATACCCGTGTATCCGTTTGGTCCATTTGTAGATGCCAATCCAACCGCTCATCCGGAGCAACGGTACAAAGCTGTTGCCAGACACGTTGGTGGTTCGTTGAGACATCTTATGGCATATGCTTCTTCTGATGGCATCAATTGGAATCTGATGCAGGAAGATCCAATAATAATGAATACGCTAGATAACAACTTTGATTCTCAAAATGTAGCCTTTTGGTCGGAAGCGGAAGGCTGCTATGTAACATATATGCGTTACATGTTAAATGGAATACGCTCTATCTCGAGAGCAGTGTCATCCGATTTTCTTAATTGGTCTGACCAGACACCTATGATGTACAGCGATACGGGAACTACTATGCCTTCTCAACACCTTTACACTAATCAAACCCAGGCATATTTTAGGGCACCTCATATTTATATCGCTATGCCGGCCAGGATTTTCTTTGGTAAAAGGCTACTTTCTCATCAACAGGCTGTGCTGTATAAAGAAGAGGTAGAGCCTATATCAGGGGGAGCTGGAGATGTGTCAGATGGAGTTTTCATGACATCTCGTGCCGGAGAGACTACCTACAA
>CEUS01022301.1_pt1 | contig 11383 bp, 9 predicted proteins | sample 427031 | NCBI WGS metagenome assembly CEUS01 (sample SAMEA2622837, study PRJEB7988) | marine metagenome | biome: marine biome (ENVO:00000447); feature: marine epipelagic mixed layer (ENVO:xxxxxxxxx); material: "saline water (ENVO:00002010), including plankton (ENVO:xxxxxxxx)" | depth 140 m | reverse complement strand
GAGATTTCGATGCCCGACATCGATCCCGGCAAGGCGATTTCGCTCGGTACACTGCTTGTTTTTTGCGTGGTGCTGATCCTGCTGGCGTACAACGGGTTCTACACGGTTCGTGAAAACGAAGAGGCCGTGGTGATGCGTTTTGGGAAAGTCCATGGGACACCCGCGGACCCCGGGATGCACTTTTGTATTCCCCTGGTCGATACGATTGTCAAGGTGAACGTCACTGAGGAGCGGCGGATTCGGCTCCCGTTCGGCGGAGGTGCGGAGCGCCCCACACGTTCATCTGAAGCGGACACATTGATGCTGACAGCCGACTTGAATGCGGCTTCTGTGGAGTGGACGATCCAATGGCGGATCACCGATTCCATCCAGAAAGTCAAGAGTTTTTACCATCCACTGGATCCCACGGGCGATCTGTATCTGAGCCAGGTCATCACACTGGCTTCGCGGACGGTGATGAATCGCCTGGTCGGCGATTACTCGATCGATGAAGTCCTGACTGGAAAACGAAGTGAAATTCGCCAGGCTGCCAAGGAACAGACACAGAGTATGCTTGACGAGTACCGCTGTGGTGTGGTGATCACGGATCTGCAGATGCAGCGTGTGCGGCCACCACGGAAGGTTCGTCCCGCCTTTGATGCCGTGAATAAATCGATCCAGGAGCGGGACAAACTGGAGAACGAGGCCAACAAACAGCGTAACCAACTGATTCCTCAAGCCCGTGCGGACAAGGACAAGAAGGTGCGTGGGGCGGAAGGTTATGCCTCGCGTCGCCGGGCTGAGGTGGGTGGGGAAATCAAGGCGTTGCGGGCGCGCTACGAGGCCTACAAAATGGCTCCGGAAGTGACCCGCCAGCGGCTTTATCTGGAAGCGATGGAAGAGATCCTGAGTGGTGTGGAATCCAAAACCATCGTCGATTCAGATCTGCAGAAATCGGTTCCGCTGCTCCCGTTGTTGCCTCTCAATGAAGGAAGTGCACCATGAGTCCACGAATCAGTGTTGCCCTGCTCGTGGTGTCGGTCCTGGCAGCCGTACTATTGAATGCGTCGGCGTACACCGTCAACGAGCGTGAGCAGGTGGTTATCCTGCAATTTGGGGCGCCGCAGGATTCCCACACCGAGGCGGGCCTCTACTTCAAGTTACCTTTTATTCAGGAAGTGCGCCGGTTTCCCAAGACACTTCAGCTCTGGCAGAGTGAGAGTGACATCACCGATTTGCCCACCAAAGATGGCAAGAAGATCGAGGTGCAGGCCTGGGCGATCTGGAAAATCACCGACCCACTCCAATTCGTCAAGGTGTTGCGGACGGTCTCCCAGGGCGACGCGGCGATCAAGGACCGCGTCAGGGCTGCGATCCGCGACGAAATCACCAGTCACGATTTGACCGAAGTCGTTCGCAGTTCGTCCCGTGCCTTGAGCTACTCATTCCAGTTCCAGTTGTCCGGCGGGAGCGATGAGACCGCGAGCGGAACGCAGCCCGGACAGCCCGAAACCCAGGTGCCGATTGTTAAAGGTCGCCAGAAAATCACCGAAGAGATTCAGCAGAACGTGGCCAACCGGTTGCGATCGGCACAGGGAACGGATCCGCAACAGGAAGGCCGTGGTGTGGAACTGGTCGAAGTGGGCATTTCCAATATTGGCTTTGTCCCCGCTGTCCAGGAAGCCGCATTTGCACGGTTGACTGCCTTTATGGAGTCGATCGCTTCGGGCTATCTCAATGAGGGACAGCAGCGCAAGCAAGAGATTCTCAACCAGACGCAGGCGGAAGTCGAGAGAATTCTCGGTGAGGGTGAGGAGCAGTCCAACATCATCCGTGGTACTGTCGATGCCGAGATTATCGGAAATTACGCCAAAGCAATTACGGAAACGGGTGAATTCTACAATTTCACGAAAACACTGGAGGTCAACAAGAAGGCGCTGGCGGGCAAGAGTCGACTGATTTTGACCACCCGTAGCGAACTTTTTGAGATGCTCAAGTCGGTTCAGCCGCCACCGCCACAACCAGCTGCCGTGGCTGAGGAAACGACGGAAACCAGCGCACAACCCTTGCGTGCGCCGTGAGCGTCTTACGGAGTATAGATCCTGCCGAGCAGATCTGGCGGCAACATGGTTGGCGCGTTTTGGCAGTGAACGCTCTTGTGGCCGGTAGGGACTCAGCGTGCCGTCAGGGTGGCATCGGCCGCAGCCTGGAATGCTTGGCAGGCGTCGGGGCTGAAGAGCGCGAACACGATTTCCTGTAGGCTGCCGGCGTTCTGCTGACAGGTTTCCAGCGCAATCCGGGCTGCTTCGTCCAGCGGGTAGCCATACACTCCACAAGAAATGGCGGGAAAAGCGATCCGGTCGAGACCCTGTTCCGCCGCGAGTGCCAGGCTACTGACGTAGGCAGAGGCCAGCAGGGGCGCGGAGGTCTGTGGATCCTGGTAGACAGGGCCGACGGTGTGGATCACATAACGGACTTGCAGCCGACCGTTTCCCGCGGGAGTGATACGGGCTTCTCCCGTCGGACACCGCACGCCCGGACGGACCTCCGAAACCTGGCGACAGGCTTCGATTAACTCAGGACCCGCCGCTCGGTGAATGGCGCCATCGACGCCACCACCTCCGAGCATGCGTTCGTTGGCTGCATTGACGATCGCGTCTCCCGCCCAGACGGTCAGGTCCCCCTGCCAGAGTGCCAGTCGGGTCGTCGCACTCAGTTGGTATTCTCTCATGGCGTCGCTGGCCGCCCCGCTCGGTCATGGCATGCACTTGGTGTTTGCCGAGTGCAGAGCAGCGCTGCCGCACTCGGCCCACGCTGGGCAGGGAGTGCGGTTTTATCTCGAGTGTGTCAGCGGCGGCGGGGTTATTTCAGATCGCCGGCGGTAACAACAATCAACTTACCGGGGATCAGGTGCCGTTTGATGGCGCCGTTGATTTCTTCCTGAGTGACCGCTTTGACACGATTGAACAAGTCATCGTAGAAGAGCACTGTGTCTCCCTGTTCCATCATGTCGGCAATCAAAGAAGCCAGGCGACCGTCGTTGTTGAACTGCAACGAGAATCCCTGAACATAGCTCTGCTTGGCCGCGGCGAGCTCCTCGGCGGTGACACCGTCTTTGATCAGACGCCCAAATTCCTCGTCCACCAGTTCGACCACGCGCGGCGTATTCATCGGGTTGGCGATGGCCATCACGGTGAAGCGGCTGTTTTCTTCTTCGCTCCAAGCGCTATAGGAGGAACGGATTCCATAACTGAGGCCCTCCTTGCCACGGATCCGCTCTCCTAGTCGCGAGGAGAGTGACCCGGCTCCAAACACCTGGCTGGCCATTTTCAGCGCTGCATAGTCCTGGTGGCGGAAGCCGATAGGAATGGTGTGCCCAGAAAAATAGACTGCGTTCTTCTTGTCCGGGGTAAGAATTTGCTCGCGGACGGCTTTGGTCTTGGTGAACGTCTGTGCGTGAATTTCTTCGTACGGTTCTTTGACCGTCCAGCCGGCAAAAATGTCAGCCAGCAGCGGGCGAATAACGTCCGGGTCGAAATCGCCGACCAGCACCAGTTCACCGGCGTGATTTCCCAGGAATTGCTGGTAGAGGTCGACTACCTCATCCAGTTTCAGGTTGGTGTAGCGGGCGACGTCATCTTCCGTGGTGGTGCGAAAGCGGGGATCCGACTGGCTGTAGGGGTAGAGTAAGCCGTAGAGGCGGCGTTGGGCCTTGCTCATCGGATCACTGAGCGCGCCTTGCAGGGCGGCTAACCGTTCCTGTTTGAGAACGTCGAATTCTTTGGCGGGAAACGTCGGTTGGCGTAACATCCCCTTGAGTAGTTGCAGTACTTCGGGCAACTGGTCGCGTTTTGTGGTGCCTCCAAAGGAAGCGCTGCCCAGAGCGCTGGATCCGGACAGGGTGGAAGAAAGCACGTCGAGCTTGTCTTGAATTTGCTGATAGTCGAACGTCTTGGTGCCGCGCGCCATCATCGTGCCCATCAGGGCGGCCGCCATATTCTTGCCTTCGAGCGTTTTCAACGAACCGAAGTGCAGTGACAAGGATAACGCGACGGTGTTGCCGCGTGTCTTCTTGGGCAGCAGGCCGACCTTGATGCCACCATCGAGGGTGTAGGAGATCAACCGTTTTTGGACGTTTGTAGGCGTCGGATCAAAGGCCTCGCCCGCTTCTGCCACGGCGCGGCCGCGATAGTCTTTGAGCATTTCCTGCAGGTCCGTGCGGGGCGCGATCGCTACCCGTTGGGCTTCTTTGGTGGGTTCAAACAGCCCCACCGTCCGGTTACTGGCCATCAGGTACTTGGCGGCGACACGCTTGACGTCAGCGGCTGTCACCTTGGCCATCTGGTCGCGGTACAGGAAAAACATGCGCCAGTCGCCGCGTCCTTCCCACTCACTCAACTCGCTGGCTACCGCAGTTGAGCTGGTTAGTGTGTTTTCGTATTTGCGGACGATTTGTTTCTGAACCCGCTCGACCTCTTCGTCGGTCACGCCTTCCGTACCCAGGCGTTCAATTTCCTGGATCATGGTGGCCCGGACGTCCGCCATCTTTTTCAGATCTTTCACCCGACAGGTCATGATCATCACACCTGGATCATGCAGCGCGTAGGTGCCGCCGATAATGCCGGCCGCTTTCTTGGCTTCCACCGTGGTCTTGTAGAGTCGGCCGGCCGGTTCGATAGCCAGAATGGAGCCGATCGTGTCCATGGCGGCAAAATCGTCATCGGGTGCCGAGGGAATGTGGTAGATCACGCTGACCAATCCCAGGTCGCCAGATCGCTGCAGGGTAACCAGTCGCTCACCGTCCTGGGCTGGTTCCTCGGTGTAGGTCAGTTCCAGTTCACGCTCAGGGCGTTCGATGGCACCAAAATATTTGGCGATCAACTCGAGCGCTGTCTTTTCAGTAAATTTGCCCGCTACGATCAGGGTGGCATTGTCGGGCTGGTAAAACTTGCGATAGAACGCGCGCAGCCGCGGGATCGGTACCCGTTCGATGTCGCTGCGGTTGCCGATGGTGGACTTGCCGTAGTTGTGCCATTCAAAGGCGGTGCCCATCATGCGTTGTTGTAACACGCGTGAGGGACTGTTTTCACCGCGTTCGAATTCATTGCGGACGACGGTCATTTCGGTGGCCAGATCTTCGCCCTTGATGAAACTGTTGACCATGCGATCTGCTTCCAGACGGATGGCGAATTCCAGGTTGTCGTCGTTAGCCGGCAGTGTCTCGTAGTAGTTAGTGCGGTCGAAAGATGTGGTGCCGTTGAAGCTGGCCCCGCGGTCGGAAAGCGACTTGGGGATATTGCCGTGCAGGGGAGTTCCTTTAAAGACCATATGTTCCAGCAGATGCGCCATGCCGGTTTCGCCGTATCCTTCGTGACGGGAGCCGACGCGGATCGTCAGATTGATCGTTACGGTCGGTTTCGAGTTGTCTGCGTAGAGCAGGATTTTTAGGCCGTTGTCCAACGCATACTGGGTGACACCTTCGATCGAGCGGACTTTGGTAATTTCCGCCGCGTTGAGGGGAGCGGTCTCCGCTGATGCGATGACGGCCAGCCCAGCAAGGGCGGTGGTCAGGAAAAGTCGCCGCAGGCCAGTGTTGCGTGTAAGCAGGTGGCTTTGCATGGAAAGCGTCTCCAAAAACAAAGGGTTGGGGGGCGACCAGAGATCCGCCCGGATCCGATAGGTTTGATCATTCAATAGGTAATGCAGGACGCGGCTGATCCGCCGCAGACGACCTCACCGATCCCAACATGATCGGGATCGCGAGCGCCGCTGTCAATCAACGTAGCAGATTCTCCCAACTCCCGTGTTGGGTGGTAGGTCATTTTGCCTGCCAGTGAGCAGAGCGTGCGCATTGGCCCGCAATCACCCTGGACCGATTTTGCTGGCGGGCAGCCTCCGTGCCACCCATTTAGTGCTGGCGCGCGTACTAGTCGGTTGGCGCGTTTCCACCCGCCGGCGGAGAGGTCCGAATTGCAGCGGGCTTCCGCGCGCCAACCTTGACAGTTTCCAGAGCCAAACGTTTGCCCGCTTGCATACTCGCACCGCCGACCAGCACCAGGCTGCCACGCCAGGCCATCATGCGGTGAAAGAAACGGTCCTCCTGGAGTTCTGTAGTGACTTCCCAGCGTGCGGTATCGGCGCTTAGCGACTGCACACGACCTCCGTAAGTGCTGACATAGAGTCGTCCGTCGAGGTTCCAGGCAGCCGAACCAAAACCTTCCATCCCTTCGCCCTGGAGAGGGGCGCCTGCGGACCAAGTTTTGCTGGCCGGATCAAACACCGCCACTTTGGTGGTTGGGCCTCCCTGCTTCTGCATGCCGCCGATGACGTACAGTTTGCCTTGAAAATGTCCCACGGATAAAGCGCGGCGCTGAAAGGGTGGCTGGGGCAAGGCAATCCAACTGGGATTTGCGTGTGACAGGTCCAGTTGGAAAGCCGTCTGGTGCCACTGTGATTCTTCCGAACCCAGTGCCCAGCCGCCGATCACATACAGCTGATCGTCGACGACGACTGCGTCGTGCGACGAACGGGGTTCCGGTAGCGGTGGCAGGGCGGACCACTTTCGGGTTGCCGGGTCAAACGAAGCGACATCCGCCACAGATCGCAGGTCGTGCTCCTCGTCTTCGTTATTGTGGGCGGTAAAGCCGCCGATCCGATAGAGTTTCCCCTGGTAACTGACCATTGCCAGACCTTGGAGTCGGGGGCCTTGGGCGACGACCTCCCAGGACTGCGGTTTGTCGAGATTGAGACGTCGCAGCGTACTCGATTGACTGGTATTGGAATAATGGTGGGCGCGCCCGAAGTGGCCCCCATACGTATACAGCCAGTTCTCCACAACTGCAGCACCCAGGCTGGTGACTCCCTGGGGGAGCTCCGGGAAGGCAGCTTTTTGATTGGCCGCGTCGGTAGTGGTCGTAGCGGAATCTGCGGACGTCGGACCGGCAAACGTCGGACCGGCAAACGTCACGGTGCAATATTGTCGCTGTTCACGATAGTCCTTGCCTGCCAGCTGGCCGGGTTTCTTGACCATCCTCCGCGCCCGCAAACGCACACCGGCCAGTTTTTTGAGACGGCATTGCACCTTGCCTTCGTCATCAGTGGTGAGTTCCTGGTCGTCGCCCGCGGCATCGGTGACGATCAGTTGGCTGGCGGGAACCGGTTTTCCCTTCCACAGTACGGTGACGCGCAGGATGCCGTCTTGCCATTGTGGAACGACATCGAAATCCAGCCTGGCAGACTGCCCTAGTTTTGCGAGGTGTTCCGGTGCGATCGCTTTGGCGTAATAGTGCAGCAGCATCGTCCGTTCGCCTTGGCCAAAAATACCGAACAGACATTCGGCTTCCAGGGCACCGACACCAGCCGAAAGATTGACGTCGAGATAACCGCCGTCATCGGTTGTGACTTTCTTGGCGGGTGCTTTTGTGTACTGGCCAGCGGCTGCGCGACTCCACAGCCGCAATTTTGTCAGTCGATCCAGGTAGGTTGCCTCGTCGGGTGCGGTCGACTCGCCAAAATAGAGATGTCCCTGCGTTGGCTGGCCAGCTTTGGTGTGCAGTGCCAACCAGATAAAGTGCGCTTGCAGCGGCGATGCTAACAGCGCGGTGATCATGACCAGGCCGATCGGCCAGCAGTATTTTTTCATGACGTTTTATTTCCTTTCTGATGGATGTGTCAGCAGTGAGACGGGGTGCCTGGTGTGGTACCTGCCAGCGGTGGCGTCGCCCGGGAGGGTATTACTTTGAAGGTTTCTCCGGCGGTGCGGTGCGCTCCTCGGAGGTTTGGCTGGAAATATGGATGAGTCGTGTGGCCTGACGCACAACCAGACTTCGGTGTACTGCAGCGACGCCATAGACCCGGTCTGCGCACGGGTAGGTATTGGTGGCCAGCACTTTGGGCTGGGAAGTGTGGTCTGCCGACAGGATTGTGGTTTCTCCCGATTTGGAGAAGAAGTAGAGACGGTCTCCGGCAGCAATCGGCGAACACCAGCAGGAACCGGGAAGACGGTGTTTCCAGCGTGTTTCACCTGTTTTCAGCGCCACGCAGAAGGCCACACCGGCGCGATTGACGAAATACACCATGTCACGATAAATCAGGGGCGACCCGAACGACGAGGTGACTTGTGAAGAACGCCACTGGATCCGTTTCTCCGCCGGTTCTTCCAGGCTTCCCTGGCGTAGCGCCAGGTTGTGGCCTGGTTTATTAGCCCCGATGACAACGATCCCTGACGACGCGGTAGGAGAGGGAACGTTGTTTCCTTCCAGTCCGTCAACCTGCCAGAGTGCCTCGCCACTGTCGGCCTGGAACGCCTCGACGGTTCCATTGGAACTGACCAGGATTTGTGCTTGCGTTTTGTCGCCCACGATCAGCGGCGAACTCCAGGAGACCTTCGCCTGGCGGTCGAGCTTCCAGCGATTGCGGCCTGTCTGTTTGTCGATGCTCAGTAAATAGGAAGGGCCCGAATGATCGACCAGCACGTAGAGCGCTTCGTCGGTCTGGGCGACGGAGCTTCCCAGTCCGTGGTTTCCCTCGTAGCTGCCGTATTCCTCCATCAACGCGCGTTGCCAGACCAGAGTCCCGTCGTGCTGATAGGCACGCAAATCACCACTTTCAAAGAATGCGAAGAAGTGCTGTCCATCGGCCGCTGGAGTTGGTGCACTGCGGCTTACATAATCGCTGACGGCGACCGTTTGTTTGGAGTCGAAACGATCGGACCATTGCAGCGCGCCCGTTTTCAAGTCGTAGCATTGGGCGATACAGGTTTCCTGGTTGGGACCCAGCCGCGAAGTCACAAACACGCGGGTACCCCAGATGACGGGACTGGACTGGCCGTAGCCAGGCAAGTCGATGGCCCAGGCAATGTTTTGCTTCTTATCCCAGGAGAGCGGCAGATCCTGTGCGGAACTGATGCTGTTGCCATTTCCCCGAAAGGCGGGCCAGTGTGCCCCCGGATCGCCGCAAGCGTTCTGCGCGAGGGGCACAGCGATCAGCTGCAGCCAACAGAGGAGGGCAAATCGGAGGGTAGCGGACCGTGGCATTACAGGGGATCCTTCGTGAAAAAGAAGCGGGTGGCAGAGACACCTCGGGCTGATAGACGCGGGCGATCAGACCGAGCTATGTTACGCTGGCGTTCCCACCGTTGGGCCGCCTGACGCCGCTCCTGGCGGGAATTGAAGATCTGCAGGAAGCACGCCAGCGCCAGCGTTACGACTAGAATCAGGACATGGCTCCACAGTACGTGCCACGAGACAAATGTCCAGTCCATTTAGTCCTCCTCTCGCAGTGCGCGAGCACGTACCAGGCAGACGCACCGTCGAGTTTCGTCACCGCGCGTTTCAAACAGGTTGGCGAACTGATACAGGCAACGCCGGCAGTTGAGGGTGGCCAACTGTTCGCAGGAAATCTTGACGACCACCTGGTATGCCATGTCGTTTTGGCCGGCCGTCAGGTGGAGCATGCCCAGAGCGACACGAAAGCGAAGTTCGTGGGGCGCCAGTTGGACGACGTGTCGCATGATCGGAATCACGAGTTCGGTCGGGTACCCGCAGCGCGCCATGTAGTATGCGGTACCGTACAAGGCCTGGACGCATGTCGGGTCTTGTTCAGCGATCTTGCGGGAGAGTTCAAGTGCTGTCGGGTAATCCCCCACCGCTGCCAGGCCACAAACGATGTCTGGCACGTATTGACTTGGCAGATCTGGCCGCCGCGCCAGATGCTGAAACATGCTAGCTGCGGTTTGCTGGGCATTCGAGCGACGGTAACAGTCGGCCAGCGCCAGCTGGCCACCCAGGGACAGTGGCCTCAGTGTGGTGGCCGTTTCCAGGGCTCCCAGGGCCTCGGAAAACGCTTGCTGGGCGTGCTGGATCACGCCATAGAGTTCCCAGATTTGGCCCGCGTCGGGCGTCTCTTCCAGACCGATCCGGAGTCGCTGGAGGGCGTCGTGCGGGAAGCCACTGTGGAACAGTTCTTTTGCCGTTTGGCAAGCGGTTGCGGGGTTTTCCATAGCCAATCCTTGTCAAGCACCGCGAGTTTGCGGAGAACGTCACGCGTGGTGACTGGCGGATGTGGCTGGCAACCCGAGAGCGGGTCTGCTGGCGGCAAACAGGTTTGAAAAGAAGTTGCTGTCGATCAGGTCGTCGCGCGAGGCCAGAGTGAGAAGCGCTCTGCACGATTTCCGCCGGCGCTACTTGTGGAGAATCAGTTTCTGATTGCGCGTCACCCGGAGCCGGTAGGCGTGTTCCCCGTGGGTGATGACGATTTGATCCGCACCTTGCATCAGCTCGTGCGAGTCCAAGGTTTTTAATCCGGCCGGCTGCTCGGCGGGGAGTGTGGCTTCGCGATCACCATCGGTGGCGACTTCTCGGCTGAGGGTATCCGGGGAGTTGGTGGACATGGCGGTTTGCTCCTGACGCTGTAAATAAAGGGGATTGCGATTCTGTTGATAGTGAGTCTCAATTACATCTGAGTTTACGGTTGGTGAGGATGCTTGTCAACCAGCGGGCCCGTACTTCTGGAAGATTTTTCGCAGCCGCGCCGACCGGCACCGCGCGATCGTATCAGGCAGCCGCGGCGCAGCACGCCGCGGTTCAATGACGGCCGTTTGGTGGCGCTGGAGCGTGACTTCCGCAGGCTGGTGCCAATGCGCTAAGGGGATAGCAGGAGCACTCGACAGCGTGTCGGTAGCAGCCGGCAGGATAGGGGCTGGACACTACTTGAAGAGGATCAGTTTCCCATTGCGGGTGACCCGCAAGCGGTAGCTCTCATCACCGTGGCGGATCATGATTTCCACCTGGTCACCAAGGATATCTCGTGAGTCGATAATTCGTGGCTCTTCTTCGGGATTTCCCGGTGTGTCCCCTGGCTGTGGGTCTTTTCGTTCGTCCATGTGCTACTACGATCTCTTTTAAGTCCGCTTGGGTGTGCGTGGCCGTAGCACCGCAGGCAGGTGGAGAGTATGTAGAGCGTAGCTGGCAGCCGAACGGTGGGGTGGCGCTGGCGGGCTCACCGACAGTTTGAATTGTGACTTCAGGTCTGAGTAGTTGTTGGAGTACTGCAGGGCGTAGTCAGCATTTGCTAGGTGCTGTGGCTATGCTAACAAGCGCGCGACAGGAATTTCAGGTACTCCTCAGAGTTTTTGATGCAGTTGTTGGGATCGTGTCTCATTAGTTTAGAGGTTTCTCTGACTTTAATGCAAGCGCAGTTGTGTGCAGGGATGCTAGCGGTGATTTGTTGCGCAGGTTCGTCGTATCTGGCAGGGAGCGCAATAATCAAGGCCTGGCGGACAGCCGCCAGGCCTTGATTGTTTGAGTCCACTCTGTGTACCACGACGCTGGTGAGGAGTGACGGCAGCGAAGAGATCTCGTGAATTCCTCGGTCGCCTGATCGTCAAAGTGGACGTTTCATGCTG
>CEUS01088968.1_pt1 | contig 11386 bp, 10 predicted proteins | sample 427031 | NCBI WGS metagenome assembly CEUS01 (sample SAMEA2622837, study PRJEB7988) | marine metagenome | biome: marine biome (ENVO:00000447); feature: marine epipelagic mixed layer (ENVO:xxxxxxxxx); material: "saline water (ENVO:00002010), including plankton (ENVO:xxxxxxxx)" | depth 140 m | reverse complement strand
AATAAAGAACTCATCAAAATGAGTTGATCTCTATTTGTTGAACAACCAAACCCAACACACAGCATCCAATATCATGCAGTGAAAAGTTATGTATGCTAACCCTATTACAGAGGAATATTTGGTTATTCCAGCGATCGATTGAGGATCCGAGAATGCAACTATCGCAGTCATCCAAAGCAAAGATAACGCAGTCACCCATAACGAAGATATAGCGATCACCCACCAGTAGCTAACTCCAGTATGCACAAACGCTATAGTAGTTGGCATCCACAAGGATGCTGATATTAGGAAGATAGCTGATATTATTGATAAAGAGTGCTGTCCAAATATATGGTTTACCCCAAATTCCTCTGCACCACCCTTAACAATAGTTGCGTAGCAGAAAATAATGTAGCCAGTAGCGGCAAGCAGCATTGAAATGGTAAACACGGTTCGAAGGTGACCATTTACACCTCCCCACAAAGCCTCTCTATGTTCTGAATACATAGAGAGTCCCAAAATGTACCCACCAATAACTGAAACTCCACCAATAATATTGACCAGTACAAACAAATATTGAGGGGACATCACTAACTCCTACCAACTCACTTGGTCAAAGCCACCGGCTTTTGCTTTTAACATCTTATTGTTAAATCATATTTCCAAGCAGTTTCTATTTGCCACTAAACTAATAAAGCAAAGTACGTCGATCCGCATAATTGCAATCACAGCGTCCCCGACTAATCATTACTAGAAAAGGAGAACCTTGCCAACATGCGGAACATAGATGGAATACTCTGATGCATCAAAAGGTAAACTACTGGAACCACAATCAGGGTTAGGAAAGTTGATGTCATTAGTCCTCCAATAACCACAGTTGCCAGTTCCGCGCCAAGCAAACCGCCTTCATCACTCACGAAAATGGCCATTGGTAATAGGGCAAAACTAGTGGTAAATGCTGTCATGAAAATTGGCCTTAATCGTACTCTACCTCCCTGCACTAATGCATCATGTAGAGACAATCCTCTATCTCTTAGCTGCTCAACAAAACCTATTAAAACAACCGCATTTGTGACTACAATTCCTATCAATAACAAAACTCCCATCATAGCCGGAAGTCCCAAACTCCGTCCTGTTACTGCCAGTGCAAGCAACGTACCAATCAATGCTAATGGCAAACTCGTCATTATTACGAACGGGTTTCTTAATCCTCCCAGACTCGCCACCATCACAAGGTACACAAAAACCAAACCTATAACCATCGCTAGAAAAATATCTTGGAATCCTTCTGCTATCTGGCTAAACACACCGCCGGATGTTATTTTAACCCCGGCTGGTTTAGTTAAGTCGTCAATGACTTTTTGAACTTCAGTTCCCACAGCCTGAGTATCATCAGACACAATATCTCCACTAATACTTGCTGAACGCTTCGAGTTGGTTCTACTAATCGTTACCGGACCTTTCTCCATTTTAACTTCAGCTATTTCACCTAGTTGAGCAATCCCCATCGGTCCGACAATAGCAAGCTTTTGCAACTTGTCTATCCTGTCCACATCGCTAGGATCTCCTCTCAACACCAAATTCATTGGAACTCCATTTATGGACATTTGGGTGAGTGTCATTCCTGTAACAAATTGATTAACCTGTATAGCAATCAACTTAGCTGTCAGACCAAGGGAGGCTGCAGCTACCGAATTAACTTCAATAACAACCTCATCCCTGCTCTGGCTGACGTTGCTATTGACATTAGTAATACCCTCTATTTCTTTAAATTGCCCAGCTAATTGCGATGCAACTCGAGTAATGTCATCATAATTTTCCCCTGTAACAACAACCTCCAGTCCTGAGGTAGGTGGTCCATCACTCAGTTCTGTGACAGAAATATTTCTACCTCCGATCAACGACAATTCGTCTCTGATTGCTTCTATTAATTGTTCCGGGGCAGTCTCGGTGAGTTTTGCAAAAAAAGTGGCAGAATTTGAACCACCAACGCCCATATCGGGTCCCTGTGCCAAGGCATCTTCCGTACTTCCCGCTGTAACTAGGTATATGTCTATGTCGCCTTGACCGGACATCCTTTCTAGGACTGATTCTATCTGTTCAACTTCGGTCATAGTCCTTTCTATGGAACTGCCGGGGGACAATGTCAAATTAATTGCAATAAATCTTTCCCCCCCAGAAGGAAACAAATTGATTGGTATCACAAATAGTAATCCAAGACTGAGTACCATAATGCCGATCGTAGAAACTATTGTTACAAGTTTATGTCTTAGCGTCCAAATAAGAATTGGGGTATATAAACTCTGCATCCACGTCTCAGTCCCGTAATCACCTTCAATCGATGATACTTCGTCTGAAAAATCACCCACTCGTAGCAACATAGATCCCAGAACTGGTATTACCGTAAGCGCAACAAACAGAGATGCTACTAGGGCGAAGCTCACTGTTACAGCGAATGGGAAGAAGAATGATCCTACCAATCCCTGTATGAACCCTAGTGGAATGAAAACCACTATTGTACTAAGGGTTGCAGCTGTTATAGCAGGAGCGACTTCTTTAGTGGCTTCCAAAGCTGCTGTAACACGGTTTTCTCCTCTTTGGATATGTCTGTATACATTTTCCAGGACCACAATACTATCATCTACGACTCTCCCAACCGAAATGGCAAGCCCACCTAGAGTCATGAAATTGAGGGTCATTCCCTGAATTCCCATTAGAACAATCCCACTAAGTATACTTAAAGGTATTGATAAACCAATCACAATTGTGGGTCTTAGTGTTAGTTTAAGGCCTCTGAAAATTGTCGGCCTGAGTGTCAACAAAAACACGAATACGACACTAACTGCACACAAAAAGCCATAAAAAGCTTCGCGCTCCAGCGTATTGATTTGGGATTGGATCTCAGGGCCATCATTAATAATAGTAATTATCTCTACATCAGATGGCAGCCCAAGCATTGCGTCCAACTCTGCAAGAACTTCGTTCGTTACTTCCACTGTATTTGCGTCTGGTTCTTTTATGACAGCTAGCCCCAAGCTTGGCAGGCCATTAGTTCGGGAAATACTAGTGATTTGCTCTAAATTAACATCAACTTTAGCCACTTCGGATAATAATACTGGTCGCATGGCGCTATTAACTTGATTGCCGGTCATCCCTACCGTCAAATTTCTAATATCATCCAAGGAATCAAAAGAAAACGATGTCAGCACTGGAAATGAGTTCTCACCCTCTGTTATCACTCCTGCAGGGAACCTGACATTGTTATCCTGAAGAGCACTGGCTATTTGAAACATTGAAACACCAAGTTTAGTGCTCTTATCAGAATCTACAGTCACATATATTTGCTCATTAAACCCTCCAGTCACGTCGACGCTGTAAACTCCATCAACTGAAGCAATTATCGGATGGATCACTGTGTCAACAATTTGCTGGAGTTCAGTAATGTCCCTATCTCCAATCATACTTAGCTGCAAAACTGGAAATTGGTCAGGATTCAGTCTGACAACCTTTGGCTCCTTAACTGCAGTTGGGAAAGACAGTCCTCCCATTCTATTTTCAATAGTGCTTTCGGCTGCACTCATATCGGTGCCAAATTCAAAATTGGCCATAATGAAGGAAAGGCTTTCGGAAGATACAGATTGCACATCCTTCAGACCATCAACTCCTGCCATAGCATTTTCAATGGGTTCTGTAACATCCCTTACAACTGCTTGAGGATTAGCGGATGGATACACAGTGACAATGCTCACCAGAGGGAACTCAATCTCCGGAAACAACTCAACCTGAAGTTTGTTGTACGTAAAAATCCCACCACCAATAACCAACATAGCCATTAGCACAGTTACCGAAGGACTCTTCAACGCTAAATTTGTAAGAAAACTCATGATATGTTCCTTGTAGTTGACACAACAAAATTTACTCTATCAATTTTACCGTTATTTTCACTCATTGAGGAATTACTAATTCCCCATTGTACTGGTGTTTGAATTCCCAACCTTAGCCAATCTAGTTTGTGTATTAACATCCACCCTTTTATCATAACCAAAAGAGGTGTCAATTATGTCTATATATTTGATCAGACCACACATCAAGCATAGATAATAGTTACCAGCCTCATCATTTCTGTTGACCATAGACCCACTACATTTATCACATTTTTGTATCCGCAACATTACCACTCCTATCAATTCAACTCATCACTCCGAAACAATCTCGACCTAATATCACAACAAGATCACAATTTTTGATGGTTAATCAATCATTAACCCTAAGTTAACAATTGATTAACAAATTATCTTTGTCTTGCCAGAAAAATTGTTTACCATTGACATATTACTACTTGAAGTGTAGTGTAGATAACTCAAATTCCTTAATTTGTTGTACATATACTGCATTTAGTACTTTGAAGATAACATTACTGTGTTATATAGTCAACACATGGCTAGGAGTAATGCAATGGGTGATAACCAAAGAGTTGGAGAACTTCAGAAAAAATATTTGGCTGCCTTATTGTCAGGAGATAGCTCCATAGCACTAACGGCTATGGAGCAAGCAATCGATATAGGGGTTACCGTGCCAAGGATTTATTTGGACATACTTGTTTCATCACAAGTCGAAATAGGTGAACTGTGGCACGAAGGCCAAATCAACATTGCTCAGGAACATTTAGCAACAACCATTACTCTGGATATTATGACTAGACTTAATATGAAATCTACTCCACGGAAACCTCACGGATATAGGGCAATTGTAACGCCCGTTGTTGGAGATAATCATATTATCGGTGCAAAAATGATGAGTGATTTCCTGAAATTTGATGGTTGGGAAGTAGACTTCCTGGGGCACCCAACACCACCCAAAGACCTAGTTACATTTTTTCAAACAAGACCATCTGACATTGTAGCTCTGTCTGCGACATTAACAAAATTCCTGCCAAAAGTAAAAAAGACAATTGATGCTCTTAGTACCCTCAATCCGTCACCGAAAATATTGATTGGTGGGTTGGCAGTATCTATACCTAATCAATCCAATAATACTCTGGGCGCAGACTCAGTCGCACGAGACGCTATTGAAGGACTTAGTGAAGCAAGAAGACTTGTAGGCCTAAGCAATGAAAAGCTGACACTAGAAGACCATTTAGTTGCAATAGGTCAGAAAATACGTTCAATTCGAACACATTCACGCACAACCCAGCAACAGTTGGCAGACTCATCAGGTTTAGACCGAACTTACATCAGTACGGTAGAACAAGGCAAGCAGAATCTCACTATTGGAGTTTTAGTGAAAATAGCCGGTGCGCTGGGGACACAAGTTAGTGATTTAACCAACCCTCAATCCGACCGGTAGATTTCAATAACCTACAATCCGTCCAATTAACTTAATCATCATATCGCAGTTGATGTCTATCAGTGTATCCACTCTCAAATATATGACTAATACATACACTTGCTCATGGAGATATTCAGCTCACAAAACTAATTGATTTCAAGTCAAATTCATCCAGATTATTTAATCAACAATCAAGCTATCCAGAATTTTCTCATCAAGCTCAACACCAATGCCGGGGCGATCCGTAAGACTAATTGATCCGTTTACTGGAATAATCGGATCAACGAATAATGATGCAACCTTTTCTAAAGGACCACTGAATTCTTCTGAAAACTCATGTGGACGCACAGCATTAGAAACAGTACTGTAAGCATGGATGCTGGCGAGAGAATTTACGCCAATGGTTGGACTGTGAGGCATTACAATTTTGTTATTAGCAGCAGCCATTTCATAAACTCTAATCACCTCCGATAATCCTCCAACATTTAATATGTCTGGCTGCAGTATATCTGGGTTCCCCAACAATAATAGATCCCTGAATCTCCATGCTGAAATCTCTTGTTCTCCTGTAGAAACGGGACAATGTAATGAATCTACAACTTGCTTTAATCCCGGAAAATCATGCTGAGAAAGAGGTTCTTCAAAATGTGAAACCCCCATCTCTTGAAGCTTTACACCTTGCTTAATGGCAGTCGGAACTGAATACCCGCAGTTGGCATCGAAACCCAAAGGCACATCGTCAGGCAGCCACTCTCTACACTTTTGGAAAATAGATAGATCTTTTTGAGGATTAATATCTTGCCTGTAACTTCGCCAGTCCATCCTCACCTTAAAAGCTCTGTATCCTTTCTCATAACCCTCTTGAATTTCTTCGAGCATTTCCTCAGGCTCTTTTCTCCATCCACCACCTCTACTCCAATACAACGGAATTTCACGTTTCTTGGCGCCACCCAATAAAACATTTAAAGGCAACCCTGCTGCCTTTCCCATAATGTCCCAACAAGCCACGTCTATAGCCCCAACTATTTGTGAAGGGAAATTTGTTGCTTGTTCCCTTATACCCTGGGATAGAATCTCCCAAATCCGGTTGGGTTGAAGAGGGCTCATCCCAACTATAAGCGGCTTAATCATATCGTTAACATAAGATTTAAACACCCTTAAGTTTCCTGTGCCTTCTGCTATGCCAATTATCCCTTCATCCGTGAAAACTCTGACAAATAACCCTCCGCCAAGACCGCTTACTTCAGACCTAATTTGATTAACTTTTATCTCTGTAATTTTCATGTTTCAAGCCAGTTATTGGGATTTAACCACATAATAGACGATCCACATTCCTATGTCATACAAAACTCAAATATGCATTCAACATGTAGTAATATCTTCTTACCTTAAGGATACGTAATAACATTGTTTAATAATGGAAGAAACTGACCACACAGCGCTTGAGCTATTGCAATTGAGTGGCATATACGGAGGATATTAATATGGAACAACTTGAACTAATTTCACATCCAGACCTAGCCTCTGGAATCAAATCTATAGAACAAAATGGGTACGCGTATTTTCCTAGGGCCATTACTAATGGTCAAATATCAAATCTTAAAAAAGCCATGGATAAACTGACAGTTATCGAGGAGAGCTTTAATCGGCACAGCACTCCGAATAATGGTGGATTTCTCAATAAGCATATTAGCAATGCTTTCAACCGGGATCCTATTTTCCGTCAATATCTTGACCATTCAGGAATCATTGAACTGGCAGAGGCCGTTCACGGAGATGATTGCCATATAATCGGCATGACCGCTTGGGTTACCGGACCAGGCAGGCCTGATCAGCAACTACATTGTGACTGGCTCCCTGTAGAATTACCGGAAGACGTACTTTCTGACCCAAGAGTCAAGATGCCTGTTTTTATTACTACTGCCCACTACTACTTGAACGACATGTATGAAGAACTAGGCCCAACAAAATTTATACCTGGCACTCACTTATCAGGCAGGCGGCCAAACGGAGATACGCAGTGGCAAGGACGTAGTGAAAAAAGTGTGTTGTGCAAAGCTGGTGATGTTGTGATGTTTAGGAGCGAGGTCTGGCACAGGGGTACCAGCAATCGTAGTGAAGAAGACCGATATCTGCTCCAAGTCCATTACGCTAATCGCATGATCACACAAAAATTCCCACCTTATCTAAACAAATTCAAATTCAACCCTGATTTAATAGCGAACTGCACACCACGTCAACTAAGGCTTCTAGGTGACCATCAAGCAAGTAACTATGATTAACACACTAATAAACACAGCATGTGAAAATAATAATACCGACCAATTTGATCAAAATTGTTCCATCACATCATAGATATAATGCGTATAGTAAAAGCATTTCGCCACTCTATTGATGGGGTCAGGGAAGCTATAGTTAACCATACCGCTTTCCGGCAGGAACTCATCATTACTACCGTACTTTTTCCTATTGCAATATGGCTCGGTCAAAATGGTATCGAAAGATCGATTTTAATAGGAACGCTACTAATCATCCTAATAGTTGAACTTATAAATTCAGCTATTGAAAGCACAGTAGACAGAATTGGTAAAGACAAAAACATCTTGTCTAAGAAAGCAAAAGACCTTGGTTCAGCTGCTGTATTCATAGCCATTGCTAACGCCATATTGATGTGGATTTTAGTCCTATTTCAATAAAAACACATCTCATCTCTTATATATGAGTCTACGAGAAACATCGATAATTTTTCGGACAAACAAATGGCTCTTAGGTTAAACTTTTCCTTAGACTGAAATATTTGAGTACACAAAAAGCCGTTGCCTAAACAAAAGTAATGGTTAAACACAAAGCGCCTACCGAAAAATGATCTTTCAACCACACATTACAATCCGCAAAAATTGGTCCCGGGAAAACGGTTACCGACAAGTACTTGTTATCGCTTTACCCCTCATACTAACCACCGGATCCTGGTCAATACAGCAATTTGTGGACAGGATGTTTCTATCATGGTACTCAACAGAAACTCTTGCTGCCGCGTCGCCTGTAGGAATATTGAGCTTGACCATAATAAGCATCTTTTTGGGCATCGCTGCATATACAAATACTTTCGTCGCTCAATACTCGGGCGCAGGAATGTTTAACAGGGTGGGACCCGCTATATGGCAAGGACTCTACGTTGCGCTGATAGCCGGTCTTTTGGTTGGATGTACATTCTTTCTTGCAGAACCAATATTCAATATTGTGGGACACGATCCGACGGTTAGAAAACTTGAAATCCAATACTGGAAATACATGTCTATTGGAGGCATATTGCCCTTATGCATAGCAGCTATTTCTTCTTTTTATACAGGCAGAGGTAAAACTTACCCAGTGATGTGGGCCAGCGTGTCAGGAACAGTTTTCAATGTGATTCTGAACTACATCCTTATATTTGGCAATTTTGGATTCCCTGAAATGGGTATCGCTGGAGCTGGCCTTTCCACTATCCTGTCACAGTCATTGAGTTTGACAGTACTGGCTTGTATGACTTTCTCTCCTACTAATAACGCTCGATTTAACACCTTATCCGGATGGCCGTTAGATAGAGAACTATTCACAAGATTGATAAAGTTCGGCGTTCCTAACGGCGTACAGCTCTTCCTAGACATGGCTGTGTTTGCAGTTTTCATTTTAATTGTGGGTAGATTAGGATCTGAACAGTTAGCAGCATCTAATATAGCAGTTAATGTGGCTGGACTTGCTTTTATGCCTATGATTGGTATTGGAATTACAGTTTCTACGATGGTAGGACAATCACTGGGTGCAAACAGATCTGACATGGCAGACAGAGCTACTTTGTCAAGCCTACAATTAACGTTCATCTATATGGGCGGGTTGACAATTATGTATCTGATTGTACCAAAACTTTTTATTTACCCATTCTCTTCTCAGGCAGAATCCATGTCCTTTGAAATTGTGACAGCCTATGCAACAACAGCCTTGAAATTCATGGCAGTATGGTCATTTTTCGGCTCATTGTCGGCAGTAATATCTTCAGCGTTGAAAGGTGCAGGAGATACCAAGTTTATTATGATAGCTGTGGTATCAATTTCTATACCTGGTCTAATCCTGCCAACATATTTGGCAGTTGAAGTAATGGGGATGGGACTAAAAGCGGCTTTGGGTATCCAGATGACCTACATAATTATCATGGGAATTGTATTGTTTCTACGATACCGAACTGGAAAGTGGAAATTGATGAGAGTTATTGAAAAACCCTTGCAAACCTTATCACGAAGTACTTGATTTGAATTTTTAAGGACTTGGCACAAGCACGATATTAATCACTTTGGCCAACCAGTATTCCGATAACTAATCCGTTCAAACCGTGAAATATATTTCACACCCGTTGCACTATAATAATTAACCATATGGTTGGAATAGAACTCTTTGATTATTTGTAAGTAAAATACCAGCAGTATGAACCAAAAACATTTCGGATTGGAGTTTTTTAAATGCTTAATATTCGACAAAACAAAATTTTGAGAAAAAATGGTGAAGGCAAACCTGGTTTAGGTCTGGGACTGGTGTTCCCTTGCGCTGAATCTATAGGGCTTGTCGGACTTCTTGGGAAATTCGATTTTATAATGCTGGATGGAGAACATGGCCTTTTTTCACCAGAAAGTATTGACGAAATGGTCAGAACTGCTGATGCATATGAACTGACTGTAACAGCTCGGGTTCCAAATATCGAAAGCTCTACAATCAACCTCTTCCTAGACCGCGGAGTTATGGGAATACTTGGGCCTCATATTGAAACCGCTGAACAAGCAAAACAACTTGTGGACGCCTGTAGGTTTGGCCCCGAAGGTCAACGTTCTTGGGGAGGAGGACAGGGTACTTTTTACAACGACTCTCGATTACTCGGCCAACCGGGCCTAAAGCGCACTGAATGGATGGCTGAATCTAATAATCAAATGATAGTATCAGCCCAACTTGAAACAGCATTGTCATTTGAAAACTTAGAAGATATTCTAGATGTTGACGGTATCGATAGCTTTGCATGGGGCTCTAATGACCTTGCAACCTCTATGGGACTGTACGGTCAACCGGATCACCCTAAAGTAAAAGCTGCAGAATCATCAGTCGAAAAACGTATCTGTGCGGTTGGTAGAAAAATGATGCATGATACTCAAGTTGTGATTAATTTACCCACATTGATACTGGACGGCGCCGAGGACTTTGCTAAATCTAATTCTTAATGTTCATTCTTTAGTGGTATATCGCAACCATTTTATTTAAATTACTTAATGTATCCATACTTTATGGCTACCATATCAAAAATCGCTTCAAAAATAAGTCTACGAACTAATTTCGTGATCTATTGACGGGAGCAGTTTTGGCTCTCACATCTGCGTTATTTTTTGCAATTTCAAGCGCATTGGCTAAAAACGCGGCTCACAGAATAGGTTCAGTGGTTTTAGTCACAACAAGATTGGTCTCGAGCGCTATATTCGCAGTATTAATTGCAGTTTTCACGGGTAATTTGGAACTTGTACTAGAAGTGCCTGCAAACATTTTTTTGCTTCTTGTGGCAAGCGGAGTCATTATGGTCACAGGCCATTTAATGTTTGTAAAAGCGATGGCATTGGACGACGTGAGCAGAGTCCTACCGGCAACTACTGGACTATACATTTTTATGAGTATGCTTTTTAGTATATTGCTGGATATTGAAAGTATCTCACCTCAAATCATACTGGGAGGAACGATTGTCCTGTTGGGGGTTTACCTCCTATCAACCAGGCAAAGTCAGAGTACGAACAATACCCTTCCTAGGCTAAGTTTTAAAACTTTTATTTTAACTTTGGGCACAAGTGTCACATGGGCAATCGGTGTAATCGTAATGGACACAGTGGTCAACCACCTTAATCCAATTCCTGCTTCAGCTATTCGAGTATGCCTGATGGCCATGATAGCCGTAGGATTAGCAGCATCAACAGGCAAGTTAAGAGTTGATCGCCTATCTAAGTTCGATCTACTTATTATCTGGTCCAGTGGTTTCGCTCTTGGAGCATCTATATTAACCTTTGTGGCAGCTTTG
>CEUS01074032.1_pt1 | contig 11393 bp, 7 predicted proteins | sample 427031 | NCBI WGS metagenome assembly CEUS01 (sample SAMEA2622837, study PRJEB7988) | marine metagenome | biome: marine biome (ENVO:00000447); feature: marine epipelagic mixed layer (ENVO:xxxxxxxxx); material: "saline water (ENVO:00002010), including plankton (ENVO:xxxxxxxx)" | depth 140 m | reverse complement strand
TCCTTTTTACTTAAAGAATCATCCATATAGTAGGGCATATGAATTATGCCTATTGGTTTTTTATTGTTATAAATTAGATTATAAGAAGACTTGCTATATTTAGAATCCTTATTGTCTTTGACATATCTAGTTTTATTTTCTTTCTGAAAAAATACCAGTATTTCTGGAGATAAAATTTTATCAACATTATTTATACTGCTAGAAATTGAGCTCTTTAATAAGCTCCCCTGTAAATCATATAGTTCAAATGGAATTTCATGTATATCAGTAATTTCATTAATTTTATTTTGAGGAATAGAATCTAGACTTTCAGTCTTGCTTTCAGCTAAAAAGTAATTTAGATTTAAAATCAAATGATTCTCTTTTCTTTCTAACCTTAGCTCATGATATTCCTTTGATTGTTTATCAAACTGTATTATTGTAATTGCTGCAATTAAGATTGATGCAACAATTACAAGCAAGATCATATAATAAAATATTCTAGAGCTTAAAGAAGTTTTATTTTTGCTATTGATCATTTTCAAATTAATATCTTATTAATCTATGCAAATTAATTTTAACTAAATTGCACAATAAAATTACTAATAATTAAAGACATCAATAATCATGCAAAAAATACTTAAGTGGGTAGCTATTGTTTCATTTTGGCTAATTGTGTTAATCTATGGGTTTAATATCGAATATATTCTTAAGGGAATAAGAGTAACATACCTAACTGGAAACAATACAGCTTTTTTGTCCGATTATGAATATTTTGACAATAGAGTAATTGATCCATCTCCATTTGCTCAGCCTTGGGCAAAGCACAATAACTATAACACTATTAAAGAAACAGATGAGCTTGCTGACATTAACAAAGAAAGGGAGACTAAAGCATTTTTGGTAATTAAAAATGATAGCATCCTCTATGAAAAATATTTTGATGGCTATAGTGAAAGCTCAAAATCAAATTCATTCTCTATGGCTAAAAGTATTGTCGTTACACTTCTTGGAAAAGCAATAATGGAGGGAAAAATTAAAGGTTTTGATCAACCAGTAAGTGATTTTTTTGATGAATACAAAGCTGGTTTTGGGGCAGAGTTAACTGTAGGCAATTTGGCATCAATGTCATCAGGAATGGAATGGAATGAAAAATATTATAGTATTATTAATATTACAACCGAAAGTTATTTTACAGATGATTTGAGATCTCTAATTTTAAATCAAAAAATTATTAATAAGCCTGGGCAAAAGTTTAGGTATTCTAGTGGCGACACTCAGCTCCTTGGAATGGTTATTGAAAAGGCAACCAACACTAATCTTTCCGATTATTTAAAAAATAATTTTACAATTCCTATGGGATTTGAAAATGAAGCCCTCTGGCAATTAGATAGTGAAGAAAGTGGCATTGAAAAAGCTTATTGTTGTTTTGCTAGCAATGCTAAAGACTTTGCAAGGTTTGGAAAATTATATAAAAACAATGGAAAATGGAATAATGAAATATTGTTAGATTCTACTTTTATAAACAAAGCAATAAATCCAGTTTATGAAGATAGTCCTTATTATGGATATGGCTGGTGGCTTTATACTTTTGAAGACAAAAAAGTATTTACGATGAATGGCCATAGAGGTCAATTTGTTATCGTATTCCCTGAAGAAGGTATAATTATTGTTAGGCTTGGGGACAAAAATAAAGAAGGGGATAATGATGATGGAGATTTATACAAATATATTTCGGAAGGTTATAATCTAGCAACATCAATAGAGTAATTTTTGAAAAAAAACAATTTACTTAAAGTAACTAAGCTAAAAATTAAGCTTGACAACAGTTCCTTAAACAACACGCTATTAAAAAATATATCATTTGAAATAGCTAAAAATGAAATCGTAGGATTAGTTGGTGAATCAGGTAGTGGGAAATCTCTAACTGCTTTATCAATATTACGCCTATTAAATTCTAACACATACAACACCTCTGGAGAAATTATCTTTAATAATAAAAATATTTTAGAATTAAATTTAAATGAAGTTCAGAAAATTCGAGGAAAAAAAATTGCTATGATCTTTCAAGAGCCTATGAGCGCGCTTAATCCTACAATGACTATAGGGGGTCAATTAATAGAAATATGTAATAGGCACTTAGATTTAAATCATAATGAAATTATAAAAAGAATTGACGATTTAATCATTAAGGTAAAGCTTGATAATATTAAAAATCTTTTAAAAAAATTTCCTCACGAAATATCTGGAGGGCAGAAACAACGAGTCATGATAACTATGGCCCTATTGTGCAGTCCCTCATTGCTAATTGCAGATGAGCCAACAACTGCTCTTGATGTTCCTGTACAAAAAGAGATCATTCAGTTAATAAAAGATTTGCAAAAAAGTGAAAATTTAAGCGTTCTTTTTATTTCTCATGATCTTTCTGTCGTTAGAGAAATTGCTGATAAAATTATTATTATGAAATCTGGGGAAATTATTGAACAAGGAAGTAATTATGCTTTGTTTAATAATCCGAAAACCTCTTATACAAAAGCACTGCTTTCCGTTAAGCCTTCTAAAACTGTCCGGTTGAAAGAATTGCCTACAATTGAAAAAATTCTTAACAAGAATTTTAAAAATGACATAATTAATACTCAGACAAGATCTAAAAAACTGAATAAAATATATTCAAAGCCACCACTATTAAAAATTTCTAATATCAATAAACATTATATTTCAAAATTAGGGCTGTTTACTAAACAGGATCGTTTCAAAGCATTAAAAAAAATAAATCTAGAGCTTTATCAGGGAGAGACGTTAGGTCTTGTAGGCGAATCTGGATGTGGAAAAACTACATTAGCAAAAACAATATTACAGATTGAAAAATCCCATTCTGGTGCTATTATATATAAAGGTGAAGATATAACACAATTATCTAAAAGAGACCTTAAACAGTATAGGAAAGATGTTCAGTTGATTTTTCAAGATCCCTATTCATCCCTAAACCCTAAACTAAATATTTGTGAAACGATTATAGAGCCAATAAAATATCATAAGATACTAACCAATAATAAATCCCTAATTAAAAGAGCTGTTCAATTATTAGTTGATGTTGGTTTGTCTGCAGAATTTCTTTATAGATATCCACATGAACTATCAGGGGGCCAAAGGCAAAGAATAGGAATTGCAAGAGCAATTAGTGTAAATCCAAAAATAATAATCTGCGATGAAGCTGTTTCAGCATTAGATGTTTCTGTGCAAGCTCAAGTCCTTAATCTTCTAAATAAATTAAAAGATAATTATAATTTCACATATATATTTATATCTCATGACTTATCAGTAGTCAAACACATGTGTGATAATATTATAGTAATGAATAAAGGAGAAATAGAGGAATCTGGAGATCCAGACAAAATATTTGCTAGTCCTAAAAAAAAATATACCAAAAAATTAATTGATTCAATTCTGTAGTTACAAAATATTAAAATAACTTTAGTTATGGTAAAAATTTGGGAGCCTAAAAATTTTAAGAGTTCAAACCTATATCGTTTTTTAGCTTATGTAAATCAAAAGCACGAATTAACATTAAACGACTATGCTTCACTTCATAAATGGTCTATAGAAAATTTAGAAGATTTTTGGTTAGCAATAGCATTGTTTTTTGAAATTAATTTTCTTGACAAACCTATTAAAATTTGCGATGCTCAAACTCCATTCTACAAAACTCAATGGTTTACTAATAGCTCCTTGAGTTATAGTACGCACTTATTGCGCCATGCTAAATCTAATTCGTTGGCAATGATCTATAAAAATGAATTAGGAGATCAAATAAAGATTTCATGGAATTCTCTCTTAAACAGAGCTGCTGACATAAAAAATCAACTTATAAAAGCTAAAGTAAAAAAGGGGGATGTTGTTGTTGGGTATCTATTAAATCATCCTGATACAATTGCTTCGTTTATTGCAACCAATGTGCTTGGAGGGGTTTGGTCCTGTTGTTCCCCCGACTTTGGCATCGATAGTATAGTGGATAGATTTGGACAATTAAAGCCCAAAATACTTTTAGCCCATAATAAGTACAATTATAATGGGAAATCGTTTGATCAATCAAAAAAAATAATAACATTAGAAAAGAGGCTGTCGTCTATAAAAAAAACATTAGTTTTCTCAGGTAGTTTTGAAGATTGGGATTTGGAATCAAAATCATGGATTGATTTACAGCCTGTATCTCTTCCATTTGAGCATCCTATTTGGGTATTATTTTCTTCTGGGACAACGGGTCAGCCAAAAGCAATAACACATAGCACTGGAGGTATTCTTATTGAGCAATATAAGTCTTTAGCATTACATCAAAATTTACTTGTAGGTGAAAGGTTTTTTTGGAATACTACATCTGGCTGGATGATGTGGAACTATGCCCTTGGATCACTTCTATGTGGAGCTGTGCTCTGCTTATATGACGGAGCGGCTAACTATCCTGATTTAGGCGCTCAATGGCGCTTTGCTAAGGCAGCAAAAATCAATCATTTCGGAAATGGTGCTCCATTATATATTCAAAGTATGAAACAAAATATAAAAGAAGTAAATGAGGCAGACTTACTAGATTTGAAAACCATAGGTTCTACTGGATCACCATTATCAACAGACGCCTTTATATGGTTGCAAAAAAAATTACCTAGAGTTCAAATCATTTCATTAAGTGGAGGGACTGATGTGTGTTCTGCTTTTATTGGAGGAAGTCCAATGCTTCCTGTTTATGCCGGATACTTACAATGTAAAATGCTAGGTGCAGCAATAGAGTCATGGGATGTAAATGGGAATTCAATAGAAAATGAAACTGGAGAATTAGTTTTAGCTAAACCGATGCCTTCAATGCCTGTTTATTTTTGGAACGATAATAATTTTGACAAGTATCATGATTCATACTTTTCTAATAATTCAAATGTTTGGACACATGGTGATTGGATTTCTATTGATTGTAAGCGCGGAATATTAATGCAAGGTCGTTCTGATGCTACATTAAATCGTAATGGCATTAGAATAGGTACTTCTGAGATATATATGGCATTAGATAGATTAGAAAATGTTAAGGATTCTTTAATCATTGAATTTCCAATGAAGGAAAATTCTAGTAGTAAGTTATTACTTTTTATAGTTGCCAGAAATTCTTTAAATGAGAAGTTAAAAACTGACATTAGACAGCACCTAAAAAAGCAATGTTCTCCCCGTCACGCACCAGATTATATTATCCCGGTAAAAGAAATTCCTTATACAATAAGCGGAAAAAAAATGGAAATTCCTGTTAAAAAACTTTTCTTAGGATTATCAATTGATAAGGTAGCTTCTCCAGGTGCTATGCGTAATCCTAACAGCTTAAATGCTTTTGTGGAAATTAGAAATAATATTAGTTTTTAATAAGAAAAAATTCAGGTTAAAAATCAATTTCGAGTATTTCTTGATCAGTGTTTCTGCCAGTTCCTAAGCTATCTATAACAAATTTATTACACTCTAATTGAATTGTCATATAATCAGGCCTTTCAAATGCTTCCTGTGATACATTTAAAATAGAATCCTGATAACAACTTTTCATATATAGCCCCCAAATAGGCAAGGCCATTGTTGCTCCTTGTCCATATGCTATCTCCTCAAAATGAATAGCCCTATCTTCTGCGCCTACCCAAACTCCAGTAACCAAATTAGGAACCATTCCAATGAACCATCCATCACTTTGATTTTGAGTAGTCCCTGTTTTGCCTGCAATTGGATTTTGAAATTCGTACGGATATCCTGTTACCACGTTCTTATATACTAAATTGTGTTCATCAGAGCCCACAGTTCTCAGTCTAGTTCCTGATCCTGCTCGGGTAACTCCCTCTAATAAATTTACTGTTACATATGCAGCCTCCTCACTTAATACGTCTCTTGTTTCTGGTTGATATTTATACAATAGTGTGCCGTTTTTATCTTCTATTTTCTCTATAAAAACAGGCTTAGTATATACTCCTTTATTCGCAAAAGTAGAATATGCAGCCACCATCTCATACACACTTAAATCTGGAGTCCCTAGGGCTATAGAAGGTACTGATGGTATGCGTTGTTCTATCCCCATTTTCTTCGCTAATTTAACTATAGGCTTAGGGCCTATTCTATCCATTAATCTTGCAGTAATTGTATTAACAGAATTTGCTAAAGCATTCTTTAAAGTTCTCGTCCTACCATATTTATCTCCAGAATTTTTTGGGCACCACTGTTCTACATTTCCAAATTTATTTTTTTCTATACAAAATTGACTGTCAGGAAATGTGTCACAAGGAGAAAGATGAAGCTGATCAATTGCTGCTGCGTATACAAAAGGTTTAAAAGTTGAGCCAGTTTGTCTTTTCCCTTTTTTAGCCATGTCATATTGGAAATGCTTGTAATTCATACCCCCAACCCAAGCCTTTATAAATCCATTTGAAGGGTCCATGGACATCATCCCAGGCCTAAAGAATGATTTGTAGTATTTCATCGAATCAATAGGCTGCATTATTGTGTCAATATCTCCATTCCAAGAAAATATTGTCATCTTAGATGGCTCAAAAAATGAGGCTTCAATTTCTTCAGGAGACTTTTTCATATCATATCTCATTTTTCTCCACCGCTCAGATCTTCGCATAGAAATTCTTAATAAGGTGTCTACAGCTCCACTTGTTAATTCTCTAAAAGGAGCTATAGAGTCATCTACGGCTTTATTTTGTTCAAAAAATTCCTGCTGTAATCTAGGCATATGCTGAGCTATAGCTTCTTCTGCATATTCTTGCATAGTATAGTTAATAGTAGTATAAATTTTAAGTCCATCAGTATTTAAATTATATTTTGATCCATCAGGCTTTCTGTTTTCATTATCATTAATCCATTCCTTCATATATCCTCTTAAATATTCCCTGAAATATGTTGCTAATCCTTCTCTGTGGGATTCTGGAGTATACTTTAGTGAAAGAGGCTCTTGTTTAATTGAATCTCTAATTATCTCATCTATATAACCGTATTTAAACATTTGATTCAACACTACATTTCTTCTGTTTTTTACGCCTATAGGATTTCTGTGTGGTCTAGGATTATATAATGAAGAATTCTTTAACATTCCTACTAATATTGCTGATTCATTGATATTTAAGTCAATTGGTTCCTTAGCAAAATATATTCTTGCTGCGCTTCTAATTCCATCAGCATTGTTGTTAAAATCATAGATGTTTAAATACTGTGCGATTATTTCATTTTTTGTGTATTGTTTTTCAAGACGAATAGCAATAATATATTCTTTAAATTTCTGAGTTATTCTTGCAAATGTGTTTTTTGAACCTTCTCCATGAAATAATTGCTTTGCTAATTGTTGAGATATTGTACTGCCTCCTCCATCTCTACCAAATTTTAATATTGCTCTAAAAGTAGATATGAAGTCAACGCCTGAATGATTATAAAAACGAATGTCTTCAATTGAAAGCAATGCTTCTACAAGATGCATAGGCAATTCATCAAATGTAACAGGGGTCCTATTGTCATTAAAATAATATTTTCCTAATGTTTTATTGTCTGAAGAAAATACCTCACTTGCTAAATTTGTTTTGGGATTTTCCAAAACTTTAAGGTCTGGCATATCCCCTAAACCTCCAATTGAAGCATAATAAAAAGTCGCTGTAATTCCTGACATAATTAACACAAAAGACATCCACATAATAATTGTGTAAATCTTATATTTCTTTTTTTTGATATTTGAATTTTTATTTATCAATGATTTTATTTTATTTTTTCTACACTATAGCCAATGTCTAAAATACCTTCAAGTAGTTCAAGCCCCTCTGTTTTATTTATTATTCGCATTGCATGTTTAATGCTAAACTTATATTCTATGTCTTTAACTAATGTAAAATTTTCTTTATGTAGGAGTTTGTTTTCTGTAATATTTATAAACTTTCTTCCTATTAGCTCCCCATCATTTAGAGCCATTGCATACTCAAGAGTATCAATAAGCAATAGGCCCTTTTCATTCTCCAAGGTTGCTATTACATGAATATTATTAAACATATAGTCATCATTAAGTCTAACTTTTATATATGTATTATAACGTTGAAATGAGTCCTTTATTTGAAAATTGAATTTTACAATACTATCCTTATGCCAAACCATTGGCATGGAGTTATATTGATTGAACAAACTCTCATTTCTACATGAAGAAAAAATAATGATTATAATGATTAAGCATAATCTATAAATCATGTTTTTTCTAATTTATTTAACTTACGATGCATTGGGCGATCAAATCTAGTAATACTTTCTGTTTTTAATGACAAATTATGAGTATCATCCTTGTCAGGTACTATTGCAAAGTCTTCAAGAGAACTAATAGTGTCTCCCTTTTTATTAGTTTCAATCAAATTATTAGCAGTGTTAGCGTCCAACTCATGCCAATCAATGGGATGATCCAAATAAGAATACCAAAGACGTCTTCTAAATATATCCACCTTTTGGCAAACAGCCATTCCTTTTGTTGTTTTTATCTTAATTTCCTTTCTAGGCATATATTTTAAAGCTTCTAAATAAGTTCCTAGCTCATAATTTAAACAACATTTTAATTTTCCACATTGGCCTGATAATTTTTCAGGGTTAATGGATAGCTGTTGATATCTAGCAGAAGATGTGTTTACTGCTCGAAAATCATGAAGCCATGTAGAACAACACAGCTCTCTCCCACAAGACCCAATTCCTCCAAGCCTTGATGCTTCTTCTCTTAGTCCGACTTGTTTCATTTCAATTCTTGACCTAAATTCTCTTGCAAAAACCTTAATAAGTTCTCTAAAGTCAACTCTATCATCAGCTGTATAATAAAAGGTGATCTTGCTTCCATCTCCTTGGTATTCAACATCAGAGATTTTCATTTTTAATTCAAGTTTTAGAGCTAGTTTTCTCGCTCTTACCTTAATAGCTTCCTCCTTATCTCGAGAAATTTGCCAAACATCAATATCTTTTTGTGAAGCAATTCTATATATGCCAAGATTATCCCTAGAGTCATGATTAATATTTTTTTTCTTCATCTGTATTTTTACCAGCTCTCCTAATAAAGTTATAACTCCAACATCATGCCCTTTTTCAGCCTGAACAGCAACAATATCTCCAATTGAAAGTAAAATAGAATTAGTTTTAAAATAGCCCTTTCTTCCATTTTTAAACCTAACCTCACAAAAAGGGAAGACAGGTTTGTTGTTTGGTGCAGTTATGTTGTTTAGCCAGTCAAAGACTGTGAATGTATTGCAAGAATTGCTAATGCACGCTCCATTATTATTGCACCCTCTAGGCATTCCATTGCTTTTTGAATTACAATTTTTACAAGACATTAGAATTAGTTAAATGTTGTTATGTTGTTTGTTCTTCCTTTTTTAAATATATCATTACTATTCTTTTGCCCTCTACGTAATTGCTTTTGAAGTTTATATGGCATTTTTTTTATTTCTAAACATTTATATGAACAGCAATTTTGCATTTTTGTTTTACATTCTTCACATTGAATAAATAAAAGATGGCATGCGTCGTTTGCACAATTTGTGTGAACATCAAAAGGGCTGCCACATTGATGGCAATTTGAGATTATATCTTCACTTATTTTTTCAGCTCTTCTATTATCAAAAACAAAATTTTTTCCTAAAAAGTTATTTTCTAAATTCTCTTCCTCTACTTGGCGAATATATTCAATGATTCCTCCTTCTAATTGGTATACATTCTTAAATCCCTTATGCTTAAAATAGGCGCTTGCTTTTTCGCATCTTATTCCTCCTGTGCAGTACATAAGTAATTTTTTATCATCCTTGTGTGCGCTTAAGTTCTTTTCAATAATATCTAGAGAGTCTCTAAAAGTGTCAACATCAGGTAAAACAGCATTTTTAAAATGTCCTATTTCGCTCTCATAGTGATTTCTCATATCAATTACAATAGAATTATCTTGCTTCATTAAATCGTTAAATTCCTTTGCGTTTAAATGAATGCCCTTGTTAGTTACATCAAATGAATTATCGCTCAGTCCATCAGCAACAATTTTATCTCTTACTTTAATTGTTAATTTTAAAAAAGATTTTTTTTCCTGTTTGACTGCAACATTTAAACGCATCCCTTTTAAAAATGATATAGAGTTTAAATGTTTTTGAAATTTTGAAAAATTTTCCTTTGGCAATGAAAGTTGTGCATTTATTCCCTCAGAAGCCACATATATTCTGCCTAAAACATCAAGGTTATTCCAAACAATAAATAATTTGTCTCTGAATGTTTGTGGACACTTGATATGCGCATATTGATAAAAGGAAAGGGTAATTCTTTTTCTTTTAGAAATATCTAAAAGTTCTGATTGCTCATCAGAGCTTAGTTTATTGTACAGTTGCATGCTATACTATTTATAAATTACCTAACCACAAAAGTAATGTTTATTATCTTATAGAAAAAAGGACACAAACAACTAACCCTAAAAATTGTATTCTGCAAAAAGTTGTTCTAAATTAGCATATACATAAGTAAGATAAAATGGGCTCAGAAAAAGAAAACAAACAAAAAGCATTAAAATTAACATTAGAAAAGCTAGACAAAGCTTATGGCAAAGGAACTGTAATGAAAATGGGTGACTCTGCAGATACTAGTGTCGAAGCTACATCGTCTGGATCATTGGGGTTAGACATTGCGTTAGGTGTAGGCGGGTATCCTAAAGGACGAGTTATTGAAGTCTATGGCCCGGAATCATCAGGGAAAACAACACTTACCCTGCATGCACTTGCAGAGTGTCAGAAAAAAGGCGGAATTGCAGCTTTCATTGATGCAGAACATGCATTTGATAGATTTTATGCTGAAAATTTAGGAGTTGATATTGAAAATCTTATAATATCACAGCCAGATAATGGTGAACAGGCATTAGAAATTACTGATAACCTTATTAGATCTGGCGCTATTGATATGGTAATAATTGATTCTGTTGCAGCTCTAACCCCTAGAAGTGAAATTGAAGGAGAGATGGGAGATTCAAAAATGGGATTACATGCTAGACTAATGTCACAGGCTCTTAGAAAATTAACAGCTTCAATTAGCAAGACGAATTGTACTGTTTTCTTTATTAACCAGCTTAGAGAGAAAATTGGAGTTATGTTTGGTAATCCTGAAACAACTACTGGAGGAAATGCATTAAAATTCTATGCCTCTATTAGAATAGATATTAGACGCTCTACACAAATTAAAAACAGTGATGGCGGTGTCGTTGGAAATAGGACTCGTGTTAAAATTGTTAAAAATAAAGTTGCTCCACCATTTAAGTTGGCTGAATTTGATATAATGTATGGAAAGGGAATATCAAAAGTGGGTGAAATTATAGATCTCGCTGTTAATGCAGAAATAATAAACAAGAGTGGTTCTTGGTTTAGTTA
>CEUS01188441.1_pt1 | contig 11406 bp, 13 predicted proteins | sample 427031 | NCBI WGS metagenome assembly CEUS01 (sample SAMEA2622837, study PRJEB7988) | marine metagenome | biome: marine biome (ENVO:00000447); feature: marine epipelagic mixed layer (ENVO:xxxxxxxxx); material: "saline water (ENVO:00002010), including plankton (ENVO:xxxxxxxx)" | depth 140 m | reverse complement strand
GCTGACTGACGAAACGTACTCCTCGAAGAATGCGGAGTGGATCCTCAGTGAAACGCATTCTCGCGTCGCCTGGGGCCCGTAGTAGCCTGCGTTCGATGTCCCCCTGCCCGTCGAAAGGATCTCGAAGCTCTCCCGTGACAGTGTTTCGAGCCATGGCATTCACGGTGAAATCTCGCCGATCAAGGTCCTCCTCGATGGAGCTTCCGAAGGTGACATTGGGCCATCGGCTCCCGGCAATGTAGCTGTCACCTCGGAAAGTCGTGATCTCTGCCCACCCCTCCTCGAGTAGCACACCTGTTGTCCCGAAACGCTGTCCTATCTTGGCGATTGTGGTCTCCAGCTTTTGCCCGATACGTTCGCATTCATCTGGTGGTGCGTTAGTTGTGAAGTCGGCGTCGCCACTCAGAGGCACTTTTCTGAGCTCATCGCGCACAAGGCCTCCAGCAAGCCACAGCTCGTATCCGGCCTTGTCAAATTCTTCGATCAACGTTTTGCGATTAGGGGCCATAATGGAATTTTAGAAGAGCACTACGTCTGGAGAGTAGCGAACTCTCCACTGGGTGTGCTGGGAGATTGTGAGCGTTGAGGGCCTAAGGTCACCGGGTAGGGTTCTCCTCCACGCGAAGTGTGTAGTACATGCCGCCTTCGTAATGCCCTGCAATGTTGCAAAAGAGGATGTAGCGACCAGGTGGCATATGAAAAGTTTGCCCCCTCGTTATTCCAGGGCGCACTGTTTGTACCCTCCCAACAAGCTCTCCAGACGCAGCTAAGTCCACTTGTCCCCTAGTCATTGGTAGCTCCGTTCCTTCTAGTTCTGTGCGGACAATGACGAAGTTGTGTAGAACTCCATCCGAGTTGGATAGTTCGAAGCGCAGGTTCCCGCTCGAAACCACGGGAAGCTCCCCTCCCGCAGATGTTCCCAGTCGCCATGCCCCGAGCACTTGTACATTCCCTTCTGCGTCTATTGCCCGTAGGTCGCCGTGTGCATGGGAGTGGGCATGGAAACCCACGACTGCCACCACTGTTCCAATGGCCAATACCAGCCCAGCAAGAACTAATCTTTGCTTTACCATCCCTAAGTCCATAACACCGTCGTGGGGTCACCCCTTGCCCTGATTTCTCGCTGCGCGATCTGTGACGCGTGTATCGTTCTATGTATGGCTCGAATGAAGTTCGGTGTTGTCCTCCCAATGATAGGTTCTTTGGCGAGCACTGAGGCAGTAGATGCAGTCTGTGACAAGGCTGAGGAGGTAGGCCTGGATTCCATCTGGGTCATCGACCATATCCTTCTTCCATACAGCATTGGCGCGAAGTATCCATACAACCTAACTGGTGAATGGATGGCTGGGCAGGGGCCATGGTGGGATGCTTTTTCCATTCTCTCCTATGCTGCGGCCCGAACTAGCACGGTCCAGCTGGGAACCTGCGTCATAATCCTGCCCTATCGTCACCCGGTGCATACGGCCAAGATAGTCGCCACGATCGACCAGCTCTCACGTGGACGCCTTCAGTTCGGCATCGGTGTGGGCTGGATGAAAGACGAGTTCGAAAATCTCCAGCTAGACTCCTTCCACCACCGCGGTGCTCTTGTCAACGAGCAAATCAAGGTTTTCAAGGAGGTTTGGGCAAATGACCCAGCTTCTTTTGATGGATCCTATTACCGCTTTAACGAGGTTAGTGTCACTCCCAGGCCCTATCAGCGACCGCACCCGCCCATCCTTGTAGGAGGGAATAGTGAAGCTGCCCTCGAGCGCACTGCTTCCCTCTGTGATGGCTGGCTTGGGATCAGCTTGAGGCCAAAGGGACTCGCTGAGCATCGAGCCCGCCTTTTGCAAACCTGCGAGGAACAGGGAAGAAGTGGTAGCGATATGCCCATTGCGATGCTGCATGGCATCACCCTTGTAGATGACCCTGATTATCGAGCTACTCTTTCTCATCAGGAACGCTCCCAGGGGGTTGTGGGCACTATTGAGCAATGCGTGGAAGAGTTGCGTGAGTTCGAAGATTCAGGCCTCACGCACATGATTGCATCTGCTCGTCGCTTAGGACGGCCTGGAGGTGGGATTCAGGCCGTTCTAGAAGGCATTGATACTCTGGCGAACGAGATTATCCCAGCCGTCCGCAGCTAGAAGAGGAAGCTCCTCCGTCAAGTGAGCACCCCTAATCTCATTCGCCGTTTCACCAGCTGGTGAAATGGTGTGGGCATTACCTACCTGGCACGGGGTCTTCCAAAACAAGTGAAGCCAGTTGTTCCAGGTGTTCGTCGAAGTCAAAAACTGGGTGCAGGAGCATATGTTCTGCGCCGATGTCGATTACCTGCTCGATACGTTCGTTTATGTAGGCTGCTGGCCCCCAGATTGCGACCTGGTTAGCCATGTCAGGGCTTCCATAGACGTGACCGAACCACTCGCGCAGCCTCTTCTCCGCCCTTTTTCGGTCGTCATCGACGGCCAGGTAGAGTCGTTTCGAGATGGTAAAGGTGGAGGGATCTCGACCGGCCTGATGGAGGCTGCGGCGCAGGATGGATACGTGTTTTCGGAAATCTTCGATACTCGAGGAGCCCGGGCCCATCCACGCGTCACCGAGCTTGGAAGCCCGTCGCAGCGCTGGCTCGACGCGTCCACCGAACCAAATTGGTGGACCTGGCTGCTGGACTGGCTTTGGTTCCATGAGGATGTTTTCTAGCTGAAAGAATTCCCCCTTGTAAGTTGCCTTCCGTTCAGACCAGAGTGCCCGTATCACTGCCAATGATTCCGTGAGCCTTTTCACTCGCCGGCCTGTTTCGATTCCGAATGCTGCATTATGAGGGGCATCGTCATTGCCAATGCCGAATCCTGCGTCAACACGTCCGCCGCTCAAGATGTCGAGTGTTGCGAGTTCCTTGGCCGTTTGCACTGGGTTGCGCTGGGGCAGGACGAAAACTGCTGTTCCCAGGCGCATTCTCGTGGTGATTGCTGCCACGTAGGAAAGTAAGCTCATCGGCTCCAGGTTGCGGCTTCCACCTAGTACCTGGTCCAGCGTCCAGAGGCTATGGAAGCCGAGGACCTCTGCCCGTTGTGCCACTCTCCGGATGGGTGCGATATCAACAGGCTGGGTTAGGAAAACCTGCGGAAGGGCCAACCCGAACGGAATCTTTTTGGATGGCATAGTGAACTCTTTCCAAGGTGGGTTCTGCCGAGGCAGGATACCGGCCTCCGGTTCCAACGGCACAGTGGTGGTCTCCTCTACAATTTGGCTATGGAACCAAACGAGACAGCTGATTACGTTGAACTAATGCAGCTTCCCATCCGCTATGGTCACGCCCTTGACATGCTTGGGCGTGCCCTCAATCGAGACGATGATGCTCTTTACCAACGAGGCCAAGAAATCCTGCGTGGGACTTTTGCTGAGGACTTCATCTTCGAGGAGCTGAGTGGTGAAACGGTGAATGTACACGGGGCGGATGGGTGGGCAGAGTTCTGCGCGCGTGCCCTCAGCTCTTTTGGCGGAACCCAACACTTTATCGCTCCCCCTCTCGTTCTCATCGATGATTTACCAGTTGAGCATGATGGTGTGCGTATGGGCGGAAAAGCTCGGCTTCGCAGTTACTTACAGGCCACCCATACGCTACCTCGCGATGGAGAGGAGCTCCCTCCCGACAAAACAGACACCGTTCCCACCTTGGTGGCGGGCACCAATATGGTTATTCAGGGCACCTACGAGGATGAGTGTGTGCGTGAGCCGGCGGGGTGGCGTATTCTCCGCCGCTCGCTCCGTTACACCCACATCGAAGGGCGGCCATTCGATACCTCTGGCCGCTAGCTGTTTCCTTTAGTCGGTAACTGCACCCTGTTAAATGATGCTGGATTAAAGCTTCTAATGTGGGGGATATGGCCTGGTTGGGAAATGGGCTTTACACAAGTTGGGCTTTCTCTCGAAAGTCAGACCCCTTGAGTTTTCGAGGCATTCTCCTTGGCCCTAACCTCTAGATGCCGCTTGCGTTCACTTCCTTCAGGAGCTCGTAGGTCCTCTGCGGGGCTCCGGGATCCTCAGGAACTGGAAGAATAGCGCCGGTGTAATCGGTAACCCCGATTGACTCGAGTCGCTTCAGTTTTGCTCTCACTGTTGCCTCATCCCCCACAATCGCCACTTCGGAAATATCGGCTACTCCTTCGGCTTCGATCACCTTCCGGTAAGAGTAGATCTTTCCGTAAACTTCCCAAACTTTTCCTGCCGATGTGCGAGCGGCCTCCTCCTTATCCGTAACTGAAATGGGTATGCCGGCGATTATTCGGGGAGCTACCCGTCCAACCGACTCCGCTGCTTTGGTGATTGTCGGAACTGCCGTTTGCTCTATGTAGTTTGGCCCGCAATGAAACATGCTTGTGCCGTCCGCGAGTTCCCCAGTCACTTTCAGCATGCCTGGTCCTAGCGCCGCAACTACAACTTGGGGACGCCCACCGCCCGGAACGTTGAGCTGAGTGAAGGGCGCATTGTTTAGCTGGACCTGGTATTCCTGCCCTTTGTGGTTCACGAGCTCTCCATCTAGTAGCGGATTGAGAACCTCTAGGTACTCACGCATGTGTCTCACAGGAGTTGCCCAGCGCAACCCCTGCCATCCCTCGACGATGAACTTGTGGCTAAGCCCGATACCCAAGGTGAAGCGACCGCCGCAGGCTACGTTAGTCGTAAGCGCTTGCTGTGCCATTACCATCGGATGTCGGGGATAGGTCGGCACTACTGCTGTTCCCAGCTCGATTGTGCTCGTTGCTTGCCCAGCCAGAGCACAGACGGTCATCGCGTCGTAATTGAGGTGGTTCCCAATCCAGGCGGATTGAAAACCGTCCGCTTCGGCTTGCTTGAAGGGCTCGACGATGGCGCTGACAGTGCTGTGGCCGCCAGTTCCTGGTGGAGTGGTGATAATTCGCATTCCCATCGGCGTCCTCCTAATGCCCCTTTCCGGGCCGTGGCGATGATACGCAGGTCGGGAAAAGGTTGTGGGAAAAGAAGGCAGAGATCGGCCCCTTGATCTCTTTTGCATGGGGATGTCGTTACTACGCCTTCCGCGCCCCGCTAAACTCGACTTTCATGACGGAGGCTACTGAAAATAATCCCACCTCTTTCCGCGAGGGTGCTCGTGCTCTCGCCATAGTGATGGCGGAGGCAATAGAGGCTCTTGATGGGGCTTTTCGGCGGCTCGACGAAGGTTCAATGTGGAAGCTCCAGTCAGATCTCGGCCCCTTAGATCACGGCCTTAATGAAGCTCTCAAAGTTTTGATTGAAGTAGCTTGTGATGAACGCTTCCTTCCAATCCGTGAACAGCTCATCAGTGGTGCGGAGGTTGTCCTTGAAGCTTTAGGGGCGTTCACTCGTGCTGCTTCACGAGATCAACGCTCGGGAAATGTTCTTCAAAGTATGCGTAGCTTCGCCCGAGGCCAAGAGCTGCTCTACTCCCTTCGTTCTCTCCATCCCAGGCTGGGGCAGCTTTTTGCAGAACCTGCCATTTTTGATCGACTAGACTCACTCGACGAACATCGCTCGTCAAAGTCCACAGGCATCCGGCGGAGTGGCCCTGACGATGACCCTGACTCCCGTGGGGAGTTCCATCTTTATGTTCCAGAGTCGCTTGATGGCTCGGAACCACGTCCCCTCGTTGTAGCTCTGCATGGAGGGATGGGTTATGGCCGAGACTTCCTCTGGACCTGGCTTAGGGAAGCCCGTAGCCGCCGGTTTGTCCTTCTAGCCCCTACGTCTGTTGGACCTACATGGGCATTGATGGGACCCGATGCTGATCGCGAGCGTCTCATGCGCTCTATCGAATTTGTGAGCGAAGTCTGCAATATCGATGGCGAACGAATCTTTTTAACTGGGCTTTCGGATGGCGGCACCTACGGTATGTCGACCTATCTTTCAGGAGCTACCCCCTTCGCTGCTTTAGCTGTAGTGGCAGGTGTTCTTCACCCGAAGAACATTCAGGAAGGCGCCATTGTCGGGGCCGAGGGGAAGCGAATCTCTATAACCCACGGCGCGAAGGATTGGATGTTCCCCGTACAGTTTGCTCGTGCTGCATACGAGGCCTTGGGCGAAGCTGGTGCAGACGTGCGCTATCAAGAGATCGCCGATCTAGCCCACGCCTATCCCAGGGAGGAGAACCCTGCCATCCTCGAGTGGTTCGATCCTACCCTTGCCATTACAGAGAGCTAACTCTCGGTGGGGGGTAGTTCCTTTGATGCCTGCTCGTATTTACGGGCGAACTTGCCGATGTCGGGCTCAGGGCCCATTGCTGCATCCACTTCCGCGCCGAAATTTGCCTCTGCCTCTGCCACCTTGGTTGCAAAGCTAAGGTGATGAGCGAAACCGCTCATCACCTTACGCATGCGGTGCTCCGTGTCTCCCGAAGCAGCTGGACAGGCTGGAGGCTCGACCTCAGTAGCCATGCGTTGCTGAAACAGCTCTTTGTGTGCTCCACAGTTCTCGCAAGCAAACTCGTACAGCGGCATCGAGAATCTCCTTGCTAACCTTCGCCTATTCCCTGTTTGGCTAGATAGGCCTCAGCTGCTAATGCTGCGGTGGCGCCATCGCCGCAGGCGCTTACCAATTGTCGTGCAGCCTTAGTCCTTAGGTCTCCTGCCACAAAAAGTCCTGGAACTTTAGTACACATTTGGAGGTCGACCTGGGCATGACCCCCTTCGTCTAGCTCTACTAACCCCTTAAGGAGGTGGCTGTTGGGTGTCTGTCCAATAAATATGAAGACTGCTCCCACAGGCAGGATGTGGGTTTGGCCAGTTTCTGTGTTAATTAGTTCTGCTGTTTCCACCACCTGCTCCCCACTGATGCGCTGGACCACACTGTTGAAAATGACCTCGATCTTTGGATTTGCAAAGACTCGCTCTTGAAGCAGTGCACTTGCGCGGAAAGTTTCCCTACGGTGCACCAGCCAAACCTTGCTTGCGTAGCGGGTTGTGAACAGTGCCTCATCACATGCAGCATCGCCTCCGCCTACTACGATCACCTCCTCGTCTTGGAAGAAAGCTGCATCGCAGGTGGCGCAGTAACTCACGCCCCGACCGACTAACTCTTCCTCTCCGGGAATACCGAGTTTGTTGTAGTCCGCCCCTGCCGTGGCAATTACGGCATGCGCCTCGTAAGAGCCTTCGCGAGTATCGATGCGGAAGGGCTTGCCATGCTGCGGGTTGATTGCTTGGACGTCCTCATAGCGCAACTCTGCGCCGAAGTGTTCGACTTGTTGAACAAGATTCATGGCGAAGTCTGTCCCGTTTATTCCCTGCGGAAAGCCCGGGAAGTTTTCGACCAACTCTGTTGTTGCGATCTGGCCGCCGGTGATAAGGCGCTCGAACACGAGCGTCCGTCTACGGGCTCGAGCACCGTATAAGGCTGCTGTTAAGCCTGCCCCACCGCCACCTACGACAGCGATGTCGTAGGCCTGAGGGCTATCAAAGCTCATATCGTCGGTTTGGGGAACATGGTGAGCTCTGACACATAGATAGCTTTAAGCGATCGCCTCCTCGAGGCGCTTCTTTAGGTCGCTCTTTGGTCGGAATCCAACGATCGTGCCTGCAAGCTCGCCGCTTTTGAAGATCAGCAGCGAGGGGATACTACGAATGCCATATTGAGTCGGGATTGTTGGGTTTTCGTCAGTGTTCATTTTGTAGAAATTCACCCGACCGGCATACTCCTCGCCCAGTTCCTCCACAATCGGCGCCACCATGCGGCAAGGACCGCACCAGGGTGCCCAAAAGTCCACCAGCACTGGCAAATCGCTCTTCATCACATCTGCCTCGAACGTTGCGTCCGTAACCTCGGAAGTTTCTGCCATCTTGGTTTTGCTCCTTCGCCGGCGATCCGGCTCTCTGCTTTCAACCTCTTGTTTTGGTCTGCCGATGCTCGCCGTGCCGTTCCGCTGGCCATGCCCGGAGACTTGCCTCAAGCGTACCACTCGAGACCATGAGGGCGTAATTTTAGATTAATCAGAAATTGCCGAGGGCAAGGGCGCTTGCTACCATCCCGCCGAGGTCGCCCCTATGAGTGGCTCTCTTGCCCTTGTTCTCAATCAGAACTACGAGCCGTTGAACGTGTGCCATGTCCATCGCGCTCTGGTCCTTGTGCTGCGGGGAAAGGCCGAGAACGTAGAGACTGCTGACGGGGTAATTCATAGCCCAAACGATCGGTTCGCCCTCCCCTCTGTTATTCGCATGGTCTATTACGTCCGGCGTCCGCGTCCGCAGCTTCGCCTCTCTCGTCGTGAAGTGTTCGCCCGGGATGGTTGGGCTTGCGCTTACTGCGGTCGGAACGGTAGAGATCTAACCTTGGATCATGTGGTACCTCGTTATCGAGGTGGTGCTCACAGTTGGGAAAATCTTGTTAGTGCTTGTAAGCCGTGTAATCACCGGAAAGCTGGGCGCACGCCTAGTGAGGCTCACATGCGCCTCCGAATCGCTCCAAGCAAGCCACGTGTCCCCATCTATCACAACTACCTCCAGCATCTCCGCCGCTACCAGGGCTGGGGCAAGTTCATTCCTGGGGCATCGATGGAGAGGGCGGCTGTCTAGATGACTGAGTTGTCTCGGGAGGAGATTCTTCAGGAAGCCTTGCGCGTGGCCCATTCCCAATTTGGTGGAACTCTGGCTACCACCCATATAGACGATGGCACTCCCTATCCCGCCTTTGTCCTCTTCCACCTTACCGATGAGGGGGAGGTTATCTACGGAAGCGTAACCGAATCCCAGCACACTAGGGACACGCAGGCGATTCCTGAGGTTGCCTTTCTCATTGATAACCGAGATGTGCTAGGCCACGACTGGCCCGCCTTCGATCGCATTACCATCGAAGGTGTTTCTGAACGGATTGACCCTGATGATTCTCGCTACGAAGGCTTCTTCGATGCCCTTGTCGCCAAGAATTGGCTTTCTCATTACTTCACTAAAATAGGAAATCTCTACCGTATCCAGCCAAGGCGTATCACAGTCCTGCTAGGCCTAGGTCCCGAGCGCTATATCGTTGATTTCGACTAGCTTTTGGGGGAAGGTGAAAGATTCTCCCAGCTCTGGCTTTCTCAAAGGGGGATGGAATGGATACAGGAGTAAGTACCTCTGCAGATTGGCATGTTGCCGTTGATCAGGCCCTTCATGGTGTGCCCGTTGACAGTGACATCGTTTTCCTTCTTGTCAGTTACCATCATGCTGAGCGCTACCCTGAGATTGTTGATGCCATCCATGAACGCCTTCGCCCCAGAATTCTGTTCGGCTGTTCTGGCCAGGCAGTAATCACAACCGGCCGCGAGATAGAAGGGGGGCCTGGAATCACTCTGCTTGCTCTCTCGCTTGCCAATGCTGCTCTCAACCTAAAGCGTATCTCTCAGGAAGACCTCGATGCTGAGAATCCTTTGTCCGAGCGCCTGCTACCAACTGATGAAGTGAATGCCTGGGTCCTTCTGTCAGATCCCTTCACCATCGACACGGAGAACCTCGTTACGAAGCTTGCAGAAGCCTATCCCAGAATTCCTATTATGGGAGGTATGGCTTCTGCGTTTCCTGGCGGACGTAGCGCATATTTGTTTGAAGGAGATGGAATTGCGCCTGGTGGGGCCCTCCTTCTTGCTGTTGGGGGTGCTTGGACTATTCATCCTGTGGTTTCCCAGGGCGCCGCTCCAATTGGCGAGTCGTGGACCATCACAGAGGCGGAAGGCAACACTGTAGTTGGTATCGGTGGTCGGCCAGCCCTCGAAGTGCTAATGGAGACTCTCCGCAATCTTCCTCCCGATGAGCAAGCTCGTGCCGGGCGTAACCTTCTTGTTGGTCTCGCTATGGATGAGTATGCCGATGAACTTAGCCAGGGAGACTTTCTCATTCGCAACCTGCTCGGCGTAGATCGTGAGCGTGGGGCACTTGCTATTAACGATCAGGCCCGGGTGGGACAGACCTTTCAGTTTCAATTGCGCGATGCTAAAGCTGCTTCTGAGGAGCTCAAGTCTCTACTTGATCAGGCTTTTATTGAAACAAATGGAGGTGTTGCCGGCGGCCTTCTATGTGCCTGTAATGGACGTGGCCAAGGTATGTTTGGTGCCCCAGACCACGATGCTTCCGCCGTAGCGGAGCGGTTCGGACCTTTGCCCCTCGCTGGACTCTTCTGCAACGGGGAAATAGGTCCGGTGGGGGGGAAACCTTTCGTCCATGGTTTCACTGCGAGTCTCGGGCTGTTCGTCCCTGTCGGATAATGAATCGTCGGAAACTTTCCAAGCCGAAGATCTAACGGTCTGTTTCCGCCCTCATTCTTAAGCTACTAAGGCTTGGCAGCTAGATTCTCTCGAAAACAGAACAGCGATATCACAGAGGTCAAGAATAAAAGAAGCGAGAGAGGGTGTTACTCAGCGCTTAGACCCAGGGCAGCCAATCCGAATCCCAGTACGGTAAGGACGATCATTAGAACTACGGCGATCACAATCCAAGTGTTGTCGGTGCTCGTGTCGCGTTCGGAGTACTGGGGGTCGTTCTCGGTGGGTGCCTCTTCCCCTTCCTCAGGACGGACTTGAGTGGTGGTTGGTGTGGAGGGGGTCTCAGAAGCGTTTCCTGCAGCCCCCCCGCCCCCCAATGCTGGTTGGTAGGCGGCAAGACTAGGCGCCGAACTCCCAAGCGCTAGGACGCCAATAAGAGTAAGTAAGCCCGCTATTAAGAACGTTCGTTGCCAGAAAGACGTAATCAAGGCGAAATGGAAGTTACGGTGAGTGCGAGCCTCGGTCAAACTGCTCATCTTGCTCGTCCTCCTTTTGGGACGTACCGCTTACTAAATTCGTCTTCGCTTAGTTTCACTCCCCGCCGCCGCTCGCTGATTGCGAGTTCCATTCGTGAGAGTTGCGCTAGCCCCTTGCGCGTGTCGCTTGCTACCCGGGCTTTGTCCTGCCGTTTTAGCCGCTGTTTGAAAAGCCAATAAGTAAAAGTTTCCAATTGGCTCAAGGAGGTTTCGTCCGCCAGCATCTGGCCGGTCTGTTCGTGGTAGGTCTCTCTTAGATGGTCATGATCGGCCCCGTAAACGCGTTGAAACATGCCCTCATGTGCCCGTATATCGTCTCCCCAGGGACAGGCATGATTTTCCTTGTGAATCTCCTCCTCTACTCCTAGTTGTAGAGCTTGCTCGACCAGTACGCCGTATGTGTAGTTAAGGTGGGCGCTGTATTTTGCTGCTCCCAGGCGCGCTGCAAACTGGTCATCGTCGATCTCTATGGGCCAACGACCTGAAAAGAGCAGGGCTTCCACCTCGTTGGGCGGCGTCAATCCAGAAATTTCGTCCAGTAGGCGCTCTGCTAGGAGTAGCCAGTCAAATGCTTCACCCGCTATGAGGTAGTTGTAGCGGCGTTTGTTTAGCGTTTCGTTAGGAGCCCGCCATCGTCCTATAGCGTCCAGCAGGGCCTCG
>CEUS01255106.1_pt1 | contig 11408 bp, 9 predicted proteins | sample 427031 | NCBI WGS metagenome assembly CEUS01 (sample SAMEA2622837, study PRJEB7988) | marine metagenome | biome: marine biome (ENVO:00000447); feature: marine epipelagic mixed layer (ENVO:xxxxxxxxx); material: "saline water (ENVO:00002010), including plankton (ENVO:xxxxxxxx)" | depth 140 m | reverse complement strand
TATCGAGCTAGCTGGAGTTTTCATGGAATTGTTTTGATGAGTAGAATGACGACATGTCAATCTGCTTTGTCTCGCCATAGCAATGTTTCCAGGACCCCAGGTTTTAGCAGGATGAAACTAAAATATAAGAGCGGTTTTAACCGCGACCTCTTTGATCTAAGGATCGCGAATAAATTTGCTCTGTTTACTTTAATCCGGTGAAGAATGCAGACTAATGAATAGCCTTGCTTAGGTTTGATATTTCCATCCAATTTCCCCTTTTATCCGGAGCCAGATTCAGTCCTGTAATACCAGCTTTGCTTCGGCAATACCATGAATTCCCTAAACGACATACGCAACTTCTGCATCATTGCTCACGTGGATCACGGCAAGACAACTTTGTCTGACCGGTTGCTTGAAAGCACGGATACAGTAGTGAAAAGGGAAATGAAGGACCAATTGTTGGACTCCATGGATTTGGAAAGGGAAAGAGGTATCACAATCAAATCTCACCCTGTGAGCATGATTTACAAGGGAAATGATGGTCAAGATTACCGATTCAATCTTATTGATACGCCAGGCCATGTGGACTTTTCATATGAAGTATCACGAAGTCTGGCCGCGGCCGAGGGAGCTTTATTGCTCATCGACGCTGCTCAGGGCGTTGAAGCTCAAACTGTTGCCAACGCGCACCTGGCAATTACGCAGGACCTTACGATCATCCCCGTAATCAACAAAATCGATCTCCCTGGAGCTAATCTGGATCTGTGCCTCCACCAGCTTGAGGAAATTTTGGCAATCCCCGCTGAGGAAGCAGTGTTGGCGAGTGCAAAAGAGGGGATCGGGATACAGGAAATATTAGAAGCCGTAGTCGCTCGAGTACCTTCACCGAGGTTAGCCGATTATCCGCAAACCCGCGTCCTCATTTTCGATTCGGTTTACGATTCATACAAGGGCGTCATTTGTTATGTGCGAATGTTTTCCGGTTCGTTGAAAAGAGGAGACAAGATAATAATGATGAGCGATGGGGTTCGTGCGGAGGTAAAGGAGGTTGGAATTTTTACCCCATCCATGAAGGATGAGAAGGAGCTTACTTCCGGGAATTCCGGATATGTGGTTACCAATATCAAGGCCGTTTCTGACATTAGGATCGGGGATACCATTACATTGGAAAAATCTCCGGCACCGGAAATGTTGCCTGGATACCAGGAAGTTCGACCGATGGTATATAGTGGTATTTATCCATTGGATACAAGTGATTACCAGAAATTGAAAACAAGCATGGGTAAACTCCACTTAAATGATGCCGCTTTTACTTATCAGGCGGAGAGTTCTGTAGCCCTGGGTTTCGGTTTTCGCTGCGGCTTCCTGGGTCTTTTGCATATGGAGATTATCCAGGAACGGATTCGGCGAGAGTACGACGTGGACATCATCGCAACGTATCCAAGTGTTGTATATAAACTGGAAACCACGGATCATGAAAAATTTGAAGTTGATAATCCGGTCAATTTACCCGAGGCGGAATCCATTGCTGTCATTGAAGAACCCATGATTACCGCAACTATTCACCTACCGAGTGAATTTGTCGGGGACATCCTTGCTTTGGTAATGGATAAGAGGGGTGTTTGTGAGAACACCGAAACAATCGACGAAACACGGTTGATGCTGACTAGCCGGCTCCCTCTAAACGAGGTGCTGGTCGATTTTAATGACAAGCTGAAGAGCATGACTAAGGGCTATGGATCCATGGACTACGAGTTTTCTGATTACCAGCCCTCAAAACTCGTCAAATTGGACATATTGGTTCATGGCGAGGCGGTGGATGCATTTGCGTCCATCGTGCATGTTGACAAGGCGGAAACCAAGGGTCGGGAGCTTTGCAAAAAGCTGAAAGAAATTCTACCCCGCCAAATGTTTAAAATACCACTCCAAGCTTCCATTGATGGAAAGGTAATCGCCCGGGAAACATTGAGCGCGTTTCGCAAGGACGTAACCGCCAAATGTTATGGAGGAGACATTACGCGGAAGAAAAAGCTTTTGGAAAAACAGAAAGAGGGCAAAAAACGTATGAAACAGATTGGCAAGGTTTCCATTCCTCAGGAAGCGTTTATCGACATCCTTAAAAACACCAACTAACCCTGATTTTATTAAGATGTGCTATTGCAAAAATATTTTGAATCCCCTGATTGGCTTACCGATTTAATTCTCATATTTTAATTTAAGTGAAATCCCTTATTAAAAATAAAAATCACAAGAAACTTCGGGAACAAGCCGATAATTGGCTGCGTCTAGCCGAAAAAGTCTACCACTTTAGGAAGGACGTAATTTCAGCCGAAGACATTGTCGAGTTACAGGAAACTAGCCTGACGCTTAATACTGCGTTAAAGAAAAAGGGTCATGAGGATTGGGGAAAGGTGCGCCTTGCTTCCGAGGAGCTCGAAAAAGTCCTCAAGCGTGTAGGGGGCTTCTTTTATCCACATAATTTTTGGGCAGAGAACGCGGAAATGTTTATCGTGGCTGCCATCGTAGCACTGGCTATCCGAACCTTTTTCCTGCAGCCATTTAAAATTCCTACCAACTCCATGTTTCCGACTTATAATGGGATGACCCATGAAGTCTACGAAGCTGGTGATGAGCCAGGCTGGTTAGGTAAAGTTCTTACAACTATAGCCTGGGGTTCCGTGCGCAGGCAAATGGTAGCTCCGGTGGATGGGGAAATACTGATTCCAGCCCATGCTTATCCTGGTTATTTCGATCGAGTTCCCGGACGAAAATGGTTAGTCTTGCCGACTACCGTGCACGAGTATTCCTTTTTAGTAGGAAAAGAAAAAGCATCATTTAAAGTTCCAGAAGAATTTTCGCCGAACGAAGTATTCAAAGACGCATTCTTTCCTGATGAAGAAGGCGACTGGAATCAGATGGTTGCCAGATTTCGAGCGCAAGGCAGGCTCATACCGGACAGTAGGGGCTATCTTTTTGTACGAACCGGAAAAACGGTTATGAGAGGAGAAACAGCGCTTTCATTCGCAATTCATACCGGCGATGCCTTGTTTGTCGATCGCATGTCTTACCACTTTATCCGGCCGGATGTCGGCGATGCCATTGTCTTTAAGACCGAATACATACCGGCAACGGCGGATAACAAGTATTATATTAAGCGGCTGGTAGGTGAACCCGGCGACGAATTACAGGTAAAGGCTCCGAAATTATACCGCAATGGAGAATTAATCACCGGTGCAAAAGCATTCGAGAAGAATGCAAATCAGGAAGGTGATTACTCGGGCTATTCCTTTTGGGATCCCTATAGAAAGATGAGGTACCTTTCTCGAAATGAAGATTTTGTCACAATACCCCCAGACTCATTTTTTGCCATGGGCGACAATTCTCCTTACAGTTCCGACAGTCGGTTTTGGGGTTTTATCCCGAAAAAGGAAATGGTGGGTCGAGCCATTTTTATTTATTACCCCTTCACAACCCGTTGGGGCCTGGCAAAGTAACTCATGAAATGGAACTGTTTCCCCTTTGTAGCCTCTGTTTCCTTGTTTTCTCCTGTTCAAGGTTAAAAAAAAATCCAAATCACCTCCGGGCTAGAATAACAATAGCAGGTCCATTGGCATGCTCAGGATGATCAAATCCATAGTCGAATTGCGTAAATCCGTTCTCTTCTAAAAATTGGGTGATGTCATCTTTCTTCATCCAAACGCTATGATCTAAGGTTCCCCCGCAAAAGGCATCATTTTCTGCGCTTTCTTCGTAGAGGAACGGATAGCCTCCACATTCGAAGGAGCCTTCACGAAGTTGTACTGGGTCTAAATATCTATCTTTTATGCTAGGCTGCGTATCAAGAACACCCTCATCAAAATAATGAGTCCAAATAAATATCGTATCCGTGATTTGGGAGATATTATAAAGCAACCTTAGGGGTTGTGTAGAGTGGTAGAGCACGCCGCTCGCTACACATATATCGAAATGTGACTCACAGTTTTCCAAATATTTTTCGAAATCACCAAATAGAAACCGGCTCGTTTTCATTCCGGTCAACTCTTTTGTGATCAGACACTTGAGGTAAGAACGCTCATGAGCTTCAATTGCCAAGATTTCAGACGCACCAAGTTCTTCCATTAACCAGGTATGCGCCCCCTCGAGCGGTCCCAGTTCCAAAATGCGTTTTCTTTCAAAAGATAAACCATTGTCCTGTGCCCAGTAAAACCTTGGATCTTCAAAAAGTCCTGCCGGACCACCTGCTATAACATTAAACTTTGAAGGAAATTCTGAGGACCATTCTCCCTTAAAAATATCCACTGAATTTTGATCGGAAGGTGAAGATAATGAGTAATTTTTGTTCTCGGAAACGCTTTTCATGGAATTAGTACATAACTTCAAAATTGGTTAGGATCAGGTAATTGGTCAGTGGGTTTGTAATGCTAATTTCAATTTGGGTAATTTGAAACGACAATGTCATAACGTCCTATTCTAATTATGATTAGGTTTGTTTTTTGCAAATTACAGTACTTATGAGATAAAATAGACTATTATGAATGTCTCAATTGCTGGATATTTGAAATATGGATGTAGCTATGCTGGTTTCCCCATTCATGCAAAACTTCGATCACTGTGTTTTTCTATTGAAAATTGCCAAGTATCGTTGGAGTACCTCCAATGATACTTGGGCTGTTCGTGAACCAGAAATTTTTGATGGGAAAGATGCACACAAATACCACCTTTTTTAAGACTTTGTTAAATTTAAAAGAAATTTTCCAAGGTATTGTGAGATGCTCAAAAATGGAAATGGAAAATAAAACCGATATCGAATTCTGTTAAAACTGCAACGCAGTTGATGTGCATCGACGACTACATCAACACTAGGTTTCTTAATGATGTCGCATCCGATATTATAATAGAAGATTTTATGAAATAAGTCTTTTCGAGCATTCCCAGACCATTCCCGGGATCCGATTTCAATATTAATCCCAAGTTCACTAGCTAACAACACCTTGTATAAGAATTTTACAGTAAGTTGATGAGTTAGGTTATATTCTAAGGTGTTAGTCTGAGATTGAACCAGGAACATTACTAAAAAACTGATAATTTTGTCTATTTACGCGATTTGAATACTCAAAAAGCTTCGTTTACACAGGTAATAAAAAAAATGAAATCAGAAAAACCGCACAATATATATTATGTCTAATATTCCGTAAGGATGGAAATTAGGTTTACGAAATATGATAATCATAAATCCCCTTCCTACCGCTTTGTTGAATATTGTCTATTGATAAAACATTTTGATGCTGGAATTTCATTAAACGTTTAAACATTTTGAGCCCAAAACCTTTTTATAATTGGCTTTCGGAGCGAGGGTCGGGAGTCCTGCTTCATCCAACCAGTTTCCCTGGAGAACAGGGAATTGGAACACTGGACCATTCTGCAAAGCATTTTATCGAATTTCTGTTAAGATGTAAAATGTCCTACTGGCAAGTATGCCCTCTTGGACCTACCGGTTTTGGAGACTCTCCATATCAAACATTTTCCGCTTTTGCCGGAAATCCCTACCTGATAGACCTGAAACAGCTTGTAGTTTTGGAGTTACTGAAATCCGAGGACATGGATCCATTTCTGTTTATGCCAGGTACACGTTGCGATTATGGCCTTCTCTACGAACAAAAGTGGTCCACCCTCTCCAAGGCATATTCCAATTTTTCAGGAAATCCAAAAGAATGGCTTGAATTGAGGGAGGAATACAAATCCTTTAAAAAAGAACAGAGACGTTGGCTTGATACTTTTGCTTTGTTCATGTCACTCAAACAGCAATTCGAAGGCCGAAGCTGGTTAGAATGGCCCAAACCATTCCGGACCTATAAGGCAATTCAAACCAAGGATCTCGATCCAACTGTCATCAACCGCATTGAATCCCATAAGTTTTTTCAGTTTCTGTTTTTCAAGCAATGGTCATCCCTAAAGTTATATGCGAACGATCTTGGAATCCAAATTATAGGGGATATCTCGATTTTCGTGGCCTTGGATAGTGCGGATGTCTGGTCCCATCCGGAATACTTTCAGCTCGATACGAAAAGTTTTAAACCAAAAGCCTTAGCCGGTTGTCCTCCGGATTATTTTTCGATGAATGGTCAGCTCTGGGGCAACCCTCTTTATAATTGGAAAAATATGAAAAAGGATTCTTATGCTTGGTGGATAGACCGGTTTAAGTCTTCTTTTCAGTTCTACGATATCGTTCGCATCGATCATTTTCGTGGTTTTGAGTCTTATTGGTCTGTTCAGGCCGATGCGGAAACCGCAACCGAAGGTAAATGGGTAAAAGGACCTGGTCTCCCCTTTTTCAAGGCTATCCAAAAGGCATTGCCCAATGCAAAGATCATAGCAGAGGATTTGGGCCACATTACTCCCGAGGTTACTCAATTGCTAAAAGACACAGGACTACCCGGCATGGCGGTGCTGCAATTTGCTTTTGGTGGTGGAAGCGGTAATTTTTACCTTCCTCATAATTTACAATCCAACTCTGTAATTTACTCAGGTACCCATGATAATGATACGACAATTGGATGGTATCATTCCGAATCGGAAGCCATTCAAGATCACGTTAGGACTTACCTTAGCGTTTCGGGTGATAGCATAGGCTGGGATTTTATTCGAACTGCTTATAAGTCAGTTTGCCGGTTGGCGATTTTTCCGCTGCAGGATTTAATGACCCTGGATAGCCCTGGGCGAATGAACAACCCGGGCAATGCCCTCGGCAATTGGCAATGGAGGTATCAGACATGGCAATTGGAAGCGCTGACCAACGAAAGCGCTGACTACCTGGCCAGCCTGGGAGAATTATTTGGGCGTGTGCCGGATAAATCCTAGTAGGAACTTTTCAATTACGGATCACGCAGAATACGCGAATGGATTAACCGCAGAGATCGTCGAAATGTTTTCACATATTTACTCCGCGTCCTTATCGAACTCTGCGGTTCAAATTAACTTTCTTCCAAAAATCTTACCATTTCGGGAATCAGGGTATCTTTTTCATCTTCCAGCACATAATGACCTGCCTTGGGATAACTCAGAACTTTGGCATCGGGAAAGAACTCTTTCCATTTTTCGAGAAAGGCTTGGTTAAAACAAAAGTCCTTCAATCCCCATCCTATCAAAATGTCTTTCGATAGAAGCTGTGGGAGAAATTTTTCAATTTCAGCCAATTCTCCAAAGCTATCTTGGGTTGGTTTTGTGGGAATATCCTGGACGAATCTCAAAATGCCCACCCGGTTTGCCCAATTGTTGTAAGGAAAAATAAATCCATCCCTCACGTCTTCACTCATTGGTTTTTCGACAGCCATAGTCAATGCCGGGACTGCAAACCCATTGAACCCACGCACAATCAAGTTTCCAATAATCGGAATGCGACATGCGGCTATCCTCTTAGGTATGCGATCCATATTAAAAGCAGCTGTATTTAATATGACCATTTTACCAATTTTATTGGGAATGCGCCTGGCCACGCCCATTCCAATTGCGCCGCCCCAGTCGTGAACGATCAAATCAAAGTCGTCGAGACCAAGTTTATCGACCCAGTCCAGAACATTCTCAATATGATACTTAAGCGAGTAAGTATATTGTTGAGGCTTGTCCGAAAGGCCACATCCAATATGATCAATTGCCAAACACCTGAACCCTTTGCTAAGCGCTTTGACAACATTACGATAATAAAACGACCAAGTCGGATTTCCGTGGAGCATAATGACCGCCCGACCCTCCCCTTCGTCAACGTAATGAAGTTTGTATGAATCGAAGTTTTGCCAATGGGAATTGAATGGATACTCCGCCTGGATTTGAAGTGGGATTTTCACATTAATACTGGACAGCCATCATCAGGCAACTGAGACCACTGCCGATTCCCAACAAAGCAACTTGGTCCCCTTGCCTTATGACCCCCGCCTCCACAGCTTTGGCCAATGTCAACGGACAAGAAACCGATCCTACATTTCCCCATTGAGGATAGGTTGAGAAATCTTTATCGAAATCCAAATTAAGAGATTCAAAAAGGCCTCTTCGATGAGCAGATCCAACCTGATGGCAGATAAAGCGGTTTATAGATTCGGCCTGCCAGCCACTTTCTTCAAGAAATGCCTCCCATGTTGTACCTGCCAATTGGATACCCGCTTTTAAAAGCTCCTCCGAATCCGTGAGCATTTGCAATTCGCCCTGCCCTCCTGAACCGCCTTCACATAGCAGGTTGCTAGCAGAATCCGTCCGAACAGTCCCGCTCAATACCATGGGTTTTCTGGGTGCTAATTCCGCTTTGCAAAGAACCGCTGCTACTCCCCCACCACCGATTGTCAGGTTTGCAAAGTAGGGTTTAACTGATTTGCGCGTTTGCTCCGGTAGCTTTAGTTGTTCCAACGTCCAATTCATCAATGACTTACCGTTTTCTCCAGAACAGATCAAGGCTCGTTCAATTTGACCTGAATCAATCAAACTTCCCACCAAGGTGATAGCATTTAAAAACCCCAGGCAGGCATTGGACAAATCCCAAATCTGTGCCTTTTCTGGCAACCCGAGTAATCCATGCACGTAGGAGGCGGTAGATGGTTCCATTCGGTCACGGCAAACAGCAGCATGTACCACTAGGTCGATTTCGTCTTTGGTAAATTGACTTTTTTCCAGTGCTTTACGTCCAGCACTGGCACTAATTGTCGAAGGCAAAGCATCAACCCGATAAAATTTTCGCTCTTTAATTCCGGTCATCAACTTCAACCGACCCTTTGGAAGGTGTAAGCGATCATACATCTCACTTAATTCATCCTCGATGGCATCCGAGCTTAAGATATCGGGTGGCGTATCATAAGCCAGGCTCTCAATAGCTACGTGACTAAATCTCATTGCAATTAATTGTCCTTATTGTCGGGTCGCATTGCCAATCGAATGACATCCTTGTCGAAGTAATTACAATCCATACCCGCATCGACCTTGATAGATCCGCCGTTAATCCCGCTGGATCGAGGACTCAGTAAAAACACTCCCACGTTGGCAACTTCCTGGGTTTGCACCGCTTTGCCCCGGAATGTGATTATTTCCGAAAACAGATAACTTTCCAGGTATCCAGGAATTCCAGCCGAGGCGCTTGTTTTCAAAAGACTTGGATTCACTGTGTTGAAGCGAATATTGGTATCCTTGCTAAAAGACTTGGCTAGGTATCGCATGGTGCCGTCTAGAGCAGCCTTAATAGGTGACATGTAGCCATAATTCTCAGCGGTTATCTGGTGGGAGGAAATACCTATTGCCAGGATTGAAGCATCATCGGAAAGGCGACTTTTAAAGACATTAACGATCTCCACAATGCTGAAGCACGAAATTTGGGTAGCCTGAAGAAAATCCTCACGATTTGTCTCATGAAAGGGTTTTAGCCCCTCGCTGTAATTTGCGAAAGCGATGGAGTGAACGATTCCATGAATTTCTGGATAGTCCGCAGTTACCTGTTTTGCCAAAGTTTCTATCTGTTCTTTGCTTTCAACGTCGCAAATGTAAAGCGGCTTTCCTTCTAAGAGACGAGCGACGCTTTCTTTACGCTCTTCCGACCGGACGCTGTAGAGCACCTTCGCTCCTGCTTCTTCCAAGGTCCGAGCGATATGATAGGCGACGCTTTTTCTATTTGCCACACCCATGACGAGAATCACCCGGTTTTTCAATTGTAAAAAGCTCATAGATTTATTGATCCGCTTGTTCTTCCGTTTTCAATGCCAATGTGTATTCGATATTCAATGACCGTTTATCGCCATTTTTAGCTACACCCCTGCACATAAAAAACATGCCTACTTTTTCTTTTATGGAAACATCAATAGTCAGTACGTTTCCAGGTTTTACTATCTCGCGAAAACGGGCGTTGAGAATGCGTCCCAAAACAGGGGTAACCTTTTTTTTGTTATAGTCCTTTGAATATTTCTCGAGAAGAAATACGGCGGCACTTTGAAACACAGCTTCGCAAATAATTACTCCTGGCATTATCGGATTTCCCGGGTAGTGACCGGCAAAAAAATCTAGATCTTCACGAACCGTAAATTGTGTGGTCGCTCCGTCGTCCCGCATTTCCAAAACTTTATCCACAAACAAAAATGGCGGACGGTGTGGAATTGCCCTCAATACTGTGTCACTTGTATCCATTTACACGGAGGCCGACTTCAATTTACCTGAGTTGAGGCGGTAAAGATACTTATCCATTTTGTTGGCCGTAATGATACCGTAGTTGACTGCGCCTAACCAGCCTGACATGATGATGCCAACTGACCCGGCATGATGGAGCCCCGCGATTTGATCGGGTAAAGCCATCGAAACCGGCAAACCTTCAAATTTTGTGCCGAAACTGGTTCCCGATGGATGCCTAGTATAGTCCTCAATAGTCTTGGGAGTGGCAGCTTCCAGATGGCTGATTTTTTGCCGTATATCCGGAATAAACTTTTCCAATGCTGTTACCGATTCGTCGATCAATCGCTGTTTGTGCTGTTGGTACTCTGTTTCAGTCAGGCCCTCCCAATCGCTGTATTTTCCGTTTATTGAGGTTACAATGGTGGTCCTTCGGAGTTCGGGTCGTAAATCCGGATAATAAATTGAAAAGGTTCGGCTGGTTGTATGGAAATCCACAAGCTCATCGCTGCTGAATTCTTTGGATTCCGAATAGAAAAGCAAATCGCCGATATCGGGAATTGATTCACCGGGTTTTAGGCCTATATAAGCCTGGCACGAACTACTGTTATTTCTCACGGGTTGAACAGATTGGATAAATTCAGGAGAAAAATTTTCTTCTCCTATAAGGCCTTTGATGGTCCCGATGACATTAGCATTGGATAAAACCGCTTTAGTTTTTATGAATTTTGGTGATTCGCTTTTCCGGGACCGTGCAAATAAACCTGTCACGCGTTTTTCACTGCCTTCCCCTTCCACTTGTATTTTTTCTACCAATACATTCTTACGTAGTTCGACACCGTTTTTTTCCATCTCATCAACCATCATTCCAATGAGTACATCGGTGCCACATTTGAAGGTGTAGACACCTTTGCTCATGAAGTTTGAAAATACGATACCGTAAGTTATGGCTGGGTCTTCGAGGGTTGAGCCATTGGCATAAGTAATCGGCTCCATCAACAAACGGTGTACATCCTTTCGACCTGGAAAGAAGGCTTCAAAAAGCTCACCGGTAGTCTGGTCATTCTTGTCAAAGAAATCCATGCCTCTCAGGTGATCGTAAAATCCCTCAACATTCTCCAGCTTGAGATCAAACACATTTACGAGCTTGTCGGTAAAATCCGCGCGGTTGAATGGGGTCCAGAAATCGAATTGTGGATTTACAAACCTCACATTTCTGAGTTGTACGATCAGATCCGCGATTTCCCGAGTCCAGTACTTGCGACAGGATTTTTTCATTCCTATGGGAAACCCAT